>MRWF01021154.1_pt1 | contig 81668 bp, 67 predicted proteins | sample 1013331 | NCBI WGS metagenome assembly MRWF01 (sample SAMN06117577, study PRJNA244670) | biofilm metagenome | biome: Water; feature: Cathode Biofilm; material: Biofilm; isolation source: microbial consortium enriched at the cathode of a solar microbial fuel cell | place: USA: District of Columbia ... | reverse complement strand
CCCCCCGCCCACATCCGGGTGTTGCCTTCGGATTTCGGCAAAAAACCGCCCGGCGCAATGTGGCCGTCCTGCCCGGTGGCGGCCGGCGGTACCGGAATCTGGAAAAACGCCCAGTGCCATAATGCCGCAAGAGCATCACCTTCCTGGGGGAAAGGGCGGTCCAGCATCGCCGCAATACGGCAGGCATGGGAAGGATCGAGGCGATCCTCGCAGGATTCCTGCTTACCGATCCAGTCTTCGGGGGAGCTTAACATCATGCATCCTCTATCAATCTTTATTCTGGGTTTTGAATAATGGTAAGAATGCCAACATACGACGCAGGAGAGAATTCGTTTTTCCACAAGGGTGCGTTTGGTTTCCATGAACACCCCGGTGGTTTAGACTGAGCGTCCCTTTGTTAGCCTGCTGACTATCTGAACCATGCACTTTGATATCCCTGACCTGCGCCTGTTTATCCATGTCGCCGAAGCCAACAGCCTGACCGGTGGCGCCCGCCGTGCCAGTCTTTCCACTGCGGCGGCCAGCATGCGGATCAAGTCGCTGGAAGGGCAACTCGGCAGCCGGCTGTTCTACCGTGACAGCCAGGGCGTGGAACTGACGCCCGCAGGCCATGACCTACTGGTCCATGCCCGTGCCATCATGCGCCAGGTGGATTATATCAAGGATGAGTTTTCCCAGTATGCAGAGGGGAAATCAGGCCATCTGCGCATCTTCGCCAACACCACGGCGGTGAGCGACTTCATGCCCGACGTGCTGGCACGTTTTCTGGTCAACCGCCCGGGAGTGACCATTGACCTGCAGGAACGGCTGACCCACGACATCATTCGCGGGGTGGTGGACGGCTCGACCGACCTTGGCGTGGTCGCCGGCCCGGTTAACGCGAATAAAAAGCTCGATATCATTCCGTTCAGTGTCGACCGACTGGTGGTGGTCGCCCCGAAAGGCCACGAGCTGGCCACACGCCAGACCCTCTCCTTCCGGGAAACCCTGGAATACCCCCATATCGGTTTGCGGGAAGGCAGCACCCTGTTCAATTTCCTCAAGGACCAGGCCAGCGAAACCGGCTCGATCCTGCAGATGCGGATCCAGGTGTTCGGCTTCGAGTCGGCCTGCCGGATGGTCAGCCGCGGTGTCGGAATCGGCATCCTGCCCCGCTCCATTGCCCGCCGCTATGCCGATTTTCTCGACATCGTCACCATCGACCTGGAAGACGACTGGGCCGAACGGGAGCGCAGCCTGATCGTCCGCGAACTGGATGCCTTGCCCAGGTGTGGTAAGGAGCTGGTAGAGGAAATACGCAGCCTGGCCTCGCTCTCCCTGACCGACTGAGTATGCGAGCCCTCAGGCTCGCTCAAAAATGGCCGCCACGCCCTGGCCACCACCGACACACATGGTCTCTAGGCCATAACGGCTTCCGCGACGCTGCATCTCGTGCAGCAGGCTGGTCATGATGCGCACTCCGGTGGCACCAATCGGGTGGCCGAGGGAAATCCCTGATCCGTTGACATTGAGACGGTCAAGGTCATCCCAACCCCACTCTTTCAGGATCGCAAGCACCTGACAGGCGAAGGCTTCGTTTACCTCAACCAGATCCATGTCCCCGGAGCCGAGCCCGGTCTTACGGAACAGTTTCTCAACTGCGGGCACCGGACCAATTCCCATGGTTGCCGGATGGCACCCCATCGCACTCCAGCCTACCATGAAGGCCATCGGCTCCAGGTTCAACTCGGCCAGTTTGTCCTCAGCAACAATAAGACAGGCAGCAGCGGCATCGCTTTGCTGGCTGGCGTTTCCCGCGGTAACGGTACCGCCCTTTATCAGCGGGCGCAGCGCTGCCCGTGAATCCATGGTGGTTTCAGGCCGGATACCTTCATCGCGGCTGAACACGATTGGATCACCTTTGCGCTGCGGAATACTGACCGCTCCAATCTCTTCATCAAAACCGCCTTCATCCCAGGCAGCGGCCGCACGCTGATGACTGCGAACCGAATATTCTTCAGCCGCCTCGCGGGAAATGCCATACTTGGTGGCCAGGTTCTCGGCGGTTTCGATCATTCCGGAAATGTAGCCGAATCGGTCTTTCAGTTGCGACCGCTCCCGACCACGATCCAGCCGGTCGTGCATGGTGAAGGACCCTGCCCGCTTGCCCCAACGCACATCCGTCGAGTAATACTCGATATTGCTCATGCTTTCAACACCACCGGCCAGCACAACGTCACCGGCGCCGGACTCGATCATCATCACACCATTGATGATCGCCTGAAGCCCGCCACCGCAACGACGGTGCAGCTGCATACCAGGCACATGCTCCGGCAACCCTGCCTGCAACGCCGCCCAACGACCAACACACGGCACCTCACTGTTGGCATAAGACTGGGCAACCACCACATCTTCAATGATGGCGGGATCCACGCCGGAGCGCTTGATGGTTTCATTGACGACCGCAGCAATCAGATCTTCAACGGAAACCGGCCGCAGGCTTTTCCCGAATGCCCCAACCCCGGTACGTACCGGTGCCACAATGGCAGCGCGTCTTTTTTGCATGTTCGCCCCTCTACACTACGCCAGCCGCACTGGACAAGCAGACTGTTTGATTCATCCCTCATAGTCTTCGATCAGACCCCGGGCTAGAATTCGAATCTGTTGAAGACACCTTTAAGCAGTACGGTGATTCACCCTGACCTCACTGCACCGCCGCATTCTCCCCTGGCTCACTATCTACGCATCACCCCTTACTCGTCCCCCTTCCTCACCCACCTGGTTAACACTCACTGAACCCCCCTTTAACCACTTCGAGATACCCAAACCACAAGGAGTTGTTCAATCTATGAGAGTTCGCTCGGGCGTTCCGGACCCACCGATTCGGCTCGCCACACTGACAAAACCAACAAGAACGGCGGTGGTTACAAGTTCATGAAATACCTAGAAACCCTGATAAACAAGATCAACAAGATAGTCACATTTCTCGGCGGGCTCGCCATAGCGTTCATGATGATTCATATCAGCCTGGACATCCTGGCCCGGTTTCTGTTCAACACCCCACTACCCGGCACCATCACCATCGTTGCCCACTACTACATGCTCATCGCGATCTTCCTGCCTCTGGCCTACGCCGAGCAGACCAACTCGTCGATCGCGGTGGAGATCCTGACTACAAAATTTTCCCACAAGACACAGCATCGCTTGAACGGCTGGACCTACCTTCTGATCAGTGCAACTGCGTTTGTAATGACCAGCGAGGCCTTCAAGGTGGCCATCAAAAATTACCACTCGAACACCTCGGTCATGCAGGGGGACTACACCATCATTACATGGCCCAGCTACTTTATTCTCTGTGCGGGGACGTTCCTCCTGGGCAGCTACTGTCTGCTTCGCTTCCTGTCGTTCCTGACCCGCTCCGAACGGGCTGTGGTAGCGGAGGCGGCCCATGTCTGACATTGCCATTGGTTTTACCGGTCTGTTCTCGCTGTTCTCACTGATTGCCTTGAGAGTCCCCATCGGAATCGCCCTGATCATGGTGTCATTCGCCGGGATCTGGGCGGTGATTGGCGTCGAAGTCGCCCTGTCCTCCCTGGGCATCATCCCCTACAACTTCGCGGCCAACTGGACCCTGAGTTCGGTTCCATTGTTTCTGTTTCTGGGCTTCATCTGTTATCACACCCAGCTGACCCAAGGCATGTTCAAGGCTGCGCGAGTCTGGTTGGCAGGGGTTCCCGGCGGGCTGGCGATCGCTTCAATTTTCGGATCGGCAGGTTTTGCCGCAGTATCCGGATCGTCAATCGCCTGTTCGGCCGCCATGGGTCGCATCGCGGTCCCAGAGATGATGCGCTACAAATACGATCCCGGCCTCGCCACCGGTACTGTAGCGGTAGCCGGCACAATCGGTGCGCTGATTCCACCGTCGATCATCATGATTCTCTATGGTGTAATCGCGCAGACGTCAGTCTCCCAGCTGTTTCTAGGCGGCATTGCTGCCGGCCTGATTACCATGGCGGGTTACGTTCTTGTGGTCTGGATCCGGGTCAAGCTGAACCCAGACCTTGCCCACGACGTGAAGGAAAAGATTCCGACCCAGGAGAAAATCCGATCTTTGCAGGACACCTGGCCGATTTTTCTCATCATGTCCGGCATCTTCGGCGGGCTCTTTGCGGGCATCTTCACCCCTAACGAAGCGGGGGCCGTAGGCGCCTCTCTGGCCTGTATTGTGGCACTGGTGAAAGGCCAGATGACCTGGAGCGCTTTCAAGTCTTCTGTTCTCGAGACTCTGGTGACCACCAGTGCGTTACTGATCATTGCGGTTGGCGCAAGCATGCTGACGCGGTTTCTGGTGTTCTCCGGGGCCGGCGACTATATCTCCGAGCTGATTCTGTCGTTCAACGCCAGCGATCTGCTCATCATTCTGGGCCTCGTCCTGATCTACCTGGCGCTCGGTATGTTTCTGGAACCGATCGGAGCCATGCTGCTCACTCTTCCCATCATTCTGCCGGTGATCGAAAGCACCCAATACAGCCTGATTTGGTTTGGGGTGATTCTCACCAAACTACTGGAGGTCGGCATGATTACACCGCCGGTTGGGATGAATGTCTTTGTCATCAAAAGCGTGGTTGGTAATCTGGTCACCACCTCAGCAATCTTCAAAGGTATTCTCTGGTTTCTGGCGATGGACCTGCTCATTGTGCTGCTCCTGATCGCGGTACCAGACATCATCATGTACCTGCCGAACTTGGTAGGTGGACGCTAAAACAACAACAGGAGATTTCATGAGCATTCCCGAACCGGTAGCAAAGCTGATCCGTCATCAGGCGTATGTGAATGGTCAGTGGGTTGACTCCCGAAGCGGAAAAACCTTTCCGGTCTTCAATCCCGCCACGAATGAACGGATCACTCAGGTGCCCGATCAAGGCCAGGAAGATACCAGAGAAGCCATTAGTGCCGCCCACACTGCATTTCCGGCCTGGAAGAGCCTCACGCCCAAGGAGCGCAGCGCTATCCTCAAGCGCTGGGCCATGTTGGTAAACGACAATCTGGAAAGCCTCGCCACCATATTGACCATGGAGCAGGGCAAGGCATTTGCGGAAGCGCGTGGCGAAGTTGCCTCGTCCGTTGCTTATATCGAATGGTTTGCCAACGAAGCCATGCGGGTAACCGGCGAAACCCTGCCCCGCAGTGCCAATGGCAACTTCGAATACATGCAAAAATTGCCGATTGGCGTGGTAGCGGCCATTACTCCCTGGAATTTCCCCAACTCGATGATTGCCCGCAAGGTCGCTCCGGCTCTTGCTGCCGGGTGCACCGTGGTAATCAAACCCGCTGAAGATACCCCACTGTCGGCACTGGCGCTGACTCAGCTGGCGACCGACGCAGGAGTTCCCGCAGGCGTCATCAATGTCATCACTGCCAGCAGCGGGGCCGAGGTAGGCCTTGAGCTCAGCAAAAACCCGACCGTCAAAAAGCTGTCCTTCACCGGGTCCACCGCAGTCGGCAAAATTCTGCTTGAACAATGTGCCAGCACGGTGAAGAAACTCAGCCTCGAGCTGGGCGGTAACGCACCGTTCATTGTGTTTGAAGATGCCGATCTCGATGCCGCTGTGCAGGGTGCGATTTCCATCAAGTTCTACAACAGTGGCCAGACCTGCGTTTGCGCCAACAGACTACTTATCCAGAATGGCATTCATGATGAATTCCTGAAAAAGTACAACGAGGCAATCGCCACCAAACTCGTTCAAGGTCACGGGCTTCAGGAGAATGTCAGCCATGGACCCCTGATCAATGAAAAAGCCATCACCAAGATCCAGAATCTGGTCGACTCAACCGTCAGCGAGGGGGCAACGGTCTATCGTGGCGGGAACAAGTTGCCACACCTCGGACCGAACTTTTTCGAGTTCACCGTGTTGACCAATGTTGAAAAGGACATGGAGATTTTCCGTTCTGAAATCTTCGGGCCCATTGCCGCAGTGTACAAATTTGCCACTGAAGAAGAAGCGGTCGCACTTGCCAACGATACACCTTACGGTTTGGCCAGCTACCTTTATACCAAGGATACCGGTCGTATTTTCAGGGTTTCCGAAGCTCTCGAATACGGCATGGTTGGTGTCAACACCCCGCGTTTTGTATCAGAAACGGTACCCTTTGGCGGAGTGAAAGAGTCGGGGATTGGGCGCGAGGGATCGTCCCACGGAATCGATGAGTTCCTCGAAATGCACTACGTCTGCATCAAAACCTGATAATCCGGCCAACACAGCCGGTCACGAGACGGTGGGGGCGAATGCCCCCCCGTTTCTATTCATCCGTTCTTCAGAATTATGCGGCCGGGGACCCTGCCTGCCGACAGGTCTTCAACTGCCGATTCCGCTTGCTCAAGTGGCCTGATTTCAACAGGGATGTTAACCAGATCGTGTTTGTTGGCGAATTCCACCAACTCCTTCATTTCACCAAGTGTTCCGGTGTAAGAGCCGATAATCGAAATGGCCTTGGTAACCAGGAATGGGATGGGATAGCGAATTTCACCACCATGCAGGCCAACGGCTACAAACTTGCCACCCTTTCTCAGAACACCCAGACCAAACTCCATGGTCTGATCGTTACCGACAAAATCCAGTACGGCAATGCAGTTCCCTTTACCGGCCTCGGTCACAACCTCCACGATCTTCTCATCCCGTGGATCGAATGCGGATTTTGCGCCTGAGCTCTTGGCAATCTCGCGTTTTTCCTCCGATACATCAACCGCTATCACATTCTCAATACCTGACAACACCAAAGTTTTGATCGCCAGTTGCCCAAGTCCGCCACAACCAATAACCACAACGAACTCCTCGTTATGGACCGGCTGTATTTTCTTGATGGCCGAAAACGTGGTCAATCCGGAGCATGCGAGCAAAGATGCGTTGGCCGGATTCAAACTGCCAAGACTTTCAAGATATCTCTGGTGCGGAACAAGAATGCATTCGGAATATCCACCCGGTTTAAAAACACCCAGTGATCCGGGCTTTGTACAAAGGTTCTCCTCACCACGCTGACATACCGAACATTCCCCACAGCCGATCCATGGATATATCAACTTTTGCTGACCCACTGAAACTTCTTTAACTTCCTCGCCCATGGAAACGACTGTACCCACTACTTCATGTCCCAAGGTAACTGGAAGCTTTATTCCCCGCTCACCAAGATCAAGCTTTCTTCCTTGGCCGAGGCCGTAATACCCTTCATGAACATGAACATCACTGTGACAAACGCCACAAAAGTCAACTTTAAGTAAAACTTCGCTTCCTGTCGGGATTGGCATATCGTAATTGACTGGAGTGAACTTTCCTCCAAACTCGGAAAACTCATAGCGAACATAGTTACCATTCAGCTGAAAATGCTTCGACATTGCAATCACTCCTGCTTTTTTGAGTTATCGTAATTTAAAAAGTCAAAACCAAAACCTTTTATACTATCAATTACTTTGACAATTAAAGGCTACTGAATATACTGTTTATGCGCAACAGAAATAATAATTCTTAACACATAAAACCAAAGAACAACAGAGCATAGGAAATTGTTATGGATTCCAGAAAACTTTTATATACCACAGCATTGGGAATTGTACTTTCCACAGCTGCTATTACCAGTTCGGTGCAAGCAGACACTCTCAGATTTGCCGTTGGTTTTCCATCTGGCGCCCCGATTGAAGCTGCCAAGAAATATGCTGAAGCAGTGAAGAAAAATACCAATAATGAGCACTCAGTTAAAATTTACGAGTTATCACTTCTAAATCACAGCGAAATGTCTTCTGGAATTAGTCAGGGAATGGCTGATCTTGGTTATCTACTTACAGCCTATTCGCCCTCAGATTACCCGCATTCAAATCTTGGGGCGGATATGTCTATGCAAACAGCGCTGCAGAATGAAGTGCTTGGAAAAGAGGGTTACGCTTATTCCGGCGCCATGCTTGAATATATAATGCTCAACTGTCCAGAGTGTCAAAACGAATTTGCATCGAACAATCAGGTCTATACATCGGTTGTATCTACTCCCGCCTATGTAATGTTCTGCAACGAACCTGTTAACACAGTTGAGGAAATAAACGGGAAACGTTTGCGGATATCGGGAGCCTCATGGGCTCGCTGGGCCAAAAACTTTGGAGGATCACCGGTCGCACTTCCGGTCACCGAAGTTTATGAAGCTCTCGAGCAAGGTGTGGTGGATTGCACCTTCCTTTCACCCACGGAATTAACCAACTTCAATCTTATTGATGTTGTCAAGAATATAACCACCGACGTACCCGGTGGATTATATGCCGCGGGTGGAGCAGCAACCCTTAATCGTGACACCTGGAATCGTTTCAATAACGAGGAGAAAGAGGGGCTGCTAAAGGCCGGTTCAGTTATGGCTGCCTATGTTACCTTCCTCTATCAGCAACAAGCTTATAGCGACATGGAAAAAGCTGAGAAGAAAGGTATCAACATTCTGAAGGCGGAAGGCGATCTTCTTGAAAAATCTAGAGAATTCATCAAATCAGACCTGGAATTCATCCCGAAATTCTATGCTGATGAATACAAAATCGATGGATCGAGAACCCGGGAACTGGCTGCCAACATGTCGAAGTTGATTGAAAAATGGAACAGACTGGTAGGAGATATCGAGACAGCAGATCAACTGGCTAAACTGTATTGGAATGAAGTTTATTCCAAACTTGATCCTGCTACTTACGGTAGATAACAAACAAATAAAAGCGGGCCTCTCAAGGCCCGCTTTTATTTAAACTTCGAGTTACCGTGGTCTTTATTCTGGCAAATACCAATCTATTCTTCTGAACCACTCCGAATCACCAATAATTTTTCCGGATTCCTATTCTTTACCCGCAGCTGTGGAGAAAGCCATGCAATACCGCCGCCTCGGAACAACCGGCATGAAAGTCTCCCGCCTTTGTCTGGGCACCATGACCTATGGCTCGCCCAAATGGCGCCAGTGGGTACTGGACGAGCAGGCCAGTCGCCCCTTCATCAAACAGTCACTGAACTCGGGAATAAACTTCTTTGATACCGCCAACATGTATTCGATCGGTGAATCCGAGCGGGTGGTGGGCAAGGCTTTGCTGGATTACGCGCCACGGGAAGACGTGGTCATTGCCACCAAAGTATTTAATCCCACGGGAGATGCACCGAACAACCGGGGCCTGTCCAGAAAACACATCATGGACGCTATCGACAGCTCATTGCGGCGTCTCGGCACCGATCACGTCGACCTTTACCAGATTCACCGCTGGGACTACCACACACCCATCGAGGAAACCATGGAAGCGCTCCACGATGTGGTGAAGGCTGGCAAAGTGCGTTACATAGGCGCATCTTCGATGTTTGCCTGGCAATTCGCCAAAGCCCAGTTCACGGCAGAAAAGCACGGCTGGACTCGCTTTGTAACCATGCAGCCGATGTACAACCTGATCTACCGGGAAGAAGAGCGGGAAATGATTCCACAGTGTGCTGACCAGGGCATTGGCGTGATTCCGTGGAGTCCGCTGGCCCGGGGTATCCTGGCCGGAAAAACCGTACAGGGGGAAGCCGGCGAGACAGCACGGGCGCGCACCGATGAAAATACCCGGAAATGGCGCCTCGGCAGCGATATCGACCAACCTGTTATCGCCGCCCTGAAGGAAGTGGCCGACAATCGTGGTACGTCTATGGCCCGTATTGCTCTGGCGTGGGTGCTCTCCAACCCTGTGGTCACCGCTCCTATCATCGGCGCCAGTAAACCCGGTCATATTGAGGAAGCACTGGCTGCACTGGAGCTGGAACTGAGCGAGAACGAAAAAGCGACTCTGGAGGCACACTATGTGCCCCACCAAGTAGCGGGTCACGCCTGAAATAATGGAAAATGGCGGGGAGCTCTGCTTTCCGTCATCTGGATTTTAGAACGGCAGTGTGAAAATTGCGCACACCACACTACAGACGACCAGTACCACTAGCGAAAGCTTCAGGCTCCAACCATAGGAGGCGGTGGCAGCACTATACCCCGTGCATCGTTCCAACAATATCGCGTTAGCGGAATATGGCGTACCTGCGATAGTAATTCCCCACCCCGCCACCATGCCCAACCCGAGCCCGAGCAGACCGTATTCCGGCCAGATCGGGCCAAGAATGCTACCCGACAGGGTGCCTGAGATAATCGGGTTAACTCCGACGGTGCCACCGGCAAAGAACAACCAGGGCACCACCATGGCGACCACCGGATAGGCCCAGACAGGCAAGCTGAACCCCATGCCCAGCCAATTCAATGCCAAGGTGCCAATAATACCGCCAAGAAACGACGACCCCCCCATAATGACCAACTCGTTATTCATCATAGCCAGTGATGGCATGTTCAAGACCCCGTCATGGAGGCGGCGGTATACCAACCCGATGACAACCGCCGTCAGGCAGCTCAGGGTCACTGCCTGGGAGTAGAGCAAACCGCCAACCACACTCAAGGTGAATGCACCCATACAAATCAATGCAACAACACCAATAAAGCGCAGCCAGGGCAGCACAGCTTCCCCGTCTTCATCTGCACTGATTGCCAACTCTTCACGTGGTGGCTCGTCTTCCCGCGACAAGGCACCGACAAAGAGGTAGAACAAAGCAAACGGCAGACCCAGTGCAATCAATTTCCAGCTCGACAGGGCCGGCAGGAAAGTCACCGTCAGAACCACAGCGACGGACAGCGGCGAGGCCATAGGCGAGGCCCCGAACCCCCGGACGACCGCCCTCGCCGCATTACGCGCCATCGGGCTGTCTCCCTGGTCCTTGACCTGCACGCCAATCATGGTGGCGATAACCCCCACCGACCCGAAATTAAGCGGCACAGCGAGCAACGCGGTGCCTGAAGTCATGCCAACGTAGCGATAAAGCGATTTGCCGGCAAACAGGCTGCGTGAAATCAGCTTCAAGTCGTTAGACTGCCCCAATACCGCCGATAACAGCATCACGGTAATAATCAGCGCCCCGATTCTAGCCATGTTGCCAGCGGCTTTCGGCACTGAAGAAGGCTCTACTATCAACCCGACAAAGGTCAGAACCACTATCAGGATCAGGATCGCACGGCCCACTGTACGCAAGTTGCCCCAGCCCAGCACAATGGCCAAGCAGGCTAGCACAGTGGCGAGGTAGGTATGACCGGGGACAACGTTCGCAATACCAGCGAAGAGCGCCAGATAGGTAAGCACCGAGCGAGTCCCGGATAAACAGTCCGGTCTCGAGAAAGCGTTAATCATATCCCATTCGCCTATAGTCGAAACGTCTCCGACATGTCTTGGAATGGGCTTCGCTGCATCATGAGGTCAACGGAGGCAATAACCGGGCCCCAGTCACCGCCTGGACCTCTTCAAAGGTGTTGGACCCGAACAACTCGATTATCTGCAGCCCCTCCGGAGTCACATCAAGTACAGCGAGATCCGTAAAAATCCGGCTGACAACCCCTGTGCCCGTCAAGGGAAAAGTGCAGCGCTGCAGTATTTTAGGGTCGTTGTCCCGAGTGCTATGACGCATTATGACGAAGAGCCTTTTCGCCCCCACCGCAAGGTCCATGGCGCCGCCGACTGCCGGCGGAAACTTGTCTTCATTGGTGGCCCAATTGGCCAGATCGCCGTTTTCAGCAACCTGAAATGCGCCCAGCACTGCGATGTCCAAGTGGCCTCCCCGCATCATTGCAAAGGACTCAGCATTGTCGAAATAACAACCGCCTGGCAATAAAGTGACGTATTGCTTGCCAGCATTAATCAGGTTGGTATTTTCTTCCCCAGGTTTCGGTGCCGGGCCAACACCCAGAATGCCATTTTCACTGTGGTAGATAACCTGTTTGTCACCTGCGACAAAATTCGCAACACGCGTCGGCATACCGATACCAAGGTTCACGTATGAGCCATCCGGAATATCTTCCGCGACGCGGCGGGCCAGATCTTCAGAACTAAGCCGAAACATGCATTGCCTCCTGTGACACCACCCGATCAATATAAATTCCCGGAGTGACAACCCGTTCCGGGTCAAGCTCGCCTAGCTGACCAATATGATTCACTTCGGCTATTGATAAAGTCGCCGCCATCGCCATCATCGGATTGAAATTTCGGCCAGCGGTGTCATAAATCAAATTGCCCCACGGATCAGCCGCCTCGGCCTTGATCAGTGCAAAGTCCGCATTCAGCGGCATCTCCAACACATAGCCTTTGCCGTCGATGACCCTCGTTTCCTTGCCCTCCGCCAGTTTGGTGCCATAGCCGGTGGGTGTTAGAAATCCTCCAATCCCGGCACCTGCTATGCGGATACGCTCGCTCAGGGTACCCTGCGGCACCAGCTCAAGTTCAACAGCCCCCTCCTCAAAGCGCTTTTCAAACCAGATGGAACCCGCAGAACGCGGGAAGGAACAGACTATTTTTTTAACCAGGCCATCGCGCAGCAGGCTCGCAATTCCTTCTTCTCCGACTCCGGCATTATTGGAGATAATCGTCAGATCCCCTGCACCCTGCTGCCGAAGTGCTTCAATCAGCCCGAGCGGAATACCAGAGCTTCCGAACCCGCCGATCATAACGCTTGCTCCATGCGGAATATCTCCTACGGAATCCCGCAAAGAAGCAACTCGCTTATCAATCATCCTCAATCATCCTTTCACGGCTTTCAGCCTCAGTTTCTGTAAACAGGAGCTTTAGAAGCTCCGAGAAAAAGCTTCCCAAAATAGATTACCGCGACTAAAACGAAACCAAGGACTTCGGTGAGTATGTCTGGATAAATCATCAGGCCACCCGCAAAAAGCGCCAGAACTCTCAGAGGCCATCCAATGATACCGATCCTGTATAGGTAGCCTTCCATCGAAGACGCAATTAACCAGATCGCCGCGATCGCAGTGCCGGCCGACAACAAAATTCGCTCAATATCGCCTTGCAGTATCAGGGAAGGATTCACAACGAACAGGAACGGCAGAATGAACAGAATGCCACCCAGCCGCATGGCATAGATCCCGGTTTTGGTTGCATTGGAACCTGCTACGCCGGCAGCCGTTATCGCGGCGAGGGACACTGGTGGAGTGATATACGACAGCATGCCCCAGTAAAGAATGAACAGATGGCTGGCAATCGGGTTAAGGCCCGCGTTGACCAGCGCCGGTGCCAGCAGGATTGACAGGAAGATATAACAGGCACTGACAGTCATTCCCATACCCAGAATAAAGCTGGTAATAGCACCGGCAATCAACATCAGCGGTATACTGCCATCAGCGTAAAGCAGCAGCTCCCGCGAGAATGCGCCAGCTACTCCAGTGTAGGAAAGCCCGCCAACAACCAGCCCGATACCCGACAAAATCGCCACGAGATTGGAGACATTGGTCGTCAAATCCGTAATAAAGGCCCTAGCACGGGCCCAGTTCAAGCGGTAGCTACGTTTGAACAAGGCTACGCCCAGTAAAACCAGCGAGGCATAGTAAGGCGCATAAGCCTCAAGACGCATCACCAGAAGCATATAAATTAGCATGAACAAGGCCAGCAGGTATGGCCAGCCATCCTTCAGCGTTTCCTTAAGAGAAGGAATCTCGGAGTCCGGTAAGCCCTTCAGACCCCTGCGCGCGGCATAGTTATCAACCTGGAACAATAACGCCAGATAAAACAGCAAAGCCGGGAGGAAAGCCGCGATCATAATTTCCGCATAGGGCACCCCAAGAAACGACGCCATGATAAAGGCAACAGCACCCATCACCGGCGGCATAAGCGTTCCACCGGTGGATGCACACGCCTCCACCGCACCGGCATAATACGCGGGGTAACCAGTTTTTTTCATAGTCGGAATCGTAATGGGACCGGTGGTGAGGATATTGGAAATAACGCTGCCGGAAAGACTACCCAGAATACCACTGGACAGCACCGACACCTTGGCCGGACCACCGCGACTACGACCCATCAGGGCGGTCGCAAATTTCATAAAAAAGTCACCGCCGCCGGTAATTGTGAGCGCGGCGCCAAAAACCACAAAGCCAATAACCAGCTGCGCAACTACCTGCATGGGAATCCCGATAATACTTTCCACGCCAATGACGTGTGCACGAAGAAGCTCCGGCAGCTCATATTGATTGCCCCAAAGAAATCCGGGCATACTGTCTGCATATAATGGATAGCTGCCAAAAAACAAAGACACTGCCAGCAATGGCCAGCCGCCACAACGGCGTACACCTTCAAGCACCAGCACCAGCAAAACACCCGAAAATATCGTGGCCTCTGACGGCGCAAAATACTCCCAACCCATGTTGATCATCGTCAGGCCGTGATAGCCCAGATAGCCACACGAGGCCAGTGCTGAAGCAGCAAGGACCCAGTCATACCAAGAGATTCGGTCACGGGCACCAGACCAGGCCGGAAAGCACAAAAAAGCTGCGGCCAGAAATATCCCGATAAGATAATACAGATAGGAGTTTCCCAACGGTTGGAAACCCAGAAGTTTGAGATTAAAGGTCTGATTGATTGCCATGAGCAGCCCCAGGGTACCGAGGGCCATGACTATCCAGTAGCCAATTCCACGCAGACGTCCTTTGTCAGAGCTCTGGAGTTCAGGATTAGTGGTCGGGGTGTCAGCACCCGGCGCAGATGTCATGTTGGAAAGTGCTCCGGAATTAGAGTCTTGGGCGGCAGCGCCCGTAGGCACCGCCACCCGATTCGTGTCAGCTAGTCAAACAATCAGAGTGACCCAAGTGCTTGCTGGCGATGCTTTTCCCAGATTTCGGCAAACTCTTCGTCGCTCTTGCCCTCGCCTTCGGCAACGGCCTCAGGCCAGGCTTCCAGCAACGCATTCAAGCGTGCGGTACGGGCGTCGTTCCAGGCCTGATGCTCGTCGGTCCAAATGCCTTTTTCCTTGAGATATCGAATTGCGCCTTCGTGGAAAGGCACGTCAATAGCCGGCACGCCAGATTGAGTGATTTCCCAACGGGGCATTGCAGCAGTAGCATCCTTGTACATCGGATAAGTCTGATCCACTGCTTTGAGCATGTTATACGCGGTGTCGGCATCCATTTCTGCTTTTACAGCCATTACCGGATAACGATAGGCCATGATATCAACGGGGTTTTCTTCACTGATGCCAGCACCAATGGTTTCCTCGAAGGGTGCAAAGAACGGGGCTACCTCATTCACTTTCTTCCAGGATTCGGTGTTGTCGGGATCCATGTTCAACCAGCGAATACCGCGAGGAGACTCTGCCAGCTCATAGACATGGCTCGGCGTAGTGGTCGTGCAAGATGCATCAGCCTCGCCTCTGGCCAATGAACTCATCGCACTGGCATACGTAGGAAAAACCACCGCTTCCAGATCATCCTCAGTCAGACCAGCGAATGCCAGGAAGGCGTTACATTTGACGTTGATGGACGGGTTGCCCGCCACGTAGGCAAACCGCTTGCCCTTGAGATCTTCCAACGTCTCGATCCCGGCATCCTTGGCTGTAAAAATACCAATGGAGGAAGGACGTCCCGCAAGCGCACGCAGATTCTGCGGCCCCCACTGGCGGGTCGAGAAGTCATAAACACCCTCTGCGGCAAAGAAGGTTTCGGTGGCCAGGAAACCAACAGTCGCCCTGTCACTGAGCAAAGGCTGCAGACGACCAATAGCAGAACCGGAGGGCTGGATACGGATACGGGTGCCGAATTCCTTGCCGAATGCGTCGGCGATGGCCGAGGCTTCGGCATAACCAGCGGAGCCAACGTCATAAGAGGACCAGGTCATGGTATCTGGCAGGTTGGGCTCTTTGTCCTGGGCAGCAGTATTGGTGGCCCCAATAATCAGGGCAGCAGAACAGACCGTAGCAGTCAGTGGCCGCATGAACTTTGAACAGTGGATGGTCATAGGATTCTCCCGAGGTTTTTGTTTTCTTTAATCAGGCCTGCCAATACGAACATGTATTGACTGACCCACTGCGATGAAAATACATGCAGCTCGCAAAAACTACCCCCTCTCTGCGACTTGGTCAATGAATCTTCCATTCCCCAGCAAACCGTTATTTTATCGACCCCATACCAAATTTATATAGCTTACCTTCAGGGCCGCATCTGGCCGTGTGCGATAGCCCCGCGCCGACGGCCGAACGCGACGGCAAAACCGACTCGTTAATACATTAATGAAGGAAGGAAAAGCGAGATCTCCGGGAAGAACATCAGCAATGCCAGCACGACAGCTTCCGCTGCCAAAAACCATAAGGTCCCCCGAACAATTGTCCCGAATGGAACCGAGTCCCCGACGCCGGCACTGACGACGAACAGATTGAGACCTATTGGCGGAGTAAGCAGGCCTATTTCTATAAATTTGACGACTAGCACGCCAAACCAGATGACATTGATATCAAAGGCGATGACGAACGGTGCCAAAACCGGAAGAGTTACCAGCATCAGCCCAATTGGATCAAGAAACATGCCCAGAACGATATAAAAAACGGTCACTATAATCAGGAAAATCCATAACGCCACCGCATAGTCTTCAACCCAGATACCAATATTCATCGGTATCTGGCTCAGCGTCAGCATCCTACTGAACAGCACTGCGCCAATGGCAATCAGGAAAATCGAGGCGGTGCTCTTCACGGTCTCGGAGACCGCCAGCCTGAGCCCTCCCCAGCTAAAGCTCCTTTGGAGCACGGCTGCCACAATGGCAATAAAGGCGCCGAAGGCACCTGCTTCGGTGGCCGTAACGGTGCCGGTATACAAGCCACCCACCACACCGGCCACAATAACCGGCAGTGGCCATGACTTTACCAACAGTATCCATTTCTCGGAACGGGTAATGCGGTCACTGGTCACCGGGGCCAGCCCGGGATTCATCTTTACCCGCACGATGATTAACAGCGAGTATGCCACCATCGTTAACAACCCCGGAATAATACCGGCCATCAGCAGCTGGCCCACCGATGCTTCCATGAACACGGCATAAAGCACGAACGGAATGCTGGGCGGAATAAACGCGCCGAGTGTACCCGATGCCGCTACCACACCGGTAGCCAGCCCAGGGTCATACTTTGCCCTGAGCATCTCCGGCACTGCGAGTCTCGACATTGCCCCAGCCATTGCCACGCTTGAGCCACTGGCAGCTGCGAAGCCCGCGCTGGAGACGTTGGTGGCAATCGCCAGCCCTCCGGGTAAAAAACTCAGCCAGGCCTTTCCTGCGTCAAACAGGGTTCGGGTCAGGCCTGTGTGAAAGGCTATTGCGCCCATCAGGATAAACATGGGAATGGCCGTCAGCGACCAGTGCGCAATGAACTGAAAGGTCGTCGACCCCATAAGCGCGAACGCTGCATCCATGCCACGTAAGGCAAAAATACCGGTAAAGGCTGTCATGCCCAGCGACACCCCAATAGGGATTCGCAGGGAGAGCAGGACCAGAAGCAGACCAATACATGTCAGGCCGATCTGTATATTGCTCATTGCCCTGCCCCCCGAGGCTCGTCAAGTCGACTACCCCACACCAGGCGGAACAGGTACAGAACAGAAACCACTGAAAGCATAATCCCCGCGACGGCAATCCATCGTGAGGGCCATACCGGCAGTTCCAGGAAAATCGCATCGACGGTTTCGCTACGGGTCCAGCTCTTCACAGCCTGCCTATAGAGACCGCAGGCAAATATTGCGAAATACACAGCCATCACCGCCAGGCCAAACAACTCGACAGCGAGGCGCACCCTGCCCTTCAGAAACTGTGCTAATACATCCACCCGGATATGGCCGTCTTCCGTAGTGCACGCAAAGATACCCATAAAGACCGCAGCGACCATATAATAGTAGGTAACTACCTCCATGGTGCCTGGAATATGCATGCCAAAGCCCACCCGCAATAACACCTCGGCGGTTACATGCAACATCATGAGGACGATAAGCACCCCTACCACCAGTGCCGTCCCATCACTGAATTGCTTTAAATACCTGCCCACGACACACCTCTTATTTTGTTGTTATGACGACTTTTCCGATTGATCGACGACCAATTACGCAGTCAATAGCCGCCCCAAAATCAGTCAGCGCATACACTTCCGGCTGCTTGATAGTGAGATTGTTGTCATCGGCTTCTTTGAATAGCCAGGCCATCATCTCTTTAATCTGAAGGGCAAACTCGTACCTTCGGTCACGCTTACCCCAGCCGATATATTCCGAAAAGTTCACCCCGAACAGGCTAATGTTTTTCACCAACAGCAGATTGACCGGAACTGAGGGGATATCGCCACTGGCAAAACCAAGAGAGAGCATGCTGCCCTCGATAGCAGTGCAGCGGATCAGCTGTTCAAACAGCTCACCGCCCACCGGATCGAAAACCAGATCCGCTCCCTTGCCCCCGGTGAGCGACTTCACGCTATCGATAAAATTGTCCGTCGAGTAATCAATAGCGTGCGTGGCGCCGGCTGCCAGTGCCGCCTCAAGTTTTGGCTGGGAACTTGCGGCGGCAATAACTGTTGCGCCCCTGAGGCGGGCAACCTGCACTGCCGCTAAACCAAGCGCACCAGCCGCCCCGGTCACCAGTACAGTCTTGCCGGGAGCCACCCCTCCCCGAGCCAACGCCGTTGCGGCGGTGCCAAACGACAAGGGGATCGCGACTGCTTGCACTAACGGCACCCCCTCAGGAACCCGATAGACTGTTGCCGGATCAACGACCACTTCCTCGCCGAAGGCACCGGAATCGAGTATCGCGGCTACGGGATCACCGGGCTGAAACTCCGACACCTCCTCACCACATTCCAGAACGTAGCCGGAAACCTCGGTGCCCGGGATGAACGGCAAGGCCATCTTGCGCTGGTATTTTCCTGCCACCATGAGCGATATGGCATAGCTGACACTGGCGAAGTGAACCTCAATCCGCACACAACCCGGTCTCAATTCGGGAGCGGCAACGTCCTCGAGTCTGAGATCCTTGTAAGAAGAAAATTTTTCACAGATTACTGCACGCATCGTAGAGTTCACCTTGCCTTCTCCCTTCCATTAAACTCCCTGAACTATCGGGCCTGCATGCAAACTTCCGACATCAGAAAGGTGTCAATTTCGCTTTGCCCGTATCCCGCTTCCCGCAGTAATTCACAGGTATGCTGGCCCAGATCCGGTGCCGGGCTGAGGTCTTCAGCCTTAAGGTCGGCGCCAGGGAACCGAGGCATGGGGATATTGCCGAACGCGCCGTGGGTCAACATCGGCATCAGATCAAGAAAACGCACCTGGGGATCCTGCTGTAATTCCTGGTAGCTATTCAGTGGCCCGCAAAGCACACCCGCCTCGTTCAGGCGCTCAATCCAGTCAGCGCGGGTTCGTTGCACAAATACCTCTGCCAGCATTCTGTGAACTTCCTCGGCGTTGATCTGGCGCGATTCGTTTTCGGCAAATCGAGGATCAGTAGCCCACTGAGGGCGCTCAACCGCCTGAGCGAGCGCAACAAACATTTCGTTGCGCAGGCACACCACCGAGATCATGCCGTCGCTGGTGGCAAAATTTCCCGACGGTACCGTGACATGTTTATTTCTGACACCACCTTGCAGATGGGACTCAATCAGTGGCATGGCCTGGAAAGCAGAGGCAGAGCCCAGCAATGAAAGATCCAGATGGCGCCCCTGGCCCGTCGCTCGCTGCTCATGAATTGCCGTAGAGAGGGCAAAGCCGGCATACAGCCCGGCGATCATATCCACGGCCAGCATACCCACTCGCTTCGGGACTCCGTCGTCGGTCTCATTCATCACCGCCATACCGGTGGAACCTTGCAAGATGCTGTCGGAGCCTGGGCGCTTGGCGTGGGGCCCGGCACTGCCGAAGCCGGAGATAGAGCCAAGAATGATGCCCGGGCGCACCGACTCCAAATCCGGATAGCTCATATCCATCTTGGCCAGTACACCGGGACGAAAGCTCTCAAGCACAACGTCGGAACCACGTGCCAATTGCTTGAGAATGGCTTTTCCTTCAGGTTTTCTGGCATCGAGGCAAATAGCCCGCTTGCCCCAGTTTGCCGATACACTGAGCGAACTATGCCCTTCGCGGGCAACGCCCATCACCCTACCCCAGTCTCCCTGAGGTGGCTCTACCTTCAGCACTTCCGCCCCCATCATCACCAGCATTTGGGCGGCGTAAGGTCCCGCCAGGCCCTGGCTCATATCCAATACACGCACCCCGTCAAAGGGCTTGAATTGCGTTAATCGCTCGCTCATTGATAAAACCATCCTGAAAAAATGGAAACGCCGGCCCTGGCGGGCCGGCATTCTTTCGACATTAAAACGCCTTGTCGTAGATTTCCGTCTTTAGAAGGTCTGCATACTCAGCCTCGGACAGGGATTTGCCTGCCAGCAGCTCTTCCCACTTTTCCAGGTTTCTGGTGAAGCTCTCCACGATTTGCTCCGCATTTTCGACTCCGCGACCTGTAGCGGTCTCTGCCGCCCGCTCCAGCTGGGACTGCATGAATTCTTCGCGTTGCCGTTTCATCTCACCGGATACTTCGACAAAGTTAACGCCTTCTTCTTTAGCCAGTTCCTTAACTTCGTTCTCCTCATCCTGATAGGCGTAAATAGTGCGGGCGAGACCAATCGAGGCGGCGTCGACAAGGGCCTGTTTTTCTTGGTCACTCATCTCCTGCCAGACAGATTCCCGGATGTTCAACAGTGAACCACCAAGAAACGCGCCCATGGGCAATTCAACCACACTGTTTGCCACTTCGATCAGGGACAGAGACTTGAGCCAGCTGGTCGCACCGATAACACAATCCAGCTGGCTGCGCTCCATGGCCTCGTAGGATTCACTGTTGGGTATATTTACCGGTACGCCACCGATACCGGATACCCATTTGCCGATTTCCTCACCGGCTACTCGCATTCTTTTGCCTTCAGGTTCGAATCCGGAGGCAAATTCGTCCTTGCACATGGCCTGATAAGGTGGCGTTGCGTAACTGGCGAGGAACCGCACGTTATTGTTTTCGTACTCTTCCAGACACTGTGGGCAGCCGTTCAGGATAGTGTCCACAGATGCCGCTGTCGCCACCAAGGAGTCTTGGTTCCAGAAAGACAGGTCGCTGATGGTGGTATTGGCGGGCACCGAAGTCGGGAAATAAACGGTGACCAGGAAGCCACCGTCAATCATTCCGTCGGTGACAGCGGACAGCATGCCTTTACCCGATGCAGCGGCCCCGGAAGGGAAAAATTTGAAATCGACGCTACCGTCAGATCGCTTACGGGCTTCGTCGATAAAGGTCGTGATCCCCTCACTGGTTGGGTGCTGCGGCGGCAGATAGCTCGCAAACGTCAGGTCACGAGCAGCGACGCCGGATGATATGGACAGGCCGGCGAGCAGCGCACAACCAGTTGCGGCAGGAAACAATCGGGATCTGTTGTTGTTAGGCATGTATAAGTCTCCGAATAGCTGGGTTGCACACAGGACGATGATAATTTATTGTTCGCTATGCGCACTTTTTGTTCTTTGTGAGAACGCGATTAAGATAAGTGCAATTTTTGAACAATGTCAAAGGATCTTTCCAGGTATAGAAAAAATGACTAACAGTCTTCAGAGTGATGACAACGCCGTAGTGACATCCTTTGCCCGTGGGCTTGACGTGATTCGGGCCTTTGGTGAAGGAGCTTCACGACTGACGCTTTCGGAGGTGGCAAGACGTTCGGAAATCTCCCGCGCAAGCGCCCGCAGACTTCTGCACACGCTGACGGCAATGGGTTATGCCAACTCCAACGGCAAACACTTTTGGCTCACGCCCAAGATTCTGGATCTGGGCTTTTCCTATCTCTCATCCATGGAGATATGGTCGTTCGCCCAGGGGCACATGGAAGAACTGGTACAGAAGGTGCAGGAGTCCTGTTCAATCGCAGTCCTTCAGGATTATGACATCTACTATGTAATGCGGGTGCCGACCCGTAAGCTACTCAAGAGCACTCTGAATGTGGGTAGCAGGTTACCCGCTCACGTGGTTTCCTTGGGGCGAATTCAACTGGCGGATCTGCCACCGGAAGAGCTTGATTATTATTTGGACACCCAGGAAATCATTGGCTATACACGATTTACCATTACCGACAAGGAAGAACTAAAACGGGTGATATTGAACGACGGCGCCAAAGGCTGGTCCATCGTTGACCGTGAACTCGAGGAAGGTATGTGCGGTATTTCTGTCCCCATCCGGAATCGAAACTACAAGGCCATTGCTGCTATCAACCTGACGATGCCTCCGAGTAAAGCCGCAGAACCAGGGGTGTTGGAGTATCTGCTGGAAGAGCTCCAGAAGACCGCCAGCAGAATCAATAGAGACCTCAGAACCACAGAGCCGCTGGGCACAAACTGAGCGTCTTAGACCGCTGATCGCACCGGCTATAAGAGCCATTCCTAAACGGCATGGCTTTTATAGAAAATATGCTTTTCTCCACTGACCTTAATCTTGTTAACGTGTCAATCTGAACAATCCATCTGATAATTCCGGGAATTCCATGACTACGCCAACGATGACACTGGTCGACGCCATCACAACACGCCGCTCAGTGAGAGGATTTCTTCCCGACCCAGTGAGCCACGATATTCTGACGTCGATTTTTGAGCTCGCCAGGACCTCGCCGTCCAACTGTAACACTCAGCCCTGGAAGGCGTTTGTGGCTTCTGGTGAAACGAAGGAAACCCTTCGTCGGAAGTTTTTGGAGCGTCATCGGGATGGCACCCCCGGCAACCCCGATTTCAGCTACGTTGCCCGTTTCGAAGGTGAATACCGCACCCGCCAGGTCGATTGCGCAGTTGCCTTGTACAACGAAATGGGTATCGCAAGGGATGATAAGGAGGGTCGGTTACGGGCCGTGAGACGGAACTTCGAGTTCTTTGACGCCCCCCACATAGTGTTTCTTGGTATGGATCGCCAGTTTGGTTCGACCATCGCCCTTGACGTAGGCATCTATGCCCAGACCCTGATGCTTTCAATGCAGGCGTTCGGGATCAGTTCTTGTGCCATGGGCAGCATGCGCGCCTACCCTGACCTGGTACGCGATGCGTTCGGCCTGGGTGACCAGACAGGCATCCTGCTGGGCATCAGCTTTGGATATGAGGACCCTGAAGTAGACGCGAACCGGACCCGGACGACACGGGAACTGCTGGAAAATACTGTCGCTTTTCGCGATTAATCCGGCAGGGGACCGTGAGTATCATCGCGCTGAGTCGCCCTCAGACTACCCACATGACCCTGGTGAGCCAGAATCTGGCAACGGTGTGCCTGGTCACCATCTCAGCGTGCGCGATCGCCAGGGAACTCTCTCCGAATCACTGGTCCAGCCCAGTAGCCGGCATCGCATTACTGTTGTTTGTGGTCCTGCAGTGGTCCCGCATCAGCCTGACCTATCGAATATTTGCCATTCTCGCCCCGACTCTCGCGATCAGCCTTTGGCTGGCGGATTTGATTGATGGCGCGACCGTGGGCGCGGGTCTCGATCGCGCGGCCTTTTTTACGTTCTTCCTGACCGCACTGGCCGTATTACGTGAATCAGCCAAGTCATCTTCCCTGGTTCGTCGCTGTGGCAAGGTGCTGGTCAACCAACCTCCAGGGCGTCGTTACCTGCTGATGTCCTTCGGGTCACACCTGTTCAGCGTGATGCTGAACATTGGTGCTCTCAATGTGCTGGGCACCATGATTCGTCGTGCGATACGGCCGTCATCCGATCCGGAAACCCAGAGGATCGGGGGCATTCGTCAACGGCGCATGCTGACAGCCACCCTCCGTGGGTTTTGCGGCGTTCCCCTATGGGCGCCAACGTCGGTCACCATGTTGCTGGTTTTGTCTGGCATTCCAGATCTAACCTGGGAGCAATACGCACCGCTGGGGCTCCTCTGGACCTTGTTGTTCATCCTGTGGGGAGCCATCCTTGACCGCTTTTCCTACCCCAAACCGAAGACCAACCGGGTCAGTGGCGGCGGCCTGGTCCAATTGATCCCTCTCGTGTTCCTGGTGGCGCTAATTCCCGGCCTGGCCTATGTGCTGGCACGGCTCACCGGCCTGCAGCTGTTCTCAGCTCTGCTGATGTGCGCGCCGGTCATCGGCATCATCTGGATCTGGGTCCAGTACCGGGGGCAGCGAACCAGGGTGAAGGGCGGGCTACTTCTGCGTCGGATCCGCCGCTCCTTCCCTGAAACCTTCACCAACCAGCGCAATGAGGTGGTTCTGTTCACCTCGTCCGGTTTTATCGGCGTGATTCTGATTCCGTTGATCGACCCACAGGCGGCTAGCGATTTCCTTATTCAGGCAAACATCAGCAACGCCACCCTGATGGTATGCATATCCCTGATCATGCTGACGTTTTCGTTCATCGGTATCAACGCAATCATTACCGTTACGCTGATGCTCGGGGCACTCCAGCAGATCCCCGATCTGGATATCTCACCCCTGGTGCAAGCCTCCGTAATCGCCATCACCTGGGCTATTTTTGCGGGGGCATCACCGTTTACCGCGTCACTGCGTTTTATTTCGAGCTTCTCGGGTGTCTCGCCATTGCGGTTTGGCATCGAATGGAATGGATGGTTCAGCACCAGTGCGCTGCTCATCATGTACATCACCCTCTACGCATTACTTTAACCTAGCGTAAACACAACCTTCAGGAGTACCTCCCATGGGCCTTCCAGACAACATCAAAGATCATCTGACACTGCCGGTCCTCTGCTCACCCATGTTCATCATCTCCAATCCCAAAATGGTGATCGAACAATGCAAGAGTGGCGTGATTGGCTCCTTCCCGGCTTTGAACGCACGCCCGGCGGAAAAACTGGACGAGTGGTTAACAGAAATTGGCGAGGAGCTGGCCGCGTACAAGGCCTCCAATCCCAATGCCAAAGTGGCGCCCTTCGCAGTCAACCAGATTGCTCATCCCACCAATGACCGCCTGGAGCACGATACGCGGGTATGCGTGAAGCACAGAGTGCCCATTATTATCACCAGCCTCCAGGCCAACCCGATGGTCATTGAGGCGGTTCACAGTTACGGCGGCCTGGTTTTCCACGATGTCACCAATATCCGCCACGCCAAAAAGGCCCTGAGCATGGGTGTGGATGGCCTGATTCTGGTGACAGCCGGGGCCGGCGGGCATGCCGGCACCCTCAGCCCGTTTGCCCTGCTTTCGGAAATCCGTTCTTTCTTCGATGGCCCGGTAATACTGGGCGGCGCCATCACCAAGGGCAATCACGTACTCAGCGCCGAAGTCATGGGAGCGGACATGGCCTACATGGGCACGCGTTTCATCGCGACCGAAGAAGCCAATGCCGAGCAGTCCTACAAGGACATGATCCTGCAATCGTCGGCGTCCGATATTGTCTACACCAACCTCTTTACCGGGGTGCATGGCAACTACCTTCGCGGCAGCATAGAGAAAGCGGGGCTGGACCCGGAAAACCTGCCCACATCGGACAAAAGCAAGATGAGCTTTGGCGGAGGCAGTAGCAAGAGCAAGGCCTGGAAGGATATCTGGGGCGCGGGCCAGGGCGTTGGTGGGATCACCCAGCTCACGTCGGTGGCGGACACCGTGACCAGATTGCATGATGAATACGTATCGGCCAAAGCGCGGGTGGCCGGGTAAGAGTAATCCGACACCCAAAATAAAAAAGAAGGGGGCCATCCACTGGCCCCCTTCTTTTTTATACTGCTTTAAACTCAAAACTTAGGACCGGGTGAAGTTGCCCTCACGGCGTTCCGTGACCGCCGCCATTCCCTCTTTATGATCGTCGGTTCTGGCCAGCCAGACCTGCTCGGCAAACTCGTGCTCCAGCCGGCTCCTGAGTTCCTCCACCATGCCGTGCCGAAGCGTCGCCCTGGTGGATTCGACCGCAAGTGGAGCACATTGGGCAATTTCCGTAGCCAGGGCAATGGCCTGCTCCCGCACCTGATCGGCAGGCACCAGCTGGTCCGCCAGGCCAAACTCCAGCGCCTCTTCGCCCTTGATGCGACACCCAGTCAACAGCATCAGGTTGGCCCGCTGCTGACCAATCAGTCTGGGCAACATCAGGCTGATACCAAAGCCCGGATGAATACCGAGTTTGACGAAGTTGGCAGCGAACCGTGTCTCCGGACAAACCACGCGAAAATCAGGCACTAGGGAAAGCCCAAGGCCACCACCGATCGCGGCGCCGTGAATGGCTCCGACCACCGGCTTTGCACAGGAATACAGACGCGCGGCGGCCTTATACAGGGTAATCGCACTGTTGTCCGATTCCGCCTCGAACAGGTCACTTCCGTTGGAGGAAAAGTCGGCGCCGGCGCAAAACGCCTTCCCCTGGGCGGCCAACACGATCGCACGACAGCGGTGATCCTGTTCCAGAGACTCAAAGCATTCGGCAATATGCTCTATGAGACGGACATCAAAGAAGTTCAGAGGCGGCCGGCGAATTTCTACCACGGCGACATGGTCATGCCACTCGATCGCCACATCATCAAACGGTTTCATGAATTCTCCCTGTTGCTACTAACGGGACACAATATCCCAGACCTGTCGCGTCCCAGCATCGACCTTGCATAGCTCGCCCGCAACATTCATGCCCAGGCGTTCAGACCAGTAGAATTCCGATCCGTATTCCTCGCGCCAGCACCAGATACGTCGGCTGAATTGCTGTAGCGGGTACTCAAAACTGAACCCCATGGCGCCGTGGGACTGATGCGCTAGCCGGGCCACTGTCGCGGCGCCTTCCGAGGTCACCACCTTGGCGGTCGCCACTGGCACAAAAACCGCCTGGTCGCCACTGAATGGTTCGGGATGTTTCGACAGCGCCCGGATGGCCTGTTCCACCGCCGCGATGGACAGGGCGCTTTCACCGACAATGTCCGCCACCTTGTGCTGGATTGCCTGAAATTTGCCCAAGGGGCGCCCAAACTGCTTCCGCTCTTTGACATAACCGACAGTCAAATCGGTTATTTTCTCGAAGGCACCGACAATCTGACAGGCTCTCACAAGGGCACAGAATTGCCGGAGGCCATCTTCGTTCATGCCATCCACCACCGGCGACAGCTTAACGGGAACCACACCCTCTAGGTTGACCCTGGCCCGGGGTTCGCCTGCCAGGCTCTCTTGTGGTTCGATGTTCAGGTTGTCCATGGCAAACGTTGCCACCCTAATCCGCTCCCCATCAACAACCGGCACGACCAGGAGTGGTTCGTTCACAACACCCGACGCATGGCTGATCACACCGTGGACTGCCCCGTTATCCACGGTCGGCAACGGGCCGCCATCGAACACCAGCGCCGCCCAGATGTCCGCAACTTCTAGCCCGCTTTTGGCCAGCACCAGGTTGGCCACCATGGTCTCTACGAGAGGTACCGGCGTGGCATAACGGGCGGCCAGACGGATCAGGTGAAACCCCAGGGCAAGGGAACCGCCCACTCCACCTGCCTCCTCGGACACCCAGGCCAGCGGAAGACCGGCGGAGATCACGGTATCGCTCAACGCCCCGGGGAATTGACCGGTTTCCGACCGGTTAACCACCTCGGCGCCACAATGATCAGAGAACAGCCGGTTGGCTGTATCGAGAATAAGCTGATCTGTTTCTTCCATATTGCATCCCCTGATGAATTCCGCGCCAGTCGGCATCTACCAGACGTGGCTTACCTCAGCCCCATACCTCTGGCGACAATGCCTTTGAGAACCTCATTGGTACCCCCGCGAAGCGTGAACGACGGTTGCCTCAAAAGGCTGTCGGACAGCAAGTTCTGCAATTCGTCCCCGGCATCCGGTTTCATCTGGATAGGCCAGAACTCACGCAAACGTTCAATGACATCCTGCTCCAGACGCGTTCCCAGATCCTTCACCAGGGCGGCCTCCACATCTGGTGACTGTCCCTGGCCAAGTAACGCCGCCACGCCCAACGACATGGCGCGCAACCCACGAATACGTGCCAGAATGCTGCCAACGACTACGGCCTGCCGCTTCTCCATCGATGCTGCCCCCCGCTGAATAGCCTTTTCCAGGGCAATAAAAGTACTCAGAAAACGTTCTGGGCCTGAACGTTCCAGGGCAAGTTCACTGGTGATCTGCTTCCAGCCTTCGCCCACCGCTCCAAGCACGGCATCGTCGGCAACAAACACTTTTTCAAAATGACTTTCATTGAAGTGCTCCACGCCGCTCATGTCACGGATACCCCGAACGGTGACCCCCGGCGAATCCAGCGGCACCAGAAACTGGGTCAGGCCGTCGTGGCGTTTCCGGTCGTCCCGCTCTCCGGTGCGTGCCAATACCGTCATGTACTGGCAGTGGTGGGCGCCGGAAGACCACAGCTTGGTGCCGGTAATTTCCCAGCCGCCCTCGACACGATGCGCACGCGTCCGCACCGAAGCGAGATCCGAACCCGATTCCGGCTCGCTGAGCCCCAGAGCGATGAAACATTCGCCGGCTGCAATACGAGGGAGAATAGTACGTTTCATCTCTTCCGTGCTCGTTGCCAGGATCAGCGGACCGCTCTGGCGATCGGCGATCCAGTGCGCATGTACAGGTGCACCTGCAACCAGCAGTTCCTCTGTGATGACGTAGCGATGCAGGGCACTGAGCTCCCGGCCGCCGTACTGTTTTGGCCACGTCACACCAATCCAGCCGCGCTGCCCCAGTTTGCGGCTGAATGCGGGATCGATACCGGCGCACCAGCAATCTGTCGTGGGGCGAAAGCTGCCATTGCGAATTTCGTCCTGCAGGAACGAACGGACGTCTTTACGGAGTTGATCGACACTGTCATCAATCTCGGGGGCGGGAAAATTAAAACGGATACTATCCATAATCACCACAACCTCAAAATATCACTCATTACCGTCGGAAATCATCTTCCTGAGCTCTGACTTAAGAATCTTGTTAACTGCCGATACCGGAAGCGGCTGCTCCATGAAGGTCACCCCCGTGGGGCACTTGTAATGGGCGATGCGCTCCCTGCAGTAACGGATAATATCGTCCTTACTTACCACCGCATCATCGGCCAGCCTTACCACGGCATGAACAGATTCGCCCCACTTTTTATGAGGCACACCAATAACCGCAGACTCTTTAATGTCAGGATGGCGCGATAGAATATTTTCAATTTCTATTGGATAGACATTTTCCCCGCCACTGACAATCATGTCTTTGATCCGTCCCACCAGGAACAGGTAGCCATCCTCGTCCAGGTAGCCGCTGTCCCCGGTGTAATACCAGCCATCCTGAAGCACTGCGGAGGTTAATTCCGGCGCGCGCCAGTAGCCCTTCATGATGCTTGCGCCCTTTACGGCAATTTCACCCACCTCACCGACACCCAACACTTGACGCTCTACGTTGACGATACGGACCTGGTTATGGAAGACCGCCCGCCCAACCGATTCGAGCCGTGGTAAACGGGCCGCCTCGAGAGAGTGATCCTCACCATCCAGCACCGTCACCACGGGGGACGCTTCTGTCATTCCGTATGACTGAGCAAAGGAGACTGTCGGCAAAAGTTTCAGCGCTCGCTCCATTAACGCCACCGGAATGGGCGATGCGCCATAGGTGATCATCCGCAGACTGGACAAATCAAACTCGGCAAATCGAGGGTGATCAAACATCAACTGCAGCATGGTTGGCACCACCTGCATGGTATTGATGAGATGACTTTCCACGGTCCGCATGGTGTCCAGCACATCAAACCTGGAAAGAATCACCGTGTGGGTGCCCATCATGGTGGCGGTATAGACCCGTGAACCGGCAGCGGTGTGGAACATGGGCCCCGCCAGCAAATGGGTTTCTCTCTCGATCAGCCGGTAAAATGGGATACCGCCAAGCGCATTGGTGAACAGGTTGATATGTGTCAGCATGACACCTTTGGAGCGTCCCGTTGTGCCGCCTGTGTAGAAAATAATCAGGGTATCATCGTTGCCGCTGGGCTGAAGCTCCGTTTCTACAGCACTCAACAACAGTTCCTCATGACTCAGGAAACCCTCCGGTACAGCTCCCTCCCCCGAATACACCAGAGTCTCCAGCCTGGGACATGCCCGGCTGATCGCCCCGGCGTGCTCAACGTGATGGCTGTCGACCAGCAACACCGTTGGTTCGGCATCCTCGACACACTCAATCATTTCGCCCTCGGACAGGCGGAAGTTTACCGGCACCGCAACAGCTCCTGCCATCGGTGCAGCGAAGAAGAGTTCAAAGCACCAGTGGGAGTTGTAGCCAAGGTAGGCTACCCGAGCCCCCGGTCCCACTCCCTGGTTCGCCAATGCCCGGGCCAGACGCTGGCAGCGCTCATACGTCTCAATCCAGGTGTACGAATATCCCTCGTAAGTCACCGAAGGACTATCGGGCCAGCGGCCCGCTGCCTTCTCCAGCAGGTTCACCACCGACACTGCATACGCACTCTCAGCTAACATCAATCCAGTTCCTTGCAGCCATTGAAAACGAACCCCTGACCTTTGTTACCCTTCATCATCCCATGCTGTGTGGAATCAGCAGGGAGATAATGGGGAACGAAACCAGCAGCGCCAGCACAATAAGATCCGCCACCAAGAACTTCATAACACCGAAGAAGATCGTGTGTACCTTGATCTCTTTCGTCACCACACTATTAATGACGAAGACATTCATGCCGAGGGGCGGCGTCACCAATCCAATTTCCAACAGCTTGACCACCACAACGCCAAACCAGATCAGATCCATACCCATGCCTTCCACCAGTGGAATCACAAAGGGCAGGGTCAGCAGCATGGTGCCGATGGAATCCAGGAACATGCCCAACACCACATAGAGCAACACAATGCTAAAAAGCACCATCCAGTTTTCCAGCCCGAGGCTAGCAACGAAGTCTACGAAGGCCCCCGTCACGCCGGTAAGGGATACAAAGGAAACGAATATCTTGGCGCCAATGGCGATGAAGAACAGGGATGCGGACTGGAACGCCGTCTCCTTCATGGAGCTCAGGAAATCCTCCCAGGTCAGGCGGCGGGACAGAACCCCAAATGTCAGCGCAAACACCAGGCAGATAGCGGCGGCCTCGGTGGCAGTGAAGAAACCGCCATAGATACCACCGATGATGATCGTCATCAGCATCAGCGCCGGCCAGCCCTTGATCGCGGCTTTCAGCCGGTCACGACCGGTAAAGTTCAGGTCTTTCGGAGCCGGGGCATCGCCCGGCTTCAGCATGGCCCAGATAACGACCACAATAATAAAGCCGGTAATCGTCAGAATGCCTGGCAAAACGCCTGCCAGAAACAGCTTGTTTACCGACTGCTCCGTAAACATGCCATACAGAATAAACAGGACACTCGGAGGAATCAGGGACCCCAGCGTGCCCCCCATGGCAACGGTGGAGGTCGCAAGCTGCTTGTTGTACCCAAAACGCAGCATTTCAGGCACACAGATACGCCCCATGGAGGATGCACAGGCCAGGCTGGAACCCGTGATCGCGGAGAACCCCCCGCAACCGAACAATGACGCGATCGCCAACCCACCCGGCATTTTTGCCAGCCACACCCGAACCGCCTCGTAGATGTCTGTGGTAATACGGGAATGATAGGCAATGTGCCCGGCCGCAATGAACAGCGGGATCATGCTCAGCGAATAGGAATGGATAAAATCAAAGGCATTGGACTCGATCAATGCCATGGCAGGGCGCAGACCGCGCTCAAACATGAACTCGCCACCCGGCCGCCACGCGTAGGCCAGCAGCGAGCACACCGACGCCACGCCAACCAGCACGTAGGCGATGGGTACCCGCAGAATCATCAACACCAGCGCGGCCCCAAAGCCCCAACTGCCAATAACGGACGGTTCCATTAGTGCTCGGCCTCATCTGCGGTTTCCGGCTGTTTGCGATTGATGACGCCCAGGGCCTCCAGGCCGTCATGGAGAGCCAGATCAATCAGCCGTACAAAAAACAGGAAATAACCCAGAAAGAACAGGGTGTGCCCCGGCCACTTGGGCAGCTCCAGTAGGCCAAAAAAATAGGAGCCGGACTCGAAAGCATCAACCACGGAAATAAACGCCGCGAAGGTAATCGGTGTCACCGCAATCAAACCCACAAACACGGTCAACACATTTAACAGCTGCTGTACCTTTGGCCCCAACAACTGGGTGAAGATTTCCACGGCAATAAAACCACGATCAGCGGCCACGAATGCCAGCGGTAATACGAGTGCACCAATCATCAGTTCGCCGACAATCACGACCTCATCCGGTATTCCGGAAGAAGCAAATGTCCGTAACAGAACGCTGCTGGCTATGACGACGCATAGACCTAGAATACACACCACAGCGATCAGCAAAAACACGTTCTCCAGCCAGGCCAGAGTGCCCCTTGCACACCTCATCACTCCCAGGGGAGCAGTCGATGAGCCTTCAGACTGCAGTCGTTCCGAACGCTCGGTGACGACCATATGCACCTCCATAAGAACCCGTCCGAACCCGGACGAGTCCCGATTACTGAAAAGTTGTTTATTGTTGTCAAATCAGTGTAGGTTACCCAGGATCTGCCGATGGCTTTGCCACCGGCCGTGGGCCTCACGACTTCAGTCAATCAGCTCCGGTTCCACGGGTAACCGTTTTCGTCCAGCTCCGCCTGATACTTGGTTAACAGGGACTGATACTCGTCCCAGATGGCCTGGCCATTTAGACCGGCCCTATTCATATCCGCAATCCATGCATTAATGTATTTTTCTGATTCGTCAAACAGTTCAGCGCGACTTTCGTCCGACCATTCAATAACTTCGACCTCATTACCCAGTTCACCAGTAGGCAGCTTTTCGATCACTTTCTGGTTGTCAGCAATCACCCTTTCGGCAAAGGAATCGACCATTTCGGAGCCCACCTGTCGCAAAAGTTTCTGCTGCTCACTTGTCAGGTCATCCCAGGCCCATTTGTTCATAACCATGGCGAAACCGGCGATCTGGCCCCAGTTAGTGAGTGCCACGCTGGTAGTAACCTCCGGGGTCTTGAATGCCCGCATGGCGTATAGGTAGCCACCAGAACAGTCCACCAGCCCGGTATCCAGGGCCTGATACACTTCGGAGTAGCTGAGGTTCACGATGTTTGCGCCAGCGTCGTCGAGAACATTGGCATAGATGGAGGTGGCCCGAATTCTCTTACCGGCAAAATCCTCCAGCTTCTCGATTCGCACGCCACCCCCACATTCGAACTCTATCGCGCTGGTAGTGTAGTTAGTGATGTATACTACTCCGGCCTCTTCAAACTCGTGCTGCAACTGCTCGTTGGTAGTCATCAGCTCATACATGGCCCGCATACCAACCCAGGAATCGGCCTGCGGCACCGGAATATCACCAACACTCAGAGCCCGCATTTTCTGTGGCTCATAGGCGGCCAGCACCGACCCCATATCGGCGGCTCCAGAACTGACGCCACCGAGAATCGCTCTATACTTTAGCAGCGCACCACTCCAGTGAATGTCCAGCTTCATGTTGCCACCGGACTGCGCCTCCAGTTGATCTGCAAAAAACTGAATTGCCTCTGCCCGAGCCCCGCGGTTTGGAATTGATGCGGCGAAACGAAATGTAGTCTCTGCCATTGCATGACCTAATGTAGCAAGCGAGAGTACGGAGCCAAGAGCCCAAAATTTCAACGTTTTTTTGGCAGTCATTGCTTTTAACCTCTTGTTATTCAAAGTACGGCGTGGTTGCCCACACCTCTCTCAATGGTCCATCCAAAGCCAAACAGCTTGAAGTCGAACGTGCTCTCTAAATGTCAGCTCTGCCAAGGGTAGCCATTAACCTCGAATTCGGACTGATACTGCTCGAGCAGTCCGATGTACCTGTCCCAGATCCGCTGTCCATCCATTCCACGACGATTTGCGTCCTGAATCCAGCTATCACGGAACGGGAGCGTGGCTTCGAGAATCTTCTGGCGCTCTTCGGGCGCCATCCGGATTACCGGAACCACCTTGCCAAAACCTCCGTTCGCAAGGGTTTTGGCCACCTCCTCTGCATGCCCGATCGTCAGACGGGCAAAGTGATCAATCATTTTTGATCCGGCTTGCAGCATAATGGCCTGCTGCTCGTCATTTAAATCGGACCATGCAAACTTGTTGATCACAATGGCAAAACCAAGCAGCTGCCCCCAGTCGACCCGGGTCACTGTCTCTACCACTTCATAAGTCTTGTAGGCTTCCATGCCGTAAAAGTAACTGGCCAGGCAGTCGACCAGGCCGGTATCCAGTGCCTGATAAACTTCACCATAAGTTATGCTAACAGTGTGAGCACCCAGTTCCGTCAGCACTTTGGCATAGGTGCCGGTGGCCCGAATACGCTTGCCCTTGATATCATCAACGGTGCGAATCTGATTATCCTCGGTGCACTCGAACTGGACGCCGGTTGTACTGAAGTTGCTGAGATAGACGAGCGACTGATCGGCGAGGGACTGTTGAAGTTGGGACGCTGAGGTCATCAAGTCGTACATGGCCCGCATACCAACCCAGGGATCAGCGTATTCAAGTGGAATATCGCCAATAGCCAGCGCCTTGAGCTCCTGAGGCTCCAATAGAGAAAGCACAGAGCCAAGATCGGCACTACCCGCAGAGACACCATTCATGACACTACTCCACTTGAGCAGCGCACCACCCCAATGGATATCAACCTTGATGTCGCCACCTGACAGGCGCTCAACTTCATCTGCATAAAACTGCACGGCTGCAGCGCGGGTACCGCGGTTAGGCCCTGGTTCTGCGTAACGCAGCACAACCTCAGCGGAGGCCTGGGCAGCCCCGGCCATCGCCAGGACAAACCCGAAGGTCAGCGACTTGAATTTTGTTATCATGATGTTGTTCCTCGTATGGGGTTTTGTTTTTGTTGGATGTGGCGGATGACACGCATCCACTTCACAGGATCAAGCTACCACCGCAAAGCAATATCAACAACGTCCCATATTTTATAAATTCCATGCCAGACAGGCATGACTTGACGGACGTCAATCTACGGGAACACCCTCCTCATTTTCGCCTCCCAGGACATAGCGAAAGGTGCCTTGGCCTGTCGCGATCAGAAGCTCTCCGCAAGTAATTCTTCCTTGGACGAAAAATATCTTCCTGCCGCGGCTGACCATCTCAGCTTCGATCCGCACCACCCCTGCTTGCAATGGATTCATGAAATGGGTGTTAAGCGATATCGTAATGCAACGCCTGACGTTGCCGGGCACCGAGCAGTATGTTCCGCAAAGCCCTGCGGCACTATCCAGCAAGGACACAAATACCCCACCGTGAACAAAACCATTACGATTGAGATGACGTTCAGTCATCTCTGCGGTAATGACAGCACGACCAGGCTCCCAGTCAGTTACGGAAAACCCTAGAACTTCCCGAAAACCGCTCATATTTGAATCTTCAAACTGTAAGTTTGCGTCACTCATATTACTCTCACAATCTGTTGGCCATGAATGATGTCGCTACGGTTATCCTTTTTGTAAAATCCGGATTGCAAGATCACCAGGAATGGGACTCAACGCTATCACTATGCCTGCATTGGCGCAGTTATAATTTATCTATATTTTCCATGCCGATCGGATATGCCAAAAGTCAGATTAAAGAGCAATTCCGGGTTACTTTTAAATACCGATAGATCAGTCGACAAATCGCCAAAAGACAATAACATCTGGAGTAATCATGGCCGATACAATACATGAGATAAACAACAACATTCTGACCATTACCTTGAATAGACCTGACCGCCTCAATGCGATGAGCAACGAGATGCGCACGGAGTTACTCCGGCTGCTTACAAAACAGGAGTCAGACCTGAATGTTCGCACCATTGTAATCCGCGCCAACGGCCGAGGATTCTGCAGCGGCGCCGATGTCCAGCCGGATGAAATCCTCACCCGGCGCACAACCATTGGTGACCAGGTGGAAAACGGAATCAATCAGATCATCAGGCGGCTGACCAGCCTGCCGGTGCCGGTCATAGCTGCCGTCAATGGCCCTGCTGCAGGCGCGGGCGTAAGCCTTGCCCTGGCCTCTGATCTTATGCTGGTGAACCGGGATGCAGCATTTCATATTTCCTTTGCCCGTATTGGCGCAGTCATGGACGGCGGCAACTCCTGGTTTATGACCCGCGCCCTCGGCCCACGACGTACAGCCGCGCTCGCACTGACCGGCGGTACCTTCGGGGCAGAGCAGGCACTTGCCTGGGGGCTGGCCCACAAAGTAGTGGACAATGATCAGCTCTGGATGGCAGCCGAGGAATTGGCCTGCGAACTGGCGTCCGGACCAACCACCGCTCTCGGCCTGATCAAGAAAGAAGTGGCGATGGCCGCGACACTGGATCTCTCCTCCGCACTTAGCCTGGAGGCCGAATGCCAGCAAATGGCCTTCAACACCGAGGATTTCGCCGAAGCAATCGATGCTCGTCATCGCAGGAGGCGGCCGGCATTCCGCGGATACTGAGCCCCGGAAAGCCCAGGAGGCCGTATGCATGCCAGCAGTATGGCAACCTCAGATCTTCCGGCCAGCCTGCTGCCAATACTTGTCACGCAGGCGACGCTTAAAAATCTTGCCCGAATCTTCCCGTGGCAGGTCTGATCCAATCTCGATGGTTTTTGGCACCTTGAAACCCGCGAGATGCTCACGGAGATAGGCTTTAACTTTGTCTACACAGATATCATTAGCGCCTTCCGCCTCAACCACCGCCATCACCGATTCGCCAAACTCTTCATCGGGAATCCCGAAGACCGCACAATCCTTGATACCCGGGTAGTTGTGCAACACCGACTCGATTTCCGCCGGATAGATGTTCACACCTCCGGAGATCACCATATCCTTGACCCGGTCTGCAATGAACAAAAAACCATCCTCATCCAGATAGCCCATGTCGCCCGAGGTGATGAAGCCATCCCGGTCAATTTCCGCCCTGGCTTCCGGTTTGCCGTGATAGGTGAAATCCAGCAACGGGAACCGGGAGTAGATTTCCCCGACGGTGTTAGGAGGCAGGCAGTTGCCCTGTTCATCCAGTATGCGGAGTTCCGCCTCCGGGACCGTCTTGCCCACGCTGCCCGGTTTCGCCAGCGCCTGCTCGGAATTGCAAGCAACCACCGCGCTGGATTCGGTAGAGCCATAGAACTCGTTGATCACCGGCCCGAACCATTCGATCATCTTGCGCTTCACATCCGCCGGACAGGGCGCCGCCGCGTGAATAATGAACTCCAGTGACGACAGGTCATACCGGTTGCGCACCGTTTCAGGCAGTTTCAGCATGCGAATGAACATGATGGGGACCATAATGCCCGCCGTCAGCTTGTAGTCCTCAATGAGCCGCAGTACTCCCTCGGCATCAAAGCGGGGGGCGATCACCAACAGATCACTGATCTTGGAAGCCTGCATGCTGTAGCCGTTCGGGGCGCTGTGATAGAGCGGACCGGGCACCATGCAGCGAGCCCCGGGCGCGCAGCCGTAGACCCTGGAGCGAAAATCACGCATCTGTGCCGCGCCTTCCTGATCCAGGGTAACGCGGCGCACACCCTTGGGATGTCCGGTTGTGCCCGAGGTATACAACATGGATGACGGTCCCGCCTGCGCCGGTTCCGCGATAGGCTCCTCGGCAGCCAGCCAGGTCTGCCAGTTGGTCTGTCCCTCCGGTACGGCGCAGGCGTCCGGATCCAGATCAAACGCCGCCCGGATGTCCTCCGGTGTTTCCACCACCAGGCACTGGACATCGCCAGGGATGGCCTGATGAATCCGGCGCCACAGGTCGGCATGGATCACCATGACCCTGGCACCGCAATCCTTGAGGATATATTCCAGCTCTTCCCCGGCCAGATGCCAGTTGATAGGAACGCCATAGGCCCCTACATAATTCGCCGCATGGTTGGCCGTCAGGAACGGAATATCATTGCGCATGAAGATGCCGACACAATCGCCCGGCTGCACGCCCATACGCTTGAAACCGTTGGCGGCCTGACGGATGTTGTGCTGGAATTCTTCATGGGTCAGGTGCCTGCTGCCACAGACAATGCCTTTGAACGACGCCTTATCGATTGTTGTATTTGTCACTGCGTGTCTCCTGTGAACTTCCTCGCTCCCCTTACCCGGCTCAGCGCCCGGTAAACTTCGGGGGTCTCTTTTCGTTGAATGCCCTGACACCCTCGACCCAGTCCTCGGCCATGGCGCTGTCACCGAAGGTTTCGGCCTCCGACTGCAGCTGTTCTTCCAGGGAGTTGTCCGACGACTCAAGGATCAGCTTTTTGATGTTGTCGTAGGCCTTGGTGGGCCCGCTGGCCAGTCGTTCTGCCAGAGTCCGGGTTTCGGATTGCAGCTCTTCAGTTGCCACCACCCGGTTGATCAGCCCCATGTCCAGAGCCTGCCCGGCGGTATACCGATCCCCGAGCAGTGCGATTTCCATCGCTCTCTTGGTGCCGACCAGGCGCGGCAGATAATAGGAGGCGCCACCGTCCGGGCTGCTGGCAATGTGGGAATAAGCCAGGGTGAAAAACGCGTCCTCGGCCGCGACCACGAGATCACAGCACAGCGCCAGGCTGACCCCAGCGCCGGCCGCCGCCCCGCGAACGCTGGCAATGATGGGTTTGCGCAGGCGCCGCATGGTGTACATGATCGTGTTGAGACCGTGGATGCGATTCACAAAGGTCAGTCGACGCTGTTGCGGTGTGAGCTCGGTGAACTCCATGAACGACTTCACATCGCCACCGGCCAGGAAGTGTTCACCCGCCCCCCGGAGAACCACACAACGGACATTGTCGTCCGCTTCCAGAGTCTGGAGCGTCTCAAGCAGTTTCTGCCGCATCTCGATCGAAAGCGCATTGCGGGCTTCCGGACGATTCATGGTCAGATAGGCAACGTTGTTTTCTACTTCGTAGAGTAAATGGGTCATTCTGTTATCGTCCTCCTGAACAGGCCTTGCCGGTGCGACGGATCGTCAACCACACGCCGACTGCGCCCGCATCTCGTCAAGTTGTTCAGCGCTATACCCCACTTCGGCCAGTACCGCATCGGTATCGGCGCCGTAAGGCCGGGCTTCATGCCGGACAGAAGGCTCCGTGCGACTGAACCTGGGTGCGGGTGCCGGCTGTTTGATACCGCCTACATCCACATAGGTCTGACGAGCCAGGTTGTGGGGGTGTTTCTGGGCTTCCTTCAGATCGAGGACCGGTGCAAAGCAGATATCGGTCCCTTCCATCAACTCACACCACTCATCCCGGGTTTTCTGCAGGAACACGTCCGCAATGGCCTGCTTGAGCTCGGGCCAGCGGGATCGGTCCATCTGTTGCCCGAAACGCTCGCGCGGCAGGTTGGCCACCTCAAGCAGCTGATTGTAGAACTGGGGTTCGATGGAGCCGATCGAGATGTATTTACCGTCGCGGGTTTCATAGGTGTCGTAGAAGTGGGCGCCGCCATCAAGCCGATTGGTGCCCCGCTCCAGGGAATGGCGCCCCATCTCATAGGCCGTGTTGAACATCGACATCAGTACGGCGGAACCATCGGTCATGGCGGCGTCGATGACCTGGCCCTTGCCTGATGTCCGTGCTTCAAGTATCCCCGACACGATGCCCAGAGCGAGGAACATGCCGCCACCACCAAAGTCGCCGACCAGATTCAGCGGCGGCACCGGCTTCTCTCCCGGACGGCCTATAGCATGAAGCGCCCCGGTAAGAGAGATATAGTTGATATCATGCCCGGCGGCCTGCGACATCGGGCCATACTGCCCCCATCCCGTCATGCGCCCGTAGATCAGTTTCGGGTTACGCTCAAGGCACTGCTCGGGGCCGATACCCAGTTTCTCGACCACCCCGGGGCGGAATCCTTCAAACAGGGCATCGGCACTTTCCACCAGCTTCAACAGGGCCTCGACACCGGCCTCGCTCTTGAGGTTGAGGGAAATGGATCGTTTGCCCCTGCGACTGCAGTCCAGTGCGGGCTTCTCTGCCTGAGCACCAATGCGCTCCACGCTGATCACTTCTGCGCCCAGGTCCGCCAGCACCATGCCGCAGAACGGCCCGGGGCCGATACCGGCCAACTCAATAATACGGACGCCATGTAGCGGTCCCATACCATGCCTCCCACGCCATCCCGCGGCAACCGTGCCGGCGAATGGTATTATTATGTTTAGTCAGCCCCGGCCACGACCTTCTGGTCAAACAGCCTGGCGATCTCTGGTGTGGACAGGCCGAGGGTGTCGGCAAGGATTTCCTCGGTATGCTCACCCAGTTTCGGAGCCCGCCGCACCGGCTCCCGTTCCAGTGAGGTGAAATTCAGCGGGTGATCCGGCATCAGATACTTCCCGATGCCAGGCTGCTTCACCATCTGGAACAAGGGATTGTCCGTCGAACAGTCAATATCCGACTCCACAGTTTCCTTGATGGTCTGGTACTTACCCCAGCACGCACCGGCATTGTCTAGTTCATTTGCCACCTGGCTGAATGGACGCTGCGCGAACCAGGGCTGGAATATCTCGGTAATCTGCTCCCGCCCCTGATAGCGGTCCCCTTCCTTGCGGAAATCGAGCCCCATGCGGGTTTGCAGTTCGTTGATTTCATTCGCGGTGCCGGTAACCTCAACCAGCGCCCGCCACTGGTTCGGGCTCACCCCGACCACCATCACCCGTTCGCCATCCTGGCAGGCAAAATCGTGACCATAGGTACCGTAGAGATCGTTGCCGATAGCGTCACGCTCGGTGCCGTTAATCATCGCTTCGGCGATATAACCGAGGTTACCCAGCGTTGCCAGGGCAACGTCCGCCAGGGCGATTGTCACCAACTGCCCCTCTCCGGTTTTCAGCCGATGACGTTCAGCCGTCAACAATCCCAGTGCAATCTGCTGTCCGGTGATCACATCCCAGGCCGGCAATGGATTGTTCAGCGGCGGAATCGACTTGCTCCGGCCCACACCGGTGATCGATGGAAAGCCCACCTTGCAGTTGACGGTATAGTCCAGTGCTCCTTTACCATGACGGTCGCCCTTCAGGTTCAGGTAGATCAGATCATCCCGATAAGCCTTCAGGCGGTCATAGGACAACCACCCCTTGGCCGGGAAGTTGGTCAGGAACATGCCGGCATCGTCACCGGGAGCGGTAATCAGCCGGGTCAGCAGTTCCTGGCCCTCCGGGCGCCGGAAGTCCACGGCAATGGAACGCTTGCCCTTGTTCAGGCTGTGCCAGTAAAGACTTTTCTGATCAGCGGTCACCGGCCAGCGGTTGTAATCAATGCCGCCGCCAATCGGGTCGAAGCGGATAACATCGGCCCCCAGTTGTGCCAATGTCATCCCACCCGATGGGGCCGCAACGAACGCGCTGCCTTCAACAACGCGGAATCCTGAAAGTATGCTCTGCATCAGCTGACCTCGGCATAGCCATTGTTGATCACCACCACATCGCGCTCGACAACACGACAGCGGAAGGCCACCTCATCACCATTGCGCCAGATTTCCGTGCGAATGGTCTCACCGGGATAGACCGGTGATGAAAAGCGCAGACGGATGCGATGGAACCTGGCCGGATCGTAATCGCACAAGGTCTTGAGAATGGCGTGTGTTGCTACACCGAAGGTACACAGGCCATGGAGTATGGGCGCCTTGAATCCGGCAGCCCTGGCCACTTCCGGTGAAGCGTGCAAGGGATTAAAGTCGCCGGACAAGCGATAGATCAGTGCAGCCTGGGCAAGCGTCGGCAGCTCACACATCTGGTCTGGCGCTCGCTCGGGAATCGGGTCCGGCTTGGGAGACGCAACCGCCGGGCCGCCAAAACCGCCATCGCCACGGGCCAGGGTCGTGCTGACCAGCGTGCAAAGGTCCTCTCCGGTGGCACTGTCACGCACCGTACGTTCGGAAATGATCAACGCGCCCTTGCCTTCACCCTTATCGATAATGTCGGTGATTTTGGTGGTTGCCTCAACCTGCCCGGAGGCGGGCAACGGCCTGTGCATGATCATTTCCTGACCCGCATGAAGAATCTTGACCCAGTCAATCCCGGTATCCGATTCCTTCGCCCAAAAGCCAGGATACGCCAGCACGTTTGCCAGGCTGGGCAGTGCCCTCAGGCCATCTTCGTAGACAAATTGGAGACAGTCTTCATCGAGTGGGTCGATACCCATGCCGACGCCCAGGGCATAGAGAATGGTGTCTTTCTCAGTGTAGGTGTGTTCGAGGCGCTCGAACTTGCGATTCATCAGCTTATCGTAATCGATGGCCACAATGGCGCTCCTTTGTTGTTACGTCCGTACCGAAGTATCCTTCCGGCCCCAGGGGCCGGAAGGATACTTCGGTGTCATGCAGGAATCAGAACGGATCCCAGCTGAATACATCAGCGGAACGGCTCAATGGATAGAAATCGGCTTCAAAGGCCGGCAGCACACGATCCAGAACGGTTTCCGGCGTCCACCCCTCGGAGGTGTGTGCGGAACGGAATGGGCGCGGCTGACTGAACAGGAAGATCTCGTTGTTGCGAACACCAAAGATCTGGCCCGTAACGTTCTTCGCCTGGTCGCTGCACAGGGACACTGCCAGGGTGGCAATCTTGTCCGGGGTCATTTGCTGAATCTTGGCCACCCGGGCTTTCTGCTCTTCGCTGTCGGTCGGGATACTGCCGATCAGACGGCTCCAGGCGAAGGGCGCGATGCAGTTGGAGGTCACACCAAAACGCTGCATGTCCAGCGCCATGGACTTGGACAGACCAACAACGCCCATCTTGGCAGCGGCATAGTTAGCCTGGCCGAAGTTACCGATCAGACCGGAGGTGGAGGTCATATTGACGAAGGTTCCACTACCCTGCTCACGGAAGATCGGCGCGGCTGCACGACTGACGTTGAAAGTACCCTTCAGGTGCACGGCCAGGACCGCATCGAAGTCTTCCTCGGTCATCTTGTGGAAGATCACATCGCGGAGGTTACCGGCGTTGTTGATCACCCCGTCGATGCGACCAAACGTATCAATGGCGGACTGGATGATCTTCTGACCACCTTCCCATTCGGTCACGCTGTCAAAGTTGGCAACCGCATCACCCCCAGCCGCCTTGATTTCGTCGACCACTTCCTGGGCCGGTGTGGCATCGTTACCGGAACCATCGGCGCTGCCGCCGATGTCGTTAACCACAACCTTCGCCCCGCTCTGCGCCAACATCAGCGATGTTGCACGCCCGATACCACGGCCCGCGCCGGTGACGACGATGACTTTTCCTTCAAGAAGTTTACTGTTGCTCATGACACCCTCCTACAGGTCTCTTGTTTGATTCATCAATGTTGTTCAATACAATTTGCCGGCGCTCAGGCGTTACCCACCAGGTTTCTCGCAATAACTTTCAGGGCCAGGGTTTCCTCCGCGCCCTCGAAAATCGACAGCACCCGGGCATCGACGAAATAGCGGCTGACGGCCGATTCTTCCGCGTACCCCATGCCACCGTGAATCTGCATGGCTTCCCGGGTTACCCATTCCGCAGCACGGCAGGTGAACAGCTTCACCAGGCTGGCCTCCATCTGGCCCGCCCCTTCATCCATCATCCGCGCTACCGAATAACTGAACTGGCGGGAGGCGGTAAGCGTGGCCATCATTCGCCCCAGTTTTACGCGGGTCAGTTGGTAGTCCCCCACCGCACTGCCAAACACCTTACGCTCCCGGGAGTATCCCAGCGCCTTTTCGAATGCGGCTTGCATGACCCCCGTAGCCCGGGCGGCGGTCTGGATGCGACCGCCAGCGAAACCGGCCATAGTGAAATAGAAGCCCTTGCCCCGGCCCGCTTCCTCACCAATCAGGTGGTCCGCTGGCACGAAGTAGTCCTCGAAGAACACATCGTAGGAATGCATGCCGCGGTAGCCGAGCGTGGCAATGGCTTTGCCGGAAATGGTGCCACCACCGGGCTGGCGATGGTCAAAGCGGTGGCCTGGTGTTGCCGGCTTCTCCACCAGGAACAGACTCAGCCCCTTGTGCCCCAATGCCGGGTCGGGCTCGGTGCGAGCCATGGTGACCAGCAGGCTGGCTTTGCCGGCGAAGGTGCACCAGGTCTTGCTACCATTGAGAACCCAGCCGCCCTCGACCGGCGTCGCTTTCAGACCCAGCGAGGCTACATCGGAGCCGTAGTTGGGCTCGGTAATGGCAATGGCGCACAGTGTTTCGCCGGAGGCAATACGGGGCAGCCAGGTTTCCTGCTGAGCCTGAGTGCCGCCCTGAAGCAGGGCCTTGGCGGCGATCTCCGGGCGGGTAATGAGGGAACCGGCGCCCCCCAGGGAAGCTTTGGACAACTCCTCCGTCACCACGATCATGCCGAGGCTGTCGTCCCGATCGTCCGGCTGCAGGCCGCCAAAACGCTCCGGAATACTGATTCCGAAACACCCCAGTTCAGCCGCCTGCTGAAGGATTTCGTCCGGAATATCCAAGTCTTCCCGATGGATTTGCTCGGCCAGGGGGGCCACCACGTCCGCACCGAAGCGTGCGAACATGTCCCGCACCATTTCTTTGTCTTCATTGAGCAGGGTCGGCAAGCGGGTGCTGCCACGCTCGCTGACCGTGGCGCCGACCGAGGCCAGGAACTCACCACTGCCGTACACGGAGCGCAGTTCACGGATGTCGCTGTCAGCGTAGAGCCCCGACAACTCCGCGATGTCCAGCCCCATATCGCCGGCACGGGCGATCAATCGCTGGATCACCGAACTGACCGCTTCGGAGGAAAACGCCAGCGCCGTACTGGCGGCAAGCTCGTCTTCAGTCACCGCGTCCGCTGCATAGCGGCATACGGCGTCGGAAGCGGCAAGCTCGGCGGCACAGAAAGCCAGCTCGTAGCAGCTCAACTGGTGCTTATCCAGCAGATCGGAATCCAGCTTGCCGTTCACCATGGAAAACGACTGGAGATTCTTCAGGGCCTGCTGAACATTCACTCGGACCTGACTGACACAGCGTCCCGCCTGCTCCAGAGCTGCGACCTGTTCACTGACACTCATCACGACACCTTCCCGAATCTGGTTGTTTAAGGGGCGTACCACTGTGGCCGGACGCCCGGCCACACACTGACCCGCCTTATTCGTAGCGACCTATAATGGAAATGCTGCAAATGTTCTGGTGAGGAAAACCACCCAGGTTATGGTTCAAGGCAAGCCGGGGATCCTTGAGCTGGCGCGCTCCAGCCCGCCCCTGAAACTGCAGGTAGTTCTCATAGATCATTCGCATGCCCGATGCGCCGATGGGGTGACCGAAGCATTTCAGGCCACCGTCAATCTGGCACGGAATCCGACCGTCGGCATCGAAGTCACCGTTAAGGACATCCCGAACCGCCTGTCCCTCATCGGACAATTGCAGATCTTCCATGGTAACCAGTTCGGTGATGGAGAAGCAGTCATGCACTTCGGTCATGCTGATTTCTTCCCGGGGCTTCGTGATACCTGCCTCATCGTAGGCGCGCTGGGCAGCAATGCGCGTGGTCTTGATGTGCGAACCGTCCCAGGTTTTGAAACCGGCTTCCTCGCCATTGGACACCGCCAATTGCAGGGCCTTGACCGACACCAGATCTGCCTTGCCCAGGCGTTTGGCAATCTCCGGCGTGGTCACGATGGCACAGGCGGCACCGTCACTGACGCCACAGCAATCGAACAGACCGATGGGCTCGGCAATATATGGCGCATTAATGGCCTGCTCTTCGGTGATCTCGCGCTGCAGGTGAGCCTTCGGGTTCTTGGCGCCATTGGCATGACTTTTCACGGAAACATGAGCCATGGCGCGCTTCAGGTCAGCCTTGTCGACACCGTGCTTGGCGCGGTAACCGCTGGCCAGTTGGGCGAATGCCCCTGGTGCGGACAGGTTCGGCCAATACATGTCATTCTCAACACCGCGAGTGCGCTGTGGCAGGCCGCCGTAACCCACGTCCTTGAGCTTCTCGACACCCAGTGCCAGCGCAATGTCGCAGGCTCCGGAAGCGACCGCATAAACCGCACCACGAAAGGCTTCGGTACCGGTCGCGCACATATTCTCCACTTTAGTAGCGGGGATATTCGGCAACCGCAGGGCTATCGACAGCGGCATGGCGCTGGAGCCAACGTTGAATGCATCAATACCGGCGCCAAACCAGGCCATCTGGATCTGGGTTTTATCGATGCCCGCATCTGCCAGACCTTCCTCAAATGCCTCAACCATCAGATCCGCAGGGCTTGCGTCCCAGCGCTCACCGAACTTGCTGCAGCCCATCCCGAGGATCGCTACTTTATCTTTGATTCCACTAGCCATTGTCATTCACCTGTCTTAGCTGCGTAAGTTATTGCTGGACCGGAGTGGCTTTCCAGAAGTACTTCCGGAAGCCCCGCTGGTTATCGAACTGACGGATACGGAAGTGCATCGACACCGGCACGCCGGTATCGATCGAGCCCGGCTCTACTTCGGTAAAGTCCATCATCAGACGGCCACCGCCCTCGAACTCAACCAGGCCGAAATACGCAGGTGGGTTCCAGTCAAAGGTCAGACGGTCAGCGGTCCAGGTCTTGACGCGGCCCTGTACGGCAGACATTGGATAATCGTCCTGACTGTCCAGTTCGCCGCACTCGGGGTTAACGCAATAATTTTCTTTTGGGATCTGAATGGTGCCGCAGCTACGACATTGGCCGCCCACGAAGCCGGTCAACAAATCCTTTCGGCGATACATGGCAGCGAGGTAACTTTGCTTGTCCATCTCACCACGCTTGCCAACCTCGCGCTCAACCAGGTTGTTGAAGCTCAGGAAACGGTTGTAGTTGGCGTCTTCACGTCGACGCGCCAGGGCGCCAGCAAAGCCGATTTTCGGCTGTCTGTCTTTGATCTTGTCGGTGGCACGGAACAGAACCGCGTCGGTGCCCTGACCAAACCCGGTCACCAGGATCAGATCACCTGCGGTCGCTTTTTCCAGCGCGGCGGCCAGTAACAGGATGGGGTGAGCCACACCGGATACACCCACGCTACCGATGTGGTTGTCCACCAGAGCCTCGGCAGGGATCCCCATCTCTTTTGAAACTGCCGCCGGTGTTCTGGCCTGATCCGATGCCAACACAAAGTGAGCAATGTCGACAGCTTTTACACCCGCCTTTTCGAGCAAGCGGGAAACAGCCTTGGGTACGCTCTTCATGTAACCTTCATCACGAATCCAGCGTTCTTCCCATTCATAATCGAGGGTCGAGTCCTCACCGCGGTAATGGTCGACGAAGTCAGTCACATAGGTTTCGCTGCCCAGGTATTCGGCAATAACTTCCTCAGCACCAACACCGAGTGCCGCGGCGCCATCACCCCAGAGCATTTCGGCACGCGAACCGCATTTGCTGCGCCGGTGCTCGGACGCCACCAACAGTGCGTTGCCGCTAACGCTGGCACCAGACTCCAGCATGGAGATCAAGGCCGATGTTCCCGCTCTCTGGGAGGCGGCAACATCCATCGTACGAAGCTGATCACCCAGATTCAGGGCCTGACTCACAACCACCGAGTTCTGGCGATCCAGGAACGGCAGTGTGGTAGACGCCAGGTACAGCGTATTGACGGATCCGGCATCGAGGACCGACAGGCAGTCCTGCCCAGCCTCGACAGCCATGGTGATGGTGTCCTCATCCCAGTTACAGACGCTGCGCTCACCCTTGGCAAGGCCGCGGAGACTGGGGTCAAACCAGTCGTTGGCATCAGCGATCGCCGCCTTGGACAAGCGGGTTCTGGGAATGTAGGCACCGTAGGCGGTTATACCAAACATGTGAATTCCTTCCTTTAGTTGTGCAATCTCAACAATCGTTAGTGGTGATTAAGAGCTCTGTGCGCCGTTAAAGCGAGCGCCCGATAACCAGCTTCATGATCTCGGAGGTGCCGCCATAGATCCGACGCACGCGGGCATCCACATACATGCGGGAAATAGGGTATTCGCGCATGTAGCCGTAGCCACCGAACAACTGCAGGCATTTATCGACGACCACCCCTTCGTTCTCGGTCGTCCAGAGCTTCGCCATGGCACCCTCTTCCGGGGTCAACACACCCTCATCACACTTCTTGATGCACTGATCGAGGTAGGCCCAGCCCACTTCCAGATTGGTTTTCATATCGGCAAGCGTGAACTGGGTGTTCTGGAACTCGAAAATCGCCTTTCCGAACGCTTTGCGCTCCTTGACATAATCCCTAGTGATGTCGAAAGCGCGCTGGGCCTCGGCCTGCGCACGACAGGCAATGGTGATTCGCTCGCGGGGCAACTCCCGCATCATGATTCTGAACCCCTCACCTTCCTCGCCGACCAGGTTGCTGATGGGAACACGCACATCCTGGAAGAACATTTCAGAGGTATCGGCCGCCTTCTGACCGATCTTGTCTAGGTTGCGACCGCGGGAGAAACCGGCGCGGTCGGTTTCGACGATAATCAGACTGATGCCACGGCCACCGGCACTGGGGTCCGTGGTACAGGCCACCAGGACAAAGTCACAGTTCTGACCGTTGGTGATGAAGGTCTTCTGGCCGTTGATAACGTATTCGTCGCCGTCCCTGACGGCCGTGGTACGGAGGTTCTTCAGGTCACTGCCGACGCCGGGTTCGGTCATGCCGATGGCGGCAATCTTTTCAGCGGTTACCATCTTTGGCAGCCAGTACTTTTTCTGCTCTTCGGTACCGGCGCTCAGCAGGTAGTAGGCAACAATGTCGGCCTGAACGGAGAAGCCGACACTGGCACCGCCAATGGCGTAGCCGGTTTCTTCGGAGAGCACCATGTTGTAGAGGAAGTCCGCCCCCGGACCGCCGTACTCCTCCGGCACACCGCAACACAGAAAGCCATTCTCCGCAGCTTTCTCCCAAAGACTGCGCGGCACCACGCTTTCCTCTTCCCATTGCTCGATATTGGGTTCGAGCTCGGCACGGAAAAAGCGGCGGACATTATCACGAAACAGCTCATGGTCACTGTTGTAGATTGACCGGTTCTGCATATTGTTATCCCCTTGAAGCGACAGAAAACCCTTGATTTGAGTAACCGTATCAGCAAGGCAAAACTACAGCAATTATATACTTTTTATATGTGCTATATTTTTTCAGCATATTATTATTAAAGAACAGACACCAAGACTAATGCATAAGTGTGGTATAGAATGCGAATAACAGATACTTAATTGTTATAGAAGAGGGATGGCATGCCTTTCAATCTGAACATCGACCTGCGCCAGCTGAACACCTTTCTGACGGTCGCCGACACCGGCAGTTTCAGTCGCGCATCCGAAAAGCTGTTTGTGGCGCAACCCGCACTGAGCCGACAGATCCGAATGCTGGAGGAAGCCCTGAACGTCGAGGTGTTTGTCCGACACGGCCGGGGGGTGGTGTTGACCGCAGCTGGCGAACTTCTTTATGAACGGGCCCACACACTGCTGCAGAGCCTGGAGCGCACCCAGGCCGATGTGACCGCCGTTGCTGGCGAGGTGACCGGCCAGGTGACATTGGGGCTCCTGCCTACCGTAGCCCATACATTCTCCGGAGCCACGATCGAGGAATATCGCAAACGCTTTCCTCAGGTCACCCTCTCGGTGAAATCCGCAATGAGCGGCACGCTACAACAGATGGTATTGCAACACCGGCTGAATCTTGCCATAACCTACAGCCACCACGGCAGCCAGAAAAATCTGCGCTACCGGCCATTGATCGAAGAGCGCTTTTACCTGATCTCGCCCCCCGGCACCAAGGTCTCCAAGCTCTCCGAGATTACCCTGGATGAAGTAATGGATCTGCCGCTCGTACTGCCGGAAGAAAAACATGGTTTGCGTGTACGAATGGAAAAAGAGGCGGCGGAGCGCAATAAAAGTCTGAACCTGGCACTGGAAGTCAGCGCCTGGCCGATGCTGACGGACATGGTAAGGCGGGGACTGGGTTACACCATCCTTTCATCAGCAGCGGTCCACGACATGGCCTCAAGATCCGAAGTCGTCGCCATCCCCATCACCTCTCCGGAGATCAGCAGAACCCTGGCGATTGTCACTCCGATGGACCTTCCCTCTTCCGTGGCCACCCTCAAGCTGGCGGAGATCATCATGCAGCAAGTGGCGATACAGGTGCAGGCCGGAATCTGGAATGGAAAATTGTTATTCGATCCAAAGGAGATTGGCGACACCCGTAAAAACCAAATATTGCATGAGGATGCATAGAAAAACCGGATAGATAGGGTCTGCCAATGTCGGAATCAGTAGCCAGCCATATAAACGGGGCATAGGTATTATCGAATATAGATAATTGTTGGAGTACATATCTACTGTTACTTTTCAGGCGCTACCTGACGTACAAGGATAATTTCATGAAGTCGTCAGTCAGGGTACGCCTGTGTAGATTTTCGATATTCCAACAATAATTTTGGAGATAACCCCCTATGCCCAATAATAAATTATTCACAGCCATCAAACTGACTACAGCCGCCATCGCACTGGGTGTCGCTGGACAGTCGGCCGCTATCGGATTTACCGCCGGCGATGCAACCGTTGATATTTATGGCTATGCACGACTCAACGCCTCCTACGATATTGATGAAGATATCAGTCGCTCCACCGGCACCCGCTCAGGCGACTTCAGTAAAGTGAACACCGGCGCAGCAGAAGACAATGAAGCTTCCGGTTATTTCGGTGCCGATGCTGTTCAATCAAGGCTCGGTGTTCGCACGACGCTCCCGAATGATGTAAAAATTACCATTGAAGGTGACTTTCGGACCAGCACCAGCACCGTCCGTCTTCGCCACGCTTTTGGTCAGTACAAAAACTGGCTTATGGGGCAGACTTGGTCAAACTACACTGCGTTCACTGGCGCCACCTCTGTCCTAGAATTCGACGGAGTAGCAGGCAACGCAGGCTTATACAGCCGAACTACTCAAGTACGTTAAACCACTGGCGGTTTGTCACTGGCTGCTGAAGATTCCAAAGCCAGCATCACTGATGGTAGTGCCTCAGTAGAGACCAAACAAAGCATCCCTACCTTTACTGCACGCTATACCGGAGAGTCAGGGCCGGTTGCGTTTTCCACAGCGGCACTTGTCCAGCAAGTTGGTTATGACACCGGCACCAAAGACGATGCGGCATTGGGCTTTGCTGTCTTCGGTTCGGCCAAGTTCAACGTAACCGATACGGTCAGCATTCAGGGCAACGTCAACTATACCGACGGCGCCAACGGCTACCTGTGGCGCTCAGGCACCAACTACTATGGTGAAGATGCCTATGTGGACGCCAACGGCGACGTAGAAACCATTACCGGCTACAGCGCTAACCTGGGCACCAGCATCAAGGCCGGCCCGGGTGCATTCAACATTGTTTATGGTTTCACCACTATGGATTGGGACGACGCTGTCGATGATGGCCTGGCCGTGGGTGACAAACACGAAACCAACACCAACGCTTTCGTTAACTACCAGTGGAGCCCAGTGAAAAGCGTAAATCTCGGCGTTCAGTATGGCTACTTCGAGGTGGAGAAAGTAAACGGTGACGATGGCGATGCAAGCCGAGTGATGTTCGCGGCCCAGTACAATTTCTGAGTCAGTCACTGAAAGGGAAAACACCCGGGCCCGACAGGCCCGGGTATTGTAGGGCTATACGGTTACCGGACCTCTCCGACTGACCCTCCGCAACCCGAACTCCCCTTGGCTTTACCTGACTCCGATTTATACCGTCAAGCGCAATGGCCGACTGCTTGCGTCTGCATCCGCACGGGATTTCACCTGACTTCTTGGAACCGAAACCGGCACCTGAAAACTGGAGAATTGGATGAAAGTTCTAGTCACCGTAAAACGAGTAATCGACTACAACGTAAAGGTGCGCGTCAAGCCGGACAACACCGGTGTTGATCTCGCCAACGTCAAGATGGCAATGAACCCGTTCTGCGAAATCGCTGTTGAAGAAGCGGTTCGCCTGAAAGAGAAGGGTGTTGCCAGTGAAATCGTGGTGGTGTCCATTGGCCCGAAAGCCTGTCAGGAGCAGCTCCGTACGGCTCTTGCATTGGGTGCGGACCGGGGCATCCATGTCGAAACCGACGAGGAGGTTCAGTCTCTCGAAGCGGCCAAGCTGCTGAAGGCTGTTGTTGAGAAAGAAGAGCCAAAGCTGGTCATTCTTGGCAAGCAGTCCATCGATTCCGATAACAACCAGACTGGCCAGATGCTGGCCGCGCTGACCGGCATGGGTCAGGGCACCTTCGCTTCCGAAGTGGTTGTGGAAGGCGACAAGGTTAACGTAACCCGTGAGGTAGATGGTGGTCTGATGACCCTTTCCCTGAACCTCCCTGCGGTTGTCACCACCGACCTGCGTCTGAACGAGCCGCGCTACGCTTCTCTGCCGAACATCATGAAGGCCAAGAAGAAGCCGCTGGACAACATGAGCCCGGCCGATCTGGGTGTCGACATCGCTCCGCGCCTTTCCACCCTGAAGGTTGAAGCGCCTGCTTCCCGTCAGGCGGGTGTGAAAGTGGCCGACGTTGCCGAGCTGGTCGATAAACTGAAGAATGAAGCGAAGGTGATCTAAATGAGCATCCTTGTAATTGCTGAACATGACAACAGCAGCCTGAAACAGGCTACCCTGAATGTTGTAGCGGCTGCCAAGGCCATCGGCGGAGACATCGACGTACTGGTTGCCGGTGAGAACTGTGGTGCGGTAGCTGAAGCAGCTGCCAAGGCCGAAGGCGTTAACAAGGTACTGGTTGCCGACAACGCCGCTTATGGTCACTTCCTGGCCGAAAACCTGGATGAGCTGGTTGCCGAAGTAGGCAAGGGCTACAGCCACATCCTGGCTGCTGCTGGCACCGTGGGCAAAGACTTTATGCCACGTGTTGCTGCACTGCTGGACGTTGCCCAGGTTTCCGACATCATGCGTGTGGAGTCCGAAGACACCTTCGTTCGTCCGATCTACGCTGGTAACGCCATTGCCACTGTAAAATCCAGTGACAGCATCAAGGTTGTTACTGTTCGTCCGACCGCGTTCGACCCGGTTGCTGGTGAAGGTGGCTCCGCTGCTGTTGAACAGCTAGACGTTGTAAAAGACGCTGGCCTGTCCCAGTTTGTAAGCGAAGAGCTGGCCAAGTCTGACCGTCCTGACCTGGCAAGCGCCGGTATCGTTGTTTCCGGTGGTCGCGGCATGCAGAGCGGCGACAACTTCAAGATGCTTGAGCAGGTTGCCGATCTGATGGGTGCCGCTGTTGGCGCATCCCGTGCTGCTGTTGACGCTGGTTTCGTACCGAACGACATGCAGGTTGGCCAGACCGGTAAGATTGTTGCTCCACAGCTGTACATCGCCGTGGGCATTTCCGGTGCCATCCAGCATCTGGCTGGTATGTCTGATTCCAAGGTGATCGTTGCGATCAACAAGGATGAAGAAGCGCCGATCTTCCAGGTTGCTGATTACGGCCTCGTTGCGGATCTCTTCGAAGCTGTACCCGAGTTAGAGACTGAACTCCGAAACGCGGTGTAGATACTCAGGGGGTTTTTGCGTCGTTGTTGTACCCCTCTTTTGCCCCCGCCATGGGGGCCTTTTTGGTGCGCCCGACACGGGCGCACTCCTGGAGGTGCAAGTCCTCCCGTGAGCTGGCCACAGCGAACGAAGTGAAGCGCAACTGCGGAAGGGTGACCGACCGTGGGGAGGAAGCGTGGAGCGTAAACCGTGAGCCGATGAACAAGAATCGGATATGAGGCACTGCCAAGCAGGGCGAGCGGGCCAAAAGCCGCGAAGCTCTTGTGGCCAAGGCGAAGTGGTGTAAATCCGGCGGTTGTGCGGCGAAGGAGTGTGTTCTTACCCGGGGAGATCTCGCCTCATGCCTGAAAGGGCGACGTGGCAACACGGAGCGAGAAGTCAGCAGAGGCCATAGTAACCGCTAACACAGGGCGAAGGGCCGAACGAGAAGGAGCGTCAAACGCCTTGTCGATGAGCACTGTACGGCATCAGATGCCCGCGCCAGCGGGGCGGATCGCGCAACGGACAGGTGAAGCCTTGCCGAAGGCGATGAGCGATGAAGCAGGACTCCCGCGACAAGAACCGGAAGGCGCAGGGCGAAGCCTGCTTGAGCAGGCGTTCGCACGAGAGAATATGCAGCGGGCATGGAAGCGCGTGAAGGCCAACAAGGGAGCGGCAGGTGTGGACGGGTTGGACATTGCCCAAACCGCGGAACACCTGCGATGGGCGTGGCCTGAGCTTCGCCAGCACCTGCTGAGCGGCGCCTACCAACCACAGCCCGTCCGTCGGGTAGGCATCCCGAAGCCGGACGGCAGTGAGCGGGAACTGGGCATCCCCACCGTCACTGATCGTCTGATTCAACAGGCACTGTTGCAAGTGCTGCAACCTCTGATTGATCCCACCTTCAGCGAGCACAGCTACGGCTTCCGCCCGGGCCGTCGGGCCCACGACGCCGTGTTGGCTGCGCAGCGTTACGCCCAACAGGGCCGCCATATCGTGGTGGACGTCGACCTGTCGAAGTTCTTCGACCGGGTCAACCACGACATCCTGATCGACCGCCTGAAGAAACGCATAAACGACCCCGGCGTTATCCGGCTGGTTCGTGCGTACCTGAACGCGGGCATCATGGACGGTGGTGTGGTCATGGATCGGCACGAGGGCACGCCGCAAGGCGGGCCATTGTCGCCGTTGTTGGCCAACGTTCTGCTGGACGAGGTGGATAAAGTGCTGGAACGCCGGGGGCACTGCTTCGCCCGTTACGCCGATGACTGCAACGTCTACGTTCGCAGCCACAAGGCGGGAGAACGGGTCATGCAGTTACTCCGCCGCTGTTATGGAAAGTTGCGTCTGGTGATTAACGAAGCCAAGAGCGCGGTGACCAGCGTGTTCGGGCGCAAGTTCCTCGGCTATGCCCTGTGGCAAGGGAGGAACGCTGAGGTTCGACGCGCGGTATCCACCAGGGCGTTACAGGCGTTCAAGCTCCGGATCCGGCAACTGACCCGGGGATCAGGGGGTCGCAGTATTGAACAGGTGGTAGAGCAACTCCGCCGATACCTGCTCGGCTGGAAAGGGTACTTCAGGCTGGCGCAAACGCCACGCATCTGGCGATCACTGGATGAGTGGATACGTCGTCGTCTGAGAATGCTCCACCTCCGGCAGTGGCGGCGGGGTAAGACGATCTACCGGGAGCTGGTCCGGTTGGGTGCCAGTTCCTGGGTGGCTGAATCTGTGGCGGCTCTGAGTCGCCGCTGGTGGCACAACAGTCGCTCTGCCATCCACAATGTCCTGACGATTGCCTACTTCGACCGGTTGGGAGTGCCGAGACTCTCGTGAACCCTCAACGTCTCGAACCGCCCGGTGCGGACCCGCATGCCGGGTGGTGTGGGAGGGGTGGAGCCTCATGGCTCCCCCCTATCCCGATTTTTTATATCCTGAGGAAACAATTATGGAACGCGAATCGATGGAATTTGATGTTCTGATCGTCGGCGGCGGCCCGGCGGGCCTGTCGGCAGCGTGCCGTGTCATGCAGTTGGCACAGGAAGCTGGCGAGGAACTCACCGTATGCGTGGTAGAAAAAGGGTCTGAGATCGGCGCTCACATTCTGGCCGGTACCGTATTCGAGCCCACTGCCCTCAACGAACTCTTCCCCGACTGGAAAGATAAAGGCGCTCCGCTCAACACGCCGGTTACCCGTGACGACATTTTCCTGCTGAAGAACCAGGAAAACGCCACCAGGATTCCCAATGCGTTTGTGCCCAAGAACATGCACAACCATGGCAACTACATTATCAGCCTGGGTAACCTCTGCCGCTGGCTCGCCGAACAGGCTGAGCAACTGGGCGTTGAAGTCTACCCCGGCTTTGCCGCCGCCGAGACCATTGTTGAGGATGGCCAGGTAAAAGGCATTATCACCGGCGATATGGGCGTTGCCCGCGACGGTTCCGAATCTGCGGGGTCGACAACAAGGCTAAGTTCCGCTTATCGCCCAGAATGGCATGAACTCGGGGGTTGGGTGACCAAAAAACCAGTAGTTCAATAGGTTGAGAGTGTTTTTGGGCTATTTTTCTCGTTTGTCTGCCAACCCTCAAAGTCCGACAGCGGGACTTTCCCTTTCTGACGGGATTGGCACGAACCCTTCCAGAACTGCCCTGATTTGCGATCGAACACAGGCCGGCTTGCCGAGCGATAAAGAACGTAGCCAATTGTGAGGTAGCCGGGAATCAAGAGGAACGGTGTGATAAACGCAAACTTGCCCCAGGTGTCGACGATAAGAATCATCGGCAGGGTGATCAGAACAGGCAGCAGGGCCATCAGGATCTCCAGCGAGGATGGCAATGAGAATGTCAGAGCAAGTGGCCCCAGGGAAACGAGCCTTCGCCGTAGAAGCACGCTTTGTGGTCATTCTGACAATTTTCGAATGTTCGCTTTTGTTTAAGAGCTAGATATCACACTTCGCCCAAATACCATCGTATCCCAGCTATGCGCGGCCAAATTAAGATTACAAAGCACGGCCATGTTATGGAGGGTTCTTTGAAAGCCCTTTGACCTCCCCCACCCGTTGACTCACTAAAAACGACGGGCAATTGCGTTTGACTGGATCGACTCACCATTTTCACCTCAATGTGCTTCTAACCTCACAGAGCATCTCCCCGTGAGCTGGGGCCCCAAAAGTCAGATACGATTGAGAAGCAGCAACCTCGGATACGCATGTGGCCCTATTCGACGCCCCAAGAAGTGTAGATTTTGAATGGATGGGTCCTGTGACCTGCGCCGAGATAAAATGATGAAACACGGGAAACTCTGGCTGAGCCGGAGTGCTACATAGGGATCTTTTAAGCAGATCACTACCTACCCCCTGCAAATCCGGCTTTAACCAGGGGCTAATTTCCCGGTTACGGGTTGGCAGATAACGGGTAAGCTGACACCCGAAAACAAGTCCCCTTACTAAGAAACTCTACACTAAGAAATTCTGAACAAATAAGTTAATCACTAACGGGCAACCAGGTTGTGTACAGTCTCGCCAAAAATGTCAGAATGATCTTTACGGAATTCACGTCGTTGCAAAATCAGGCGGAGGTGCAGACCAAATGACCATAGAAACCGGAGTTTTGACCGCCATGACCATCGGCATCGTCGGCGCAGCCATCCTCACCGGCTGGTGTCTCTACTCAAGATATCGGGAAAATCAAAACACCAAGTAAGCCCCACAGAGAAACTTCTTCTCATGGAACCAACCCAACGTATTTAGATGTGTTCTGCTCATAGTTGAACGGCGCCAGCGGATATACAACGGCTGCCCCAGCGTGGGAACCACTCCAGCATCCAGAGTGCTCCAATCCCAGCATATTTGGCTTTCCGACTGAGTGATACTGTATGTATGCGCGGTAGTCTTTCGCGACCTGAGAGGTTCGCTCCAGGCCAGCGAGCATTTTATCTATTTTGTAGGTCGTATCCTGTGGTGGAACATTGCCACTGCAGCGCATTGCGGCCACTTTCCCAGCTCTGGCATCGTAAGTGAGGACAGCCAGGTCTGGTCCAAACCCATTTTTTTGAATCAATTGCTCGCCGATTTGTTCCGCAGCTTGGTAGTAAAGCGCCGCCCTCCAGTACCTGCGATTCCATAGGGAGAACGTACCCTGTAGCGCATAAACCATCAGAGTGACCTTCGATGCGTGCTTTCTCGAAACATACATTAAATTGGAGTAGATGTGGTCATGATCAAGCCACTGAATATACAGCTGCTCCGGATCTTTTGATGGTGGCAACCGGAATTCATAATCATCGAAAATCGTATCGACCCGCTCATCCAGCGCCATTGCAACAAGCAGTCTGGCCGTAGCGTTTCCGTCATTTGCAGCACGGTCCATGATGTCCCGTGCTCGAGTCTTGTCAAAGTCCCATCCCGACGCTGGGAAAGATATCGCCAACAGCATTGCACCCATGAAGCCCAAAACACTCTTTGTCATACCAATACCCTCTTATTGCCACTCTGAAAATCCCATTTCGCTATCTCGCCGAGGTCTATTTGAGGTACCTCGACAGGAACTGCTTTAACATCTCATTTGCATCCGAATCATCTGCTGGATCGTCGTCTAGCAAATAGCAATCATGTTCGCAGACGTGATTTCCATACAGGCTGAGCTCAGCTTTTACACCACGCCGCATGATCTCTATCACCTCAGCTTCGTTTGCTGCCTCAAACGGAATTTTCACTGTGAAACGTTGCCCACAGTAAACTGCCGATGCGCCTTGCTCGACAGAGCCGCATTGCAGGTCGGATTTTCGTTTATCAAGTTCGGCGTCACCGCCGACGACATTACCCTTCGTCAGCGATATCTCTCCTCTGGTTGCCTGTGATTGCTGGTAGCCCGTCTGCGCGGAATCCTCGGTCATTGGTTGAGCGGATACCAACAGGGCGTTTTTATAGAGAATGAAGTTCGAGACGTTCCTGCCAACTGATAGGCGCACCGGTAGAGGGTGAGCGAGATCGTATCGCAGGCTTTTATCCACTCGGCGACTGGAAGAAAAATCAACGGCAGCAGTACCATTGAAAACTTTCAGAGGTCCTTCCGGTATTACCTGGTTGCCCTGAGGAGCAAGCGTGTGGACCAGCCGATAATATGTGTCCCACCAGGACTGATTCACGATGATATCCACATAAATACTGCCTTTGATCTGGTGAACGTCGACAGCCGAAACATCATAGGATCGGAGTACGATGGCATACCCCGCGTTCAGTTGATGACGCGGACCGATCAGAAACTCATCCAAGAGGCGACGATACTCGCCGACAAACTGCTGAGCCTGATCCCAACTCCGCACATCCTCAATTCGCTGATCCCACGTTTTTATCTCCTCCGGTACGATTCCGGCAATATCCTTTTCAGCCAGAGTCACCTGCAGACGCACGTGCACCCCATCAAAGATTTCACGTTCTTCTAAAAGGTCGTAGCTGTGGACCCGGCCACTGGTAACAGCTGTGGCCATTGAATGAAACTGGTCGTCATTCATTGTCGTCACGGAAAAAACCTGACTACCTAACGTCTCGACCAAGGCCTTACTCAAGGCCGCATCAATAGCGGAGTCCCGATCCGACCCTGTAGCACCCACGGTGACAACGGTGTTCGCAACGGCGAAAACCGGCAGGATGAGAGCAGCTGCCACGCTGATCAGAAATCTCAGCATCACATTCATGAATCAGCCCCCTTTTACCCAGCCGAGGAGGAAGCTCTCAGCAACTGCCTCGTCGCCTTCCCACCAAACTCGTTCAGCAACAACTTCCGACCGCACGAATCCTGTAGCGCTGGAGTGACTCATGTTGACTTGTTGACCGGACTGCACCGCAACGGCCCTTATGGACGCGCCTTTCAAACGATTAACGAGAGAAACTCTTCCCGTATGCCGAGCCTTGCGTCGCGCTTTGTATTCCGCAGAAATTCCCAGTTCGTTTGATCCGCGCAGGGCGGACGCTTGCTCCTGAACAACCGCGTAACGGTAACCGTTGACTCCATTGCGTCTAGACAGCCCTGCCAACCGGTAAGCCTCAATCTTCCGAAGAACCTCTGCCCTGTGCGCGCGAGCCACTTCATCACGCGCAGCCTCAACAGACTCGATCGGAAGGCTCAAACGAAAATACCCGTTCACAGCATTGCCGGAGGGGTGAGCAACAAACTCTGAATCACCGCCCTGAAAGAAACCCTGCGAGGCACTGTCGGTATAGCGTTCCCCCGACACTGAATATTGGGCGATGCCGTCTTCATCTGTCTGTGTGGATTCCACAAGCTTCTGACTAGTAATCACCACGCCGCCCACAGCCAATAGAAACTGTGCCTGGGCATCACTTCGTGCCCGGGTCTTTGCTTGCGCGACCGAGTCTCCCTGCCCGATTCCCACAAACACCATCCGCTTGCCACCAGGCTCCCGAAATTGAGTTTGTGAGGTCCACGATGGAAGCTCAGCGGACTTCAGGACCGGTGTATCGTTTGCGCTGGCCAAACCAGAGGCCATAAAGAGAAGACTGATCGTGATGAGAAGAACACCTCTGTTCATCATTCGTCCTCCTCGAACCGACGCATATCTTCCAATTCACCGGCACTTCCAACATGAAGCGAATTCATGGGCATGGCGGCCTGGACGAATGCGTTGAAAAAGGTTTTGCCGGTTCGGCTATCCAACCATTGCTCAAATCGAGAATTCTCTACTGTCATTGAGTTCACGGCGTGAAGAGAAAGTTGGTGCGTAATCCGGTTCAGCTCCTGCACCGGGTCTTGTACCCCACTCTGCGTATTAGCTCCGCTTTCAATTCGCTGGACCTTGTCCTCGACCTGGCTCGAAAAATAGTTAGCGATCTGGCGGCGTGCATCATCCATGGCAGCATCTCGTGCGCCTTTTTGCGTGCTGTGCCGATTACTCATCCCGACCACACGGACAGCCTGGTCTGCTGAATCCTGTCTTGCGGCCGGCATCAGTGTCCACGCTGGGCGAGCGCTCTCTCCGTCAGATGTCCAGATAAGCTTGTCGGCGACCACGGGAGGCTCGTAGGTAGTAGTGCAGGCGGTCATAAAAATGACCAGAGAGAGTGTCGCTGAGAGAGGAATAGTCAGTTTGAAATTTACCATTTTGCACCTGTGTCGCAATTGAGGGATCAGCTTCTATTTTCCTCATGAATTGCGATCTGCAACCCGGTAACTTTCAAACTGACAAAGAACTACTCATGTGTATTGGGTGGTCGGGGAGGTTCGCCGGCTCTGCCCATAATTTCCCATAAAAGTCGGATAGCGCTGTCATAATCTCTGGCCGTCGTCGGCGCGAAATCGTGAGCTCTATAAAACTCATGAATCTGCCTTCGGCCAATTTGTTCTGGCGCCCTGCCGCACCACTTAACAAACCGTTCTACACGTTGGAGCTGGCGTTTCCTTGCAACTTTCCCTCCTCGACGGGCATGCTGATGCAGCTTATAAAAGAGTTCTTGATTCATGGCCTGCCTCCAATATAAGAACTCACAACGTCAGTCCTGCCGTGTCCCAGTTCGACTGCAATCACTTTTCGCGCCGCCATGTCGTCCGCTTTCGATGCCTTGCCGCCATTAAGCGGCGGAAGTTCACCGGTAAGATTCTCGTAGCGATCGCATGCGTATCCAGCTCGAAGGTCGTGTAACCCGGTCATCCCATGGGTCTGGAGAATCTCCCGAATATCTCTCAAGTCTCCCTCATAGAACTGGGCCCAAGTTTGATCCTCTGGCACTAAAGAGCGAGCCTCACCTTGAATGAGAGAGGCAAGCTCCAGTGACGCCAACTGTTGTTCGTTATTGATCGGCACTTCCCGTTTTCGACCACCCTTGGTGCCGTGAACGATCGTGACTTTTTTACTTTTCTTCGCTTCCATAAAAGCGGCTTTTGCGTCGATCAGGCTGCTTTCTTTCGATCGCAAACCAAGGTCTCGGGCCAGACTCGTGATCGCGCGTCCTCGTTCACTCATGGCCGCCATTGCCCTGTCGACCAGACCACGGTCTGTCGATGCAGGGGTGTTTTCACGCACGTGGCAGCGCTGAGGTATTTTGCAGGTGTTGGTCGGGCTCACAGACCTCCAACTACCTCTTGTGGCCGCTTGCATAACGGTATTCACGGCAGATACAAGGTTCTGGGCATAGGCTGCAGACAAGTGACCTGCCTCAACCTGGCGAGCTAACGTCTGGCCATAGTCAGTGACAAGACCAACTGTAATTTCCTCAAGTCTTCTCAGCCCCTTGTCTTTAGCGAACTGAGAGAAACGGTTAAATCGATCCGCAATGGTGGCTGCCGTCGAAAAACTGGCATTGCCGTCGGCCACCTCCCGATTCATGGCAAAGCGCCCGGCTTTGGCCATGTCTCGAGTTTTCAAACCAAAATTGTTTCCTCTCATAACTGTTTCCCTGGCTGTTAAGTGATGCGCAGTGCTTCAGGTGCACGCAAACCCTCTGAGAGAAGACGCTTTCAAGGCCGGTGCGTCACGCCTGAATTCTGGTAAGCGGTGCTCTCCATTGCGGAATCGAGTGCTGTGGCGAGGTAAGTCGCGCGCGGTACCGACCCAGTCGTGATAGGACATTGGGTGGTACAGCCCCGGCGTAGGCATTTAGCCCCGCGCTCCAGGTGGCGCGGCTCGAGCAATGGAGAGGGTGGTTAAAACTGAGAAAATTTGGCCTGAAGCCACGTTTTCGTCCAGTTTCGTCCAACGTAGTTGGCGGCTAACCCCGCGCGTAGCGCGGCCTAGCATTACATCGCTCTAAACTGTCTCTGTGTGAAATGATTTTTTAAAAAAACAGTAGAGCTAGTGACAATGCCTCAGTGGCGGCCTTATAAATCAGCCAGAACTATTCCACGTACGGGCAAGTCGAGTCTAAAAATAAACGTCGAGGTTGGTTTGCAACAGCATTGCGACAAAACGCATGCATGCGGCAAAAAAACCGAACGGTAATTCTCCGAAGGGGTTATCAACTCCCTACTGAGAGGCTGAAACCGGGAGGTCCGGTACAGCGGTCTGAAGATGACCCATTGGTGTGAGTCTTTGCGGTACTGCCGATTGGCAGGCGGCTTACCATCTAGTTCGAAGGCATGGCCGCGGCTGATCAAGGCCCAGCTAGCTCTATTCCGCTATGCGTCGCGGACAGACGTGTTTATTGATTCTCAGATAATCGGAGCAACTTCGCAAGTCCTGAAAATGGCGGGGTGCCGCTGTTCTTTTCGGTCTAAACCAAATAAGGCCAGGCTAAGTACGCCAGTGAACCTGTGGGTTCACTGGCGGTATCCTGCTCATCAACTGCGCTGATCATGATTAATGCTGTGAACCTACAGGTTCACTCACGGTACACTCATCAATACATCCGAGTGACCTGCTTTTTGAACCAGTGAACCCACAGGTACACCAGCGGTACACCGTCTAAAAATCAGCTTCATGGTTATGAATCGGGAATGTACCCACAGGTTCACGAGCGGTTCACACGAAATAGGACCTTTACTTAATATCGCTCAAGGCTTCGTCAGACAGGGACTACAATCGGCACCAGGGGGAGGTATTTCGGCATCATGCAAATGCTATTTTCCGCTACGCCGTTTGAAGCAGTTTTTGCAATCGCTCAATTTCCTCTTGTAGTTCCTGCTTGGTCAGAGACTCGGTGTCTTTCGCATAATCGCCTGCATCAAGATCAAACCAATCATCATTAGCAATCAGAGCCTTGGCAACTTTCCTCTGCCCGGGTCTTTCTTCCCTGTTTCGCTCCATGATCTTTGCTCTGAACGTCTCTTTGCCACCAGGCTCTCCGTGATTGATGAAAACGATTGTCCCCTCCTGCCTGCCCTTATAGCCACCAAGTTCGAAAATGTTGTCTAAAAGTTTTTGCTGATCACCATGGCCCGAATAATGAGACGATAAATCGACAACTTCCGCACCTTGCTCAGAGCCTTCCAAGAGGGCCCGCCCGGCAGAACTCCTGGCCTGAAAGCCCGTCAATATAATTGTATTTCTCGGATCATCCCGGAGTATTTGCAGGTACTCGGACGACGGGCCTTGATCACACATTCCGGAACTCGCCAAGATCACATCATATTTCTCAAGATGTTGCCCGAACGATTCCGCTGCCTTCCCTTTTTTTGGGCCGACCGACGAGATCGTAATCGGGCCATACGATACTGTGCGACCATGGTTAAGTGAGGTGTATAACGCTGCAATTTCTGAGGCAGACCACCGAGCCCTGCCCGCCAGCTCCTTATTCAGATACTGATACTTGCCGTTGCCCAAAACCTTTACCAGCTGCTCTCCATATACTCCATTCAATCTGTTGCTGAGAGGGCTATGACATAAAATTCTCAGCTGTTTGCCACCTGCGAGCCTTCGTCTCAAGTTATTATCATCGTTACCGACCACGGTTCGGATGTCGGCAATCAGCTCCTGCATTCGGTGAAAAGCAAAGGTTGGAATCAGTACTTTTCCCCCTTTCTCTGTCACTGTACGAAGTATCGTATCCGAGAGCAGCGATGTGCGGGTCTTCCAGCATTTAGATCCCCGCAATCTATCCCCGTAGGTCGCTTCAGTAACAATGTATTCGGCATTCGGGTATGGCGAGTGATCCGGCTTGAGAAGCGGTAAATATGGGTTCTCGTCGGTTTGACATCCTAGATCGCCAGAGAAATGAATACTGGCAAAGTCCTCAGGTTTATCGCCTGTCGATTTGGCCCACGATACCGAGATCGAACACCCTCCGAGCACATGGGAGCCTCGATTAAACGTCGCAATAAGGTCGTCGCCGAGGGTTAACTTCCGGCCCCAACTGAACTGACCGTCATCAATCGTATGCCAATGGATACTGTCCACATCATCCTGGGAATATAACCCCGATATTTTTGCTGCATCAGCCAACAGTTCCTTGGCGACATCCCGCGTCGCCTGAGTGCAATAAACCCATCCCTTAAAGCCTTCGGCGACCAATTTGGGTATCAAGCCACAGTGGTCGAGATGGGCATGAGTCAGGAGCACATATTGAATCTCAGATGGATCAAATGGGAATGGCTTACGATTAGACCACTCAACATGGTGAGGCCCTCCCTGGTATATGCCGCAATCAACTAAAAATTGAGTATCTGATCCTGTATGCCAGAGCCAACTACAGGAACCGGTAACACCTCGGATTGCCCCGATGAATTTAATTTTCAGCATGACTTACCCCCTCTCAGAGAATTTCGGCGCCTGGGATATAGCCACCTGCGAGGGCTATATTCTCTTTAATGGACGTTTCAGGAAGCTCCTCCATGCCCAACCAATCTCTGAGATCGTTCAAGTGTTCGATAACGTGCCTACCCGAGATTTTCGGTATTAGTATTGTTCGTTCAGCGAGATGCAAGTCATTGGCAATAAATGGTCCGTGATCGGTGCCTAGCTCTATGACTAGGGCGTAGTTACAGTCCTGATTCAGAAACAACTCCACCCGATAGGTCGTCCAGTAATCAAGGTTCCAATTAACCCCCTTTACACTGCTGGGAACCTCCAGATTTCTTTGCCGCTCAAAGGTTGGGGATAAAACCTGGTGAGGATGTTTAAGCGGGATCCGGAAAACACCGGCTTCCGTGAATGGCTGACCAATCTTGGGGGAGTTAAATCGACCTTGCTCTTGCCATACACTATCTCCGGTAATAACAAATTCCTTATTTTCAACGAAAGCTTTACGTCTGGGAGGCTTCGCCAATGAAATTGGTTCCTTGAGGCCAGCGGCCCGATAGTGCTTTTCGTCCTGCAAGGAGAGAAAAGCGGCACCAAGGGCAGCAAGATCCAGCCCGTTAATGTCTTGGAATGCTAGACCATATTTGTCTGCGTGATCTTTTAATCCATGATCACTGGGGGGTTCCGGCCGCCCGATCGGAAAGGCAAGTTCAGCAACCTGATCGATATCGTAAAATGTTGATGCTCTGAAATAGTCTTGAAGGTGTTTAGCAGAAGCCTTCTCCCTACAGAGCCGTTGATGTCCAATGCGAATCGCCTCCAGCCATTCCGTGAACTCTGGGCTCAAGAGAAACTGCTCAACCTTTTCGAGCGTCTGGCTTGCTTGCCGTGGGGTCAGAACGGGCGGTATTCCTGAGAAGTCTTCCCGATCAGGCTTAATGATATGACCAGCTAATTCTTGGAGGAAGCCTGGGGCCGTGAGTGCAACCAAAATGGTTTCCAGGTGTCGTTTTCGGGAGATTTCCTGCTCACACTGGAGAAAATCGGAGATGGACTCAGAGGTTTCGGCCTCCACATATCGGCCTCGTTTACCTCTTGGCTGGCCATATCTTTTGATCAGCTTCTCCCGCTTGTCACCACCGAGTTTCCATTCTCCGCTGAGGCCTTCAGAAATCCTAGCTGGTGCAACTCCCAATTCAGTTGCCAGACGCCCCTTTGTCAGGCGGGTTGTCGAATCCAGTGCATGCCGCAGTAGCTGTTCGGTCTCAGTGGCCGTATATCGAACTTGCGATGTCATTTTGTGCTCCTTTCCGTTGCTCGTTTCAGTATTAGCAACTCTATCAGGAGCGAATTACGTTTTTTTCGTAATTTCGCGGAATTTTTTCCACAACGCGCCAATGTTGATGAAGAGTGGCAGCGTGACCACATTCGAACACTCTGCCGGGTTGCAAAACGAGGCGCAAAAACTGTCGTTTTGTTGCGAACAAGCGGATTTTTTATCGGATATCTTAGTTATGTAGGGCTCAGGGCCCTTCAACCATAAAGTGTTACTTTCCTTAGTAATCCGAGAAAGGATCAAGCAATGACCGATTCAATCGATGAAATCCAAAAAAAGCACCCGCCGACCGAGCAGGAAATCAAGGAAAACCCGGGAGTTTCCTTCATGGCGCTAGTAATCTGGACTGCGCTCCGCAAGTGGGACTTTGAAAACTTCATCACTCCCCGAAGCGTTCGGAAAAACCTTGGCCTTACGCCCAAAGTGCAGAAGGAGGCTTTTGAGGAACTTTCTCAGGCTGGGCTTTTGGTTCATCACCGGGTCCAGGTCTATGACAACCGGGTTGAGAACTGGGTGATGGTTTTCGACAAGCCGCTCGATCGCCTCTAATGTGAATAGCTAACCAGAGAAGAGGGCTGAATGCCGCCGATATTGACTGTCACGCGGCATCACCCCTCAATCCCATCTCAGATCTTCCCCTCAGTGCGTATCAGCATACCGAGCGCCCTAAATTTCTCAATTTTTCACTCGGGGCTATTTCAATATTCTAATGGCATGGGTATCCACTCGCAGCTCGGCAAACCGAACCTCTGCGAACATTTAGGATTTTGAAAATGCGGATTCCAATTCCTCAAAAAAGATTTTTGAAGCCATGTTCTGGCTCATTAGACGCCACGTTGATTTTGCCAAAGTAGCGGGACTGCCAGTGAGGAAACTCCTTTTCAAAATATTTCGAAACGTATTTCGAATCCACTTCCTTGATACTCACCATGAAATCCAACTTTTTATAAAAGTGCTCTATTTTGGAGATTTTTTGCCACTCCTCCGTCGGCAAACTTTTATGAAGATTGCTCCATGAGGGCACTTCGACCTCAGCCAAGGCTTTTCTCAGAGCTCGCCCGGCATCGTTACGGATTTGAATAAAGTCAGGTGACGTGTACTCCTGAATCAGATCCAATGCCCTGTTTTTCCTCTCACGATTGGTCTCATGAATTACAATCAGCGCAGCAGATAGTCCAGCACCAATTGCCGCACCCAGCAAGGCCGCACCGACATTTCCAGTCAACGCCCCAAGGATGGCACTGAAAACGCTGGTGATAGTTACAGCTTCCATAGTAAATACCTGATATACACACCGATTTAGAAGATTTCGCTTATTGCTATTCTTTGGGTTGTCGACTCAATGTCGCCATCACTTGTCGTCGCTTTCGCCTGAGAACCATTCACTCATCGGTCCGTAGCCAAAAATGAAAGCCAACTTGCGAGCCCTGGTAACACTCACATAGACCAAAGCCCTTTCCTCGTTCTCCCGCTGCCGCTGCGTTACCGCGTCCGCAGCTGAGTTGAGAACATAATCCAATGGCACAAGCCCCTTATTCGCTGAAGCCAGGAACACAGCATCAAACTCGAGACCTTTCACGCGGTGCATGGTTGCAAGATTCAGAGTGCCTTCCGGCGTAGCAACATAGCGGCCATCCAATACCTGACAAATCTGTTGCCGGCTTTCCAACGCGCTTCTCAGTTCATTCACTTCCTTTCGGGTGCGGGCAATCACGCAGCAGGCTTCGGGGGCAAGATCGTTGTCTCGAATGGCTGCCAATATAGTGTCGGCCTGCGCCGGCATTGAATCAAAGCACCGAATGTCTGGTGACGGGCCGTGCATCAGGGAGTGGTAGAAAGACTGCGTGTCTTCGCCGCCGTCGAGATCATCCACGGTCACGCCTTCCAGAATGCTGACCGCCAGCTTCCTGGTTTCATCTGTGGTCCGGTAGTTAACCTTCAGACGGGCGCTACGACCACGAATATCAATGCCGCACTGGCCCAACACGACTTTGTTCTTGCCATAAATTCTCTGATGGCCGTCACCAACAATGAACAGGTCATTAGGGCCTGGTGGTACAAGAGCTCGAATCAGCATGAAGGCCTGGGTGCCCATATCCTGAGCCTCATCCACAATGACTGCCGCCAGATCAGGGCGCAGCTCCGGTTTGCCATTAATCAGCATACGGGCATCGCGGTAGGCATCATCCGTCTCTTTCAGGTAGTTACTGGCCAAAAGATGACGATAGCGCTCGAATACCGGCCAGATTTCCACCCGTTGCTGGCGATTCAACCGTGTACCACGACCAATCCGCGAAGCCTTCTTATATTCATCTACGCTGCGCACTGATTGGGGCTGGACCAACCTCGCCCATTCTTCCTGGAAAAATGCCATACCCAGATCAATACTGGCGGGCTTCTCTGAGTAAGCCTCTTCCCATAGTTTCTTCTCTTCCCGGCTATCCAATAACAAACCGTAGTCGTAGCCCTGCTTTTTCAGGAAGTTCATCACCCAGGCATCAAGATTCTGCACCTCGATACGAGCCAGCGCCTCCTGGCTACAGATCTTGTTCAGGTTCTGCTGGATGTCAGCCGCCAGGTTCTTGGTGAAGGTCGTGAACAGTATCTTCCCATCGCTTTCTTCCAAATGGTTGGCAAGCCATTTAGCCCGATGCATAGCCACTACGGTTTTACCGGTACCCGCACCGCCAAGCACGCGAACCGGGCCGTTTTTCTTGCCCTCTGCCAGTCGGCGCTGGGCCGGGTGCAGGAACACCCGCCACTTCTCAATCGACTGGTTCAGCACCTCCTGCAGAGCTTGCTCGTTTTCGGCCACCGTAAAGACAGCCTGCGATTCGGGGCGTGTCAGCGCTGCTGTGAAGTTTTCAGTATCCACCGTCTCCGGGGCCGCCGGAACCACTTCGTTATAGGCTTCCTCATAACTGGCACCGGCCATTATCATGAACAGGCCGTCGTGAACGTCTTTCGGAATCTTCTCTTCAGTCAGCGCGGTTTCCAGGTCCGCCTCAATTTTCATAGTACGAACCAGGGGCAACGCCTCTTCTGGAACGCCCAGCTGCAACAGTTGCCGATCCCTGATGGCATCAAACAAGCCGGGCCGTGATGTCCCTCGCGGTTCTTCCCCTGCCGGCTCAAGAACACTCTCTTCAACCGTAAATACCTGAACGCTGCCAGTGTTTGGGTTGATCTCGATCTTACGCTTCTCTGCCCATTTATAAGCTGGTTCGTGGTGGTCCACATAGAGCATTAGATACAGATCTTCCTTCTCCGCCGCCGCCAGAATAATCCGTACATCCTGATTTGCCCGGATAGAGCGGACCTTATTGTCCTTGAAAGCGGGCAGCTTCTCGTAGTTGAGGCTGGTATGGTTGCGATCCTGCTGAAATAACATGACCGCTTTATTGGCCTGACTTTGCTCCTTCGGTGTCAACTTGAGGAGGCTTTCAAAATACTTGTCAGAAAACGCAACACTCGCCATCTCAGGCTCCTGATTCCAATTCATTCAAGGCATCAACCAACTCGTCCACCGAGGAGCAGATACGCCACCCATCCGCTTCAAGATAAGGCCTGGCAGCCACCTGGTCGTCCATATCATCCATCAACAAAGCCACTTTTGCGCTGGCAAACAACAGTTCGGCTTCGCCTACCACTTCGTCCAGTTCACCCGCAGTTACGGGCTCTGCAACCAACACCTCCGCCGGCCAGGCCACATCTTGCTCTTCAAACCTTTCCCGCAACTCATCCTCGAGCTGGTCAAACCAGGGCGGAACCTGGTCTGGCTTAACGTCGGGCTTCCCATATTGGCCCGTGTTTTTCGTCCAGAGCAGACCCGCCGCAATACCGCTGTTTTTCGAGTCTGGGGTCCACGCGTAGAACGCGGGCAGGAACTGCAGGAAGTTCACAGCTGTCCAGAACCGTTGCCATTGGTAACGGGCCTGGTCTTCACTGCCTTTTTGCAGGGTGTAGCTAGCAGAGATCAGAGCCTTGCCCAGATCAAAGGTTTTGAGTAATTCCGGTCCGGCCAGCAGGCTCAGGGTAATCTTCGCTGCGGCGTTGTCATCGGTTAGCTCAACCGATCCTGCCAATGCAGTAGGATGAGGCGCCAGGTCAGTGAAGCTTGCTGGCAGGCCGTTCAAGCTATCTAACACGGTAGTTTTAACGTCGGCGTCTGCCAAAGACCGGGCCGGCAGACATTGCAGCATGAAAAACAGCGCCTGCTGCTGCAGCAACGCATTATCCTGCTCGGTCAAGAAGTGCATCAGCAAGTCAAAGGTGGTTTTATTGAGGTGCTGAGCGGTGTTATTCAATCCAGCCACCTTGGAGAGACCCGCAATGGCCTGATGATTCTGTTCCGCAGAGGTCATGCCGAGCGGTAAGGGCACATCCATGGCCTTGTCGCCCATAACCTTGTTGACGTCGTACCAATTCAGCGCCCAAACCACAAAGCCGGCACGCATCAGAGCCTGGCGCTTGAGCAAGTCTTCGCTGGCTTTCTCGCCATGAAACTTATAGCCATCGAGGAAAACCGCCACAGGCAGCAAACCTTTACGTGCCGGCCAAAGCACAAAATCCGGTTTGCTGGCAAACTGCACGCCTTCCGCCATACCCAGATTCACCTGCGGTTCGATCTCATAGGCGAGATCGCCAATGGTCAGCCGGTAACCGCTTTTACCCCGGATAATGTCCTTGCCGACTCGCACCTTGTGGTTGCCCACACAGTCTTCACCAGAGAACCGTGCCAGCGCCTCCGGGAAGCGCGCTTCAAGCTCACTGTCTATCCAGGGGTTACCACCCAGCGCGCTCAAACCTTGTTTGTCTTGCACCCACTGATGGTTACCGTCGACAATATCTTTAAGCATTTCCAGCGCCAGCTCCTTACTGGTGCTTTCCATGCCATAGGCATTGCGATACTCCAACAGGCAGCGATAACAACCGTCCATAGTGTTGTCGTAACAGTCACAGGCATCCATTACGTCGTAGGCCATGCGGAACACCGACTGCATGTTCTCCGCCCGGCTCAGCAGCTCATGCAGGTAGCCGGTACCACCAGGCACGGAGTCGTACACCACAATAAAGTGCCTACGCTCATCGGTCTCGCCCACTGGCTCGCTCTGATAGGCTACCCGCAAGTGGTCTACCTTGCCGCCAAACCGTCTTTTCAAGCCCAGCTGCAAGGCCGCTACAAACGAATTCACCTGCTCTTCAGTACCGCCCGTAGACAGCCTCGGCAGCAGAATCCGCAGAGCTTCAGACGAAAACTGGCGGTACAGGTACAGGCAATTCTCCAGGCCCGTGTCTTCTTTGCCGTTCGACAGTTTCTTTGGGCCACGGGCGTAACTGCATGATTTGAGGTGAGCAGCCTCTTTCTTGCCATTGGCTGCAGCTTTGGATTGCACCGAGCCACACTCCCGGCAGATAGGGAAACCAGCTCGCTGGATGTGCTCTCCGGCCACATCGAAGTACATCTCCTCCCCTTCGCGGCGGCCAAAGTTCACTTCCAGAAACTTGGCGGAGCGGATGAACTCGAAGCCGAAGGGCTTTTCGTTATCGTCCAGCACCCAGGTAATCGGTACATCGGAAGGTTTGAAGTCAATCAGCATCTGCTTGTTGAAGAATACAGGCTCCCGGTCATCGGAGCGGTCGTCCAGAATCGCATCCCTGGCGTTGGTGAACGCGTAGACCTGCGTCATCTTCAGCATTTTGGTACGGGCGCTTTCATCGCCCCATTGGTTCGTATGGCAGCGAGGGCAGGTTTTATCGCTGAAGCCCGAAGTGGGGTCATCGGCGGGCGCGGAATAATGGCACCGGGGGCAAAATCGCCAGTCCTGAATGTTGCGGCCCTTCGAGGTTTCCACCCGGGTTATCTTCACTTTGCGGTTGCCTGCGTAGAACACCGACTCCGGTGCCAACTCCGTCAGCGCAGCCTGAGCGGGGCGCTGGTATTCGTATTCCCGCTTTACGAATTCATGCTCTGCGCCATCGCCTCCCGCACCTTTCTCAGAGCGGAAGATTACCGAATGCAGGGTCGCTCCTTCTTCCGGGAAGGCGTAGTTAGGCAGCAGCCCTTCGTCGGTAAAGAAATTCAGGGTTTCACGCTTATTCAGGCGAACGCGCATCCCACGGTAGCCCGCGGCTTCGCGCTCCAACTCCAGAATTTCAGCCTGGGTGTGTTCGTCCTGAGGTTGCTTGCGCAGTTTATCCAGCTGCTTGTCCAGGTCTTTGATGGTGATGGCCATGCGGTTGCGTTCATCGGCCACCAGCTTGAGCCGGCCGATGAGATACAGCTCCAACCGGTCCTCATCGTATTGCGGCCCACCAAACAAATATTGCCGCAGCAGCTCCAGATCTTCCCCACTTAGTTCAGTGGCCACATGGCTACTGAATCCGTCCCATATTTGCTGCATATTCTGTTTCAGGAAATTCAGCATGGTGTAGGGGAATCGATCTTCCTGGGCCTTTTCTACTGCATCCAATACCGGCTGCATGGTATGGGGCACCTGATTGTCCCCCTTTGCCCAACGGGTCCAGCAGTCCATGGAGTAAGCCAGCAACTGGCGTCGCAGCACATGGCGGGCCTTCAGGAACACCGCCGGCGGCTCAACCGGCGTATCCAGCATCCGGCCTGGATCGGCGTAAAACACCAGATCGTGTGGGCGACCATTGGCCACCGTCAAGACGAAGGAATTGCCATCCCGGCGCCCCCCCCGGCCCACGCGCTGCAGGTAATTCGCCTGGGCCGGCGGTACGGAACACAGCAAAACGCTGGAAAGATCACCAATATCGATACCCATTTCCAGCGTAGGCGTTGCCGACAGTAGATTGTATTCCCAGGGCTTCTCACCCTTGATAAAGCTGTTCTCTACGCGAACCCGCTCGCTGGCCGCCAGCAAACCCGTATGTTCATGGGCGATTACCCGATGTATTTCACCATGGCGGTACAGGTTGCCATACAGGGTGTTACGCACAGGAACGACATTCTCATACAGCAGCTCGGGACCAGCGGCACTGATCATCGGCAACCCCAGCCAGTTGCGGGCCTTGTCGGCGGACACGTGCACAGGACGGTAGCCTTCGCACTCCACGGCCCGAACGTCGGTGACAATGGTCAACAGCTCTGGGTTCAGCGCCCAGAGTTTAACGCCACGTTCATTGGTTTCGGCCTGCACCATGCCCACATCCGCCAGCGCATCAAGAGCGGCAGCGAGAACCTGCTCCATTTGCTTGCGGTCCACGAGGGTGTCCGGGTTCAGGCAGATGAGCCAGTTTTCGTACCAGGACTTCGAGGCATTATTATGACTCAGCGGCTCATAGCCTTCAGCCTTGGCCGCAGCAGGGTACCGAGGCCGCGGGGAAGACGGGCCCAATGGCGGGGCGTAATCCAGAAATTTGAGCAGGTAGCTCTTGCCGGATTTGTCGCGGTAATACGCCAGGTCCTTCAGTCCGAACGCGCCCAGATTCACCAGATGCTGAACCAGCCCGGTCATCAGGCCCGCAGCCGCCTCGCTATCAATGCGATAGCCCAGCGTGTTGTCTACCGTTTCCCGCCAGGCCAGCGCTGCACGGGCAACCGACTCTGCCGGCCAGTCCAACGCCGCAATGCCCAGACGATTCAGTGAACGCCCAACCTGAGCTCGCCAGCCCAGGTCTTCCAGTGTCTGCCACAACATCCGCCCGCGAATCAGCTTGAGCATCCTGGCCGCATCGCGAACCTCGCCAGTCGTTTCGAAATACTCGAAATCCGCAGTGAAGCGCTTGTCCGGCGGCATGAATTCACGCAGGTAACGGGGCAACCCAAGACGACCCGATCCATCTCCCTGATTCAGCCAATACCGCTCAAACAGATCAGGTAACTGCAACAACGGTAACGGCTCGGACTGATTTTCCAGTAACTGGGTGAGCGCCATACGCACATTATTCTGCCAGGTACGGGCGGCAAAGAAACCCGCGCGATGGGTAGCATCCTGAACCGAATCACTGAAGGTCAGCAGCTTGCGGTCATCATTGTCGCGGCTGCTGAACAACTGGTGAATGGCCACGGCACTCAAGCTGGCTGCGCGGGCACCGAACACCACCAAAGCGGATTTGGCGGCACAGTAGGGACAATCGTGCTCATGGATATTCTTATTGGTATTGTCCCGTTTGACCTCCTTCAACTGATGAGGTTTGCTCACCCGCACCAACGCTTCATTGCCCGCCTGGCAGCCCTTACAGGGGCCTGTATAATCCGCGGCGGCCGTGCGGCCACATTCACGACACAGCCGGAAATTATCCAGGTGCATCCCCGCTGGCGAAACACCCTCGCCCTGCTGCCAAGGCAATAAGAGTGCGGTTTCCTCGTGGTTACCAAAAAACGCGCTGTAGATACTCTGAAGTTCGGTTTCCACCACCTGGTCAGAAACGTGGCTCATTTCCATGCGAGTTAACCAGGCGGTGCCATGGCACTCCCGGCACTGCACCAGCGGCAAACGCACCTGCCGTTGGTCCTTCGGTGGTTTGTCGTCCCCAAAAGCCAACAGCGGGGGCAGAACGTCTGCGCGACCGTTTTCAGGCGCTTCGTCCGTCACAAGGTTTTGCGGTTGCGGCTCCCGCAAGGTGCCTACAATCCGCCGTAGCTCCCGGGACCAAAGCTGCAAACGCAACTGCACAAACGGCCGCCCTAATTCGTCTCGGGCATGGGAAAGCAGCGCTAACAACGCAATCAATGCCTGCTCTGGCTGGCGCTGAAACTTCGGTGGTATCTGGAACGCCAGCTTATCCACCAGTTCCCGAAAGCGCGGCGTACCCTGCCCCAGTTTGAGCTGACGCAGCAGGTTTGCCAGCTGACCATGCTGCTTGAGATCCTTGCCCAGCTGAATCCGTCCTTCTTTGGCATCCAGCGGTATTTCAGGTTCTTTACTGAAATACAGGTCGTAGGCCTTCAGAAGATAGGCCTGCAGCCCCTCATTCAGGGCAAGCGAGAGATGCTCAGGCCCCACTTCTTTGTTCAGCCCGAGAAACGCCAGGTTATCGAGAAACTCTGAATCATTTTGCCGCTGCTCGGCAATGACCGAGTCCCGGCGAAACGGGCTGGAAAAGATGTCGGACGCATAGCTCAGCAAACCCGTAATACTGTCATCGCCACCGAGGGTGGCAGAAGTTCCCACGCACACCAACTGCTCCGGCGTCATCTCAAACCGGGCCCGCAACCGTCGAATCAGCAGCGACAGATCCGTACCCTGGGCGCCATCAAAGGTATGCAGCTCGTCCACCACCAGATACCGAAGGGTATCCGGCCCGTTGTAGGCCCACAGCTTCTGGTCCTGCGGGCGCATGAGCAGGTAATCGAGCATTTTATAGTTGGTGAGCAACACATCCGGTGGGTTGTTGCGCAGGGTTTCCTTGTCAGTAATGACCTGATCCGGGCCCATGGCCTTGGTGCCCTGGCCATCTCCGCCAACGAACAACCCCACCCGAAGCCCTTTCAGCGCAGGCTGGCGATAAATTTCTTTGGCGAAACGCTTCGCCTGGTCTGTGGCCAGCGCATTCATGGGATAAATCACAATGGCCTTGATACCGGCGCCTGCCTCTCGGTGGCAGTGATCCAGAACCGGGTACATGAAACACTCGGTTTTACCCGAACCGGTGCCCGTGGCCACCAAAGTATTCGCAGCCCGCCGATCAGACGCTAATCGTTGCCAGGACTGCTCTTGATGGGCAAAAGGCGGATGCTCGGTTTCAAACCCCTTGAAGAAATCCCGGCCAGCTTTGCCGCGCATAAAGGGCAAGCCCACTGAAACGTAGGGCCCTTTGAGGAATGCTTCCCCGTCCTGCTGTTCTTCTACCAGACGACGGAATTCCCCTTTAAACGGGTCGGTTTCCGTTTCATAGCCGGTGACAATGAACTCGCGCAGGGCGGCCGATACTTCGCTGGCCAACAAGCCGGGGATCATGGGCTTTCCTTATGTCATTGTTTTTGGTTATCAGGAAATTGTTTGGTGGGTAGAATCAAGCGGGGCATCCGCAGCCTCTCGCATTGGCTCATTAGGTATTCACGCCAATAAGGCCAAACATGGTAGCTCGCATTCTGAAGTGCAAAGGCGTCAATCGCATCCTGCTCCAGGCGTTCATCCATTAAGTATTCGGCTACATAATCTGCTTCAACGAAAGCCCTGATCTGGGGTGCATCCTTTCCAACTTCCGATTCACTAATCCAGCGAACACCGAAACCCAGCACGATACGCAGGAGATACCGGTCGGGTTTGTCCGTTTCTAGAATCTCCGAGCGCCGGGCTAGATGCATTGTCTGAACTTTCAAACCTTCAAGGGCATGGGCAGCTTTAGGATTGAACTCCTCACCGTGGCGAGCCTCAGAAGCAACAAGATAAACATCCGAGATGGCAAGGTGATTTATGGCCCGCTGCAATTTTTCATCTGTCATCAGCCATACCTCTCTTCACCAGAAATAAGGTGTGACGTGGCAGCATGATATTCATCGTTGGCGCCATCCGATGCTTCCGGGATCTCGATTGTCTGCCATTCGATGTTCTCTGTCCCCCTCACCACGGACAATGAAGGAACCCCTTTTGGTACCTCTTGGCCTGACAACTTGCAAAGATGACGAAACGCTTCAGGAAGAGCGTCCACCACCCTTAGCAACTTATCCATAGCTGCAGACTGAGTAATGTCATCAGATTCATACTTTGAAAACGCCGTCGGGCCGCCGCCAAATACCAGGGCTGCCTCAGACTGTTTCAACTGCAGGCGTTCCCGCAATGCCCGCACTTCCGCTCCGGTTAAAAGGCCATCAACCTGCTTTCGGAAGGCAATCATTAGCCGCTTGTTTTTCAGAGATAAAGCGGCATCAGCTTGCTCGCTGCCGCAGACATTACATTCCTCGTAAAAGAAACGGACAGAACCGTTAACCCCTTTGTACTCAGTTTCATTACGCCCTTCCCTGATGGTCAGTACGCCCTCTTCACAGATCGGGCAAACCTTGTTTTCCATATAAACATCCTCAGCTGCTGGTATGGCAAGAAACTACCAACAAGAGCTTCCCGCTCTTGTTCAAAGCAAACTTTACATAGTACTGAATATCAAGCGATTTGAAGGCAGCCTCAATCCACTCTGCCTGAGTGACTGTGTACGCATCACACGCAGCCCATGGGCCGCCTGGTTTTTGCTGACACCACTGTGAATTCAAAAACCTCCCGCTACGGAGCGCATTCCTAATCAGCTTAATTACACCGTCATGGTCGAGCTCAAGATTCTGGACATCTTTCTGACAGTCATTGGTCCACAGAGTTATCGCTCCAATGCTGCGCCTGTCCAGTAAATCGAGAACTTCGTCGGGAGGATAAAGGGGTTCCTTCCCGATGATCCCACCGTTTTCCCTGGTTGGCGTCCCAGTGAAACGGCTGACAACTTTATCATTTACCATAATGGTAAGTCCATTTCCCAAAATTTCAATTTTTTGAGTTAGGCAGCGTGCTATCCAGTGCGACTTCCAGCAACTTCGGCAACTCAACTACTTCCTCAAGAGAAAACAGTCGCCAACCCTTAGCAGCCAACATCGCCCGCTGTGGCGCGCGTTCCGAAGAGACCCAAACAGCAACCCGCTGATCATCCCAGACAAACTCAAACTCCCCGGCTACCTCTCCGCTGTCCATCTGAATTTCAGCTCCACACTCCGGCACGGGCAGATCACTCTTAATAATGTGATTAACCACAGGGATGGCAGTGTCCTCCACCTGCTGCGCCCATTCAGGAAGACCGTAATGAAGATCACCAAGGACCTTGCGGGCTGCGTAGACACGGAAGCTTTCGGCGTCATCGAATACCTGGAAGCCAGCATTCGTGGCCAACTTGAACAAACCCATTTCCTCATTGAGAATCAGAGCAACTGGATCTGACAGACCTTCCTGCAAACCCTCTGGCCAAGCCAAGTCGAGGAAAGCTTTCAGTTCTCCAGTGTCTGAATCTCTTAGCTCGAATTCTTTTTCGCCCGCCGGCAAGCCCCGCTCGCTGACCCATTCATTAACGTCATCCAGCTGTTTTTCCTCCTCCGCATCGGCGATGCCACCCGGTGCAGACTCGCCTTGCTCTATCGCCTCATAGGCGACTGAACTGTCATCCGAAGGCAGGTTATACAAGGTGTCGAGGAATGCATTTGCCGCCGCAGCCAGCAAAGCCTGACGCTGACGAAGAAACTCCGGGTAGTTTTCTGGCTTCCACAATTCAGGGTCCTGTGGAATCCACTGACTGGCAAGAGCCCCGGGATGCTGGCTCTCGACCTCGGAAAAATACTCATGGGGCGGGCGGTTACTGATCTGCAGGTTGCTGTTTTTGGTCAGGAAACAAAAGTTACCCAAAGCGTTAATGGCTTTCTTGTTGTCGTGGCCACTCTTCTTTAGGAAATCCCGCGGGAAGATATGATGCACCTCCAAAGATGTGTTCTTACCAAGAAGTCCCTTCTTGAGCGGTAGGCCGGAACCCCAGTCCTGAGCTTCGCCAACACGAGTCAACATGTAGAGAATGGAGTAGAACCGGTTACCGCGGCTCCAGCCCGTGAAGTGCTCCGGTCTGATCCGCAGGTTACCCCGCCAAAGCTGCAACTCACGAATAAGTGCATCAAGCCCTGCCTCTGGTCCCACATCCAGCAGAATATTGAGATCTCGGGAAAGCACACTCTCGGTGGAGCCGGAATAACGGCCCCAGATCGCCGTTTGCACATACCAGAACAAGATCTTGTTCTGGGTTTCGTGGTCTTGGGCGGCACCACCGGCCTCGTCCAGAAATCGGGCCAGAATGGGTATGGCAAAATGTCCGGTCAGGACCTGCTGGTGGTCCAGCCCCAGTCGAGCACCAATCAGATCCAGGATGGTATTGATATGATTGATGGAGCGCTGCAGCGCACTGTTGAATGTAGAGGCATCCAGCTCGTGAAGAGCCGAAAAGCGCGCATCGCCAGTAGCAATTGTTGTTACACTTCGCAGCAACCAATCCAGCGTGAAACCGAAGCCTGAATCATTCCAGTGATCCAGCGCTTTGCGCATGCGAGAACGGGCGTCTGGCTCTACCGAGCAAATGCGGGCCAGCGCCAAGTCACCCTTTGAGAGCTTCCGGCCACCACTATTCACTCGGTTGAAGATATCCACCACCACATCTAACGTCATTTCTGGTCCAGACACATCTTCAATGTGGACATCTATCTCACGAACATCACGCAACCGGTTTAATCGATTGCCGCAGTGAGTCGTGCGCTTGAAATCCTGAGTGCACTCCTGAATTTCCTCAAGAATGTTATCCACGCCCTCCTTCATAAGCCGAGTGACATCTACCCAAAGGGGGTTGCCCTGCATTTTGGAGGCCATATAAAACGAGAACTCTTCGGTTTCTACATGAAAGTACAACCCCCTGAACGCGTTAGCATCTCCATCAAAAAAAGCGGGAGGTTGTCCTTTAATGATGCCGTATAGCGAAGTCATCCTCTGCTGACCATCCAACAACATTTTTACCTGCTGGCCGGATGCGAGCGCACTTGTTCCCCTCCCCTGTGCCTGGGAGGAATCCGTAATCCACGCAAGCAGGCTGCCCACCGGGTAGCGCTTATATAAAGAGCGAACCAAGCCACGCACCTGATCCCGATTCCAAACGTAGCCGCGCTGGAACTCTGGCAATGCTATTTGGCCAATTTCAATCTGATCCAGGAGCGTGGAGATCTTCATGCCTTTCCTTACTTAAAGTTACTTTGAAAGTGATTGATCGTTCGCTTTTAGTTAAAACACCTATCGCACTACTTATGCGTCACGATCACGTAATTATCGATGCAACATCTCGCTTGAAATCGGCTCTTGCACCCAACCGGACAAGATCCAGGCTTTTATTCCGTTCGCCAATTTGTAACAGGCTCGAAACAGGGCTGTCTGCGCTCTTGGTTAGACAATCAACGTGACCCAAAACAATTACCGCGTCTCTGGCCCGTGAGAGAGCGACATTTAATCGGTGCTTATCGAGTAAGAATTGCACCCTCCCAGAGCTCCTGGTCATCATCAGTATGACGATATTTGCCTCGCCACCCTGAACGGCATCAACCGTCGTTACTTCAAGATCCAGTTCATAACCGCTGCGATCAATCTCATCCTTAACAGCTTTCCGCTGTGCTTCATAAGGACAAACGACAAGGATACTAAGACTCTTGAACTTGCCTGTTTTTGACATTCTGGCGAGTAGCGTATGAACGGCAGCTCGCTCAGTCCGATTCTCGATCGACTGAGAGACATTACTTTTGCGGTGCCGATAATTCGAAACTTTGCTGAAATCGACAAAAGTCATTCGGCGACGAGTGAGGTCCCATCCTTCATCGCTCCTGGCAGAATCAAGGTGGCCGTCATAGAACATTTCACTGACAACATCACCAATGTCTTTGTGCATCCGAAACTGTGTCGTTAGCATCCCTTTTCCATCGGCGGGAAGCTGTTCAAAAATCTCATGGAACATATTTCGGCGCAGCAGTTCCTCGACCTCAGTCATTGACAAGCGATAACCGATATCTAAATCCAGAACATCTGTCGTGACAGTTGGCGGAAGCTGATTATGGTCGCCAACCAACACAACTTTTTTAGCAACCGAAGCAGGAATCAAAAGCTCAGCACCAAACGCTTTGCCAGCTTCATCGATGATTGCAATGTCAAAGGTGCGACGCCATAAACCATAGTCCGCTCGCGCCATGCCCGTGCAGGTCGCAGCGTGAAGATGCTTGGATCCCAAAAGCCATTTAGCAGCAGACTCTCGGCCTTCACGAGTTGTTAATAGTTTTTCCCATCTTTGCAAAGAAACATCGGCTTGACTCTGGTTGCCCCGCTCAGGGTCCAATACCGACAACAAACGCTCATGCCAAACTGGCTCCAGATCAGTTCCCTGGACTTTCTCATTGTTACCATATCGAACAACCTCGTCTCGTAGCTTAGGAATCTGTTCCAAAAGGTCAGAGACGAGTTTGGTCACCGCAACGTGGGTCGGGGCAGTGATTAGGATGCTAGGGGTCTGCGCGGCAGAAGTATTTTGAGCAAGTGACCCCGCCGCGTCGAATCACAGTTCGGCCCGAGAACGTATCCACAATATCCAGCCGAATAGAGTCTCGATTCTCTCTATTCAGTCAGTCAAGACGGTTATCAGCGAATGCGTTATCGTAGTCCGATCACTCAGTACGCCCAAGGATCCCTCGGACCCTCTATTTCAGCCTCATCAGTGAACTCATCCGCCTGAGATTAAGCGACAGACAGACCAGATCCCATTCACCCTGCACGGCGTGAAGGCCCCGCAGACTGAACTGTCGGAAGCCCAGAACATGCTTGATCCAGCCGTTGACCGCCTCAACCAGATGCTTGCGCTGAGCGTAAACCGATCGCCCGGTTGCCGTGGCCAGCTTCCCGGCCATCCGGGCGCTGGCCGGATAACGGCTCGCGTCTATCTCTGAACTCTTCTTGCCCTCCCGGCGCAGCGAGACATAGCCGTCGATGCTTTTGTCTTCCAGGGTCTGTAGATCTTCTTCTTTACGGTAACCCGCGTCAGCCAGACACTGATCCGGATAGGTTTCCAGAGTGTCTTTTGCCTGATCCAGCAGTGGTATCAGACAGCCATTGTCACTGGGATTATTGCCCAGGTGGTTGGCGACAATCAGCTGGAATTCACCATCCACGGCCAACTGGCCGTTGTAGCATTGCTGGAACCCGTCCGCCGTTTTCATAATCCGGCTTTGCGGATCGGTAAAATTGCTCTGATCCTTGTCATCCGGAACCCCATAATCCCGCTTGAAGTTCGGGCCCCCGCGAGGTGAGCGCCGATCATCGTCCGGGGACCGACCCCGGGCCTTGTCCCGCTCTTTCTGGTCTGCTTCCAATTTCTCTTTGGCGGCACGAATCTTGTCCAGCCGCGCCTGCCGGTACTGA
>MRWF01011394.1_pt1 | contig 81969 bp, 80 predicted proteins | sample 1013331 | NCBI WGS metagenome assembly MRWF01 (sample SAMN06117577, study PRJNA244670) | biofilm metagenome | biome: Water; feature: Cathode Biofilm; material: Biofilm; isolation source: microbial consortium enriched at the cathode of a solar microbial fuel cell | place: USA: District of Columbia ... | reverse complement strand
CTCTACTGCACTCTAGCGTGCCAGTATCGGATGCAATTCCAAGGTTGAGCCCTGGGCTTTCACATCCGACTTAACACACCGCCTACGCGCGCTTTACGCCCAGTAATTCCGATTAACGCTTGCACCTTTCGTATTACCGCGGCTGCTGGCACGAAATTAGCCGGTGCTTCTTCTGCAGGTAACGTCAAGTACTCACCCGTATTAGGGGTAAGCCTTCCTCCCTGCTGAAAGTGCTTTACAACCCGAAGGCCTTCTTCACACACGCGGCATGGCTGGATCAGGGTTGCCCCCATTGTCCAAGATTCCCCACTGCTGCCTCCCGTAGGAGTCCGGGCCGTGTCTCAGTCCCGGTGTGGCTGATCATCCTCTCAGACCAGCTACGGATCGTCGCCTTGGTGAGCCTTTACCTCACCAACAAGCTAATCCGACGCGAGCTCATCCATCAGCGCAAGGCCCGAAGGTCCCCTGCTTTACCCCGTAGGGCGTATGCGGTATTAGCCCGAGTTTCCCCGGGTTGTCCCCCACTCATGGGTAGATTCTCACGCGTTACTCACCCGTCCGCCGCTCGACGCCTCCTAGCAAGCTAGGATCGTTTCCGCTCGACTTGCATGTGTTAGGCCTGCCGCCAGCGTTCAATCTGAGCCATGATCAAACTCTTCAGTTCAGAAAAGCTTTTTAAGTGCCTACGCACTTAGTACATGCTCAGCTCGAAACAAATTCAACCAGGTTGACTTGTTCAAAGCCGATATCTTTTTGAGATACCTACTCCAAACAGGTCCCACACGTTTGCTTGCCTGATTGTTAAAGAACGTTGGAAGCGGTTCGTTTCGCTTCCCGACTGGCCTTTGGCGTTTCGCCGTGTGCCGTCGTTGTGGGGGCGCATTCTAGAGATTTGCGGTGACCCGTCAACACTTTTTTCATGAGTTCTTTATCAAACGGTCACCTTTTGAGCGGACACTGGTTGCCTCCGCGAGAGCGGCAACAACAAACCCATTAAAAACAAAGACTTGCAAGCCCTGATCAAGAACCGATCAAGGACAAAAAGAATCGGCCGGAGGCGCACTCCGGAGACAAGAAAGGCGCCTCGCGGCGCCTTTCTCTGTTCACGCTTGCGGCGTGCCCTTGCGTATCCGCCAGAGGCTCAGCAACAGCCCCACGGCGACATAGATCACCGCCACGGTAAGAAGCACCAGCGGCGGGTCCAGGAAAACGATAGCGAACGCCACGATCACCCCGAGCAGCACCTTGAACGGCACACGCCCGATATGAAACTCCTTGAACGAGTGGTAGCGCACCGAGGACACCATCAGCAGGCCGGCACCGGCCACCACCAGGGCCACCAGCCAGGAGACCTCGTTGCCGTCGATGCCGCGGCTGGCCCCCAGCCATACCATGGTGGCCACCAGGCCGGCGCCGGTGGGGCTGGGCAGGCCGATAAAAAAGCGCTTGTCGGTGCTTTCCGCCTGCACGTTGAAGCGCGCCAGCCGCAGAGCGGCACAGGCGAGATAGATGAAGGCGGCCATCCAGCCGAACTTGCCGAGCTCGGTGAGCGCCCAGGAGTAGGCCACCAGCCCCGGCGCCACGCCGAAGGCGACACAGTCGGAGAGCGAATCGTACTCCGCGCCGAACTTGCTCTGGGTGTTGGTAAGGCGGGCGACGCCACCGTCCAGGCCGTCCAGGATGCCGGCGACGATAATCCCCACCGCCGCCGCTTCGAACAGGCCGTTCATCGCCGCCACGATGGCGTAGAAGCCGGCGAACAGGGCGCCGGTGGTGAACAGGTTGGGCAGCAAATACACCCCCTTATGCCGGGCACCGGTGCGGTGCTCCGCCTCCACCACTTCGAAGGGGTCGCTCTGGGGCTGCTCGTTCTGGTCTTGCTGCTGGGTCATGGTGTCTCGCCGCTCGGTGTGGCATCAGGACGGCTAGTCTAACCCACTGGCGCCCAACAAAAAACGCGCCCCGGAGGGCGCGTTTTTCGATGCCGCGGACTGAATCAGCGGCCTACACAAGCGACCTCAGTCGCGGATCATCAGTTCTTGCTCTTGTCGACGATCTGGTTGGCCTTGATCCAGGGCATCATGCCACGCAGCTTCTCACCCACCTGCTCGATGGGGTGCTCGGCGTTGAGCCGGCGGCGGGCGGTCATGCTCGGGTAGTTGGAGTTACCCTCGTTGATGAACATCTTCGCGTACTCGCCGGTCTGGATGCGCTTGAGCGCGTTGCGCATGGCGGCACGGGACTCGTCGTTGATCACTTCCGGGCCGGTCACGTATTCACCGTACTCGGCGTTGTTGGAAATCGAGTAGTTCATGTTGGCGATGCCGCCCTCGTACATCAGGTCGACGATCAGCTTGAGCTCGTGCAGACACTCGAAGTACGCCATTTCCGGCGCGTAGCCCGCGTCGGTCAGGGTTTCAAACGCCGCCTTCACCAGCTCCACGGTGCCGCCGCACAGCACGGCCTGCTCACCGAACAGGTCGGTTTCGGTCTCGTCCTTGAAGGTGGTTTCGATGATACCGGTGCGGCCGCCGCCGATGCCGCAGGCGTAGGACAGCGCCAGATCCTTGGCCTGGCCGGAAGCGTCCTGGAAGATCGCCACCAGGTCGGGGATGCCGCCGCCCTTGGTGAACTCGGTGCGCACGGTATGGCCCGGCGCCTTGGGCGCGATCATGATCACGTCCAGGTCCTGGCGCGGCACGATCTGGTTGTAGTGGATGCAGAAGCCGTGGGCGAACGCCAGGGTGGCACCCTGCTTCAGGTTCGGCTCGATCTCGTTCTGGTAGATGGCGGCCTGGTACTCGTCCGGGGCCAGCACCATCACCACGTCGGCGGCCTTCACGGCCTCGGGCACGTTCTGCACGGTGAGGCCGGCGGCCTCGGCCTTGGCCGCGGAGCTGGAGCCCTCACGCAGCGCCACCACGACGTCCACACCGGACTCTTTCAGGTTGTTGGCGTGGGCGTGGCCCTGGGAGCCGTAGCCGATAATGGCCACTTTCTTACCCTGGATGATGGAAAGGTCGCAGTCTTTGTCGTAGTACACTTGCATGGTTGTATCCCAATGACGGTTAACGAATGGTCGCTACCATAGGTCATACCCGGTATTGCGTAAAATGATATATTCGCAACACAGTATGCCGACTATTGAAATACCGGATTGGAAGACGCCCGCATGGATACCCGCCCGCTTCGCCTGTTTCTGGCGCTCGCCGACACCCTGCATTTCGGCCGCGCCGGCGACCGCTGCCATATGAGCCCCTCGGCGGTAAGCCGCACCATCCGGCACCTGGAAGAAGAGCTGGGCGTGACCCTGTTCCGGCGCGACAACCGCAGTGTCAGCCTCACCCCGGAAGGCCGGCGTTTCCAGCAGTACGCCCGCGAAGCCCTGGCCCAGTGGGACAGCCTGCGACACTCCATGCAGGAGAGCAGCCGCGTGCTGCAGGGCGAGCTGAGCCTGTACTGCTCGGTGACCGCCAGCTACAGCTTCCTCTACGACATTCTCAGCCACTTCCGTAACGACTACCCCGGCATCGAGATCAAGCTGCACACCGGCGACCCGGCCCAGGCGGTGGAACGGGTGACCACCGGACGGGAAGACATCGCCATCGGCGCCCGCCCGGACACCCTGCCCCGGGGCGTGGCGTTCCGGCCGATACTGCGCTCGCCGCTGCTGTTCATCGCCCCCGCCGACCAGCCCGACCTGGCCGGCGCCCTGAACGGCCCCGCCCGGGCCGACGCCTGGCGCGACGTGCCGATGATTCTTTCCGAGGAGGGCCTGTCCCGGCAGCGCCTGGACCAGTGGTTCCGGGCCCTGGGGGTCACGCCGCGCATCTACGCCCAGGTGAGCGGCAACGAAGCCATCGTCAGCATGGTGAGCCTGGGTTTCGGGGTGGGTGTGGCGCCCCGCATCGTGCTGGAGAACAGCCCGCTGGCCGAGCGCACCCGCCCCCTGGAAGTGGAACCGGCCCTGGAGGACTACGAAGTGGGCCTGTTCACACTGGAAAAGCGCCTCACCGACCCGGTGATCCAGGCGTTCTGGTCGCAGCTGCGTTGACTCAGCGAACCACCGCCCTCCCTATAGAGGCGTAGTCACCGCCCGCCATTGCCGCAGCTTCACCGGATAGGGAATCGACGCGTTCGCCGGGCTGGTGGACGGCAGGCGAGAAGTAGGAATCGCGGCAAGATCGGCGGGTAGTGTGGGCCCCACGTGACGCCGCCAGACGCTATCCGCCTTGGCGCCGTTGAAAAAGATCACGCCGATGCGCGGATGGGCACGCAGAAAACCCTCGAAATCCTGAGGCACGATCGACGCTTCAAGGATATCCGAGTCGAGGCTGCTCGAGCGTGTGCAGGTTCGCAGCACGTCCCAGAGGGCCACGCCCTGCTCCGCCAGCTGCCGGCAACGTTCCGCGTAAGGGAGATCGGCTCGAATGTCGAAAAGGGTTTCGACGATTGGCCAGAACAGGTTGCGCGGGTGGGCGTAATACTGATTCGCCGCCAGCGACGCCTTGCCGGGCATGGAGCCGAGAATCAGCCGGTCGGCGGCGGGCCCGGACACCGGTGGGAAGCTATGGATATAAGACATGGCGAGCCTAGAGCCTGCGGATCGGCTCTGCGGAGACAGTTGCGCTATTCACCAGAGACCGGCGGCCACACTGACCGGTCGGGGGTATCCGAAAGACGATAGATTGAGTGGCGCTCACCCTCATAGTCTTCGTAAACGAACTCAGACAACCCTAAACCGATAATTTTGTTGCAGAAATCTCTCCGGCTCCCCCAGTTAACCAGCAAGTTGGTATTCTCATCGTATTCCTCGAAAGCGATATGGGTGAAGCAGGAGTAACGCCCAATATGGCCCCACATTCCCACTATCTCCAGCCGGTTACCTTCAACGCTTGTTGTATAAGCATAGGCACTACCGTCCGGAAAATACGAGGTATATCCACTACACGATTGACCACCGTCGTCGGACTCACACCACTTCCCCACCATGCGCGCCGGGTGCTGCTGCGCGCCGGCCAGGCCCGACCATATCCCCCAAATTAAAGCCAAGCCGCCCAATACTCCACGCATAGTCTTTCCCCCGGAAATGACGTCCGATGACCAGTCTTTAAAATACGTACATCCATTTCAACGCTCAAGAAACCAACATCGAATCGCCATTCCCAGCGCTATATACGAAAGAACCCCGCACGAGGCGGGGTTCTTTGGGACTCACAGTGTAAAGGCGACTCAGAGGCTGAGGACTTTCTCGCCCCGTGAGATGCCGGACACGCCGGAGCGCACCACTTCCAGCACCTGCGCTTCGCCGACGGCGTTGATGAACGCCTCCAGCTTGTCGGTGGTGCCGGTGAGCTGCACCGTGTAGACGGTGCTGGTGACGTCGACGATCTGGCCCCGGAAGATGTCCACGGTGCGCTTGACCTCGGCGCGCTGGGCGCCGGTGGCCTTCACCTTCATGAGCATGATCTCGCGCTCAATGTGGGCACCTTCGGTGAGATCCACCAGCTTGACCACCTCGATGAGCTTGTTGAGGTGCTTGGTGATCTGCTCGATCTTCTTGTCGTCGCCGGTGGTGGTCATGGTCAGCCGGGACAGGGTGTCGTCCTCGGTGGGCGCCACCGTCAGGGTCTCGATGTTGTAGCCGCGCTGGGAGAACAGCCCCACCACCCGGGACAGCGCACCCGGCTCGTTTTCCATCAGAATCGAAATAATGCGTCTCATCAGGTGCGCTCCGTCTTGCTCAGCCACATGTCCCGCATGGCGCCGTCAGCGATATGCATGGGGTAAACGTGCTCCGTGGAGTCCACGTAGATATCCATGAATACCAGGCGGTCCTTGAGCGCGAAGGCTTCGTCCATGGCCGGCTGCAGGTCTTCGAACTTTTCCACCAACATGCCCACGTGCCCGTAGGATTCCGCCAGCTTGACGAAGTCCGGCAGGGATTCCATGTACGACTGGCTGTGACGGCCGCCGTACTGCATGTCCTGCCACTGGCGCACCATGCCCAGGGCCTGGTTGTTGATGTTGATGATCTTGATCGGCAGACCGTACTGCAGACAGGTGGAGAGCTCCTGAATGTTCATCTGGATCGAGCCTTCGCCGGTGACGCAGGCCACCACGCCGTCCGGGTAGGCGAACTGCACGCCCATGGCCGCCGGCAGGCCGAAGCCCATGGTGCCCAGGCCGCCGGAGTTGATCCACTGGCGCGGCCGGTCATAGAGGTAGTACTGGGCGGCGAACATCTGGTGCTGGCCCACGTCGGAGGTGACGAACGCCTCGCCGTTGGTGGCCTTGTAGAGCGCCTGCACCACCTGCTGCGGCTTCATCGGGCCGTTTTCGTTGACCTCGTAACGCAGCCCGTGCACCTGGCGCCAGCCGTCGATTTCCTGCCACCAGCGCTCCACGCTTTTGTGGTCCGGGCCGCTGTCATGCTCGTCGATCATGGTGAGCATCTCTTCCAGCACCTGCTTCACCGGCCCGACGATGGGAATGTGAGCGGTGACGTTCTTGGAGATGCTGGCCGGGTCGATATCGATATGGATGATCTTGGCGCCCGGGCAGAACTTCTTGGCGTCGTTGGTGACCCGGTCGTCCAGGCGCGCGCCGGCGGCCAGAATCACGTCGGCGTTGTGCATCGACATGTTGGCTTCGTAGGTGCCGTGCATACCGAGCATGCCGAGGAACTGCTTGTCGGTGCCCGGATAGGCGCCCAGCCCCATCAGCGTGTTGGTGACCGGATAGTTGAGCTTGCGGGCCACCGCGGTGAGCGCCTCGCTGGCGTCCCCCTGAACCACGCCGCCGCCGGAGTAGATCACCGGGCGCTTGGCCTTGAGCAGCTCGTCCACCGCCTTGCGGATCTGCCCGGAGTGCCCCCGGGAGACCGGCATGTAGGAGCGCATCTTGACCTTCTTCGGGTACTCGTACGGGAAGGTCTTGTTGGGCGCCGTGTGGTCCTTGGGAATATCGATCAGAACCGGGCCGGGACGGCCGGTGCTGGCGATGTAGAAGGCCTTTTTGACCATCTCCGGGATCTCACTGGGGTCGCGGACCATGAAGCTGTGCTTCACGATCGGCCGCGACAGACCGATCATGTCGGTCTCCTGGAAGGCGTCGTCGCCGATCCAGTCGGAGCGCACCTGGCCGGACAGCACCACCATGGGAATGGAGTCCATGAAGGCGGTGGCAATGCCGGTGATGGCATTGGTCGCGCCGGGGCCGGAGGTCACCAGCACCACGCCGGGCTTGCCGGTGGAGCGGGCATAGCCGTCCGCGGCATGCGTGGCGGCCTGCTCGTGGCGCACCAGAATGTGATTGACTTTGTCCTGCTGGAACAACGCGTCATAGATGTGCAGTACCGCGCCCCCGGGATACCCGAAGATGTACTCCACTCCCTCGTCTTGCAGAGCGCGGACCACCATTTCCGCGCCGGATAACATTTCCACGATTGCTACCTCGAAATTAAAAATAGCGTTCACCCCGCCGAAAACCGGCGGAACGGGAGGGTGTTGCGTTTACCTGTGGAACGGACGCCGTATTTAGGCATCCCGAAGTCCGCGTGGAGGTGGCCGACGGCGAACACAGGTTGGGAAGCTCGGAGGGGGCACATACCCGCGCCGGAATCCTCCAGAGGCTTCACCAGCGGGACATGCTTGCAGTGATGCTGCGTTAGGACGTCGCGGTAACGGCGCCCCGGGTCCCGGCCACACAGGTGCCGGTAAGCGCCTGCGGGTTCCGATCTCCGGAAAGTACTGCAATATTGTCAGAAATGCGGGCGCTTTCAAACCCCTGGCGGGCCCTTTCTTACACAATAGGGACGCTTAGGGGCACTTGCACAGCGGGGACCGTCGCGGGCATTCTGATTCGCCGACCAAGGGGGCAAACAATGATCCGAACCAGCATCGCCAGAACACTCACGCCACTGCTGGCGCTCGCCCTGCTGGGCAGCGCCGCACCCGCCATGGCGGACAAATACTACAAATGGGTGGACGACAACGGGGTCACGCACTACGGCACCGCGCCGCCGGAGGACGGCGGCTCGGAAGCGGTGCGCACCTACGGGCCCAGCTCCGACCAGGGCAAGGAGATCAAGGCGTTGCAGGAGCAGCGCGAAGCCGCCGCCCGCGCCCGTGAACAGGCGGAAGAGCGGGCCCGCGAGGCCGAACGCGCGGCCGAGGAGCCGGAGGCCGTGGCCAAGGAGCGCTGCGAAGAGCACCGCGCCAACCTGGAGATCCTTGAGAACAAGCCGGTGGTGCGGGTGGAAAACCCGCAGACCGGAGAAATGGAAGTGATCGACCAGGCGCGCCGCGACGAGATGATCGAAACCACCCGCGCGGCGCTCGAGAACTGCTGATCAGCCTTTGCGGAACACCATCTCACTGCCGGCGACATCCACTTCGATGGTGTCGCCGGGGCCGAACTCACCCTTGAGCAACGCCTGGGCAAGCGGGTTTTCCAGCTGCTGCTGGATCGCCCGTTTCAGCGGCCGGGCGCCGTAGACCGGATCGAAACCGGCCTCCACCAGCTTCTCCAGCGCCTTGTCCGACAGCCGCAGCCCCATATCCCGGTCCACCAGCCGCTGACGCAGGTAGTCGAGCTGGATCGCGGCGATGCCCTTGAGCTGATCCCGGGCCAGGGGGTGGAACACCACTGTCTCGTCCACGCGGTTGATGAACTCGGGCCGGAAGTGCTGGCCGACCACCTCCATCACCGCGTCTTTCATGGCGTCGTAGTCGCCCTCGCCGGCCATGCGCTGGATCAGATCGGAGCCCAGGTTGGAGGTCATCACCACCACCGTGTTGCGGAAGTCCACGGTGCGGCCCTGGCCGTCCGTGAGACGGCCGTCCTCAAGCACCTGCAGCAGGATGTTGAAGACGTCCGGGTGGGCTTTCTCCACCTCGTCGAGCAGCAACACCGAGTAAGGCTTACGCCGCACCGCTTCGGTGAGGTAGCCGCCCTCTTCATAGCCCACGTAACCCGGGGGCGCGCCGATCAGCCGGGCCACGGAGTGCTTCTCCATGAACTCGGACATATCGATGCGCACCATCGCCTCTTCGGTGTCGAACAGGAACCCGGCCAGCGCCTTGCAGAGCTCGGTCTTGCCCACCCCGGTGGGGCCCAGGAACAGGAAGCTGCCGTTCGGGCGGTTGGGGTCGGAGAGCCCGGCCCGTGAGCGGCGCACCGCGTTGGACACCGCGGTCACCGCCTCGTCCTGGCCGACCACCCGGGCGTGCAGCGCCTCTTCCATGCGCAGCAGCTTGTCGCGCTCGCCTTCCAGCATCTTGGACACCGGAATGCCGGTCCACTTGGAGACCACCTCGGCCACCTCTTCCTCGGTGACCTTGTTGCGCAGCAGCTTGGTTTCCACCTGGGCGGACTCTTCCGCCTCCTGGGCGGTCTGCACCTTCTTCTCCAGATCCGGGATCACCCCGTATTGCAGCTCGGACATGCGGCTCAGGTCGCCGGCGCGGCGCGCCTGCTCCATGTCCACCCGGGCCTGTTCCAGCTCCGCCTTGTACTGCTGGGCGCCCTGCAGGGCCGCCTTCTCGGCGTTCCAGATTTCCTCCAGGTCGGCGTACTCTTTTTCCAGCGCGCCGATGTCGTCCTGCAGTTTATCGAGCCGTTTCTTGCTGGCCTCGTCGTCTTCCTTGCGCAGCGCCTCACGCTCCATCTTGAGCTGGATCAGGCGACGGTCGAGACGGTCCATTTCCTCGGGCATGGAGTCGATCTCCATGCGGATACGGCTGGCCGCCTCGTCGATCAGGTCGATGGCCTTGTCCGGCAACTGCCGGTCGGTGATGTAGCGGTGGCTGAGCCGGGCGGCGGCGATGATCGCGCCGTCGGTGATGTCCACGCCGTGGTGCACCTCGTAGCGCTCTTTCAGGCCACGCAGGATGGCGATGGTGTCCTCCACCGAGGGCTGGTCCACCTGCACCTTCTGGAAGCGCCGCTCCAGTGCCGCGTCCTTTTCAATGTGCTGGCGGTACTCGTCCAGGGTGGTGGCGCCCACGCAGTGCAGTTCGCCCCGGGCCAGCGCCGGCTTGAGCATGTTGCCGGCGTCCATGGCGCCGTCGGCCTTGCCGGCACCGACCATGGTGTGCAGCTCGTCGACGAACAGAATGATGCGCCCTTCCTGCTTGGCGAGTTCGTTCAGCACCGCTTTCAAGCGTTCCTCGAACTCGCCGCGATACTTGGCGCCGGCGATCAGCGCCGCCATGTCCAGGGCCAGCACGCGCTTATCCTTGAGCCCTTCCGGCACCTCGCCGTTAACGATGCGCTGGGCCAGCCCCTCGACGATGGCGGTCTTGCCGACGCCGGGCTCGCCGATCAGCACCGGGTTGTTCTTGGTGCGGCGCTGCAGCACCTGGATGGTGCGGCGGATTTCATCGTCACGGCCGATCACCGGATCCAGCTTGCCGCTCTCGGCCCGCTCGGTGAGATCCTGGGTGTACTTCTTCAGCGCTTCCATCTTGTCTTCCGCGTTGGGGTCGGTGACCGCTTCACCGCCGCGGACTTCCTGGATTTTCTCCGCCAGCACCTTCTTCTTGATGCCGGCGTTCTTGAACAGCTTGCCCAGTTCCCCGCCGTCGTCGCAGGCCGCCAGCAACAGCGCCTCGGTGGACACGTACTGGTCGCCACGCTGCTGGGCCTCGCGGTCCGCCAGGTTGAGCAGCCGCGCCAAACCCTGGGACAGTTGCACGTCACCGTTGAACTGTCCCACCGTCGGCAGTTTATCCATGGCCATTTTCAAGGCGGTGATGACATCCGCCGGGTTGGCGCCGGCTTTCTCCAGCAACGGCGCCGCCACCCCGCCACTCTGCTGCAGCAGTGCCAACAGTAAGTGCACCGGTTCGATCGCACTGTGGCTCTGGCCAACGGCCAGGGATTGGGCTTCGCCCAACGCTTCCTGCAAGCGCGCGGTAAATTTGTCCATTCGCATTTTCCACTCTCCTGATCACGCCTAACGGCCGGCCCGGACCACGGCACCGGCGCGTTATCGGTTGTTTAAAAACTGAGCTTTAAATGCGGGCTGACGTGAAGCGATTCAAGAGGGGATTGTTGACCTGGATCAAGCCGGGGCGGGTTCCAGCCACACCATGGTGGCAAAGCGGCCGGTCTGGCCTTCGGCACGGTAAGAGTAGAAATGGACCGGATCACTGGCGGTGCAGTGGTCGCCCCCCGCCACCTCGAACACACCGGCGGCGTTCAGCGCCAGCGTGGCGGCGTGGGCCAGGGAGAAGCGCCAATGGTTGGGCTGGCTGTCGCGGCTGAAGGCGGCCTGATACTCCGGCCCCAGCGACACAAAGGCACGGTGCACGTCCTCGCCCACCTGGTAGGCGCGCGCGGAGATCGCCGGGCCCAGCCAGGCGGACAGCGGCTCACCGCCGGGCGCCAGCGTTGCCACCGCCCGGCCCAGGATGCCGCCGTGCAGGCCGCGCCAGCCGGCATGCACCGCCGCTACCGCGCTGCCGTCCTGGCGCGCCAGCAGTACCGGCAGGCAGTCGGCGGTAAGTACCACGCAGGGCCAGCCCGGTTCGCCGGTCCAGACCCCGTCGGCCCGGGTGTCGGCGTCGCCGGCCTGGATGATGCGGTCGCCGTGGACCTGCTCGAGCCAGGCCGGCGGATGGTCCACCGCCAGCATCTTGTGCACATGGCGGCGGGCCTGTTCCACCCGCGCCGCGTCGTCACCGCAGTTCATGCCCAGGTTGAAACCGTGCCACGGCGGCGGCGAGTGACGCCCCAGACGGGTGGTCACCAGGGCGCGAACCCGGGGATGGGGCTGCCAGTCGGGCCGCAGCCACTGGCTGATATCGGGCAGGGTCATTGTGCCTCCCGGTCCGCCTCCAGGACCTGAACCAGCGTCTGGAAATCCTCGGGCAGGGGCGCCTCGAATTCCATGTACTCGCCGCTGGCCGGGTGCACCAGCCCGAGCTTGAAGGCGTGCAGAGCCTGGCGGCGGAACCCGCGCAGGGCCTCGCGCAGCGCCTCGGTGGCGCCGGCGGGCTGCTTGAGCCGGCCGCCGTAAAGCGGGTCGCCCACCAGCGGATAACGGCGGTGGGCCAGATGCACGCGGATCTGGTGGGTGCGGCCGGTTTCCAGGCGCACCTGCACGCGGGTGTGGGCCCGGTAGCGGTCCAGCACCCGGTAGTGGGTGACCGCCGGTTTGCCGCCGTGGGCCACCACCGCCTGGCGCTTGCGGTCCACCGGGTGCCGGCCCATGGGCGCGTCCACGGTGCCGCCGCCGGTCATCACGCCCATGGCGATGGCCTGGTACTCCCGGTACAGGCTCTTGTCCTGCAGCTGCGCCACCAGCCCGGTGTGCGCCTCCACGGAGCGCGCGACCACCATCAGGCCGGTGGTGTCCCGGTCCAGGCGGTGGACGATGCCGGCCCGGGGCAGGCTGGACAGGCGGTCGTCCAGGTGCAGCAGGCCGTTGAGCAGGGTGCCGTCGGCGTGGCCGGCGGCCGGGTGCACCACCAGGCCGGCGGGTTTGTTGATCACGATCAGGTCCTGATCCTGATAAATCACCGGCAATTCAATGGCTTCCGGCTGATCGTCGATTTCCGGGGCCAGTTCCACCGCCAGGGTCAGCGCCTCGCCGCCCAGCAGCTTGTCCTTGGGCCGCGCGGCGCGCCCGTTCACCGTCAGCACGCCTTCTTTGATCCAGTTCTGCAGGCGCGACCGGGAGAAACCGTCGAACAATTCGGCGGCCGCCTGGTCCAGCCGGATACCGGCGTATTGCGCATCAACCTGCTCAGTGCGCTGAATTTTCTCACCGCCAAGATGTCCCATGGTCCGACCTGTGCGTAGAATAGGCGCACCATTGTACCCTGTCGCACCGAGGATAAAATGCCACGATTGCTTTCGACCCTGTTGATCGCCGCGCTGCTCAGCGCCTGCGCCAGCAAACCTGACGAGGCCCCGGAGCGCACCGAAGCGGAACAGTACCGTGAAGCCCGCGAGTCCATGGAGTCGAATAACTACGTGACCGCCGTGGACCGGCTCAAGGAGCTGGAGGCCCGTTTCCCCTACGGCCGCTACGCGGAGCAGGCGCAACTGGAGCTGATCTACTCCCAGTTCCGCCTTCAGGATTACCCGCAAACCGTGGTCGCCGCCCAGCGTTTCATGCGCAGCTACCCGGCCCACCCGCGCCTGGATTACGCGCTCTACATGCGCGGCCTGGCCAATTTCTACATGGAACGGGGTTTCTTCGATTCCATGATGAACACCGACAAGTCCGCCCGCGACCTGTCGTCCGCGCGCGACGCCTTCGAGGATTTCGAGCGCCTGGTGACCCGCTTCCCGGACAGCGAGTACAGCGAGGACGCCCGCGCCCGCATGGTGTTCATCCGCAATGAATTCGCCCGCCACGAGTTGCACGCGGCCCGTTACTACGCCCGCCGTGGCGCCTACATCGCCGCCATCGGCCGCGCCCAGTACGTGGTGCAGCACTACCAGCAGACGCCGCTGGTGCCGGAAGCCCTGGCCATCATGGTGAAAGGCTACGAGCGCCTGGACCGCCCGGCGCTGGCGGATAAAAGCCGCCGCATCCTGGCCACCAACTGGCCGGACAGCGAATTCCTGGAAGACGACGACCAGGTGGATCTGGCCTGGTGGCCGAACGAGAACAAGGGCCTGCTGAGCCTGCTCACGTTCGACCTGCTGTAACCGCTGTCAGTCCCCCGGTCGCCAGCCGTTGGTGATCGGGTAGCGGCGATCCTTACCGAAGGCGCGGCGGCTGACCCGCGGCCCCACCGCCGCCTGACGCCGCTTGTATTCGTTGCGGTCGGTGAGCTTGACCACCCGGTACACGGTGTCGCGGTCAAAGCCGTCGCGAATCACCGCCTCGGCGCTCATGTCCTGTTCCACGTAGCGTTCCAGAATGGCGTCCAGCTCGTCGTAACCTGGCAGCGAATCCGAATCCACCTGATCCGGCGCCAGCTCCGCCGACGGCGGCCGGGTGATCACCCGCTCGGGGATAATCTCACTGCCCGCCTTCTGGTTGCGCCAGCGCGCCACCCGGTAGACCCAGGTCTTGAACACGTCCTTAAGCACCGAGAAACCGCCGGCCATGTCGCCATAGAGGGTGGCGTAGCCCACCGCCATCTCACTCTTGTTGCCGGTGGTCAGCACCACCGACCCGTTCTTGTTGGATAGCGCCATCAGCAACACGCCACGGCAGCGCGCCTGCAGGTTTTCCTCGGTGGTGTCCGGCTGGTGGTCGGCGAACGCCTCCTCGAGGATCGACATGAAGCCGTTGAAGGCCGGCTCGATGGGCAGCGACCGGTAGTGCACCCGCAGTGCCTTGGCCTGCTGCTCCGCGTCTTCGATGCTGATGTCGGCGGTATAGCGGAACGGCATCATCACCGCCTCCACCCGGTCCGGGCCGAGAGCGTCCACCGCCACCGCCAGGGTCAGGGCGGAATCGATGCCCCCGGACAAGCCCAGCAGCGCGCCCTTGAAGCCGTTCTTGTTGACGTAGTCACGGGTTGCCAGCACCAGGGCCCGGTACAGGCTTTCCTCGTCTTCCGGCACCGGCAGCACTTCACCGCGCACTTTCAACGCGCCGCCTTCGCGGCCCAGGTCCACCGGGACCAGCGCTTCCTCGAAGCTGGCGCCCTGCACACAGACACCGGCTTCGCCGTCCACCACGAAGGAGGCGCCGTCGAAAACCAGCTCGTCCTGACCGCCCACCAGATTGCAGTAGAGCACCGGCAGACCGGTTTCCCGGGCGCGGGCGCAGACCTGGTCGCGGCGCTCACCGGGCTTGCCGGCGCGGAACGGCGACGCATTCAGGTTGACGATGCAGGTGGCGCCGTCGCGGGCGGCCTGGGCCGCCGGCCCCTCGAACCAGATGTCCTCGCAAATGGTGATGGCCAGGCGCTCCCTGCCCAACTCGAACACACAGCTTTGATCTCCGGGCTGGAAGTAACGCTTTTCATCGAAAACCCGGTAATTGGGCAGGCACTGCTTGAAATACTCATGCCGGGGGCGGCTGTCCCCCGGGAACAGGACGCCGGCGGCATTGCGGCGCACGCCATTACGCACCGCCGGATAGCCCAGCACCACCGGTACCTCGATACGTTCGCCGATGTGCGCCAGCGCGTCGTCGACGCGGCCGTTCAGGCTGGGGCGCAACAACAGGTCTTCCGGCGGGTAGCCGGTGAGCACCAGTTCGGGGAACACCACCAGCTCGGCGCCCAGCAAATTGCGCGCCTCACGAGCGGCGGCCACCACCGCATTCGCGTTGCCCTCGATATCCCCGACCAGCGGGTTGCGCTGGGCCATCACTACTCGCATATCACCAGCCTTTTCTCCATGGAGCGCTGATTGTACTCTGTAGCCGCCTGCCCTTGCACAGGCGTCGGGGAGATCCTTATGGGGCTGATACGGCTGCTTATCATAGCGGCTCTGATTTATCTGGTTTGGCGGGTCGTGAAAGGCCTGCTGGGTGAACGCCGCCGGCATGACGACCCGGCCGACGGGCCGGCTTCGCTCAGCCAGAAGATGGTCAAGTGCCGGCAATGCGGCGTGCATGTGCCGGAAAAAGAAGCGTTCCAACACAACAACATGGCGTTCTGCAGCCAGGACCATCAGCGCCAATACCTGGAGCACCATGAGCCCTAGCCAGAGCTGGACACCAAGCCGTATCTACAACCTCTACCGCATCACCATCGCCACGGTGCTGCTGACGCTGTTCTATGTGAGCGAGCAGCGGCTGATCGGCCAGTACATGCCGGCTCTGTTCGAAGGCACGGTGTCGGGCTATCTGCTGCTGACGCTGGTGTCCTCGGCGATGGATTACAGCGAGCGGCTGCGCAAGCCGGGCTTCGCGCAGCCGCTGGCGCTGGTTATCGATGTGCTGGTGCTGGGCCTGGTGGTGCACGCCAACGGCGGCCTGGAAGGCGGCCTGGCGGTGCTGCTGCTGGTCAACGTGGCCGCCGGCAATATTCTGTTGCGCGGCCGCATGGGTTTCCTGATCGCCGCGCTGGCGACCCTGACGGTGATGTTCGAGCAGTTCTACTTCGCCACCCAGACCGGCGACAAGGACCCGTTCCAGCTCACCGAAGCGGGCCTGCTGGGCATCGCCTTCTTCATGGTGTCGCTGATCATCCAGCAGATCGCCGAGCGGCTGGAGCGCAGCGAGTCCATCGCCGCCAGCCAGCGCGTGGCGATCGAGCGGCTGGAGGCGCTCAACCGGCAGATCGTGGCCCGCATGCGCACCGGCGTGATGGTGTTCAACAACGAGCACCGGATTCTGCAGTCCAACCCGTCCGCGGACGGCTTTTTCGCCACCCCCATGGTCGGCCAGCACCTGCCGGCGGCGCTGGTGGAGCGGCATCAGCATTGGCGGCAGGCGCCGCACATGGCGCAGAGCCCGCTGCGGGTGTCGCGCCAGTCGCCGCAGGTGAGCGCCCGTTTCGCCGACCTGGACACCGGCCATGAGGACCTCACCCTGGTGTTCCTGGAAGACACCGCCCGCGTGGCCCAGGAAGCCCAGCAAATGAACCTGGCTTCCCTGGGCCGCCTGTCCGCCACCCTGGCCCATGAAATCCGCAACCCGTTGAGCGCCATCAGCCACGCCACCGAGCTGCTGGACGAAGACATGGAAAAGCCGGAAGACAGCCATCTTCTGGGCATTATCCGCAACCATGTGAAACGGGTGAACGGCATCATTTCCGATGTGCTGGACTTGTCCCGGCGGCCACGCAGCCAGGCGGCGCGCTTCGATGTGGCACCGGTCCTGGAGGAGGTCACCGCCAGTTGGCACCAGCGCGGCATCCCCCGCGAGCGGTTGCGCCTGCAGCACCGCGACGAGGGCCTGGAAGTGCGCTTCGACCGCAGCCAGCTGATACAGGTGGTGGACAACCTGATCGGCAACGCCTTCGACCATGGCGGCGCGGACTGCCGGGTGACCGTGGCCTATGGCCGCCACCCGCAGACCCGGCTGCCGTGGATCTCGGTGGCCGATAACGGCGACGGCATCCCCGAGGACGCCGCCGCCCACCTGTTCGAACCCTTCTACACCACCAGCGACGGCGGCAACGGGCTGGGGCTGTACGTGTGCCGACAGCTGTGCCAGGCGAACCAGGCGACCCTGGACTATGAGGACGCCCAACCCGGCGCTCGCTTTGTGCTAACCTGTGCTCACCCGGACCGACAGTTCCAATAATGATGACCGATAAGACTCCTCGTGTTCTGGTTGTTGACGACGAAGCGGATCTGCGCGAACTGCTCGTTATCACCCTGGGGCGGATGAAACTGGATGCCACCGCGGCCGACTCGCTCGGCGCCGCGCGGCGCCTGCTCGACAGCGACCGCTTCGACCTCTGCCTGACCGATATGAACCTGGGCGACGGCACCGGCCTGGACCTGCTGCGCCACGCCGCCCAGACCGCCCCGGACATGCCGGTGGCGGTGATCACCGCCTACGGCAACATGGACGTGGCCACCGACGCGATGAAGCTGGGCGCCTACGACTTCATCGCCAAACCGGTGGCGCTGGACCGCCTGCGGCAGTTGATCGAGGACGGCCTGGGCATCAGCCGCACCGAGAAAGCCGGCGACGGCGGCGGGGAAGAGGACACCCTGGTCGGCCAGGGGCCGGCCATGCAGCGCCTCAAGCAGCAGATCCGCAAACTGGCGCGCAGCCAGGCGCCGATCTACATCAGCGGCGAATCCGGCAGCGGCAAGGAGCGCGTGGCGCGTTTGATCCACGCCCTGGGCCCGCGCCGGGAAAAGCCGTTCGTGGCGGTCAACTGCGGCGCGATTCCCTCGGAACTGATGGAGAGCGAATTCTTCGGCCACCGCAAGGGCAGCTTCACCGGCGCCGTGGAAGACCGCAAAGGCCTGTTCCGCGAAGCGGACGGCGGCACCCTGTTCCTCGACGAAGTGGCCGACCTGCCGCTGCACATGCAGGTGAAACTGCTGCGCGCGATTCAGGAAAAGACGGTGCGCCCGGTGGGCGAGTCCAAGGAGTTCGCGGTTAACCTGCGCATTCTCTGCGCCACCCACCGGGATCTGGGCGAGGAAATGAGCGCCGGCCGCTTCCGCCAGGATCTTTACTACCGGCTCAACGTGATCGAAGCGCACGTCCCCCCGCTGCGCGAACGGCACGAGGACATCCCGGTGCTGGTGGAACACATCCTGGAGCGTCTCGGCGAAGCCTGGGAGACCCGGCCGCCGGCGGTCAGCGAGCGGGCTATGTCCGCCCTCGCCGGCTACCGCTTTCCCGGCAACGTGCGCGAACTGGAAAACACCCTGGAGCGTGCCCTCACCCTCTGCGACGGCGAGATGATCGAACCCGAGCATCTGCACCTGCCCAGCGACGACGGGCCGCAGCCGGCCGCCGGCAACGGCGGCGGCCGCCACCCGCAGCTGCCGCTGGAAGACTATCTGCAGGAGATCGAGAAACAGGAAATCCTGCGCGCGCTGGACACCACCCACTGGAACCGCACCGCGGCCGCCAAGAAGCTGGGCATGACCTTCCGCTCGCTGCGCTACCGGCTAAAGAAGCTGGAACTGGATCAGGACGGCGCCCCGGACAGCGAATAAGCCGCCGGATCCAGCGACGGCGTTTCCCCGCACATCAGGCGCACCAGCAGCTCGGCGCTGGCCGGCGCCGCCACCAACCCATTGCGATGCAGCCCGGCGGCGGCGAACACCCCGCGGGTGCCGGGCACCGGCCCCAGATAGGGCCAGTCGCGGTCGCTGCCCGGCCGCACCCCGGCCCAATGATGGGACGGCGTCACCGACGCCAGCTCCGGCAGCAGCGACGCCGCCATGGCCTGCAACGCCCAACGCCCGGTCACCGTGGGGTACGTGGTGGCATCGCCGGGGTTGAGGGTGGAACCGGCCAGCACCGCGCCATCGGCACGCGGAATCAGATAGCCCTGGTCGGTGAGCACGATGGTCGGCACCCGGCCCGGCGGCAACCGATACAGCAGCATCTCTCCCTTGGCCGGGAACAGCGGCAACCGCACGCCCAGAGGCGCCAGCAACGCCGGCGTCCAGGCCCCGGCGCAGAGCAGCACCCGGGGCGCGGACAGCGTGCCGCCCCGGCTCAGGGTCAGCTCGGCGCCGCGGGCGGCGGGCCGCACAGCGTTCACCGCCGCGTTCACGAACGTCACGCCCTGCCCCACCAGTGTGGCGCGCAGCGCTTTCAACAGGCGCGGGTTGCGCAGATTGCCGATCTCCGGGAACCATACACCTTGCCGCTCCGGCGCCGCCGACAAATGCCCGCTCAGCGGCGCTTCCCGACAGCTCAGGCCCCAGTCCGACGCCCAGCGCAGCGCCTGCCGGCGCTCGTCGCCGTCCACCGCCACCCACAGGCCGCTGTGGTGCAGGTCCGACGCGCGCAGCCCGGCCTTGCCCTGAAGACGATCCACCAGCGCCCGGTAGCGCGCCGTGGCATCGTGGCTCAGCCGGTTCATGGGATCGGGGTAACGCCAGGCGAACAGCGGCGACAGAATACCGCCACCGGCCCAGGACGCCGGCGGACGCTGCCCGCCGGCGTCGATCACGGTGACGCTCAAACCGCGGTCGCTGAGATTCAGCGCACTCAGCAAACCGACAATTCCACCACCGACAACGAGTACATCAGCCATAGCAAATCGTGGGAGTTGGATGACAGGAAGGGGAGCAACAATAACACAGGGACGCGGATCGCGGGGCGCTAGACTGGGAACATTACGACTTGGATCAACGTATCGGAAAGGAGGGCCAGGGACGGCCCGGGGAGCAGCCATGGAAGGCGCAAACAGAGCAACACACCGGTGCACACATTCCCGCGGTTTTACCCTGATGGAACTGATCATCACTTTAACGGTATTGGCTGTGCTGCTGAGCGCCGGACACAGCCTGCACAATGACTGGCTGCCGAAACAGCGGGTTGTCGCCGCCAGCAATCGAGTACTGGGATTCATCCATCAGGCGCGCGCCCACGCCCTGACACACGGCACCACCTACCTGTGTGATGGCGATAGCCTGTGCGACCGGTTCAAACCGACGCGGACGTTGCTACTGGCGGGCGACGCGGACAACGATGGGAAAGTCGCCGCATCGGATATTATCGAACACCTGGACCTGCCCGAGGGCACCACGCTGATCTGGCGGCGCTTCCGCGGCAACGCTCTGCGCTACGGGCGACGCGGTAATCTCCACTACCAGAACGGGCACTTCCTGATCTGCAATCAGGACCATGCCCGCAAAGTGATCATGAACGTGATCGGCACCGCGCGGATCGAAACCGCGGACGCACGCCTGTGCCCCTAGCGCGGGTCACTCCTTCCAGGATGTGGAGCTACTCGGCGTGCAACTGGACGCGCCTTTTACCCGGCAGGTCTGTCCCTGACTGTTAATCACCAGGGCGCCGTCACCTTCCATCACGGAACCGGTCTTGGTGGTGGCGGTGATGGTGTAGGCCTGGTCATTATTGCTGGTGGTAATGGCGACGCTATAGAAATCGCTGCTCGACAACTTGGGCGCCAACGACGACGCGGTAGCGCCGTCGTAGGAAAAATTCTTCGCCCGATAAGCTTCCATCGACGCCGCCAGGTCCATCAACTGGCCCTGCGTTTCCGAGCGCCGACTGTCACGGACCTGCTCGGTGTAGGCCGGGTAGGCGATCGCGGCGAGAATCGCCACGACCACTACCACGATCATCAGCTCGATCAGTGTGAAGCCATGCGCGGAACCTCGAAGACCCCTCATCAATTCTCTCCCGTTAGCGGCGTAACGAAGTTCTGCGCTTCGTCTTTTTCCATCTTGTACCAGCGATTCTTACGCAGATTGGTAAACTTGACGTTGGGTGCATCCACCACCTCGGTACCGACCACGATAGAGACTTTCTCGCCGCCCTCTTGGAATATCAGTGAGGGGCTCGGCGGAATCGTGCTTTGATCAAGCTTCTCACCATCCCAGTCGATATCTTTAATCACACTGTTGTCGTCAAAGTTGTTGCTCTCGCTGTCGCCCGGGGGCTGACCGGTCACCATATCGGCCGCGTAGAGATACGCCTCACCGTAGCGCACTACGCAAGGGTCGTCGTCCAGGTCTTCTCCGCCCGGCGCATAGGTAGTGAACAGGACGGTATTGTCGAAAATCACCGGCGAGGACAACACTTTTTCGCCATCCCGGGAAAACTCGAAGTACCAACCGGATTCCGTGCCGTCGGAGTCAGACGTTACCGAGCGCAAATCCGAGTAAGTCACGGGGTCGTCTTCGCCTCCGGCCTCACGGAAATCACCGTCACGGATGGAAAAGACAGCTTCATCGGTGCCCTCGTCCAGAGGGTGTGCCCGGTAGCCGGAGCCAATAAGCACATACAGCGCTTCACCGCCTTCGGATTTGTAACCAATCGCCGGCGCTTCGTAGAAGCGGCGCTGATCCGAGGTACCGGTGCCGGCCAAAGAGGCCACACGAGTCACACCTTCCACAAGATCACTGGCGCCCTCGTTATCGTTATTAAGATTGGTACGGAAGATCTGGCCGCCGAGATCAGCGAAATAGAGGTAGTCCGCGTAGCCGTCAAAGTCGATGTCCACCACGGAGATACCACCCGGCACCGCCCAGTCCATGCTGTCCACCGACGTATGGGCCAGCCCGCTGTTGCTGCCCTCGTTGCTGGCCGACCAAATCAATTCGCCGGTCATCGCGTCAACCATGAAAACAGCGCGGCCCACCTGGTCCTCGCCACTTCTTTCACCCGCCTGGTCGTGGTCCTCGGGGCTATAGCCACCACCGAATACAAGGACCGGCTTCCGGGTACCGCCCACTTTTACCTGAGTCAGCGTCGGCGTGGACCAGGTCTGTCCGAGCAAATCGAACCCGGAGTCGGCATCACCGTCAAACCCGCCTTCGATTTCCCACATCATGCTGGGGCTGTTGATGTTGCTGACGTCCAAACCGAAGTAGGAATCACCACCACGCCGCATGCCGCCGTAAATATAGACATTGGCTGCATCACCGGTCTTCTCGCCACTGCCGTTTATTTCCGGGCGCCGCCAAGCGATCCAGGAACCGTCCAACCCATAGGGTTCACGGATGTTGCCCGGCTGCAACGGCGGCTCGCTGACAAAATCATAAGCTTTGTCCAGAAACTGCTTGGGCATGAAGGTGAACTTTTCCGAACCGTCGTCCGGATCAATCGCGTGCAGCATGCCGCCGTTAGTGGAAACGAAGATATAATTGGTCTGCGAAGAGGCATCGTCCGCATCGCCGCCCTCATAGTTCACCAGCAGCGGAACGCTGTGAAGCGGATCCGCCCAGAGCGCTTTCAGCGCATCGTAAACCTCTTGCTTGGAATCAAACTCGTCCACGGCGTCCTCTGGTATACCGAAGGTCGCCTCGGAGGTGACATTGTCGTCATCCACTTCGCCTTGGGTCAGCTCACTGACACTCCCGGAGGAGTCATTGACGAACAATTTCCGGTTATTCAGCTGGCTGCGCGCGCCGCCCTTTTCGGCGTCGAAGCCATCGATTTCCGGCGACCACCAGCTCTGGGAAAAGTTACTGAAGTAACCGGTATCGGAATCCACGGCGTTGGCACCTTTGACGTCACGTATCACCGAATCGTCTAGGCGGTAGCGTTTCAAGTTGCCTTCCCAAACCGAACTCTTGCGTGGTTTGAAGACGGAATAATAGAGCTGATCCAAATGCTCCAGCCGGTTCATCTGGTTAACCGCGACCCCAGGTGATGTAATCGCTTTGGAGTCTTCATCAATAAGCTCAAGCTGGTCAATAAAGGCCTGGGCCAGCGCATCAGCGGTATCGGCGTTATAGGTGGCGCCGCCACCGGCGGCCGAGACAGCGGACATACGCTGCTCAAAGTCCCCCATGTAAAGGCCAATATTAGAAGTAATAACGGGTCTATTCTTAGGGTTTTGGTCACTTTTCAGCGCCCTCGCGATTTGCCGCTGACATGCATAGCTACCAGAAATAGAGCCACGGTCTGAGCAATCCCAACCCAGGTTATCGCTACCAGAGCTCGGAGCACCGTCAGTCATGACGATGACATGATTCTTTTCGCATTGATTTTCCATGTTCATGGGGGAGACATATTTCCCGTCATTTGCAACGATGTCTGCGCTCTCAACACAAACTTGGACGTCATCACAAACTTGTTTATATTGTTGATAGGCAAAACAAGACCCCCAAGGAAAGCGACCGCCACATCGGCAATCAGAATCACCTAATTCACAACTATCGACGCTGACCCAGTCCATCTCACATTGCTCTTCTACCTTTTCCTTTAGACATATGGACGAATCGGCGTCTCGATTGCTGCCACTATACTCACCGTAAGCAGGGGTCAAACCCATCATATACCGGTACATTTCATAGTAAGCTTCGGAGGTGGGCGTCCCGCCCCAGGGATCGCCGTTGGTCTGGCCGTCGGAGGTCAACTCGGAGACCTTTCGTTTCAAAAGCTGGCGATTATTCGCGTTATTGTCGATAACCGGGACCAGAACGTGTCCGCCGTCGGTTTGGTTTTCCCTGAAGCGGCCAACCCCGACACGGACATCTTCAGGAATATCGTCAATCATGATGTTGAACGCGCGGATCAGCATATTGATGCGGCGCTCACTCTCTTCGCTACACCACCTGGGTTGGTTATTGCTGAAGCCCAGATCGTCCTTGCAATAGCGCATACTCCCGGATGTATCGAGCAGAATCATGACGTTGGCTATATTCTGATTCTGCGAGTCATCCGCGTTGGCACGGGCAAAAAATATCTCCGTGTCGTCCGCGTACAGAGACGTCGGAGCGAGAAGCATCAGCACCCACAAAAGTGCCGCTTTTATTACGAAATTATGCATTGTCATCACCTCTAACCCCGATCCCTATTCGATTTCGGAAGAGGGCTTTAGCGCCCTCTTTAGAGCTTCTTGCATGTGGTGGTTTTCCACGCCGAGATCCGCGAGACGGCTGTCCCCCAGGATGCCGACCTTATAATCCACTTGTAACGCGCCGCCGCCGGTAGAGCTTATACCGCCGCCGTCGATCGGCATGTAGCCGTTCACTTTGCTATGAGATTCAGAAACGATCAGCCCTCGTGAATCCAGTGTCTGGCCGTCACCACAAGCGCCCTGAACGGTTTCATCAGACATCGTTATGCAACGCTGGATCATGCCACCCAACAGCAGGGACTGGATAACATCATCATCGTTTTCAAGCTCACGGAAGGTGGCTGATACTGCTGATTCAGCGCCCTCAAAGGCCATCGCATCAATCTGAGTACCGGTTGCGATCTTGGCGCTGAACATACTTGTTTTCATCGCCGTAATGCCCATCACGGATACGATCACCAGCACGAAAAGCGCGATCAACAAAGCGGCGCCCCTCTCGCTCTTATAAATCGAATGCGTGGCGTTCATCAGATCTTGCTCCAAGGATAATTGCGCAGAGTCACGGTGGTGGAGAACTGCTGGAACAGTGATTGGCTGGTATCAACTTCTTTACTGGTATCCAACAAGTAAAAGTCTTTAGCGGGGCCACTGCCGATCGCGGGAACGCTGTTCTTGAGCAACATCGCGATCTTCAGGGACAGCACCAGGTGGTCATTGGCAAAGTGTGTGGAAAGCTGATCGGCGGGTACATACTGGCTGGCAAATGCCACCTGGTCGTTAGGGGTGGTGTCCATCCCGTACAACACTTGAAAACTTTCCACACCGTCGAGCAGTGTGACCCCGGATGTCAGGGGCACCGCCTGGTTACCTCGGCATTTCAATTTTTGATCGTCATCCACCCAATACGTATTAATGATTTCCGTGCGAGCGGTGGCCCCGGAAGGATTACCTTCACAATCTCTGAAGCCGTGATAGCTGATGGTCATGCGGTCATTACCGCTATTGCCACCGTCGGAGGAAGCGGGAATGGACGGGGATGAGGCATTGATGACCGGAGACGGCGCGGCGCCCACGGAAAGGTCATGAAAGCCCGCCATGCGGACGTCCTCGACGATAAACCGCATCGCCAGATAGCCTTGCTCTTGAAGCTCGGACTCCCCTTGCTGGAGTTGAAACATTCTCTGGTTGGTGCTGAAAAGCGACAGGGCGGCGCCGGTAATCAGAAGACCGAGCGCCATGGCGACCATGAGTTCGACGAGACTGAAGCCCGTCTGGTAAGGACGCATCTTCATCGGGTGACCTCCATGACCACGCACTCGGTTTCTTCACCGGACGCCACGCCATCGTCTTCATCAAGGCAGTCGGCGGGCGCCTGGTCGTTCCAGGCAACGATCACGCAGCTTGAGGTGGCCCCGGTCATGGTGCACGGGGTCACCACGATCCGACCGGCCGGCATGGTGTTGGCCGCCTGCCAGGTGAGCATCTCGATATCCCAGTCGGCCATATCGCCTGAAGAACACGCCTGGCTGACGCAGGCATTCTGGTTATCCGGCGCGCCACCGGCATCGGAGGCATTCTCGTTCCAATTATCGCTATCCAGGTATTCAGCCCGGGAACCCGGATTGGCCAGAATGCGCTCCAGGGCGTCGCGGGCGATAAAGGTCGCGGTGGCCCGAAGGTGCGCCTCCTCCGAGCTTTTCAGCGCGTTAAGCTGCAAACCCGCGTAACCGAGTACCCCGATGGCCAGCACCAGCAGCGCGATAAGGATTTCGACCATACCGACACCGCTCTGGCGTTTAGCGTTCGCTTTCATCCTGGTTCCTAGCTGCATGTAATCGCCGTGTTTTCGACAGTGCCAAAGAGCCCGACTTTGATCTGTCGGCCGGTCTCGTTAGTGCGGTCATCGCAGATTTCGAAAGTGGCGCCGGCGCTCATCATGCCCGACGGTGTGAACGTCAGTGCCCCACTGCCGCTGGTCTGGGTCACGGTGACGCCACCGGAAGGGGTGAAGGTCTGATCCGTTTCCGTGGTGCCGGCGCCATACTTAACGCGCCAGCCGTCCGTCCAGGAGGAGCCGGTTTCTTCGAGAACGACGTCGACGCGCAGGTTCACCGCCTGCGCGCGGGCCGTATTGATGGCGGTGACCAGATCGGCGGAGGAACTTCTCAAGGCATTGTTGGCCGTCAGGTTCTGGAAGGAGGGCACGGCCAGGGCAAGCAAAACTCCGGCGACGGCAATGCCGACCATCAACTCAATAAGGGTAAAGCCCCCGCTTCCGAACCGGGTGTCAGACACCACGATGCACTCCACTTTCATTCTTGTGAGCAGACACTCTAGCAATTGTAAAACCGTCGACAATGAGACTTAGACGAGCGGTCACTTGGCGGCAATAAACGGCATAAGCGGTTGATAAGCGGGGATTTTTACGAAGATAGGCTGTGACGCTATTCACACTTTTTCATTAGCTATAGAGCCAGTCTTTTACATGGCAAGCGCGGCACGCGGACAAGCCGCCCCACTCGCCCCGGGCGGGCGGTGGGGACAGCGGCTTCCAGGGAGCGGAGGGATCAGGCCCGCAGGGCGCGGGGCATGGAAAAGCGGATGTTCTCTTCGCGGCCGGGGATCTCGTGGGCGTCTTCGCCGCCCAGTTCGCGCAGGCGGGCGATCACCTGGTGGACCAGCTCCTCGGGGGCGCTGGCGCCGGCGGTGACGCCCACGGCCTTCTTACCCTTGAGCCAGGCCGGGTCGATCATGGCCGGGTCGTCGAGCAGGTGGGCGGGGGTGCCGCAGCGCTCGGCCAGTTCGCGCAGGCGGTTGGAGTTGGAGCTGTTCACCGACCCCACCACCAGCACCAGCTGGCATTCCAGCGCGAGCTGGCGCACCGCGTCCTGGCGGTTGGTGGTGGCGTAGCAGATATCTTCGCGCTTGGGGCCGAGGATATTGGGGAAGCGCTGGCGCAGGGCGTCGATGATGCGGGCGGTGTCGTCCACGCTCAGGGTGGTCTGGGTGACGAACGCCAGATTGTCCGGGTCGGTGACTTCCAGGCGGGCCACGTCGGCCTCGTCTTCCACCAGATACATGCGCCCGCCCTTGCTGGTGTCGTACTGGCCCATGGTGCCTTCCACTTCCGGGTGGCCCTGGTGGCCGATCAGAATCGCCTCGCGGCCTTCCTGGGCGTAGCGAATCACCTCCATGTGCACCTTGGTGACCAGCGGGCAGGTGGCGTCGAACACCTGCAGGGCGCGCTGCTCGGCCTCGTCCTGCACCGCCTTGGAGACGCCGTGGGCGCTGAAGATAACGATGGCGTCGTCGGGCACTTCCTCCAGCTCGTCGACGAACACCGCGCCGCGCTCGCGCAGGCCGTCCACCACGTAGCGGTTATGGACCACTTCGTGGCGCACATAGACCGGCGGCCCGAACACGTCCAGGGCCCGATTGACGATATCGATGGCCCGATCGACGCCGGCGCAGAAGCCACGGGGGTTGGCGAGACGGATTTGCATATCGGAACCTGCTTGAAATGTATCCTGAGTATACGCGCCACCAGCGGTGGCCGGCCAGAAGGTCAGTTCAGGCGGACGGCCTGCTCCGGGGCGTCGTGCTCGACGTTGATGATCTCCACCTCGAAGGTGAGGTCGCGGCCGGCCAGCGGGTGATTGAAGTCCACGGTGACCCAGTCGTCGTCCAGTTCGGCGATCACGCCGGGCAGTTCGGCGCCGGCGGCATCGGCGAAATTCATCACCGTGCCCACTTCCACGTCGTCGGCGCTGAAGGTGCTGCGCTTGAAGTGCTGCCGGTTCTGTTCGTTGTATTCACCGAAGCCGGAGGCGGCGTCGATAAAGACGCTGCGCTTGTCGCCGGCCTTGAGGCCGAGGATGGCGCGCTCGAAGCCGGGCAGCAGGGATTCGTCACCCCAGGAGAAGGCGGCCGGCTCGCCACCGTAGGTGCTGTCCATTTCGGTGCCGTCCATCAGACGCACGGCGAAATGCAGGGTGATGCGGGTCTGCGGACCCGCGCGCAAGGTGTCAGTCATGGCCGCGACGGCCTCCCAGCAGCATGTCGAGAATGATCAAGGCTGCCCCAATAGTGATGGCGGTATCGGCGATATTAAAGGCCGGGAAGTGGTAATCGCCCCAATAGAAGTCGAGAAAGTCGACCACATGGCCGAGCACCACCCGGTCGTAGAGGTTGCCGACGGCGCCGCCGAGGATCAGTGCCAGAGCGGCGCCCTGCATGCGCTCGTCACGCAGTTTGCGCATCCAGCCCAGGATCAGCACCACGGCGATCACCGCCACGGCGGCGAAGAACCAGCGTTGCCAGCCGCCGGCGCCGGCCAGAAAGCTGAACGCGGCCCCGGAGTTGTAGGCCAGGGTCAGGTTGAAGAACGGCAGCACCTCCAGCCGCTCATAGAGGTCGAAACGGGCCACCACCCAGTGCTTGCTGACCTGATCCAGCACGATCATCAGGCCGGTGAGCCACAGCCAGACCAGTTGGCTCTGGGCGCCTTGTTGCTCACGCATAGTGGCGTTCCTCGCCGTCACCGTCCAGGTTGGTCACGCAGCGGCCGCACAGCTCCGGGTGCTCGGGGTGCGTGCCGATGTCCGGGCGGTGGTGCCAGCAGCGCACGCATTTGTCGTGCGGCGACGGCGCCACCTGCACTTTGAGCCCGGCCACGGCGCTGTCCGGCAGCTCCGCCGGGGCGTCCGCCAGCGGCGCCAGGGTGGCGGTGGAGGTGATGGTGACGAAGCGCAGCTCGTCGCCCAGGCGACCGAGCAGGCCGGCCAGCCGCTCGTCCACGTAGAGGGTGGCGTCGGCGGCCAGGTTGGCGCGCAGTTCCTTGCGGTTGCGGGCCTCTTCGATGGCCTTGTTGACCGCCTGCTTGACGGCCTGCACCTGCTCCCAGAACGCCAGATCCATGTCCGCGTCGTCCGCCGGCGGGAAGAGGCCGTCGTACCAGGTGGTCAGGAACACGGACTCGGGGCGCTCGCCGGGCAGCAGCTCGAAGATTTCCTCGGCGGTGAAGCTGAGGATCGGCGCCATCCAGCGCACCAGGGCCTGGGCGATGTGATAGAGCGCGGTCTGGCAGGAGCGCCGCGCCAGCGAATCCGCCGGCGTGGTGTACTGGCGGTCCTTGATGATGTCCAGGTAGAAGCCGCCCAGCTCGTTGCCGCAGAAGTTGTGCAGGCGCTGGTAGACCAGATGGAAATGGTAGCCGTCGTACAGCTCGCGCAGCTCCGCCTGCAGAGCGTCGGCGCGGCCCACCGCCCAGCGGTCCAGGGCGATCATGTCGTCCGGGGCCACCGCGTCGCGCTGCGGGTCGAAGCCGTTCAGGTTGGAGAGCAGGAAGCGGGCGGTGTTGCGGATGCGGCGATAGCTGTCCGCCATCTGCTTGAGAATGTTCTTGGACACGCTCATCTCACCGCGGTAATCGGTGGCCGCCACCCACAGGCGCAGGATGTCCGCGCCCAGGTCGTTCCACACTTCCTGCGGGGCGATCACGTTACCGATCGACTTGGACATCTTGCGGCCCTGCTCGTCCACCGTGAAGCCGTGGGTAAGCACGCTTTTATAGGGCGCCGCGTCGCGGATCGCGGTGCTGGTCAGCAGCGAGGACTGGAACCAGCCGCGGTGCTGGTCGGAGCCTTCCAGGTAGAGGTCGGCGGGCACCGCCAGCTCGTCGCGCTGCTCGAGCACCGAGTAGTGGGTCACGCCGGAGTCGAACCAGACGTCGAGGATGTCGGTGACCTTGGTGTAGCGCTCCGCGTCGTCGCCGAGCAGCTCCTCGGCCTCCAGGTCGAACCAGGCGTCGATGCCGTTCTGCTCCACCCGCTTGGCCACTTCCTCGATCAGGCGCGGGGTGTCCGGGTGCGGCTCGGAGGTGGCGCGGTCCACGAACAGGGCGATCGGCACGCCCCAGGTGCGCTGCCGGGAGATACACCAGTCCGGGCGATCGCGCAGCATGCCTTCGATGCGCGCCTTGCCCCACTCCGGCAGCCACTGCACCTTGTCCACTTCGGCGCGGGCCTGGGCCAGCAGGCCACCCTCGCTCATGGGGATGAACCACTGGGCGGTGCTGCGGAAAATGATCGGCGTCTTGTGGCGCCAGCAGTGCGGGTAGCTGTGGGTGATGGTCTCCAGCGCCACCAGGGTGCCGCCTTCCTTGAGGGCGTCGATCACCGGCTGGTTGGCCTTGCTCACGTGCAGGCCGCCGACCACCGGCAGATCGTCACGGAACAGACCGTTGTCCTGCACCGGGCTGTCCACTTCCAGGCCGTACTGCTTGCCGACGATAAAGTCGTCTTCACCGTGGCCCGGCGCGGTATGCACGCAGCCGGTACCGGCGTCGGTGGTGACGTGGTCGCCAAGGATCACCGGCACCTGGCGGTCCAGGAACGGGTGCCGCAGGGTGAGGTGTTCCAGGGCCGCGCCCTTGAACGACGCGGACCGCTCGGCACCGGTGAGCGCGAAGCGCTCGCTGACGGTGTCCGCCAGATCTTCGGCCACCACCAGTGCCACGGCGGCGCCGTTCTGCTCACCGCTGAGCAGCACATAATCCAGCTCCGGATGCACCGCCACCGCCCGGTTGGCGGGCAGCGTCCAGGGCGTGGTGGTCCAGATCACCAGGGCCGGGGATGCGGCCTCGACGCCGGTGCGGCTGTTGAAATCCGCCGGGTCGGTGACGGCGAACGCCACGTCGATGGCCGGCGACTGCTTGTCCTGGTATTCCACTTCCGCTTCCGCCAGGGCGGAGGCGCAGTCCAGGCACCAGTGCACCGGCTTGAAGCCCTTGGTCAGGTGGCCACCGGCGGCGATCTTGCCGAGCGCGCGGATGATGTTCGCCTCGGTGTCGTAGTCCATGGTCAGGTAGGGGCTGTCCCAGTCCCCGAACACACCCAGGCGCTGGAAGTCACGCTTCTGGCCTGCCACCTGCTTGGCGGCGAACTCCCGGCACTTCTTGCGGAAGGTGGCGGCGTCCACCTTGTGGCCGGCCTTGCCCACCTTCTGCTCCACCTTCAGCTCGATGGGCAGCCCGTGGCAGTCCCAGCCCGGCACATAGGGGGCATCATAGCCGTCCAGGGTGCGCGCCTTGACGATAATGTCCTTGAGGATCTTGTTCACCGCGTGGCCGATATGAATGTCGCCGTTGGCGTACGGGGGGCCATCGTGAAGGATGAACTTGGGACGTCCGGCGGACGCTTCGCGAATCCGGCGGTACAGATCGCGCTGCTGCCATTGGTCCAGACGCTTGGGTTCGCGCTGGGACAGACCGGCCTTCATCGGGAAGTCGGTGTGGGGAAGATTAAGCGTCGCCTTGTAATCCGTCATAGTCCGTCGTCTTGGTCCAAAAAGGCTTGTACCTGTTCCAGATCCCGCCACATGGCGGCCTTGAGTTCGTCGAGGCCGTCGAATTTCTCTTCCGGCCGCACGAAATGATGAAACGCGACGCTCAGGTGCGCGTCGTACAGATCACCCTGAAAATTGAGCAGATGCACTTCCAGGCGGTTTTCCTGGCCGTCCACCGACGGCCGCGTGCCCATATTGGCCGCGCCCGGATGGCCCTCGAGGCCGGCGCCGGACACCCGCACCGCGAACACCCCGTGCAGCGGCGACACCGGCCGCTTCAGAGCCAGATTCACCGTCGGCACATCCAGGGTGCGGCCCAGCTTGTCGCCGTGGCGCACGCGGCCGCTAATCGTATAAGGGCGACCCAGCAGGCGCTCGGCCAGGCGGAAATTCCCCTGCTCCAGCGCCGCGCGTACCCGCGTGCTGGACACCCGCTCGCCGTCGACTTCGCAGGTCGGCGTGTCGGTGACCTGAAAACCGAACCGCTCGCCGGCCTGCTTCAGGTAATCGAAATCACCGTCACGGCCACGGCCGAAACGGAAGTCATCCCCCACCACCAGGTAATCGATGCCCAGGCCCTCGACCAGCAGATCGCGCACGAACGCCTCGGCGGTGAGGCTGCGGAACGACTCGTTGAACCGGGCGCACAACACCTGATCGACGCCGTAGTCGCGCAGCGCGATCAACTTGTCACGCAGGCTGTTAAGCCGCGCCGGTGCCTGGTCCGGGCAGAAAAATTCCTGCGGCTGAGGTTCGAACAGCATCACCGTGGCCAGCTTGCCACGCGCCCTGGCCTCGTCGATCACCTGATCGAGAATCCGTTGATGCCCCAGATGGACGCCATCGAAGTTGCCGATGGTGGCGACGCAGCCCCGGTGGCTCGCCCGCAGATTGTGAATGCCGCGAATCAGTCGCATTCCGCCCTCGTCAGGTTCCCGCCCGGCCGGCTTTATGCCGGCACGCGGGAGAAAAGAGGGCCGATTATAGGAATCATCGGCGCAAGTGGCGAGGTCTGAGGCCAAGAATCAGCAAGGCGAGCAGATAAACCGCCAATCCCGCCACCACGATCAGGCCCAGCCAGAGGATGCGATCCCACAGCGCCCCATTCAGCCACACCGTGGCCTGCCGTGCCAGCCAGTAGATCGCCCCGGCCATGGCACCGCCGGCCAGAGCCAGCCGCAGGCCGTGCTGCCACCAGCCCTTCATCGGCCGGTACACGCCGCCGCGGCGCAACCCTATATAAAGCAGACCGGCGTTGAGCCAGGCGGACAGCGAGGTCGCCAGCGCCAGGCCGGCGTGCTGAAGCGGCCAGATCAACGCCAGGTTCAGGGCCATGTTGGCGACCATGGCGATAATGCCGATTTTCACCGGTGTGCGGGTGTCCTGGCGGGCGAAATAGCCCGGCGCCAGAATCTTGATCAGCATGAACGCCACCAGCCCGGCGCTGTAAGCGCGCAGGGATTCCGCCGAGCGCAGCACGTCGTTGGCGCCGAACTCGCCGTGGTTGAACAGGGTCGCCAGCAGCGGCTCGGCGATCACCGCCAGCGCCAGCGCCGCCGGCACGCCGATCAGCAGCACCAGTTTCAGCGCCCAGTCCAGGGTGCGGCTGAACGCTTGCGGATCATCGCCGGCGTGCTTGCCGGACAGGCTGGGCAGGATCACCGTGCCGATGGCGATGGCGAACACGCCCAGGGGCAACTCCACCAGCCGGTCGGAGTAGTACAGCCAGGTCACCGAGCCGGTCTGCAACAGGGACGCCAGCACCGTGTCCAGCAGCAGATTGATCTGGCTCACCGACACCCCGAACATGGCCGGCGCCATCAGGCGCAGGATGCGGCGCACGCCTTCGTCGCGCCAGGCCATGCGCGGCACCGGCATCAAATTGAGACGGGCCAGGAACGGCAGCTGGAACAGCAACTGCACGGTGCCGGCGATCAGCACGCCCCAGGCCAGCGCCACCGCCATGCGCCCCTCGGCGAACTGCGGCGCCAGGTAGAGGGCGCTGCCGATCAGGCTGAGATTGAGCAGCACCGGGGTGAAGGCGGGCACCGCGAAGCGGTTCCAGGTGTTGAGAATGGCGCCGGCGAAGGCGGTCAGCGAGATGAAGAACAGGTACGGGAAGGTGAGCCGCAGCATTTCCACCGCCAGGGCGCGCTTGTGCGGGTCGTCGCCGAAGCCCGGGGCGAACAGCCAGATCAGCAGCGGCGCCGCCAGCACCCCGACCAGGGTGATCAGCGCCAGGGTGCCGCCCAGGGTGCCGGCGACCCGGTCGATCAGCGCCTTGGTGGCGGCCGCACTGCCCTCGTCACGCTGGCGGGTGCGGTATTCGCTGAGCACCGGCACGAAGGCCTGGTTGAAGGCGCCCTCGGCGAACAGGCGGCGCAGGAAATTGGGGATGCGGAACGCCACGAAGAAAGCGTCGGTGCCCGCCGAGGCGCCCAGCAGCCGTGCCAGCACCACGTCGCGGACCAGCCCCAGCACCCGCGACAGCAGCGTCATGCTGCTCACCACCAGGGTCGAAGCCAGCAAACCGCCCTTTTTACCCGCTGTTTCCTGCTCGTCCATCCCGGCGCCTCCGAAAAACCGGCCAAGAGTAACCAAAGCCCGCCGTCACCGCCACAGGCCCGCCCCGGGGATTGACAATCCGCACCCGGATCGGCATAGTTGCGCGTCTTCAGGACCGGCCAATGGCAGCATCCGCCCGGTCCTAATCGATTATCACCATCGAATTACCGATTTATATATAGGAGCAGGACCTTGGCTAACTCACCGCAAGCACGCAAGCGCGCGCGTCAGGCGGAACAGCGTCGTAAGCACAACGCAGCGATGCGTTCCATGGTGCGTACGTACCTCAAGAAGGTGAACGCGGCCATTGCGTCCGGCGACCAAGGCGCCGCTCAGCAAGCGTACCAAAAGGCGACCTCGGTGCTGGATAAGGCCACCCAGAAGGGTAAGTTCCACCCGAACAAATCCGCTCGTCATAAGAGCCGCCTGAACGCCAAGATCAAGGCCATGGCGGCCTGATCGATCGAACGCGTTCGCAAAAAAACCGGCCTCTGGCCGGTTTTTTTATGCCTGAAGATCCGCCTCCGGACTACAGCACCACCATATTGTCCCGGTGGATCAGTTCTTCCTCGTTCATAAAGCCCAGCACGTCGGCAATCTCGTGGCTCTTCTTGCCGCACAGGCGGCGGGCGTCGGCGGCGTCGTAGTTGACCAGACCGCAGGCCACGCGCTCGCCGTGCCGGTCCTCGCAGGCCACCATCTCACCGCGCGAGAACTGGCCGAACACATCCACCACCCCCACCGGCAACAGGCTGGAGCCGGCCTCGCGCAGCCGCCGGGCGGCGCCGTCGTCGAGAATCAGCCGGCCGCGCATGCGCAGATGCCCCGCCAGCCACTGCTTGCGGGCGTTCATCGGCGAGGTGTCCGGCAGCAGCGTGGTGCCCGGGGCCTGGCCGTCGACCAGCTCGGTGAGCACCTCCGGGCGGCGCCCGGAGGCGATGGTGGTCATGGTGCCCGAGCGCGCCGCCAGCGCGGCGGCGCGCACCTTGGTGGTCATGCCGCCACGGCCCAGCCCGGAGCCGCCACCGCCGGCCATGGCGGCCAGGGCCGGGTCGGAGGCGCGGGCGCTGGGAATCAGGCGCGCCGCCGGATTCTGGCGGGGGTCGGCGTCGAACAGGCCGTCTTGGTCGGTGAGGATCACCAGCCGCTCGGCTTCCACCAGGTTGGCCACCAGGGCGGCCAGGGTGTCGTTGTCGCCGAAACGGATCTCGTCGGTGACCACGGTGTCGTTTTCGTTGACCACCGGCACCACGGAAAAGCCCAGCAGCGTCAGCAGGGTGCTGCGCGCGTTCAGGTAGCGCTTGCGGTCGGAGAGGTCGTCGTGGGTGAGCAGTACCTGGGCGGTGTGCAGCCGGTGCTTCTGGAAGCAGGATTCCCAGGCCTGCACCAGCCCCATCTGGCCGACGGCGGCGGCGGCCTGCAGCTGATGCACGGAATCCGGGCGGCGCGCCCAGCCCAGCCGGGTCATGCCCTCGGCCACCGCGCCGGAGGACACCACCATGACGTCGATGCCGCGCTCGCGCAGGGCCACCATGCGGTCCACCCAGACCTGCATCAGGTCCCGGTCCAGGCCGCGGCCGTCGTTGGTGAGCAGAGCGCTGCCAATTTTGATTACCCAGCGTGCGCGTTGCGCCATGGTGCCTTTCCCGCTTTCAGTAAAGTGATGACCGATCAGGGTTCGTAGACGATCTCCACGTCATGATCGTCATCATCATCGTCGTCGTCATTGTCGCGGGCCGCGCGGCGGTCCCGCTTGATTTCCTGGATCTTCTCGCGGGCCTCTTCTTCCAGGCGCGCGCGCAGTTCCCGCTGCTCGGCGGCGTAGTCCGGGTCTTCCTGTTCGCGCAGACGGCGCTCTTCGATGGCGTTCATCAGCGCGTAAACCAGTTCTTCGCAGCCCACGCCGGCGGCGGCGGAGAGACGGAACACCGGCCCCTGCCAGCCCAGCTCCTCCACGATCTCAGCGACCCGCTGCTCGGCCTCGTCGTCGGGCAACAGGTCGATCTTGTTGAACACCAGCCAGCGTTCCTGCTCCGCCAGCGCCGGGGAGAACCGGTCCAGCTCGTCGGCGATGATGTCGATGTGGTCCGCCGGGTTGCCGTCCAGGGGCGCCATGTCCACCACATGCAGCAGCAACCGGGTGCGCGCCAGGTGCTTCAGGAAGCGGATACCCAGGCCGGCGCCCTCGGCGGCCCCCTCGATCAGGCCGGGAATATCGGCGACCACGAAGCTGCGGTAGCGGTCCGCCTTCACCACCCCCAGGTTGGGGATCAAGGTGGTGAAGGGGTAGTCCGCCACCTTGGGCTTGGCGGCGGAAATGGCGCGGATCAGGGTGCTTTTGCCGGCGTTGGGCATGCCCAGCAGGCCCACGTCCGCCAGCACCTTGAGCTCCAGCCGCAGGCGCCGGTTTTCACCGGGCGTGCCGTTGGTGGTCTTGCGCGGCGCCTGATTGACGCTGCTTTTGAAGTGCACGTTGCCGAGCCCGCCGCGGCCGCCCCGCGCCACCATCACCTTCTGGTCGGCGGCGGTCAGGTCGGCGAGCACCTCTTCGGTGTCCACATCCACCACCGTGGTGCCCACCGGCACTTTCAGCACCACGTCCTCGGCGGATTTACCGGTCATCTGGCGGCCCTTGCCGGGCTCGCCGTTGCGCGCCTTGAACGAGCGCTCATAGCGGTAATCCACCAGGGTGTTCAGGTTGGTGTCCGCCTCCACGTACACGTGCCCGCCGGCGCCGCCGTCTCCCCCGTCGGGGCCGCCGAACTCCACGTACTTTTCACGACGGAAGCTCAGGCAGCCGTGCCCCCCGCTTCCGGCGCGGACATCAATGGTGGCTTCGTCGACGAATTGCATGATGGCGGCTCTTAATATCGGCTAAAGGAGGCATTCTAACGTAGGGCGCCCGGTCGCTCACAAAAAATCGCCAGGAGCGATTTTTGACGTCGCGCCAGCGACGGCCCGAAGGGTGGCCGCCAGGGAAGGCGGCCACAAAAAAGCCCCGCGGGCGCGAGCCTCGCGGGGCTTTTTCAGATCCCGGAGGGATCAGGCCACGGGCTCGATCACCACGTATTTGCGGCTGAGCGGGCCTTTGACTTCGAACTTAACGCGTCCGGCTTCCTTGGCGAAGATGGTGTGGTCCTTGCCAATCCCGGTGTTCACTCCGGGGTGGAAACGGGTGCCGCGCTGGCGAACGATGATTTCGCCGGCCTGAACGACCTGGCCGCCGAAGCGCTTCACGCCAAGGCGTTTACTTTCCGAGTCGCGACCGTTACGAGTACTACCACCGGCTTTTTTATGTGCCATGTTTCAATCCTCTCGTTGCGTCCGGATCAGCCCTGGATCCCGGTGATTTTCACCGCAGTGTACCACTGGCGATGGCCCTGCTGCTTGCGGGAATGCTTGCGGCGGCGGAACTTCACAATCTTGATCTTCTTGTGACGGCCCTGCTCAACCACTTCGGCGGTGACCTTGGCGCCTTCCAGCAGCGGCTGGCCGACCTTCACGTCGTCGCCGTCGGCGACCAGCAGCACTTGATCAAAGTCCACGGATTCACCGGTGGCCACTTCGATCTTTTCCACGCGCAGGGTGTCACCCTCTTCAACGCGGTACTGCTTGCCACCCGTTTTGATGACTGCGTACATCTACTTGCTCCAGATGGTTCCTCTTGGGCGGACCCGGCCCTGAAATCAGGCGGTCGCTTTCGGTGCCCGTGGGATGATTAAATCGGGTCGCGAAGTGTACGCTAAAGGTTGATGCGCCTCAAGCCCGCATGACACGGCTTTTACAGCGACCTTCCGGTGGCCGGGTTTTCTTGACTGGCCGGGCCCCGCTGCTAGCATTGCCCGCTGTTTACCGCCCCTTTTTAGCCGGATAGCTACTTCATGGATTTCAAGGCCATCAGCTCTGTCGTCGCCGAGGATTTCGAGGCGGTGAACCGCTTCATCACCCACCACCTGGACACCGAGGTACCGCTGATCCGCGAGGTGGGGGAGTACATCGTCGACTCCGGCGGCAAACGCCTGCGCCCGCTGGTGGGGCTGCTGAGCGCGCGAGCATCCGGCTACACCGGCGCCCAGCACGTGGATGTGGCGGCGGTGATCGAATTTCTGCACACCGCCACCCTGCTCCACGACGACGTGGTGGACGAATCCAGCCTGCGCCGGGGCCGGCCCACGGTGAACGCGGTCTGGGGCAACTCCGCCAGCGTGCTGGTGGGGGACTTCCTGATTTCCCGGGCGTTCCAGCTGATGGTGGCGCTGCGTGATCAGCGCCTGCTGGAGATTCTCTCGCAGAGCACCAACACCATCTCCGAGGGCGAGGTGCTGCAGCTGATCAATACCCGTGACCCGAGCACCACCGAGCCCAGCTACATGCGCGTGATCCACCACAAGACCGCCAAGATGTTCGAATCGGCGGCGGAGACCGGCGCGGTGCTGGGCGCCCGAACGGAAACGGACTTTTCCCAGGCGTTCGCCACTTTTGGCCGCCATCTGGGCATCGCTTTCCAGCTGATCGACGACGTGCTCGACTACCAGGGCGACGTCAATGAGCTCGGCAAGAACGTGGGCGACGACCTGGCCGAGGGCAAACCCACCCTGCCCCTGATTTACGCCATCCAGCACGGCGCCCCGGAGCAGGCCGGGCTGATCAAGGACGCGATTCGCACCGGCGGCCTGGAACAGCTGGAACAGATCGTCGAGATCGTGCACGACTGCGGCGGGCTCAGCTACACCGTGGAGCGGGCCGCCGAGCAGACCCGGCTGGCCCTGGATGCGCTGGCGCCGGTGCCCGCTTCCCGCTACAAGGACGCGCTCCACAATCTGGCGGAAGAATCCTTGAAGCGAACGCACTAAACTGCATTGATGGAGTCGAACCACGACCCCGTTTCAGTGAACGCCCTTACGGAGACCACACGGATGAAATCGACCCTCGCCACGCTTTTCACCGGCGCCGCCCTGGCGCTGTCGCTCACCGGCTGCGCGCTCAGTCCCCAGCAGATCGAAGTGAAACCCACCGCCGAAGTGCAGCCCGCCAACCGCGGCAACAACCAGCCGGTGCAGGTGATCGCGGTGGATTCCCGGGACAGCAAGGCGTTCGGCTCGCGGGGCGGTGTGTACAAGGACACCTCCCTGGTGCAGCCGGCCAACGACCTGCGCCCGGCGATCGCCGAGACCGTCCGCCAGGGGCTGCAGACGCTGGGCTACAACGCCTTCAACCCGGGCGACGAGGCCACCACCCTGGAAGTGCGCCTGGAAAAACTGGAGTACATCCCCGAAGAGGGGTCGGTGGTCAACGAAGTGACCCTGAACCTGGAGCTGGTGGCCGAGGCCCGGCGCGGCGACACCACCCATGTGGGCACCTACAAGAGCAGCGTCGAGCACGACCTGCCCTTTACGCCGTCGGCGGCGCGCAACCAGGAAATGATCAACGACATCCTCAGCCGTTCCATCGAGCGGATGCTCAACGACCAGGAAATGCAGGCCTTCCTGGCCGGCAACGACAACCCCTGAGCGGGTCCGTCAGTCGTTTTCAGGCGTCACCGACACCGAGGGCGCCTCGGGGTCGGTGAGGTCGACGGTGAGCACCAGGGGCCGGCAGCAAATGTGGCAGTCCTCCACGTACTCCTGATCCCCCTGGGACGGATCCACCAGGGCCTCGAAATGCTCCCAGCAATGGGGGCATTGCACGTCCACCGCGATTAATTCCATCTAGCTCTCCTCGGGCAGCGCCAGCCGCGCCAGCCAGTCCGGCGTGCCGTCCACCGGCACCGGCTCGCCCTGCCCCCACACCGGCCCGGGCCAGCAGGGGTCGTCGCGAAAGCGGGCGATGATGTGCACGTGCAGCTGCGGCACCAGATTGCCGAGGGCGCCGAGATTGATCTTGTCGGCGCCGGTGACCCTCTCCAGCTCCCCGGCAAGGTGGTTCACGGTCGACAACAGCCGCTGCTGGTCCGCCGCCGGCAGGTGGTGCCACTCGCGCAGACCGTCGCGCTTGGGCACCACGATCAGCCAGGGGAAACGGGCATCACGCATCCAGCGCAGCCAGCACAGTTCAGTCTCGCCCAGGGCGCCGGTGTCCGCCGCCAGGCGTGGGTGTAATTCCGTCATTCTCGGTTCCGTGGTCACGCCACCGGGCCGATCCCGGCGGCAAAAGATGCGATCGTACGAAAAACGCTCTAGGATGATGCGCAAAAATAAGAATATAGCGGCGCCGTCTGCCTGGCGCCGGCTTAACCATACCTGCTTGGGGGAAAGTCATGGAATGGGTTGCCATCATTACCGTCGTGGCGTTGCTGCAGTGCGCGCTGTTCAGCTTTGTCGTCGGCCGTGCCCGGGTCAAGTACCAGATCCGCGCGCCGGCGGTGCAGGGCCACGAACTGTTCGAGCGCAGCCTGCGCGTGCACGCCAACACGGTGGAGCAGCTGATCCTGTTCCTGCCCGGTCTGTGGCTGTGCGCCTGGTATCTGGAACCGCGCGCCGCCGCGGCGCTGGGGGCGCTGTTCGTGATCGGCCGGCAGCTCTATTTCAACGCCTATCTGGCGTCGCCCCGGGACCGGGGGCGCGGCTTTCTGCTCGGCTTCCTGGCCACCCTGACGCTGCTGCTGGGCGGCCTGGGCGGCGCCGTGGCGGATCTGATCGCCAGGCTGTAAGCGCCGTTCAGCGGTAGTCCGACGGGCTCTTGCCGGTCCAGCGCCGGAACGCGCGGGCAAAATTGGAGGCGTCCGAATAGCCCAGCGCCAGGGCGATATCGTCCACCGAACGCCCGCTCTGGGTGAGGTACTCCACCGCCAGCCCCTTGCGCAGATCATCCAGCAGCTTCTGATAGCTGGTGCCCAGCTGCTGGAGTTTGCGCTTGAGCGTGCGCGACGACATGTGCATCTCCGACGCCACCTCCTCGACGCCCGGAAACCCGCCGGAGCCCGCCAGCATCACCCGCCGCACCTGGCCCAGCAGCGCCGGCGGCGCCTTGATCTGCTCCATTTCCTGCTCGCACTGGGCGGCGGCCATCTGCGCCAGGCGCGGGTCGGCGAAGCGCAACCGCCGTTGCAGCCGCTCGGCGGGGAAGCGCATCTGGCTGTAGGCGCAGTCGAAATAGATCGGCACCGGAATCATCGGCCGCAGGCGCGAAAAGTACGCCGGCTCCGGGTAGGCGAAGCGCAGCTCGCCGAGGATCTCGATGTCCGGCATCAGCTGCAGGCCCATGAAGTGGAAGCTGGAGAACAGGCTTTCGGTGAGCAGCGGTCCGTGCTCGCCGAGCGACAGCATCTCGTTGAGCTGCAGCACCGCCCACTCGCCCTCCACGAAAGCCTCCAGCTGGACGATGGTGCCGCGGGTGCGGAAAAACTTCACCGCCAGCTCGATGGCGTCGCCCAGGGTATTGCTGCTCATCGCCGCGTAGCCGAGAAACCCGTGCGACGACAGCGGCATGGAGGCGCCCAGTTCCCAGCCGATCCAGGGCTCGCCGGTCAGCTCCACCAGCCGCCGGGAGAAGCGCTTGAAGGTCAGGGCGGTGACACGGGCCTTGGGATCGCGCCAGCAGCCCGGCTCGATGTCCAGCCCGGCCAGCGCTTCCTGTTCGTCGATGCCCCGTTTTTGCAGGGCCTCCAGCATCGGGCCCAGGTATTCGGCGGACAGGGTGTAGTCCTCCGCCGTCATTTTTAGAATCGTCATACGTTTTGCCCGTCTTCACCAACCTGTGTCTTTGTCCGCCCTAGGGCCTTCGCACCGATGGCCCAAAATGACCAGACAGGCCACAAGATACCCGTTTCCCAAGCGCGGGAGCAAGTCCCGCCGGCCGGGAGCCATAACCCGCAGGTTTGTGTATTGCCGCCCCCGGCCCGCTCTTGCTAGCGTGAATCTCCATTCTTCATGCCGAGGATACGGTCATGACCGCCGCCACCCTGAAAGGAAAGACCCTGTTCATCACCGGTGCCAGCCGCGGCATCGGCAAAGCCATCGGCGTGCGCGCCGCCCGTGACGGCGCCCGGGTGGTGCTGTTCGCCAAGACCACCGAGCCGCACCCCAAGCTGCCGGGCACGCTCTATACCGCCGCCGAGGAAATCCGCGAGGCCGGCGGCGAGGCCCTGGTGTGCGTCGGCGACATCCGCTACGAGGATCAGGTCCAGGCCGCCGTGGACAAGGCCGAAGCCGAGTTCGGCGGCATCGACATTCTGGTCAACAACGCCAGCGCCATCGCCCTGACCCCCACCGAAGGCACCACCATGAAGTCCTACGACCTGATGAATCAGGTCAACAGCCGCGGCACCTTCATGACCAGCAAGCTGTGTCTGCCGCTGCTGCGCCGGGCGGACAACCCGCACATTCTCAATCTGTCGCCGCCGCTGAACATGAACCCGGCCTGGTTCGGCCGCCATCTGGCCTACACCATGGCCAAGTACGGCATGAGCCTGTGCGTGCTGGGCATGGCGGACGAATACGCCGGCAAGGTGGGGGTGAACGCGCTCTGGCCGCGCACGGCCATCAACACCGCCGCGGTGCGCAACCATCTGGGCGGCGAGATGGCGGTGCGGGCGGCGCGCCAGCCGGAGATCATGGCGGACGCGGCGCACTGGATCCTGACCCGGCCGCAGGCGGAGTGCAGCGGCAACTTCTTTATCGACGACGAGGTGGTCCGCCAGGCCGGCGTCACCGACCTGTCGGTGTACAAGGTCGCCCCGCAGCTTTCCGACGACCAGTTGCTGCCTGATTTCTTCCTCGATTAACCCCGCCGCCACCGCCCTGTCCGGGCCGCCGGCGCCACTGGCAAAGATTGTCACATCTTGCCGGCGCGCGCCGGTGGTCGCGCCGCCGCCCTACCCCCGCTGCGCCAACCGACTGATTTTCCAGCAAAAAAATTTTTATATGCCTTGGCATGGTTCTCGCTTCCTCTGAGTCAGGCAACGAGTGAAGCGTCATGAGCAAGGTGATAAGAATTGAAAAGCGGCATCCGGAAACCGCTCTGGAGAACCTGAACCGGCTCACCGGCCTGGATTTTCAGGACTGGCCGGAGTCCCTGCTGGAGTGTGGCGACGATGTCACCGCCGGAAACGACCGCACCGAAAACCCGAAGCGTCGGGGGGAGCGGGCCTTGCCGCCACGGCGGCGGGCCCATCAAGGGGGGTAAGGAGCCGGGCCCGCGAAAGGGGAGCGGGCCCGGCGACCTTTTTTCAGCAAGCCATGCCTGACCGGCTCAGTAGTTGGAGATCAGCTTGTCCTGGGGGCGCAGCGCCGTGCCGCGCCGCTGCATGTACAGCTCTTCCACCACATAGCGCATGCCCGGATCCGACAGCCGCAGGGACACCTGAACCTGCTCGACGCTGTCATTGAACCGCAGCCGAACCAGCCCGGACAGCAAGGCGCTGCCGTCACCGTTCACTTCGGCGGCATCGACCAGAATGGCCTGGTCGTTGTTGGTGTCCAGGTAACGCACCAACAACTGGACCGTGCCCGGCTTCCCGGAGATTCGCGCCCAGGCCGCCACATTGAACTCGGCATCCCATTGCCGCGCTTTGGCCGGACGCCCGTCCGCCCAAATCCGGCTGGGCACCTTGGCAATGAATTTCTCAATCATGAATTCGTATCTCTGCCGATTAATACTTTCCTATGGAGTGTAAGCGCTCGGTATGGGTTCCCGCCACGTTTGACTTGGCGGCCCGGCTGGGAATTCCGTCACAGCACGTCACATCCATCACCCTCACTGATTGTCCTATTGTCAGACAGTAGTGCCGCCCGCCGCCGGCCCGGCGCCCTACTATACCGTCCATCGAGGCGCGACCTCCCGGGTCGCCGACATTCTCAGCAAGAGAGAGGAACGATCATGGGTGAACTGAAAGAGATTCGCGACCAGCAAGACAACCTGATTCAGCGTGCCAAGGCCCTGGGCAACAAACTGTACCTGGCCGGTCTGGGTGCCTACAGCAAAGCCGGTGACAGCTCCGAAGAGCTGTACGACAAGTACGTACAAGCCGGCCAGGAAGCCTATGGCGACGACGCCGAAGGCAAATCCAAAGCCCTGCTGGCAAGCCGCGGCCTGGTAGTAAGCACTCGCAAACTGATCGACGAAGCGCCCCGGAAGCGCCATGAGCTGTACGAGCAGTTTGTCGCCAGCGGCAAGCAGGAGCGCGGCGAGAAGGCCGAGGAAACCAACGAATTCGTGCTCGCCGGCCTGGGCGCCGTGAGCACCCTGCGCGAACAGAGCCAGAAACTGTTCGACGATCTGGTCAGCACCGGCGAGAAAGAGCGCGCCTGATTTCTGAAATTCTGCCTACTCTCCTTTAATGGGGCCCTCCCGGGCCCCTTTTTTTTGCCCGGCTTTGGCCCGAATACCCCATGACAGGGACCGGACAGCGGACTAGTCTCTGCATTTCAGCACGGTGTGCGATTCCGCCACCGCTTTTTCGACCACGGGACCACGCAGCATGGCAAAACGCGGACGGGAACGGCGCCCCGCTTCCACCACCGGGCGCCTCTGGAAACTGACCGGCATGACGACGTCCATCGCCACCCGTGTCGCCTCGCATCAGGTGAAAGGGCTGTTTCAGTCGGAACAGGACCGGGCCACCAGCCGCGAAGCGCTGATGCGCCATATCGGCCAGGAGGTGGCCGCCACGCTCGGGCAGATGAAAGGCGCGGTGATGAAGGTCGGGCAGATCGCCTCGCAGATGCAGGACGTGCTGCCCCGCGAGATCAGCGAGCAGCTGGCGGTGCTGCAGAACGCCTCGGCGCCGATGCCCTTCCACGTGATCCGCCGGCAACTGGAGAAGGAGCTGGGCGGCCCGGTGGGCGACTACTTCCAGGTGTTCGACGAGGCGCCGTTCGCGGCCGCCTCCATCGGCCAGGTGCACCGGGCCACCACGCTGGCCGGCGACGACGTGGTGGTGAAAATTCAGTACCCGGCGGTCAAGGCCTCGATCGACTCGGACATGAAGCACCTCAAGCGCATCCTCAAACTGGGCAGCTTGCTGCGCGTCGACGAGCGCGCGCTGGACGCGGTATTCAAGGAGATCCGCGCGCAGCTGGAAGAGGAACTCGATTACCTGCGCGAAGCGGACAACGTGCGCCTGTTCCAGGCGTTCCATGCGGAGGACGACGATGTGGTGATCCCCACCGTGTTCGCCGACCTGTCCGGCGCCACGGTACTGACGTTGAGCTTCGAGGACGGCGTGCCCCTGGAGAACGTCAGCGACGCCAACGGCTTTGATCAGGCGTTGCGTAACCGGCTGGGCGAGCGACTGTTCGATATTATCGGGCGGCAGATTTTCGAACTGCGCACCGTGCACTGCGATCCCCACCCGGGCAATTTCGCGTTCCGCACCGACGGCAGCATCGTGCTGTACGACTTCGGCGCGGTGAAACGGCTGCCGGAAGAAGACGTGCGCCTGATGGCCACCCTGGTGCGCGCCTCACTGGATGGGGACTGGCGGGCCCTGGACCGGGCCTTGCTGGCGATCGGCGCGCGGCGCAGCGACAGCGAGGTGTCCGACCGTCTCTACCAGGCCTGGGTGCCACTGCTGCTCAAAGCGTTCGCCGAAACCCCCTTCGACTTCGCCCAGGCCAGCCTGCATCAGGACGTGGTGCAGCAGGCTCGCCGCACGCCGCTGGAAGAGATGCTCAAGTTCCAGCCCAGTTCACGCACCTTGCTGGTACAGCGGGTGGTGGGCGGCCACTACTGGACCATGAAAAACCTGGGCGTGGCGACCGCTTTCCGGCCAAGACTGGAGAAATTGCTGACCCGGGCGGGCTGACCGTTATCGCGGACAGCAAAACGCCGGCTTGCGCCGGCGTTGTCGGGGGCGGAGTAAGAGAGGATCAGAAAGCGGAGCGCAGGCCCACGCTGACCCCGGAGATTTCCTCCTCGTCCTGATCGTAATAGCGCATGTATTCCAGGTTGGCGCCCAGGGTGTCGGTGATATTGAAATCCAGGCCGGCGCCATAGGATTCGTCCTCGAACCGCTCGCTTTCGTCCGTGCTGACACCGGCCACGGTGTACTTAACGTCCGCTTTCATTTTGCTGTAGCCGCCGATCACATAGGGGTGGATCGAATCGGACAGCGGCGCGGAGAGTTTCAGGTAGCCGCCGTACATGTGGTCCATGTCGTACTCGAAGGTACCCAGGGGCGCGTTCTTGGAATCACCGTCAATACCGGTGCCGCCGCGCGCTTCCAACGCGATAAAATCATTGAACTCAAAGCCGGCCCGCAACGTGACGCCGTCCACTTTCAGGGTGTCCTCATCGACGTCGTCGTTGTCGTACTGAATCTGATTGTAGTTGGCGCCGATGTAGGGCCCGGCCGCGAAAGCGCCGCCGGCCATCACCGAACAGGACAACACCATTGCACTACTCAGGATTCGGATCTTCATGTGCCTCTCCTTTGCGTTAGAAGTCAGTAATTTGAACATTGGCGCTTGGAGCTGTTCCTCCGGCCCGGTTAAATACGGTAAAAGGGCAGTGACGGAGTTCACGCTTTGCGACGGGGAACACTAATGCAGGGAGCTTCATGGTTGGCGGGGCTCTGCTTTCTTCTTTTCGCGGGCACAGTGCAGGCTCTGGAATTGGGGAAGCAGCGCTCTGATTATCAGGCGTCACCGGACCTGCGCTGGCTGGAAGCGGCGCCCGGTGAACTGTCGCCCGAGCAGGCCCTGGAAGCATTGCGCAGCGGCAAGGGCCAGCGGCTGGGCAGCCGTTATCCGGCGATGGGGTTTCGGGAACAGGACCAGTGGTTCCTGCTAAGCCTGGACAACCAGTCCGACACCGGGCTCTGGTACCTGCGCGCCGGGCGGCCGCATCTGGATTATCTGGACCTGTATATCTATGACGCCGCGGGCACCCTGCTGCGCCACCAACGCAGCGGCGACCGGGTGCCCTTCGCGGAACGCCCCTTCCCTCATCACCAACTGGTTTTTCCGCTCGCCATTCCCCAGCAGGCGCAATGGTCGGTTCTGTTCCGGGCCCGTGGCGACAACGTGATCGATTTTCCCTTGTCGATTCGCGCCCCGGACGAATTCAACCAGCATGACGGCTACCTGAAGCTCAGCTACGGCTTTTATTTCGGCTCGGTACTGATCATGTGCCTGTTCAATTTGCTGATTTTTTTCTCCATCCGCGAGCCCAGTTATCTGCTTTATGTCCTCTATTTGGGCTTTTTCGGTTTGAACCTTTTCGCCCGCGAGGGGCTCGCCTATCAGTGGCTCTGGCCCGGCGCCAGCGAATGGAACCATCGCAGTTTGCCGGTACTGAATTTACTGACGCTGGCCTTTTCGATGTTTTTTTCCTGCTCGTTCCTGGAGCTCAAAAAAGCGGCCCCGGGGCTGAACCGCGTTCTCATGCTGGTGGGCCTGGCACTGATCGCGCTGGCCCCTTTCACCCTGCTCAACTTCACGTTTTTTATTCAGTTTTCTTCGGCGATTATTTTCCCCTGGCCGTTCATCGCCATCGCCCTGGCGATCTGGTCGATCCGCCAGGGTTACCAGCCGGCGCGCTTCTTCTTGCTGGCGTTCACCGCCGTGGGCCTGGCCTCGGTGATCTATATTCTAAAAACCTTCAACCTGATCGGCGGCAGCTGGTTGATCGAAAACGCGCTGCAGCTGGGCACCGTGACCGAGGCGCTGTTACTCTCCTTCGCGCTGGCCCACCGCATGACCACCCTGAAGTCGGAGAACGAGCGCATCCACAAGGAGGCCCAGGAAGCGCTGGAACGCCGCGTCGAGGAACGCACCCATGAACTGAACACGGCCCTCAGCGCCCGCAGCGAGTTCCTCGCGGTTATGAGCCATGAAATCCGCACGCCGCTCAACGGCATTATCGGCACCGTGGATATGTTGCGGGATTCAGATCTGGACGAGGCGCAGCGGCGCCAGCTGCATGTGATTGAGCAGTCCGGCAACACCTTGCTGGATTTGATCAATGACGTGCTGGACTACTCCCGGCTGGACGCAGGCAAGATGCCCATCGAGCAGACCGGGCTGGATCTGCCGGCGCTGATCGGCGAATGCGTGGCGCTGTTCGAGCACCGCGCCCGCCTCAACGCCAACGCCCTGAGCGAGAACCTGGACCCGGATCTCGGTGAGTATTGCGTCGGCGATCCGGTGCGGCTGCGCCAGATCCTGGTCAACCTGATCAGCAACGCGGTCAAATTCACCGAGAACGGCCGCATCCAGGTCTCCGCGCGGCGGGACGAGGCCAACCGGGACTATGTCCTGTTCGAAATCACCGACACCGGCATCGGCATTCCCGCCGACCAGCAGTCGCGGTTGTTCGACTATTTCCACCAGGGCGATCAGACCAGCCGGCGCCGCTACGGCGGCACCGGCCTGGGGCTGGCGATCTGCCGGCAGCTGGCGGAAATCATGGGCGGTGAGATCGGCTTCCAGAGCAGCGAGGCGGGCGGCTCTTGTTTCTGGGTGCGGCTACCGCTTCCCGCCGGCAAGGCCCAGGCGGAGGCCGCGGTGCCGGAGCAGGAACGCCCCGCCAGCGTGGTCGGTGCCCGGCTGCTGATTGTCGACGACAACCACATCAACCTGCTGGTGGCCGAAGGGCTGTGCCGCAAGCTCGGCCACCAGTGCGAAACCGCGGAAAGCGGCGCCGAGGCGCTGGCGGTATTACTGTCGCGGCCGGCGCAGTTCGATCTTATTCTGATGGATTGCGAGATGCCGGACATGGACGGCTTCGAAACCACCCGCGCGATTCAGGGCCTGCAGCGTCAGGGCCGTCTGCCGGTGATCCCGGTGATCGCCCTGACCGCCCACGCGGTGCCGGACAAGATCGCCGCCTGCCACGACGCCGGCATGATCGGGCATATCGCCAAGCCGGTGAACCTGCGCCGCCTGGACGAGGCCCTCAGCGGTGCATTGAGGGGCATGGCGAACAGCCGCTAGACGCTTTTCAGCAGATAGTCGGTGAAGCGGCTCAGGTCATTGAGCGAGGCGCAGCGCCGCGCGGCGCGGCAATAGGGTTGGTAGCGGGCCATGATGGCATCGCCGCTGTTCCAGCGCGAAGGCGGCTCCGGATTCAGCCAGAACACCTGTTTGGCACGGCGCGACACCTCAGCCAGATGCTGCTCACCGGCGGGGAGATCGTTGTTACGCGCATCGCCCAGAATGATCACGGTGGTGTGGCGGTCGATCTCGGACCCGCACAGCGCCACGAATTCCTCGAACATGGTGCCGTAGTCGGTGCCGCTGCCGGACACCCGGTCGAGAATCCGGCCCACCGCCACGTCCGGCGGATAGCGGTCGAAATCATCGGTGACCTCGTCGAAGCGGGCGGCGAACGCAAAGCTGCGCACCCGCGGCAGCACATCGGTCATCGCGTAGAGGAACTGCAACAGAAACCGGGCGGCGTCCCGCACCGAGCTGGAGACATCGCAGATCACCAGCACCTTGGATTTGAGCCGGCGCTTCTGGCGCCAGTGCAGCTGCACCGGCACGGCGTTATAGCGCAGGCTGGACGCCAGGGTGCGGCGCGCATCCAGGGTGCCGCGCTTGGCTTTTTTCTGGCGCCGCTGATGGAGGCTGGCGAGCCGGCGCGCCATGCGCCGCACCAGGGTCTGCACCTGTTTGAACTCACGCAGATCGCGGAACGGGGCCGCGCGCATGGTGTGTTCGCGCAGGGCGCGTCCATGGGCGCGCCCGTGCAAATTGAACTGCCGCCGCACATGGCGCACCGCCAGCTCGCGAACCTGCTGGCGCCACTCACGCAGCTCGCCGGCACGGCGCTGGTCGGCACCGCGCGGTGAAGCGTCCAGCCGCAGGATCTCATCGTCCACCGCGCCCATGCCCATGTTCATCAACAGCCGGCGGGCGTAAAGACCCTGCTGGGTGATCACCTGCATATCGGTGAAGTCCATCTCGCCGGCGTTGCGTGCCAGGGTCTGCTCCAGCTGCCCCGCGTCCTGCGCCACCAGCTCCGCGGCCTGCTCGGACAGGCCCTGCCCTTCCTGGGGCGAGAGCGGTTCGCCGGCCTCGTCCTGATCGCCGGCGTCCTCGTCCTCGGCGGATTCAAACTGGAAAAACGCCTCGAAACAGGCGTCGAAGTCCGGGCGCTCCTGCTGGCTTTTCACCAGGGTGAGCGCCAGGGTCTCGCGGAACTGGTCGCGGGGGTGGTAGCCGATCAGGGCGGCGGCGCGGAACGCTTCTTCCGCCTCCGTGGGCGAAACGCGCACGCCCGCGCCGCGCAGGGCGCGGACGAACTCATGCAAACGGCGGTCGGCCATGGTGGCGCCTCAGGCGGAACGGGGTTTACGGAACCAGTGCGGCAGCAGGTCGCGGGCCAGCGCCACGTCCTGCTCGTTCTTGAGCACCAGCGCCAGGGTCTGCTCCACCAGCTCCGGCTCAAGGGTGTCCGCGTGCAGCAGCACCAGGGCGCGCGCCCAGTCCAGGGTTTCCGAGATCGCCGGCAGCTTCTTCATGTCCTGCTCGCGCAGGTGCTGGATAAACGCCACCAGCTGATCGCGCAGCTGCTCGCCCAGCTCCGGCACGCGCTCGGCCAGAATGCGGCGCTCCAGGGCGGCGTCGGGATAGGGAATATAGAGATGCAGACAGCGCCGCTTGAGCGCGTCGGAGAGCTCCCGCTGGTCGTTACTGGTGAGGAACACCAGCGGCTGATGCCGGGCCTTCACGGTGCCCATCTCCGGGATCGAAATCTGGAAATCGGAAAGCAGCTCGAGCAGAAAGGCTTCGAATTCCTGATCCGCCTTGTCGATCTCATCGATCAACAGCACCACGGGTTCGTCGGCGCGCAGGGCGCGCAGCAGCGGCCGCGGCTCGAGGAAGGTGTCGCTGTAGAAGGCATCGCCGAGATCGCCGAGCCGTTCCATGCTCTGCTCGAGGCTGTCGGTGTCCGCCAGCATCCCGCTGAGCTTGTCACGCAGCAACTGGGTGTAGAGCAGCTGCTTGCCGTACTTCCACTCGTACAGCGCGCGGCTTTCGTCCAGGCCTTCGTAGCACTGCAGGCGGATCAGCGGCGCTTCCAGGAAGGCGGAGGCGGCTTTCGCCAGTTCCGTCTTGCCCACTCCGGGCGGGCCCTCCACCAGCACCGGCTTGTGCAGCTGCGCCGCCAGATAGACCGCCAGGGCGGTGCGCTGGTCGCAGATGTAGCCTTGCCCTGCGAAGCTGGCAATAACGTCGTCGAGGGAATCGATTCGGGTTTTCATGATGGGTCAGGCTCCCGGCCGCCGGCGCCCGGCTCAGTGCAGGGTGGTGCCTTCGGCCACTTCCACGGCGGGCGGTTCCACCACCGGCTCGCCGTCTTCGTCGGTAACGTCAAAGCGCATGGAATGCACTTCGCCGTCTATCATGTCGGGAATCCGGTCCAGGAAAGCGTCCAGGTGATCGGAATCGAAGTGACGCTCCAGATCGTCCAGGGTCTGCCATTGCTGCCACAGCATGATCACCCTGGGGGTGTCCGCCTTGACGTACACCTCGTAGGACACACAGCCATGTTCAGCGCGGGCCTGGGTGGCCAGCTCCTGGGCCAGTGCCACGGCGCTGTCGCGCAGCGTATCACGGACCGGAATCACACCTTTTACGATGACCATATTGCCCCGGGGGTAGGAAAATAGCCGACCAGTATAACACGAACGGCCCTCTTCCTCACCCCGGGGCGCGGCCGGACAGCGCCTAGAGCGCCGTCTTGAAGGCCACCGAATCCGCCAGCGGGGCCCGCCCCACGCGGGTCCGGTTGGCCGCCACGTCCGGATCCTCATAGCCGAAACTGATGCCCACCAGGATGGCGGTGGACGCCGGCTCGCCGAAGATCTCGCGCACGTCATTGGGGAAGTAGCGCATGCTGCCCTGGGCGCAGGATCCGACGCCGTAAGCGGTCATCGCCAGCATCAGGGACTGGATGTACATGCCCACGTCCAGCGCCACGGTGGGGCCGAATTCCCGCTCCATGCCGATAAACACCACATGGGGCGCGTCGAACAGCTCGAAGTTTCGCAATTGCGCGCGCATGCGGCCGGGTTTGTCGTCCCGGGCGATGCCCATGTTGTTGTACAGCTCCACCGCGCAGTCCACCTGCCGTTGCCGATAGACCCCGCTGAATTTGCCGGCGTTGGGCTCGAAGTCCGGCTCCATGGGCACGCCGGCGGTGACTTTCTCCACCATCCGGCGGCGCAATTCGTCGCGCACCTCGCCGGAGGCCACGAACACCTTCCAGGGCTGGATATTGCAGTTGGAGGGCGCCAGCTGGGCGAGTTCGAAGATTGCCTTAAGGGTTTCTTCCGGCACCGGCTTATCCAGGAAGCCGCGCACTGAGCGACGCGAACGGAGGGCGTCGGCCAGGGACTGGGTTTCAGCGCTCATGAACCTACCTTCTAATTATGGAATAGCGTTCCATCCTAGCGCCTGACGTCGGGGATTTCGATCCTTGCGGCTACAAACGGTCCCCGGCGGCCCAGCAACGCCCGCCCAGGGCAATGATCTCCACCTGATCACCGGCGTTCTCGGCCAGCTCGCGCCGCCGCGCCGGCGACACATCCAGCATGGCGATGCCGAGGCCGAACATCACCGCGATGGCCGCCTCCGCCTCGCGCTGGGCGGGCACCGGCGGGCGGTCCTGGGCGGCCACCGCCTCGCGCACGTCCTCGGCGAGCTCGTTGACCATCAGCTGCAGCTCGCCGTGGATGCGCCGGCGATAACTGGATCGCCGCCCCAGGCGCTGCTGCACCAGAAGGCGGAACTCATTTTCATAGTCCTGTTGAAAGCGCACGAAGCGCGCCACCAGTTCCCGCACCGCGCGCGCCGCGCCCACTTCGATCATGCTGCGCCGCCCCGCCGCCATGGAGGAGCGCAGGTGGAAACAGGCCCGGTCGATCAGCGCCAGGCCCAGGGCCTCCATATCCGGAAAATGGTTGTACAGGGAGGTGGCGGCCAGCCCCGCCTCGCGGGCCACCTCGCGCAGCCCCAGACTGTCCAGGCCGCGCCCGTCGGCCATCAAACGGCCGGCGGCGTCCAGGATCCGCTCGCGGGTCTGCTTTTTTTGTTGCTGCCGGGCACCTTCGCTCATTTCACGAACACTCGTTAGTTCAGAGGCCTTGCATATAGCCACAGAAAACAACCCCAGCGCAAGCGATCAAAAACCGTTTGACTAACAACTGTTCATAGAACAGAATGCCGAACACTTGTTAGTTGTAACGGGCAAAAAAGGGCGTCAACACTGGCCCTTTAGGCGTAGGCGGCGCATTATCAAACGGTCGCCATATTCAAGAACAATACCCGGTGCCGGCTCGGCCGTGGCCACCAGAGATGACAGCAAAGGGGTTTTCGCATGAACTACTTCGTTACCGGCGCGACCGGTTTCATTGGCCGCTTCTTGGTGGCGCGTTTGCTCAAGCGCGAAGGTGCCCGGGTGTTCGCACTGGTGCGGCCCGGTTCGGAATACAAGCTGGACGCCATGCGCCGGCGGCTGTGCGTGGAAGAGAGCCGTCTGGTGCCGATCACCGGGGACCTGACCAAGAAGCTGCTCGGTGTCAGCAAGCGCGACCAGGACGATCTGGTGGGCCAGATCGACCACTTCTTCCATCTCGCCGCCATCTATGACCTGAGCGCCGATGAAAACACCCAGCGCTACATCAACATCGAGGGCACCCGGCAAACGCTGAAACTGGCCGAGAAGGTCAACGCCCAGGCGTTCCACCATGTGTCTTCCGTGGCCGCCGCCGGGCTTTACGAGGGCACCTTCAGCGAGGACATGTTCGAGGAAGCCGGCGAACTGAACGACCCCTACCTGCTCACCAAGCACGAATCGGAAGCCCTGGTGCGCCAGGAAAGCCGCATCCCCTGGCGGATCTACCGGCCGTCGCTGGTGGTCGGCCACTCCCAGACCGGCGAGATGGACAAGATCGACGGCCCCTACTACTTCTTCAAGCTGATTCAGAAGCTCAAGGACTTCCTGCCCAACTGGATCCCGCTGATCGGCGTGGAGAGCGGCCACTTCAACATCGTGCCGGTGGACTTCGTGGCCGACGCGCTGGATCACATCGCCCACCAGGAGGAAGGCAACGGCCAGTGCTTCCACCTCACCGCCGACCGCAGCTACAACCTGGGTGAGGTGATGGACATCATCGCCAGCGCCGCCCAGGCGCCGCGCATGCCGGTGCGCATCGACCAGCGCATGTTCGACGCGGTGCCCGGCTTCGTGCGCCGCGGGGTCAGCGCCATGACGCCCCGCTTGCTGATCAATCAGGCGATGGAGAACCTGGACATTCCGCCGTCGCTGATCAAGTTCCTGACCTTCCCCACCGAATACGACAACCGCCGCGCCGCCGCCGCGCTGGAAGGCAGCGGCATCGAGGTGCCGGAGCTGGAAAGCTATGTGCAGCAGCTGTGGGACTTCTGGGAAAACCATCTGGACCCGGACCGCGACGAGCGCGAGGACGAACTGCAGCCACTGCCCTCCCTGCCGGAGCGCGCCGAAGACAAGATCGTGATGATCACCGGCGCCACCTCCGGGATCGGCAAGGCCTCGGCCCTCAAGCTGGCGCGCGCCGGCGCCACCGTGCTGGTGGTGGCGCGCACCCCGGAGAAGCTGGAAGAGACCCTCCACGAGATCAAGCAGGTGGGCGGCAATGCCCGCGCCTACCGCTGCGACGTGTCCAATCTGGAAGCGGTGGACGAACTGGTCGAGCAGGTGCTGGCCGATTACGGCCGGGTGGATATCCTGGTCAACAACGCCGGCCATTCGATCCGCCGCTCGGTGGTGCACTCGTTCCAGCGTTTTCACGATTTCGAACGCACCATGCAGCTCAACTACTTCGGTTCGCTGCGGCTGATCATGCGGCTGATGCCGGGCATGATCGAACGGGGCTTCGGCCATGTGATCAACATTTCCAGCATCGGCGTGCTGACCAACGCACCGCGCTTCTCCGCCTATGTGGCGTCCAAGGCGGCGCTGGATTCCTTCACTCGCTGCGCGGCCAGCGAGATGGCGCACCTGGGGATCCATTTCACCACCATCAACATGCCGCTGGTGCGCACGCCGATGATCGCGCCCACCAAGCTCTACAACCATGTGCCGACGATCAGCCCCAACCAGGCGGCGGACATGATCTGCGACGCCATCGTGCGGCGCCCCAAGCGCATCGCCACCAGCCTGGGCATCATGGGCCAGGTGATGCACTTCCTGACACCCAAGGTCACCGAAACGATCATGAACACCGGCTACAAGATCTTCTCGGACTCCGCCGCCGCCATGGGCGGCAAGGAAAAAACGCCGAAGAAAATCAGCCGCGAACAGGCCGCCTTCTCCCGGCTGTTCAAGGGGATTCACTGGTAAGCCGGCCACACTGGGCCGCCGGGCAACGGCGGTCATTGATCAAACGCTTGTTTGAATGCAATCTTAGGAGGTCTTCCATCTTCGTGGGGTGCCTCCAATGAACGACATCGAATGGCAGCGGCCGGACCTCCGGCCGCATATCAAACGCATCTCCGCCGCCGCCGGCTGGCGCTGGCGGCAGCGTTTCTCCCCCCGTGGCGCGCTGCGCCGCCGCGTCGCCGGCCAGGTGGTTCTGATCACCGGCGCCAGTTCCGGCATCGGCGCCGGACTCAGCCACCGCCTGGCCCGCGCCGGCGCCACCGTCCTTCTGGTGGCCCGCTCCCTCGAGAAACTGCAGGACACCGTGGACGATATCCAGGCCGACGGTGGCCGCGCCCACGCTTACCGCTGTGACCTGGCCGACCTCGACAGCTGCGACCGGCTCTGTGAGCAGGTGCTCGCCGAACACGGCGGCGTGGATATTCTGGTCAACAACGCCGGCCGCTCGATCCGCCGCTCGGTGATGCACAGCCTGGACCGCTTCCACGACTACCAGCGCACCATGCAGCTGAATTATTTCGGCGCCATCCGCCTGGCGATGAACCTGATTCCCGCCATGCAGGCACGCGGCCAGGGGCACGTGATCAATGTGTCCACCATGGGCGTGCAAAGCGCCCCGGCGCGCTTCTCCGCCTACCTGGGCTCCAAATCGGCGCTGGAAGGCTGGACCCTGGCGGCCCAGAACGAGCTGGTGCACACCGGCGTGGAATTCACCCTGATGAATTATCCGCTGGTGCGCACGCCGATGATCGCGCCCACCGCCATCTACCGCTACGTGCCGGCGATGAGCGAAGAGCGCGCCGTGGACTGGCTGTGCGAGGCGATCGTCACCCGCCCGAAACGCAAGGTGCCGGCGTTCGGGCTGGCCTCCCAGGTGATGTACCAGGTCCTGCCGAAAACCTCCGAGTTGATCGTCAACACCAGCTTCCAGCTGCTGCGCGACAAGCGGCGCTGACCCGGGAAAGGGCAAAAAAAAGCCCCGCCGAAGCGGGGCCGCAGACCGGGGTGACCCGGAAGCATACGCAGCGGGGCGTGACGCCCCGAAGCCATAATGCCCAAAGCCGGGCCCGCCGCTGTTGATCCAGATCAGATAGCCGGCATCCCAGGCGCGCTTGACCCGGCCCGCAGGGTGCCACTGTGGTCCGGGTCAAGCGCGGCACCGGGGAAGGCCCCACACTGCCGGCATGGCTGACCAAACCGCTCTCACCCGCAACCCCACCGCCCGCGCGCTGACCGCGTCCCTGTTTCCCGCCGGCCGGACCCTGCCGGCAGCGGACGCCGAGGCGCTGCTCACCCGTGTCGGCGAGCATGCTTTGCTGGCGCGGGCGCTGCGGCTCGGGCTGCTGTGGCTGGACGCCCGCCACCTGCTCCGCCATGGCCGGCGTTTCCACCGTGGCGACACGCCCCACCGGGCCCGTTTTCTCGACCGGCTGTCCCGCACCCCGGTGTCCGGTAAGCTCTTGCGCGCCGTGAGCCTGCCGCTCAAGGCGCACTATGTGTTTGACCGCGACGTGGAAGCGCGCACCGGCTGCCGGCCACCTGTGCAGGTGCCCAGCCAGGTGGAACATTTCCGCTGGCAGCAGCAGATCACCGCCGCCGGGGATTGCGCCGAGGATATGGAACTGGAAGCGGACGTGGTGGTGATCGGCAGCGGCGCCGGCGGCGCGTCGGCCGCCTACGAGCTGGCCAGCCGCGGCCTGGCCGTGGTGATCGTGGAAGAGGGCCAGTACTACGACCGCTCCCACTTCAACGGCCGGCTCACCGAGGTGATTCCCAAACTGTACCGGGCGCTGGGCAGCAACTGCGCCACCGGCAACGCCATTATTCCGGTGCCGGTGGGCCGCAACGTGGGCGGTACCACCACCATTAATTCCGGCACCTGCATGCGCACCCCGGAGGAGGTACTGGCCGACTGGCAGGCCCGCGGGCTGGGCGACTTCAGTGCCGAAGCGATGACGCCCTGGTTCGAACAGGTGGAAGAGGTGCTCAAGGTGCAGGCCGCCAAACCCGAACACGTGGGGGCCATCGGCGACGTCATCGATCGCGGCGCCGAGGCGCTGGGGTTCCGGCAGCGCCACCCGCTCAACCGCAACGCCGAGGGCTGCGACGGCCAGGGGCTGTGCCAGTTCGGCTGCCCCACGGACGCCAAGCAGTCCACCAACGTGAGCTACATACCCCGGGCGCTGGACCGCGGCGCCTTCCTGTTCTCCGGGTTCCGGGCGGAACGCCTGCACTGGCACGGCGACCGGGTCACCGGCATGACCGCCCGGGGCCGCAACCGGGACGGCCGTTCGGTCCGGTTAACGGTGAAAAGCCGCGCCGTGGTGGCCGCCATGGGGACCTTCTTTACACCGCTGTTCCTGCGTGACCAGGGCATCCGCAACCGCCATCTGGGCCGCCACCTCACCCTGCACCCGGCCGGCGTGGTCAACGCGATTTTCCCGGACCGGGACTTCGCCAACAGCCGCAGCATTCCGCAGGGCTTCGGCGTCACCGATTGGGGCAAGCAGGGTTTGATGTTCGAAGGCGGCAGCGTGCCCCTGGCGGGACACAGCCTGCTGAACAACCTTTACGGCGAGGACTGGGTGCGCTTCACCGAGGACTACCAGCAGACCGCCTACTTCGGCTTTATGATCCGCGACACCTCCCAGGGGCGCGTGCGGCGTGGGCCCCACCGGGACTGGCCGCTGATCCGCTACCGCATGAATGACCGGGACTTCGCGCAGTTTCTGCGCGGCGTGGACACGCTGGCGCGCATCTACTTCGCCGCCGGCGCCCGCGAGGTTCTGGTGCCGGGCCTGGACGGCCTTCAGCGCCTGCATAGCGTGGCGGAGCTGGAGCGCTTTCTGGCCGGCCCGCTCAAACCCCGCGACTTTCTGATCACCGCCTATCACCCGCTGGGCACCGCGCGCCTGGGGCGGGACCCGGACGACGGCGTCTGCGATGCGCAGCACCGGGTCCATGGCCGCCAGGGCCTCTATGTCATGGACGGGTCGGCGGTGCCTTCCAGCCTGGGCGCCAATCCCCAGGTCACCATCATGGCCCTGGCCGGCCGGGCCGCGGCCCGGTTGGCCGACCATCTACAGGAGCACCAAGCATGACACTGGGACTACTACTCAAGGAATCCATGAGCGGCTGGCTGGCTCTGGACAGCGACGGCGTGGAGCGTCCGTTCAGCTTTACGATTCGCGCTTTCACAACGCGCATCTTCAGCCTCGGCGCGCCGCGCTATTTTCGCGGCACCGCGCGCCTCGGCGATCATCAATGCCCCTGCGAGGGCGAATTGAGAATCCGCTTGAGCGGGCCCCATTACTGGCTGCGCTTCCGTCACCCGGAGCTGGGCGAGCTCTACGCCGAGGGACAAAAGCAATACGGTCAGGGCGGCTGGATTCAATCCCTGATCACCTGCCCGCTCACGGTCTACCAGGCGGACCGGCCGGTGGGCAAAGCCCGGGTGGCGTACCGGGACAGCATGCTGGCGTTCCCCTTCACGGCCCTGCGGCTGGTGGACGAGCGCCACGCGTATCAGGATGCGGCATCATGATCCCGTTCCACGGCAACCAGTACCCGGGCCAGGGCGGGCACTACGAATCCTGGTTCGTGCGCGCCAACGACCCCTACCGCCGGCGCGCACTGTGGATACGCTATACCCAGTTCATCGCCGCCGACGGCGGGCGGCGCCTCGGCGAGATCTGGGCGGTCTGGTTCGACGGCGAACGCCAGGTGGCGGTGAAGGAAGAGTTTCCTCTGGAGCACTGTCTGGTGGCCGCCGACCGCCTGGCGGTGGAGATCGGCGACAACCGGCTGGAACCGGGCAAGCTGCACGGCGGCGCCTCGCTCAACGGCCACCGCATCGAGTGGGATCTGCGCTACCAGGGCGGCCAGGAGCCGCTGCTGTTGTTGCCGGAAGACCGCTACCGGGCCGGCTTTCCCAAGGCCAAGTCGCTGGTCAGCCGGCCGGCGGTGCGCGTGTCCGGCCAGGTTCGGGTGGATGGCGACGCCATGCAGCTGGAACACTGGCCAGGCAGCGAAAACCATAATTGGGGAAAGCGCCACACCGACCAGTACGCCTGGGGCCAGGTGGCCGCCTTCGACGGCCGCCCGGACGCCTTTCTCGAGTGCGCCACGGCACGGGTCTGGTTCGGGCCCGTGCCCACGCCCTGGCTGAGTCTGGCGGTGCTGCGGCTGGACGGGCGGACTTACGCTTTCAACCGGGTCGGCCAGGCGCTGCGCTCACGGGGCCGCTACCGGTTCTTCCAGTGGCGGCTCGAGTGCCGTGCCGGTGACAACCAACTGCGGGTGGACATCGACGCGCCGCGCGAGGCCTTCACCGCCCTCACCTACTACAACCCGCCGGGCGGCAATAAAACCTGTCTTAACAGTAAACTGGCCCGCGCGCGGGTGTCGGTGATCCGCTCGGGCCATGAGGAGGTGTTGCACAGCGAGCACGGCGCCGCTTTCGAGATTCTCACCGACCGCGACGATCACGGCGTGCCGATCAGCGTCTAGGCGAGATCTCTTCCAGGAAACCGAGGATTTCCCGGTTCACCTCGGAGGCCTGCTCCATTTGAATCCAGTGGCCGCACTGGTCGAGCACCACGGTGCGCAGGTCCGGCACATAGTCGGGCATGCGCGTCAGGGCTTTTTGCCCGAACAGCAGCACCGGGTCCTGCATGCCGCCGAGAAACAGGACCGGGGCCGTGATGGTCCAGTTGTCGTCGTCGCGGCTCTCTTCCCAGGACGCGTCCATGGCCCGGTACCAGTTCAGGGCCCCGGTGAAGCCGGTCTTTTCAAAGCGGGCCACGTAGTAGGCGAGATCCTCGTCGCGCATCCAGCGCGGCGGTGAAGGCGGCGGTTGCATGGCCTGCAACACCCCGGTGCTGTCCGGCGCCACGGAAAAATCCTCGATGCCATCCGCGGAGAGGCTGTGGAACATGCGCCGCAGGCTGTCCTCCACATCGGCTTCCAGCTCCTGCTCCGGGGCTTGCGGGCGCTGGAAGTAGAGCATGTAGAAGAAGTGATCGCGGAACAGGTCGCGCATCGCTTCGGTGGGCGGCTTCGGCGACGGGCCGCCGTACGGCACCGACAGCCCCACCACGGCGGCGACCCGCTCCGGATGGCGGCGGGCCACCTGCCAGGCCAGGGCGCAGCCCCAGTCGTGGCCGATCAGCACCGCCTGGTCGGCGCCCAGAGCATCGATCAACGCCACCACGTCGGCCACCAGCCGGCTTTGCCGGTAGGCGTCCACCTCGGCGGGGCCGCCGGTTTCACCGTAGCCGCGCAGGTCCGGGGCCACCGCGTGGTACCCGGATTGCGCCAGCGCCGGCAGCTGATAACGCCAGGAGGCCCAGCATTCCGGGAAACCGTGCAGGCAAAGCACCAACGGCGCCCCGGGTTCGCCGGCCTCGGCGATGAAGAAGTCCATTCCATTGGCGGCCAGGCGCCGTTCGCGGATAAATGCCATGTCGTGTTCAGTCTTCGCAGATGGTGGTTAAACGTCTGGTTTCCCTCGGGCCAGTCTGGCAATGTGACACTGGATACTGTTCCTGACAAGAGCCTCAAGCTCCCATGCCCGCATCACCTGCCAACCAGCCGAAAGCTTCCTGGAAAGCGCGCTTTGACGCCTTGATCCAGCCCTATATTCCGGAATATTTCCCGGTGGCCTGGAAGATGGGTCTGTCGATTTCGGCGCTGATCCTGATCGGTATGACATTGCTGGCGTTCATTCTGCTTAACAATCAGCTGCAGCGTATGCGCGACCAGGCGGACAGCTTCGGCAACGCCATCGCCACCCAGCTGGCGCATACCGCCCGCGAACCGCTGCTTGCCGAGGACCGCTTCCTGCTCAAGGTGCATATCAACAACCTGGTGCGCAGCGACAGCATCGCCGGCGCCGCGCTGTTCAACCGGGAGGGCCAGCCGATCGATCAGGCCGGGGTGCAACCGCCGGCCAGCGCCCCGTCCTCCACGGAAGTGCGCCGCTGGGGCGGGCTCGGGGAAAACGCCATGAGCACCTACTTCGCGCCGGTGCGCGTCAACGATAACCTGGCAGGATCGGTGGCGGTGACCCTGTCGGACCGCTCCATCACCCTGGCCCAGCGCGAGGTGCGCAACACCCTGATCACCGCCACCCTGGCGATGGGCGTGCTGGCGATCATCGCCTCCTTCCTGATCAGCCGGCGGCTGGCGCAGCCGATCCACAATCTGCTCGCCGCCACCAGCGCCATGCGCAAGGGCGACCTGCAATACCGCATCCAGGAACGCCGCAATGACGAGATCGGCCATCTGATCGAGGCCTACAACGGCATGGCCCACGGCATGCTGGAGAAAGACCAGGTGGAGCGCGTGCTGCAGCGTTTCGTGAGCCCTTCGGTGGCGCGCAAGATGATGGCCAACCTGGACCAGGTCACCCTGGGCGGGCGCGACGTCACCGCCACGGTGGTGTTCGCCGACATCGTCGGTTTTACCCGGCTCTCCGAAAGCCTGGCGCCGGAGGCGGTGGCGGACATGCTCAATGTCTACTTCGATGCCATCAGCGCCGCTTCCGATTTCTACCGGGGCACCATCGACAAGTACATGGGCGATTGCGCGATGATCGTATTCGGTGTGCCCGAGGAGGATTCCGAGCACCTTTTCCACGGCCTGTGCTGCGCGGTGATGATCCAGCGCCTGGTGACACGCCTCAATGAATACCGTGACGCGCGCGGCCTGACCACCGTGGAATTCCGCATTGGTATGAATTCCGGGGCGATGCTGGCCGGCAATCTCGGTTCCAGGGAACGCATGCAGTACACGGTGGTGGGCGACACGGTGAACCTGGCCTCGCGGCTGTCCAACATGGCCGGCGCCGGCGAGATCATCGCCGCCTCGGCGATCATGGAGGACCCGAACATCGGCTCCCGGGTGCGCGCCACGGAATATGGCGCCATGCGGGTGCGCGGCCGCCAGGAGCCGGTAGGCACTTTCCGGGTGGACGGCGTGCACGCCCTGTCGGAAACGCTGATGGAACAACGCATTGCCCAATTCCTTGCCGAAATCAGCGCGGAGGCCGACCGTGAATCCTCTTAAGCGGGGCACCTGGCGGGCGACGCTGGGCCTGGGGGCGGTATTGATACTGCCCGGCTGCGCCTCATTGCTGCCGTTCTCGGATCCCGCCGACCGGGTGGGTGACGCGCTGCAGGAGCACCGCTACCGGGACGCCCTGGACATCATCGACCGCACCGACCAGAGCCATCCCCAATACGGCCTGCTCACCGAGCAACGCCAGGGGGTGCTGCAGGCAAGCCGGGAATACCGCCAGGAAAGACTGGCCCTGGCCCGGGATCTGTCGGCCCGGGAAGACTGGGGGCAGGCGTATCAGCTGCTGGAGGATACCGGCGACCACGTGGCGGAACCGGAACCGGTGAACTCTCTGCTGGCGCAATTGCGGGAGCGCGAGGCACGGGCGCTGCGCGAACGCCTTAACCAGTGGTATCTGGCCCAGGCGAAGGCGCTGCTGGACACCGATGAGCTGGACCGGGACCTGGCCCACCACGATGACCGCCGGGCGGCGAGAATTCTGGATCAGCGCGCGCGGCTGCGCCAACAGGTGAGCGACGGCCTCACCGAACTGGGCGACGCCTACGCCGACCAGGCGCTGTGGCGCCAGGCACTGGTCTCCCTGGAGATGGCACAACGGCTGACGCCGGACCGCAGCCAGCCGGCCTCCTTGAAACGCGCGCGCAAGACCCTCGACAGCGCCCGGGACCGGGCGCGGGATGCCCGCCAGGAAACCCGCTTCCAGCACGCTGAAGCGCTGATTTCACAGTATCAACAAACCGGCCGTCTGGAGGACCTGCTGGCCGCCCGCACTTACCTGGCGCAGCACGATGGCGGCTACCTGGACACCATGCGCGAGCAAGTGAAGCGCTGGTCGCGGGACCGCTTCGCCCGGACCATGGCCCAGGGGGAAGCGCTTTACGCCAAGGGCGAATACCGGGCCGCCCACCAGCTGTGGCAGCGGGTGGCCCCGCTGGACCCGGACAACGTGGAATTACAGAAAAAACTGGAGCGCAGCGAGCGGGTGATCAGAAATCTGGAATCCCTGAACACCCCCTAGCGACCGCCGGCTAGCACCAGGGCGGCCGGCACTGGCTGGCGTTCGCCGCCTCCGGCTCGGCCCGCGAGGCCGCCACCGTCGATTCCTCGACCGGCTCGGGGGCCGCCGGCGCGGGCGCCGGGGCCGGCTCAACCGGTTGCGGCGTCCGGGTGGCGGAAGGCTCGCGGGCCTCGTCTTCGGCCTGGTCCGCCTCCTCATCGCGGGCGGCGGGCTCCTCTTCTTCCCCGGGCACCACGCCCTCGGTATCGGTCACCGGCCCGGAGGTGGGCGGCGTGGCGGAGTCCTCTTCGCGTTTTTCCTGCTGCGCCTTATAAGCCCGCTCGTAATCATCGGAAACCGGTGAACGCCCTTCGAACAGGTTTTCCAGCTTCACCGGCAACGGGAACTGAACCTCGCGAACCAGATCGCCGTCATCGTTGACCCGGAACTGCATGGCGGTGACGCCCATGTATTTCTCGCGGGTCATATCCACCAGACGATCGTTGTCGGCCAGCACGGTGGGTTTGATGAACACCATCAGGTTGCGCTTTACATGGCTCTCGGAGGTGGAACGGAACAGGAAGCCGAGCAGCGGAATGTCGCCGAGCAGCGGCACCTTGCGCACGGTTTCCTGGACGTCGTCGGAAATCAGGCCGCCCAGGGCGATGGTCTCGCCGTCGTCCGCCAGCACCGTGGTATTAAGCTGGCGCTTGGTGGTGATGATGTCCACCGCGTCGCCGACGGAATCCTTCACCGCCGAGGTCTCCTGCTCGAGCTCCAGGCGAATGGTGTCAAGGCCGGCGACGTGGGGCGTGACTTTCAAGGTCAGGCCCACGTCCTCGCGCTGAATGGTGGTGAACGGGTTGGACACGCCGGACCCGGTGCTGGACGCCTGGCCGGTCACGAACGGCACGTTCTCACCGACGATGATCGACGCTTCCTGGTTGTCCAGGGTGAGGATGCTGGGCGTGGACAGCAGGTTGGTGTTGGTGGTGGAGGCGAGCGCCTGCACCAGCGCGCCCCACTCCAGATCGCCGTCCGCGTCGGTTTCCCCGAAGCCGGCGGCGATGCCGTCGCCCAGGGTGATATTGGAGGGGTCTTCGGTGATCACCGCCTGCAACAGGGACTGCACACTGATGCCGTTGCCACCGAAGTTGACCGCGCCGACCCCGTTTTCCAGGTCGCCGGCCAGGTACTGGAAGCCCAGGTTGTCGGCCTTGTCGCCGGTCACTTCAACGATGGCCGCCTCGATCAGAATCTGGGCGCGCCGCACGTCCAGCTGGCTGATCACCGACTGCAGCTCTTTCATCATCTCCGGCTCGGCCCGGATCACCAGAGCGTTGAGGGACTCGTCCGACTGAATCGACACCCCGCCTTCGCCATCGGAGGTGCGCGAGCTGGCCGCGCCACCTTCCTCGCTGCCTTGGCGAACCGCCGAGGCGCCGGCGGCGAAATTCTTCAGCAATTCCGCCATTTTTTCCGAGTCACCGTGGCTGAGCCGGACCACCTGCACGCCGCCGGCGGCGCTGGAGGGGCTGTCCAGTTGCCGGATCAGCGGCATCAGGCGGGCGCGGGTGCCGCGGTCGCCCTTGATGATCAACCGGTTGGTGCGCTCATCGGCGACCATGGTGGCGCCGCCCTGGGCGCCGCCACGCCGGTTATTACCGGCCGCGGACGAAGTGGTCAGCTCTTCAAGCAGGGACACCATGTTGCCCGCGAACGCGTGCTCAAGCTGAACGATTTCCACTTCGTCGCTTTCCGCGTTGTCGAGGCTGTTGATGATGGCGCGCATGCGCTGAATGTTGTCGGCGTGGTCGCTGATGATCAGCGCGTTGGCGGAGCCCACCGCCGCCAGATGGCCGTATTGCGGCACCAGCGGTCGCAGCACCGGCACCAGCTCCTCCACCGGCGAGTTGTCCACCGCGATCACCTGGGTGATCAGCTCTTCGCCGTCCACGCTGCCGGCGTTGGCGGTCAGCGGCAGGTTGCTCTGCTTGGCGGTGGTGTTGGTGACGATCTTGATCACCCCGCCGGACGGCACCGCGGCATAGCCGTGGACCTGAAGCACCGACAGGAACAGCTCATAGACTTCGTCGGAGGTCAGGGGCTGGTTGGAAATGACAGTCACGTCACGGGCGCGTACCCGCGGGTCGACGACAAAGTTCTTCCCGGTCATTTCCGCGACCTGGTTGATGAACGCCTGAATGTCCGCGTTGCGGATATTCACCGTCCAGTTCTTGCCATCGCCGGACTGCTCCACCTGAGCCTGCTGCTGGGCATGGGCGCCGAGAGCCAGGCTCAGCGTTAGCACTGCGATTATTGTTTTCAGGGCCGACTTCATAGGCTTCTCACGGTGGATAGTTCACGGTAAATTCCTGTTCGCCGCGCTGCACGACTATGGATGCGGCCTGACTGTCCAGATAGGACTGCAATGCCGCCAGATCACTCTCTTCATCGCCAAGCGGGTAGCCGTTCACCGAGACCACCACGTCCCCCTGATTCAGCCCCACTTGTTCAATTAACTGCTTGGGCGCCTGCTCGCCGATTCTATACCCCTCGGTGCCGCCCTCACTGACCGGCTGCAGCCCCAGTTGCCGGATCAACGCGGTGCGCTGCTGGGCCAGATCGGTTTGCGGGCTCGGCGCCTGTGTCTGCGGCGCCGGCTCGTTCACCTGCGTCACGCCACCGCCGGACAGCCCTTTGATTTCGTTCAGGCGCAACGTTTCCAGGCGCCCCTGCCGCCGCAGGATGACGCGGTCGGCGTAGATGTCTTCCAGCTCAGCATTACCGGGAATCGCGTCACCAATATGAAACAGTTCCGCGTCCTTGCCCTTTTCCGCGATGATCGCGGACGACTGGTCCCGGTCGCGGGTCTGGAACAGCCCCAACAGCTCCAGACTTAAACGGGTGTCCGGCGCATCCACCGGCCGGTCGTCCTTGGCGCCCGGCTCCGCCTGGTAGACACCGAAAAGATTCCAGCTTTGCACCTGGGAGGAAGAAATCTCCGAGTTACCCTGCTGGGAGCCGGCCACCGCAACCTGCTTAAGATCGGATTCGGGCACGCTGTCCCGGGGGCCGTACCAGAGCATCCAGACGGTGCGGGCAATCACATAGGCGAGAAACACCACCAACAAAAGAGCCAGAATGGCACGCAGCCAACGCTCCCCTTTTTGTCGGTTTCCCCTCCGGGCCCACTGAATCATAAAGCCATCAATCCTGTTTATCGTTATCCCGGCCCGCCGGCATCGAATCCCGAGTATAGAGAGCCGACCGTCCCTGGCCAATTTATACACGGTCTTTCCGACCGTTTGTTATGCAGAGGCGCTCAGCCCGGCCGCCCCAGGGTCAAAGGCCGGCGCATGCGGAAGACCACATCGGAAGGGTCCCCACCCTGGCTGACGCCCAGCAATTGCGGCCAGGCCCGGCGCACCTGCACGCTCAATGTCTTGTCTTCCAGGCTCGCCAGAACCAGCTGCTGCTGCTCGGGGCCGGTCACGGTAAGCCGGGGGCCGCTCTCCGACATCGTCAGCCGGCCGTCCAGGGGCGGCACACTGGCCGAGCCGTCGCGACCCCAGCTCACCGTGCCGCCGCTGTAATCAAGCGTCCCTTTGGCATCGACCACGTTCTCATCGACGAGTTCCAATACCAGCAAGGAAAGTGACACGGTACCATCGGCATCGCCTTGCGGCACCTGTCGGCTGACCATGGCCACCGGCACCTGCGCGCGCCACTGCTCCAGACGCCAGTCGCCCCAGGCGGCGCCCAACCAGCCACGCGCCTGCAACTCGCCGGCGGACAGGGACAAATCCACCCCGGGGGTCGGGCCGTGCCAATTCAGTTCCCAGCTCAGACGACCCTGCTGATCACGCCAGCGCGCCCGGACGTCGGCGTCCCACCAGGGGCCGCGAGCGTCGGACAACACCAGCGGCGCGCCACCGGGACGCAACGCCGGCACTTTGTCGATCACCAGCGCCGCCGGCATCAGAGCCACTAAAAAAACCACCAGGCTGGCGACAAACACCGCCCCCAAAGCGAACCAGCGCATCACAGCCCCACGTTAGAACGGAATATCGTCGTCGAAATCATCGGCCGGGCCGCTGAAACCACCGCCCTGCTGGCCACCGGCCGGCTTGGCGCGTTGATCACCACCGCCCTGCTGCCCCCCGCCCTGCTGACCATAGTCGTAGTCCTGGTTCTCGTAGCCGGTGGGCTGGCCGCCGCCCTGGTTCTGGTAGCCGCCGCCGTCACCGCCGCCGCCACGGCCGTCGAGCATCTGCATCTCATTGGCGACGATTTCCGTGGTGTAGCGGTCCTGGCCGTCCTGCCCCTGCCACTTGCGGGTGCGGATGGAACCTTCCACGTACACTTTGCTGCCCTTCTTGAGATACTCGCCGGCGATCTCGCCGAGCTTATTGAAGAACACCACCCGGTGCCATTCGGTGCGTTCCTGCTGCTGACCGGTCTGCCGATCCTTCCAGGTTTCGCTGGTCGCCAAACGGATGTTGGTGACCGCGCCGCCGCTGGGCATGAACCGGGTTTCCGGGTCGGCGCCCAGGTTACCGATCAGAATGACTTTATTGACGCCTCTCGCCATGGCTGTTCGCTCCCTCTCTCTGTAACGGCCTATAACGGCACGTCTCTAAACGACTGATATATCAATGGGACGGCACCGGCGGTGCCGGTGCGGTAAAAAGCAGACCGGTTATTGTGGCAGCTTTGGCCGCGCTTGAAACCCCCGGCGGCGGCGCCCGCCCAAACCGTCAGGCCCGCGGCTCCTGGACCTCGGCGCTGAGCGCCGTGAGCGCGTCCTCATCCAACAACTTATTGTCCACTTTCAGCAGCGCCAGGCGCTGTTCGGCGACCACCACCGCCTCCAATACGCCGGGCACCGAGCGCAACCGCGATGCCGCCTGATCCCAATCCTGGGCACTCGCCAGGCGAATCACGCGATTGTCGAGCTTGGGCAATTCGCCCATGCCGCGCAAGTACAGCAGCCAGCCCACGGCGATAACCGCGCTGCCCATGAACACCGCTTCGGCGCCCACCCACTGATACAGGGCGCCGCCCAGCTGGCCGCCGATGAACACGCCCAGGAACTGGCTGGTGGAGTAAACGCCCATGGCGGTGCCGCGGGTGCCGGCGGGGGCGGCGCGGCCCACCAGCGAGGGCAGCAGCGCCTCGAGCAGATTGAAGGCCATGAAATAAACGAACAACGCCAGCACGAAGTGCCACAGTGTATTGCCGGCCAGCGCCAGCAGGATTTCAGCGACGATCAGCAGGCCCACGGCCACGCGCTTGATGGGCATGGCACCGCGACGCTCGGCGGCGATGATCAGAGGTACCATGGCCAGAAAGCCGCCCACCAGCACCACCAGATACAGCAGGCTGTGCTGTTCCAGCGACAGCCCGAGACGCTGCTTGAGCAGTTGCGGCAGCACCACGAACGACGCGGTCATGGTCATGTGCAGCACCAGGATGCCCACATCCAGGCGGCGCAGCACCGGATCGCCCAGCACGGTGCGGAAGCGCTGCGCGGCGGGCAGCGGTTCACTGCTGCGCACCCTGGGCGAGGGCACCCAGACCGCCACCAGCATCGCCGCCAGACCCAGCACCACGGTGAACCAGAACAGGCCGCTCAGCCCCAGCCAGCGGGCCAGCAGCGGCCCCAGGATCAGGGCGAGGATAAAGGAGGAGCCCACCGCCATGCCGATCAGCGCCATGGCGCGGGTGCGGCGCTGCTCGCTGACCACGTCGCCGATCAGCGCCATGATCACGCTGGCGATGGCCCCGGCGCCCTGCAGCGCCCGGCCCAGAATAACGCCGTGGATGCTGTCGCTGAGCGCCGCCACCGCCCCGCCGATGACGAACAGCAGCAGGCCGATCAGCAACAGAGGGCGGCGGCCGAAGCGGTCCGACAGCATGCCGAAGGGAATCTGCAGCAGGGCCTGCATCAGGCCGTAGGCGCCGATGGCGGTGCCGATCAGCAGCGGGGTGGCCCCGTCCAGTTCGGCGCCGTAGACGGCGAACACCGGCAGGAGCATGAACAGCCCGAACATGCGCAGGGCGAAAATCGCTGCCAGGGAGCCGGTGGTGGTCAATTCAGTGCGCCGCAGCGCGGCCCGGGAAGCGTCCGTCATGGTCCAACATCGGTGATACACAAAGGGACGGCGAGTGTACCAGATTCAATCCCGCGTCGGGTGATGACGGGCAGGTCGCCGCCGGAATCCGGGTCTAAGCCGTTCCGCCCAGTGGCCATCGGGCAGACGTTCCCCGCGACCGCCGTATAATGGTAAATTGAACCCCCGCCAATGCGATGATAAATTGGCCCCTTGAATCAGTTTTTTTTCGTATCCCCCTCGCGGGACACAACCTCCCGGTACACGGGACGCATCATGGACGAATTAATGGACACTCAAGAATCACAAAAGGTGTACGTGGTCGGCGGCCAGCATCTTCAGAACGCGCTGCTCACGGAGTTCCTCGACAAAGCGTCGATTACCGCCAGCGCGGTGAAGTCGGTGGACCAGGTCCACGAAGACGACCTGCGCGCCGTGGAGCAGAATCTGTTCCTGGTGGATTTCCATTCCGTGGATGTGAATGACGTCATCACCCGCCTGCTGGAAACGGACAAGCGTCTCGACAGCGAAATTCTGATCGGCGTGTTCAATGTCGACGACGACGATGACCTGTCGCGCCTGGCGGGCCTGCCGATGGTCAACGGCGGCTTTCAGCATGACTGCCCGCAGGGGCTGCTGACCAAGGGCATCAAGTCGATGTTCGAGGGCGAGCTGTGGTTCCCGCGCAAGGTGTTGCAGCAATACCTGGTGAAAAGCCGCGCCTTCAACAAGACCTTCGGCCGCAACGAGGTGAACCTTACCGACCGCGAGATCGAAGTGCTCAAGGTGATGGCCACCGGCGCCAAGAATTCGGAAATCGCCACGGTGCTCAACCTCAGCCCGCACACCATCAAGACCCACATCTACAACATCTTCAAGAAGATCAATGCCTCCAACCGCCTGCAGGCGGTGAACTGGGCGCAGGAAAACCTCTGATACCCCACCTGCCCGACGCCGGCAATCCGGCGTCAGGGCACCATCGTTCTTTCCCCCATCACGCTCTTTCCCCTATACTGCACTGTTCATTCTGACAGTAGCCAAGGGCACGCCATCTCATGGATACCATTCTGGTTCGGGGCGCTCGCACCCATAACCTGAAAAACGTGGACCTCGACATTCCCCGTGACAAGCTGGTGGTGATCACCGGACTTTCCGGGTCCGGGAAATCGTCGCTGGCGTTCGACACCCTCTACGCCGAAGGCCAGCGCCGTTACGTGGAGTCCCTGTCCACCTATGCCCGGCAATTCCTGTCGATGATGGAGAAGCCCGATGTGGACCACATCGAAGGGCTGAGCCCGGCGATCTCCATCGAGCAGAAATCCACCAGCCATAATCCGCGCTCCACGGTGGGCACCATCACCGAGATCTACGACTACCTGAGGTTGCTGTTCGCCCGGGTCGGCGAGCCGCGCTGCCCGCAGCACGAAGCCCCACTGGCCGCGCAGACCATCAGCCAGATGGTGGACCAGGTGCTGGCCATGGAAGAAGGCAGCAAGCTGATGCTGCTGGCCCCGGTGATCCGCGAGAAGAAAGGCGAGCACCTGCATCTGTTCGACGAGCTGCGCGCCCAGGGCTTTATCCGTGTCCGCGTGGACGGTCGTATCTACGATATGGACGACACCCCGGACCTGGACAAGAACAAGAAGCACACCATCGAAGTGGTGGTGGACCGCTTCAAGGTGCGCTCGGACCTGCAGAACCGGCTGGCGGAGTCCTTCGAGACCGCCCTCAACCTGGCCGACGATATCGCCATCATCGCCTCCATGGACGGCAAGCCCCTGGACGGTGACAGCGAGGAAATCACCTTCTCGGCGAAGTTCGCCTGCCCCCATTGCGGCTACTCGATTCCGGAGCTGGAGCCGCGCCTGTTCTCGTTCAACAACCCGGCGGGCGCCTGCCCCAGTTGCGACGGCCTGGGCGTGAAGCAGTTCTTCGACGAGGACAAGGTGATCACCAGCGAGGAGCTGTCCCTGGCGGAAGGCGCGATCCGCGGCTGGGACCGCCGCAATGTCTACTATTTCCAGATGCTCACCGCCCTGGCGCAGAGCCTGGATTTCGACATGGACGTGGCGTTCAAGGATCTGGACAAGACGGTGCGCCGCAAGATTCTCTACGGCACCGGCAAGGAGAGCGTGGAGTTCCGCTATCTGAACGACCGGGGCGACATCATCAAGCGCAACCACCCGTTCGAGGGCATCGTGCCCAATATGGAGCGGCGCTACCGGGAAACCGAGTCCGAGGCGGTGCGCGAGGATCTGGCCAGCTACCTGTCCACGTCCACCTGCCCCAGCTGCGACGGCTCCCGCCTGCGCGAGGCGGCCCGTAACGTCTTTATCGACAACACCACCCTGCCCGAGCTGGTGCGTCTGGCGGTGGGCAAGTCGTTCGACTATTTCGACAACCTGAAGCTGCCCGGCAACCGCGGCGAAATCGCCGAGAAGATTCTCAAGGAGATCCGCGACCGGCTGCAGTTTCTGGTCAATGTGGGTCTGGACTATCTGAACCTGGAGCGCAGCGCCGAGACCCTGTCCGGCGGTGAGGCCCAGCGTATCCGTCTGGCCAGCCAGATCGGCGCCGGCCTGGTGGGCGTCATGTACGTGCTCGACGAGCCTTCCATCGGTCTGCACCAGCGCGACAACGAGCGCCTGCTGTCCACCCTGACCCGCCTGCGGGACCTGGGCAATACGGTGCTGGTGGTGGAGCACGACGAGGACGCCATCCGCACCGCCGACCATGTCATCGACATCGGCCCGGGCGCCGGCGTGCACGGCGGCCGGGTGGTGGCCCAGGGCACCGCCGAGGAAGTGGCCGCGAACAAGGACTCCCTCACCGGCGACTACCTGTCCGGGCGCCGGCGCATTGAAGTGCCCGCCAAGCGCAGGGCCACCGGGGACGACTGGCTGACCCTGACCGGCGCCACCGGCAACAACCTCAAAGGCACCGAGCTGAAGCTGCCGCTGGGCCTGTTCACCTGTGTCACCGGGGTGTCCGGTTCGGGCAAATCAACGCTGATCAACCACACGCTCTACCCGCTGGCGGCCACCACCCTGAACAAGGCCACCACCCTGAAAGCGTCGCCCCATGAGCGCCTGGAAGGTCTGGAGCATCTGGACAAGGTGGTGGACATCGACCAGAGCCCGATCGGCCGCACGCCGCGCTCCAACCCGGCCACCTACACCGGCATTTTCACGCCGGTGCGCGAGCTGTTCGCCGGCACCCAGGAAGCCCGGGCGCGGGGCTACAAGCCCGGCCGCTTCAGCTTCAACGTCAAGGGCGGCCGCTGCGAAGCCTGCCAGGGCGACGGCGTGATCAAGGTGGAGATGCACTTCCTGCCGGACATCTATGTGCCCTGCGAGGTGTGCGACGGCCGCCGCTACAACCGGGAGACCCTGGAGGTCACCTACAAGGGCAAGAACATCTACGAAGTGCTGGAAATGACCATCGAGGAAGCCCGCGAGTTCTTCGATGCGGTGCCGGCCCTGCAGCGTCGCCTGCAGACCCTGCTGGATGTGGGCCTGAGCTATGTGAAGCTGGGCCAGGCCGCCACCACCCTGTCCGGCGGCGAGGCACAGCGGGTGAAACTGGCCCGTGAGCTGTCCCGGCGCGACACCGGCCGCACGCTCTATATTCTCGACGAACCCACCACCGGCCTGCACTTCCAGGATATCCAGATGCTGCTGGATGTGCTCAACCGGCTGCGCGACCACGGCAACACCATCGTGGTGATCGAGCACAACCTGGATGTGATCAAAACCGCGGACTGGATCGTTGATCTGGGGCCCGAGGGTGGCGACGGCGGCGGCCGGGTGATCGCCCAGGGCACGCCCGAAAAAGTGGCCAAGGCCAAGGGCAGCCACACCGGGCGCTTCCTGAAATCGATGCTGAAAGCGTCTTCCTGAAGCGGCGCCTCAGATCGGCCCGCCGTGGCCGGGCCGGCAGCGGGCGGCCAGCCAGCGTGCCAGCTGGCGGCGCTGTTCCGGCGTGACCCGGGTGCCGGGCAGCACGGCGGTGGGCCGGGGCCGGCGGTCGAACCAGAAACGGCCGCTGATGTTCGCCACCGCCGGGCTGCTGACCAGCCACACCATGGTGTCCGCGCCCTGGCGCGGCGAGCGGAGCCAGGGCCCGACCCGTTTATGGAACACCGGCAGAGAGGCGGCGACGCCGGGGGTGTCCGCCCAGCCGGGGTGCATGCTGTTGAAGCGAACGCCCGGGTGTTGCTCCGCCCAGTGCTCGGTTTGCGCCACCAGCGCCCGCTTGGCGCGGGCGTAGGCCTTGGCGCCGTCGAAGCGCTCGTTCTCGAATTCCATGTCGTCCAGGTGCAGCGCCTGCAGGTACAGACCGCCGCTGGCCACGTTCACCACGCGCCCCTGGCCCCGCTCCAGGGCGGGCAAAAGCTTCTCGGTGAGCAGGTAGGGCGCCAGCAGGTTGACCGCCAGGGTGCGCTCGGTGCCCTCGGTGGTCAGGTCGCGCTCATTGAACAGCGCGCCGGCGTTGTTGATCAGGCCGTGCACTTCCGGAGTCAGGGCGTGAATACGGTTGGCCGCCAGGCGCACTTCCTCGAGCCGTGACAGATCGGCCTCCACGGTGTGCAGGGCGTCCACGCCGCAGCCGCTGAAGGCGCTTACCGCGTTCTGCGCCTGCCGCAGACGCTCACGGTCGCGCCCGACCAGAATCAGGGTGGCGCCGAGGCGGCTGAGCTCCTTGGCGGCGGCCAGCCCCAGCCCGCCGGTGGCACCGGTGACCACGACGATGCGGCCGTCGATGAAATCACTGAGCCCGCGGTCCGGCATGGACTGGTAGCCAAGCCGTGAGAATTCCAGGGCGGCGGGCAGCAACGCGCGATAGCGCAGCCATTGCCATACGCCGGGTTCTTCAACGCGGGAGGGCTCCAGGGCGCGGCGCAGGTCCTCCATGGCGCGGTGCCCCATGGCGGTGAGCCAGGGCTTGATGATGGCCTGCAGGCGTTCGGCGAGCCCGCCCATATCCAGATCGAGGGTGTAGAGAATTTCCGTGAAGGTCTCGTCGGCCCCGGGCCGGAACTCAATGTGCTCGCGGGCGCTGGCGTCCGGGCCCTGACCGCGCAGGCTCAGGCTGCGCCCCGGGTCGGTATCGACAAGTTCATAGCCGAAGGCGCGCTGGCGGCCGGCGAAGCGATAATCCACTTCAAAACGGCTCTGCCGGCCGACCGGGCCCGGCGTGCTTTTGCGGGCGTTCTCGACAGCCGGGTTCCACTGCTCCGACGCTGCCATATCCAGCATGTACCGGTAACAATCCGCCGTGGGCCGGCGCACCTGAACGCGCTCCTGCAAGCGAATCATAGCTTTCACACCCTCGGTGAATAAAACACTTTGATTATGCCGGCGCCGCGCGCTTCGAACCGTGAAGGCCGGCGCCGCTATGGCACGGAACCTGCTTGGTTCTCAGAGCCATTGTGACGGAGTCGAGATCATGAGCGAAGGAATCAACACGCACTGGTTGATGCACTATCGCGTGGTCGCGCTGGTCAACCAGTGTCGCCGCCTGATCCGCGACGAGTTCGGTACGCGCCTGTCGCTCACCGACCCACAACTTCGCCAGGAACTGGACCGCTTCGCGGCACGCAGCCAATCCAGGGAGCTGGCCCGGCTGATGGACGACATCGCCCGGGAAGCCGGCGCCGCCGATGCGCCCCCTGAGCCGGAAAAGACGGCGCCCAAACGTATGTACCGGGGCCAGCCTCTTCCAGAGCCCGCCTCCGAAACGGAGCCGGGCCGTGCCGCGTCGCCTAAAGCGGTGATCTATCGGGGTCGCCAGGTGCGGGGCTGAGTTACTTCACGCCCACGTAAATGGTCACCTGGTCGCCGCCTTCGAAGACTTCATAGTCGGTGAGGAAGGCACGCTCCGGGGCGTCGTCGCTCTCGAAGTAATGCCATACCTGCCCCCAGGTCTCCATGACCGTGTCGGGCATCCTGCCCCGCCCCTGGAACACCAGGTAGTCTCCGGCTTCCAGGGTCACGGTGGCGTACTCCTCCGGCACTTTCTCCTCGTCGGTGACTTCGACACCGGCTAGTACGCTGTAATCGCCGGCGACGCCGTCATCGAACTCGGTGTAGACACCGTAAACCGGGGAGCCGGCGGCTTTGTCCGGTATTGAGTGCGCCAGACGCTCGTCATCGAATTTTTCCCAAAGACGGCTGAGCCGGGAATCCTCGGCGTGCATTTCGAGGTCGTTATTGGTGCGTATCTGAATGCCCGCCACGGTCTTGCCGTGCTGGCGCTGACGCTCCGGGGTACTTCTTTCGGGGGTCGCCACTAGCTGTTTCCTCCTTGGCCGGGTCGGTTCACAACGATTCCAGGATCGACGCCATGTCGTCCGCGTGCTCTTCTTCCTGAGCCAGTATCTCTTCCATGATGCGGCGGGTGGTCGGATCCTTGTCACCCAGGTAGGTGGCGATCTCCCGGTAGCTGTCGATGGCGATGCGCTCGGCGATCAGATCTTCCTTGACCATCTCCTTGAGGGTCTCGCCTTCCACGTACTCGGCGTGGGAGCGGCTCTGCAGGCCTTCAGGGGAAAAATTGGGGGCGCCGCCGAGCTGCACGATGCGTTCCGCCAGCCAGTCCGCGTGCTGCTGTTCCTGCTGGGCGTGCTCAAGGAACTCGTCGGCCGCGATGCTGGCGTTGAGCCCGTCGGCCATGTAGTAGTGGCGCTTGTAGCGCAGTGTGCAGACGATCTCGGTGGCCAGCGCTTCGTTAAGCAGCTTGAGAACGGTCTCGCGGTCGGCGTTGTAGCCGGCGGTGACGGCGCCCTGCTCGATATGCTGGCGGGCCCGTTCACGCAGTGTCTTCACATCGGTCAGAAAAGGCTGACTGTTACTCATGGATTCTCCCTGCGTTGCTTTTCTTAACACTACACAGGGATGCGGCCGTTGGCAGCCCGGAACAAGGCGGGAAATCGCAAAATCCGGTAAAGCGGGCGCACCAGTCCGGGGCACGCCGGGCCCTGGCCGGCGCCGGCGGGCCTTTTCTCAGACACAAAAAAACCGGGCCTGGGCCCGGTTCTTTGTGTCGTCCCGCAGGGGCGACTTATTCCGCGTCGGCGATCTCGCCTTCCGGACGATCCACCAGCTCCACGTAGGCCATGGGGGCGTTGTCGCCGGCCCGGAAGCCCATCTTGAGGATACGCAGGTAGCCACCCGGGCGCGCCTTGTAGCGCGGACCCAGTTCGTTGAACAGTTTACCGACCATTTCCTTGGACCGGGTACGGTCAAACGCCAGACGGCGGTTGGCCACCGAGTCTTCCTTGGCCAGGGTGATCAGGGGCTCGGCCACCCGACGCAGCTCCTTGGCTTTCGGCAAGGTGGTTTTGATCGCTTCATGTTCGAACAGCGACACCGCCATGTTGCGGAACATGGCCTGACGGTGTGAGCTGTTCCGGTTCAGTTTTCTGCCGCTCTTGCGATGACGCATGGTTCTGTTCCTATTTCAGGGACGCCAAGGCGCCCATGACAACTCTGTTAGTGCGGTTGATTAACGCAACTTGGTGTTAAGCCGGTCATCATCCCGGAGACTGACCGGCGGCCAGTTTTCCAGGCGCATGCCCAGCGACAGGCCCTTGGAGGCCAGCACATCCTTAATCTCGGTGAGGGACTTCTTGCCCAGGTTCGGGGTCTTGAGAAGCTCGACCTCGGTACGCTGAACCAAATCACCGATGTAGTAGATATTCTCCGCCTTCAGGCAGTTGGCGGAACGAACGGTCAGCTCCAGGTCGTCCACCGGGCGCAGCAGGATCGGATCGATCTCTTCGCGCTCTTGCTTCGGCTCGGGCTTGGCGTCCTGCTCCAGATCCACGAATACCGCGATCTGCTGCTGCAGAATGGTGGCGGCACGGCGGATCGCCTCTTCCGGATCGATGGTGCCATCGGTTTCCAGATCGATCACCAGCTTGTCCAGGTCGGTACGCTGCTCGACCCGGGCGGCCTCCACCACGTACGCCACGCGGCGCACCGGGCTGTAGCTGGCATCCAGCTGCAGGCGGCCGATGCCGCGGGTTTCGTCGTCATCACTCTGACGAGTGTCGGCGGCTTCGTAGCCACGGCCTTTCTGCACTTTCAGGCGCACACGCAGTTCGGTGTCGCCGGTGATGGTGCAGATCAGGTGGTCCGGGTTAACGATCTCAACGCTGTGATCGCGCTGGATATCGTCGGCGGTAACATCGCCCGGGCCTTTCTTGACCAGTTCCAGGGTCGCTTCTTCGCGATCTTCCATCTTCAGGGCCACGCCCTTCAGGTTGAGGAGGATGTTGATCACATCTTCCTGCACACCCTCGATGGAGGAGTACTCGTGCTGTACACCGTCGATCTCCACTTCGGTGATCGCGCAGCCAGGCATGCTGGACAGCAGGATGCGGCGCAGCGCCGTGCCCAGAGTATGGCCGAAACCACGCTCCAGCGGCTCCAGTACGACCTTGGCGTGGGTCTCGCTGATCGCGTTGACCGCGATCGAGCGGGGCGTGAGAAATTCGTTCACGGCGGTCATAGAGATCCCTCAGGCAGTCCTTACTTGGAGTACAGCTCGACGATCAGGTTTTCGTTGATCTCGGCCGGCAAATCGATACGCTCCGGCAGGGCTTTGAACGTGCCCTCGAACTTCTTCTCGTCCACTTCCACCCAGGTCGGGAAGCCGCGCTGCTGGGCCAGTTCCATGGCGTTCTTGACGCGCAGCTGGTTCTTGGCCTTTTCACGCACGGTAACGATGTCACCGGGGCTCACCTGGTAGGAGGCGATGTTCACGCTACGACCGTTAACCAGGATCGCGCGGTGTGATACCAGCTGGCGTGCCTCGGAACGGGTCGCGCCGAAGCCCAGACGGTATACCACGTTGTCCAGACGGCCTTCCAGGAGCTGCAGAAGCACCTCGCCGGTGGCGCCGCGGGACCGGGCGGCTTTCTTGTAGTAGCCGCGAAACTGCTTTTCCAGAACGCCGTACATGCGACGGACTTTCTGTTTCTCGCGCAACTGCACGCCGTAGTCGGACAGGCGGCTGGGGCGACGGCCACCGCCGGCCTGACCGGGGGGCTGTTCCGCCTTGCACTTGGATTCCAGCGGACGAATGCCGCTTTTGAGGAACAGATCAGTGCCTTCACGACGGGAAAGCTTGCACTTGGGACCGATGTATCTTGCCATCTTGCTCTAACTCCCGTTACACGCGGCGCTTCTTGGGCGGACGACAACCATTATGCGGAATGGGCGTCACGTCCTGAATGTGGGTAATCTTGTAGCCACAGCCGTTGAGCGCGCGAATAGAGGACTCACGGCCCGGACCGGGACCCTTGACTCGGACTTCCAGGTTCTTCAACCCGTAATCCTTGGCGGCATTACCCGCGTTTTCGGCAGCCACCTGGGCCGCGAAAGGCGTGCTTTTGCGGGAACCACGGAAGCCGGCACCACCGGAGGTCGCCCAGGACAAAGCGTTGCCCTGACGGTCGGTGATGGTGATGATGGTGTTGTTGAAAGAAGCGTGTACATGCGCGATACCGTCCGCAACGGTCCGCGTTACCTTCTTCCGACGTGCGCCACTGTCTCTTTTCGCTTTAGCCATGCTTACTTATCCAGATATCAGGACTTACTTGCGGATCGGTTTCCGCGGGCCCTTGCGGGTCCGGGCATTGGTTTTGGTACGCTGGCCGCGCAGCGGCAGCCCACGGCGATGACGGATGCCGCGGTAGCAGCCCAGATCCATCAAACGCTTGATATTCATGTTGATTTCCCGGCGCAGATCGCCCTCCGTGGAAACCTTGGCGACCTCGGCGCGGATCGCGTCCAGCTGGTCGCCGGAAAGGTCACGCACCTTGACGGTCGGCTCAATGCCGGTCTGCTCGCAAATAGCGCGAGCGCGGGTGCGGCCGATCCCGAAAATATAGGTGAGTGAAATCACCGAATGCTTGTTGTCCGGGATGTTAACGCCTGCAATACGGGCCATCCGAATATCTCCGATTCACAACGCGGTAGTGCCAGCCTCTGGCGCCGAAAGGCGGAAGAGTCTAGCGTTACACCGACTGAATTTCAACCAAACACTAGGAAAAGAAGTTCTGCCCAACCGGGCCGTTAGCCCTGGCGCTGCTTATGCCGGGGCTCGGCACTGCAAATCACCATAACCCGGCCCTTCCGGCGGATTACCTTGCAGTTGCGGCAGATCTTCTTAACAGAAGCCTGAACTTTCATCGCACTCGCCTCACTTTACCTTCAAGCCCGTGGGCCGGTTATCGCACCAGACCGGTGCCGCCATACCCTTTCAGGTTGGCCTTCTTCATCAACTTCTCGTACTGGGTGGACATCAGGTGCGAATTAACCTGCGACCAGAAGTCCATAACCACTACCACCACGATCAACAGTGAGGTGCCGCCCAGATAGAAAGGCACGTTCCACACCCCCTGCAGACCCAGAGGCAGCAGGCATACCAGCGTCATGTACACCGAACCGATCAGGGTCAGCCGACCCATCACCGTGTCGATATAACGAGCGGATTGCTCGCCGGGGCGGATACCCGGGATGTAAGCCCCGGATTTCTTGAGATTGTCCGCCACGTCTTTCGGGTTGAATACCAGGGCCGTGTAGAAGTAGCAGAAGAACACGATCGCCAGGGTAAACAACAAAATGTACAACGGTGTGCCGGGCAGCAGCGCGTCGCTGACGACACGCAGGGCCTGGCCCCACCAGGAATCCGGGTCGCTGGTGCTGAACCACTGGCTCAGCGACGCCGGGAACAGCAGGATGGAACTGGCGAAAATCGCCGGAATCACGCCCGCCATGTTCACTTTCAACGGCAGATGGCTCTGCTGGGCCGCATAGACGCGGCGGCCCTGCTGCCGCCGGGCGTAGTTAACGGTGATTCTCCGCTGACCACGCTCGACGAACACCACACCGAAGATCACCGCCACCGCCACCAGGAACACCAGCAGCATGGCCAGCAGACTCAGATCGCCCTGACGGGCCGATTCGAAAGTCTGCGCCACCGCGCCGGGCAGACCGGCCACGATGGAAGCGAAGATCAGCATGGAAATACCATTGCCGATACCGCGCTCGGTGATCTGCTCACCCAGCCACATCAGGAACACCGTGCCGGTTACCAGCGTGGTCACGGCCACGAAGTAGAAGCTGGCCACCTGCATGGTGGACGCCGCCTCCGGCAACAGGGTGATGCCCTGGCTTTTAAGGCCCGCGCACACACCAAACGACTGAATCGCGCCCAGTGCCACCGTCAGATAACGGGTGTACTGGGTGATCTTGCGGCGACCCTGCTCGCCTTCCTTGCGCAGCTGCTCAAGGGAGGGAACCACCGCGCTCATCAGCTGGATAACAATGCTCGCGGTAATGTACGGCATGATACCCAGGGCGAAGATGCTCATGCGCTCCAGCGAACCGCCGGAGAACATATTGAACATGCCAAGAATGGTGTCCCGGTTGTTGTTGAACATCTGTTCCAACGCTTCCGGGTTCATTCCGGGAACCGGGATGTGCGCACCGATCCGGAACACCAGCAGGGCTCCCAGCAGGAAACCGATGCGGCGCCACAGCTCACGAGTGGCGCCGCCGGTGGCCGCGGTGTTGTTGTTCAGTGTTTGTGCACGGTTCTTGGCCATAGCCCCGCCTTATTACTCCTCGATTTTACCGCCGGCCTTCTCCACCGCTTCGCGAGCACCCTTGGTCAGGGCGACGCCGCGGATGGTTACCGCGCGGTCGATTTGGCCGCGCAGCACGATCTTGGCGCGTTTCTTATCGGAGCGAACAACACCGGCGTCCTTCAGGGCCGCCAGGTCGATCACGTCACCTTCCACCTTGGCCAGCTCCGCCAGACGCACTTCCGCGGTGGCCATGGCCAGCTTGGAGGTGAAGCCGAACTTGGGAACCCGACGCTGCAGCGGCATCTGGCCGCCTTCGAAACCAGGCTTCACGGTGCCGCCGGAACGGGACTTCTGACCTTTGTGGCCGCGGCCACCGGTCTTGCCCAGGCCGGAACCGATACCACGGCCAACCCGCTTCTCGTCCGGACGGGATCCGTCAGCTGGATGCAAATCATTGAGACGCATCGCTTATTCTCCCTCTACCCGTACCAAGTACGCGACTTTGTTGATCATGCCACGTACGGAAGGTGTGTCTTCAACTTCCACGGTGTGACCGATGCGGCGCAGCCCGAGACCGCGCACACAGGCCTTGTGGCCTTCCAGCCGACCGCTGCTGCTTTTAACCTGGGTTACTTTGATCTTGTCAGCCATCGTTAAGCTTCCGTCTGTGTGCGCTTAGCCGAGAATCTCTTCAACGGACTTGCCGCGCTTAGCCGCCACCGACTCCGGTGAGGACATCTGCTTCAGCCCGTTGAACGTTGCACGCACCACGTTCACTGGATTGGTGGATCCGTAGCACTTCGCCAGAACGTTCTGCACGCCGGCCACTTCCAGCACCGCGCGCATCGCGCCACCGGCAATCACACCAGTACCGTCGTCGGCAGGCTGCATGTACACCTTGGAGGCGCCATGGCGTGCCTTGATCGGGTGCTGAATGGTGGTGCCTTTCAGGTCCACCTGAATCATGTTGCGGCGGGCGGCTTCCAGCGCCTTCTGGATGGCGGCCGGCACTTCGCGTGCCTTACCGCGGCCGAAGCCTACCTTACCTTTGCCGTCGCCCACTACAGTCAACGCAGTGAAACCGAAGATGCGGCCGCCTTTTACTAC
>MRWF01017359.1_pt1 | contig 83609 bp, 64 predicted proteins | sample 1013331 | NCBI WGS metagenome assembly MRWF01 (sample SAMN06117577, study PRJNA244670) | biofilm metagenome | biome: Water; feature: Cathode Biofilm; material: Biofilm; isolation source: microbial consortium enriched at the cathode of a solar microbial fuel cell | place: USA: District of Columbia ... | reverse complement strand
CTCACGGTGGATGGCTATGAAGAGTACATGGAAGGCATCGCCGGCAAGATTTCCAGAGAGACGCGCATCGCCGACCTTACGGTGGGTGCGCTGACCCTCCTCGACAACGGTAACGGGCAAACCGTCAGCCTCAGTGCCGTGTTGGGCAACGCCGGCTCGGCGGATATCTCCGAAACGGTCACGTTGACGTTCTACAACGGCGATCCATCGGCAGGGCAGGTGATCGGTGACGTTGAGTATACCGGCGGCCTGGAATCCGGTACCCGTCAGACGGTGGTGTTGGAGGATATCGACGCGACCCTGTTGTCCGATGACGAGGTACAGGTCCGCGCGCAAATCAGCGGAGAGGTCTCCGAGTGCAACACCGGCAACAATACCGCCTCCGAGACCGTGTCCGCGCGCCTCGGCGAGGTCTCGCTTATGTTGTCGAGCCACACCCTGGCGCCGGGCGAGCAGCTGGAGCTGGACGCTTTGGTCACCAACAGCGGAGCGCTGCCGGCGGGCTACCAGGTGGCCTTGCATATCGAGGACAGCGACGGCGTCCGCGTGATCGGCTTCCCGGAACAAGGGGTCGCCGAGCTCGCCGCCGGCGAGGCGCAACGGGTGGTCGATCAATGGAACACCGGCGTTACCGTGGCCGGCCCTTACCGCGCGGTGGCTGTTCTTTACGCGGCCGATGGCCGCACGCTGGATACCGACAGCGCGGACCTGGTGATCCGGGAGGGCGGTGACTCACCCGTGCCGGTGGCTGATGTGCGCGTGGGTGCCGAGCGGGCGTCCTACCGGCTGGACGAGACCGCCGCTCTGGAGAGTCTGCTCGAAAATACCAGCGCCAGCACCCTGATCCAGAATGCCCGCTATCGGCTAGTGGTCAGTGGCCCCGACGGCGCCGTGCTTGTCAACGAGGAGCGACCGGTAAGTAGCCTGGCCGTGGCGCAGGTGCTGCCGTTCAGCGACGCGGTGTCGCTGGATAACACGCAACCCGGCACCCACAGCGTAGCCGGGACTCTGCTTAACGCCGATGGGGAAACGCTGGCGCGGGATCAGGCGACGTTTGATGTGGTCAGGGACCCGTTGGCTGCCGTGTCCGGCGAAGTCACCCTGGCGCAAGAGTGGGTGTATCAGGGCGACAGCCAGACCTGTCGCTACCGTGTCTCGTTACCCGAAGGCGCCGATCCCCGCACCGTGACGGTGACGCGCACCCGACTTGATGTGGACAACCGTGAAACCCTGGCTACTGAAAGCGCCTCGGTCACCCTGAGTGGCGATGAACCTGTGACCTTCACGGATTCGTTCAATACCGCCGGACGAACCCTGACACGACATGCCTGTGCATTGAGCGTAAGCCTGGACGGCGAGGTCCGGGAACTGGACCAGGCGTTGTTCCAGATTAAGGAGAAGCCGCTGTCGATCGAGACCGGTTTATACGCCTCCGATGCACCACGACTGCTGGTGCTGGCGGATCCGGTTCGTTCCACTTGTGAAGCCGTCACCGGTATCACTCTGAAGGCGGATTTCGAACAGCCGATCCGGCCACTGGATACGGTTAACGCCAAGGCGCTGGAAAGCCCGTTCCTGATTCGGGACCTGGAAACCGCCACCCCGCGCTTCTTCGACGGCGAGATGGATAACGACGGCGAGCGCCGCCTTGATCTGACGATCAGCGATCTCGATGCCGAGGGCGTTGAGGTGCGAATCGAGGGTGAGGACCTGGCGGAACACTTCGAGAGCAAGCACAGCCTTGAGGTGATGGTGGATTACCCGCGCTTCCTCTGGTTCCGGAACACTCTGACCACCGGAAAGCGGAAGTTTCATTGCGGCAAACCGCCGGAGCCCGGCGATAACCTGGGCGATTTCCAGGTGGTGGACGTCTCGCTGGAGGAACGCGCCAGGAGCGATCAGCGCGACCATAAGCTGGAGCAACCCGCGATCGCCGAGCAGCGCGCCCGTCTGGACACCTTCCTGGCAAGCCGCGCACACACCCTGGTGGATTCATCAAAGGCGTTCCGGCGGCAGCTCCATGCCGGTCAGCACCACCAGTATCTGCTGCTCGCCGATCGTGTGCCGCTGAATCACTGGGACGCCAAGTACCTGCGCGAAGCGGCAAACCGCGGCGAGGGCGTCATCCAGGCTTCCGGCGACCGGCCGCACCCGCTGCTTCTGACCACGGCCCTGGGCCTGAAGTCCGGTCACGGGCCGGGCCATAAGCCGCATCGCCCCCACACCATCACCTTGTTGGACAGCGCTCTGGCCCAGGCCGGTGAGCTGCCACTGCTTTTGCAGCGCCAGGTGCCGGCGACCCGTCTGCACGGGGCGGATCTGGCCGGTTACTTCAAGTCGTCATCGCATCACAAAGGACGTCACGGCGGTCATCACCACGGTTGGCCGCATCCGGATCCCAACACCCCAGCGGTCACGCTCAATGAATACGGGGAAGGGCGCACGGTGTTCCTGGCCTTTGACTGGCTCGCGGAAATGACCGCCTCGGACGCCGGCGGTGAAGAACAAGGGGCGATGGCCGAACTTATGGAGCGGGCCCTGGACCACACCGCGCCATCCAGTCTGAACCCGATCGCCGGTGAACCGGTGCCGCTGCGCCTGATGGTTGAGAACACGGGACCGGCCTTGGCGGTCACCGTCTCTCTGAACTGGGACAACGGCGGGACGTTACTGGACGCGGTGCCCGATACGGCTGACGACGGGCAATGGCGCTTTGACCTGGCGGCCGGTGAGACCCGCGTTCTGCAAGCCTGGATCGCCTCGGACGAAAGCGACCAGAGCCTGCGAGTGGAGGCCGTGTTTGAAGGCGAAGACCAGGCCGGCAACCAGGTGGAGGCTTCAAAGCAGCTTCACCTGGAGCTGGACCAGGATGGACCTGACCTCGATCAGGTCCATGAAAAGGTCGGTGCCGCTTACTGGCAGAGGCCCTGGGACCTGGCTTTGAAAAAAGCCCTGCTGGCACTGGGCTCAGCGAAACACGCGTTACACCAAGGCAAACGGGAAAAAGCGTTGAGCTTTGCGCTAAAAGCCACCTCGTCCCTGGCAGCGTCACACCATTCGGAGGCCAGTGCGCTGCGGCTTGAGCTCGACCGGGCGATTCGGGGGATTCGCCCATGAAAACCACATACGGAAAAGGACCTTCTCTGGGGGAGACCATCATGGAACAGATTCGTCGCGCCGGTGCGCTGTGCCGCACCGTGGCCCTGGCAACCATTATTCTGCTGCTTAACGCCGTGATCTGGCCGTCCTGGGCGCTCGCCATCGAAACCGAGCGCCATAAGGAGCAGCAGGAACAGGCCCGCTGGGAAGCCCGGCATCAGACCTTCGAGCAGGTCTTGCGCGGCATTCGCGACCAGGCGCGCGAGCAACAACAGACTATCAACGAGCGACTCGGCGAGGACTCCGGAATCATGGCGCGCGCTGCCCGGGCGCTGGGGCTTGGCGACGAAGCGCTGGCTACGGAGCGCCTTGTCTGGCTGCAGGAAAAAGCGAAGGCGATGCACCAGCAAGCGTTGGCCGGTTTTGAAGAAACCGGGGCCCGGCTGGAGAAAACCAACGCCAGTGCTCGAATTCGCGACCGGCATGAGCGCGCAGTGGCGGACTATCGCCAGCGTTATCAACGTTTGCAGGAGCAACTGCGGTCGGTAACCGGCTCAGCGTCACTGGCCGCCCAGAGCGACGCCACCGCGGAGCTGGTCGGCTTCCTGGAGCCGTTCCGCATGGAGAAGCCCCGGGACCCCTTCGACCCGAACAAGCTCCCCTGGCGAACCCCGGACCCGGACCAGACCCGCGCCCCCGCGAACAGCGCCTCCGAGTTAAGCCGCAGCAGCGGGCTTCCCCTGTTCGATATGGGGACTCAGGTCGCCAGTTCCTCGGCGTCCATGGACGGCCTCCTGTTGGAAAGCGCGGTGGCCCCCGACGAGGAGCATCTGGCGGGCACGCTGGACGCGGATATCACGCCGGCCATCGAAGCACTGGCGGAAGAGCTGAATCACGAGCCCGTGGCGATCTACCAGTGGGTGCGCAATAACATCGAGTTCATTCCCAGCTACGGCTCCATCCAGGGCTCTGAATACACGCTGGAACACCGTCGCGGTAACGCCTTCGACACCGCCAGTTTGCTGATCGCGCTGCTGCGCGCCTCGGACATACCGGCGCGCTACGCCATGGGTACCGTGGAAATACCCGTGGACCAGGTAATGAACTGGGTGGGTGGTGTCCACGCGCCGAGCGCGGCCGGCAATTTGCTCGGCCAGGGCGGTGTCCCGAATGTCGCAATGACCCGTGGCGGCCGCGTCGACAGCTTCCGGTTGGAACATGTTTGGGTGGAAGCCTGGGTGGACTTCCACCCGAGCCGTGGCGCGGACCATCGCCAGGGCGATAGCTGGATCCCAATGGATGCCAGCTTCAAGCAGTACGACTACGGTGACGGCATGGCGTTGGACCAGGAAGCGCCTTTCGATGCGCAAGCGCTGGCCGACACCATCGAACAGCAAAGCACCATCAACGAAGAAGAAGGCTGGGTGCAAGGCGTGCCCGGCGGCGCCATTGAAGACAGCCTCGAAGACTATCGAGCGGAGCTGGAAGCCTACATCGACAGCCAGGCCCCGGACGCCACCGTGGGCGAAGTGTTAGGGAGCAAGGGCATCAAGGAAGTGATCCACGAGCAACTGGCGCCCTCACTGCCGTACCAGCGGATCACTCGCCAGCTGACTACGCCGGAGCTGTCGGATTCACTACGCTGGAAGTTCAAGTACCAACTGCACGCCGACGCCAACGGCTACAAAGGCACCGAGCTGTTCACCATCGAAGAGCCTACCGTGGCGCTCGCCGGCAGAAAGCTCTCAGTGTCTTTCTCTCCCGCCACGCAGGAAGACGAGGACACCCTGGCAGGGTATCTGCCGCAACCGGATGAAGAGGGTGAACTGGATCCGGGCCAGCTCCCCGACACGCTGCCCGGCTACCTGATCAACCTGAAAGCTGAGCTCGCCGTCGACGAAGACATCGTCGCCAACCCGGACGTGGAAGTGACTATGGGGGCCGGCTTAATTTCGGAGATGGGCTACTGGCAGCCGGGCCGGGGCTGGGACACTTCGGAAAACAACCCGGTCGCCGGTGAATACCGCGCGCTCGCCCTGGACCTGCAAGGCATCAGCGCCCAGGCCGCCGAAGATCTCGAAACCAGCCTGGAAGACACCCGGGCCAAGTTGGATGCCGAGGACTACGCCGGCCTCACCAAGCAACAGCTGGTGGGTGACATGCTCTACAGCACCATCCTCGGCTACTTCGCCCTCAACGACATGCAGGATCAGATCGGCGAACGGCAAGCCAACAGCGTCGGTTACAGAGCGCCCAGCTACGGCCTGTTCAAAACCAGCCTGCAACCGCAATACTGGTTCGGCATGCCCCGCGACGTAAAAGCCAGCGGCCTGACCATGGACGTGGACCATATGAGCAGCATCCGCGTCGACAAAGACAACAACCGCGACCGCTGGGTCGCCGTGAACCGCGCCAACGGCGCCCGCATGTCCGCCATGGAGCACCTGGTGCCCGAAGAGATGTACAGCACCGACGACAACCCCGCCCACGGCATCAGCGCCGTAAAAGCCCTGCAGCTGGCGGCGGCGGAAGGCCAGAAAATTTGGACCATCACCCAGAGCAACCTGAGCCAGGCCATGGCCGCCCTAAACCTGAGCAGTTCCGTGGAAGCCGACATCCGCAATGCCGTGCGCGCCGGCAAGGAAGTCACCGCCCACGAAGACACCATCAACTTCCACGGCCGCCCCTCCGCCGGCTACATGGTCCTCGACCCCAAAACCGGCGCCGGCGGCTACCTCATCGCCGGCGGCGAGAATGGCGGGTTCTTGTCGGTAATCGTGGCCGCTATGCTAGGTTTCTTGGGGGGAATAACAACGAGTGGTCAGTCAGGACAGCCAATGTTTTCAGAAAGACTAAAGGCTTTGGCGAGGCAAGCACGATATGTATCCATCCTAGGCGTCATTTCCTTGCTTATTGATGTCTTGAGTACGCTTGGTGATGACACTTTAAGTGTTTCCAGTAAAATTGGTCGATTCTCAACAGCGATTTTTGCCTATGCATCCACCTCTTTGGTAACGCTAGCGGCCTTTAGTGTGCTTGGAGGGCCAGTTGCAGCTGCCATTGTGGGCTTGATTTTCGCTAGTATGATAACGGCTCTTCTTATCAGCTTTAATAGCAGGTACTTCTCAGTGGTGACATATAGAAGTATTCGGGTTTATGCGTGATGTTTGTTGCTCTGGCTGCTTTTTCGGGTTTTGTTTCTTCAGTATCACTGGCTCTCTTCCTAATTATGTTGTGGGCAAGGAGGTGGCCCAAGGCGATCATGGAAGAAGCTGATTTGTCGTTCAGTGAAGTTACAATGGGCCGCCGTAAGCTTTGGTTAATTAAAGTTGAGTACTCTTATCTTTATGAAGGTCAAAAGCATTACGCTAGAAGCTTCTTTCTTTTTGGGGGGCGGCCATTCCGTTCAGAGGAAGATGCCAGGGAAACTGAGATTCCAAAATATGCTTATGTTTGCCCTGTAAACCCAAGGATCAGTTACCTTCGCCAAGATAAGAGAACATTTTGGACCTTTTTGGGCGCCTCCTTTTGTGGGTATATCGCCGCCATTTTTATGCTGCTGGCATGATGTTGTCAGCGCTAGAATTTTCGTGTCATTTCGTCGGGCTCCCCCGTTTGGGTGATACGCTTCCAGGCCGGGCCGCGCTAGGGTCGGCCAAGCCGAGAATACTAAAAGGAGAAATACCATGAGGAAGTTGAAGGCTTGTGTCCTGTCCCTGTTCATCGCCACGCCGGCGTTGGTGTCGGCGGAGACGCCGAACGTTAATCCGGGGCAGTGGGAGTATGAAACCACCATGACCATGAGCGCCGGTGGCCAGGCGATGCCGGCCCGCACCGCTAAGAACAAGGATTGCGTGCGCCAGGAAGACGTTACCGATCCGGATCTGTTCGGCGGTGACGAGCTGAACAATTGCGAGGTGTCCGAAATGGAGCAGAGCCGGTCACGCCTGCGTTACAGCCTGACCTGTCCGGGCCCGGACGGGTCGCCCTACACGATGAGCGCGGATCTCAAACTCCAGGGCGACACCATGGAGGGGACCATGCAAGGTGACATGGAGTCCCCCATGGGGCCGATGAAAATGCGCATGTCGCTCAGCGGCAAACGCATTGGTGAGTGTTAGGCGGTTTTCGCGTACTGGTCCCGCAAGGCTTTGCGGTTGATCTTGCCGACCGCGGTCTTGGGGATCGCGTCGGTGAAAATCACCTTGCGGGGTTTCTTGTAGGAGGCGACCTGTTCGGCAACGAAGTCGATCAGGGGCTGCTCATCAATGTTTTGGTCCGGTTTGAGGGCCACGACGGCGGTGACCGCTTCCACCCATTGCGGATCCTTCAGGCCGATGACGGCGCACTCGGCCACGGCGGGGTGCGCGGTGAGTACGTCCTCCACCTCTTTCGGGTACACGTTGTAGCCGCCGGTGATGATCATGTCGGAGGTGCGGTCCTTCATGTGCAGGAAGCCGCGCTCATCGAATTGGGCGATGTCGCGTGTGCGCAGCCAGCCGCCGTCCATGAACATCTCTTTGTTGAGCTCCGGGGCATTGTGGTAGCCGGCCATCATTGACGGTGCGCGCACGGCGATTTCACCGGGTTCGCCCTGGGGCACGTCATTGCCCTGTTCGTCGACCAGACGGATCTCCACATCGATGCTGGGCTTGCCGCAGGCGCCGAGCAGCTCCTCTTCGTGGTCTTCGGGGCGCAGCACGGCAATGGTGAGCGGACATTCGGTCTGGCCGTAGTACTGCCAGAACTTCTCCCGGCCCCAGGTGGCCATGGCTTTCTCGATCACCGGGCGCGGCATCGGCGAGGCGCCGTAAATCACCTGGCGCAGCCGGCTCACGTCGATCTCCGCGAAACGCGGGTGGCCAAGCAGCATCTGCAGCATGGTGGGCACCATGTTGACGGCGGTGATGCGCTCTTTCTCGATCAACTCCAGGAAGGCGTCCGGGTCGAAGCCGGGCATGATGACGGTGCGCGCGCCGCGCAGCCAGAAGGGCAGCACGAACACGCCGCTGGCGTGGATCAGCGAGGCGGCGTGCAGCATGGCATCGTCCTGCTCGACGGCGACCAGGTTGAGCAGCACGTTCTTGCAGACGCCGGCGTAGGAGGCCTGGGTGTGTTGGGCGGCTTTAAGCGTGCCGGTGGTGCCGGAGGTGAACAGGGTCAGGATCACGTCGTCCGGTTCCACGGCCACGTCTGGATTGGCGGTGCTCTGGTTGGCCGCGTCGGCGAGCAGGTCGTCACCGCCGCCGTCGGTGCTGCCGATGCCGTGGCATTGCAGGGTGGGGAGGGCGTCGCGCAGTTCGCTGGCCCGTTCGCTCAGGTCGGCGCCGTAGAGCAGCAGTTCGCAGCCGGTCTCTTCCAGCATTTTCCGGTGTTCGTTCAGGGACAGCCGGGCGTTGAGCGGTACCCGGTTGATGCCGGCTTTCACGCAGGCGAAATCCACCGGCACGCTGTAAAGGCTGTTGTTGAGCAGCAGTGCCACGCGGTCGCCCCGTTTTACGCCGCGCTGCATCAGGCTGTGGGCGAGCTGATTGCTAAGCGTATGGGTCTCTCTAAAGGTGAGGCTCCGGTCGCCGAAGACGATGGCGGTCCGCTCGGGGTAGTAGCCGGCACCGCGATTAATCAGATCGAGATAGGTGGTGGTCATTCAAGCTCTCCTCTTGTCTGTTCATTGTCGTTATTCGAATTCGCCGTGGCGGCCGGCGCCTTTGGCGAAACGTTCGGCGCCGGCGATGGCCTCTTCAAAGACGATCGGGTAGCCTCCCGCGCCTTCCCGGGCGAGGGCATCGGCCAGCGGCTGGTCCCATTGCCGGTAGGCGGAAAGGCGGTCGGCGCGCAGGCAGCGTTGCGGGAAACCGGCGATGCTGTGCGCCAGGGCCCGGGCGGTGTCCAGGCCTTCGCCGTCGGCGACCACGCGGTTGGCGAGGCCCATGCGCAGGGCCTCGTCGGCGTGCACCGGGCGGCCGGTGAGGATCATGTCCATGGCGTGGCCCTGGCCGACGATCCGCGGCAGGCGTACCGTGCCCCCGTCGATCAGCGGCACGCCCCAGCGCCGGCAGAAGACGCCGAACACGGCGGACTGCTCCGCCACGCGCAGGTCGCAGAACAGGCTCAACTCCAGGCCGCCGGCCACGGCGTAGCCGGACACCGCGGCGATCACCGGCTTGCTGAGCAGCATGCGTGATGGCCCCATGGGGCCGGGGCCGGTGCCTTCCGGTTCCACTTCGTTGCGGCGTTGTGGGTCGCCCAGGGCGGCCAGATCGGCGCCGGCGCAGAAGTTGCCGCCGGCGCCGGTGAGTACGGCCACGCTGACGCTGTCGTCCTCTTCGAAGGCTTGAAAGGCGTCGCGCAGGGCGTCGGCGGTGGGTCGGTCCACGGCGTTGCGCTTATCCGGCCGGTTAATAATGATGGTGCGGACGGGGCCGTCGGTTTCGACAAGGATCGGGGGCGTGGGCACGGGGCTCTCCTGGGCTTGGCCATCGGGCGTTATTTATTTCCCTTTGTGGAACAAAGGGGATGGTTTGGATATATTTCACCATATGACTGCAAAAGACAGCAAGAGTTATAATTTGGCCGTGACCGACGGCCCGTCCGACGGTCAATATGAGCTCGGCGCCGCGGATCTGGTCCTGGATATTCTGTCCACACACGATGCCCGCCAGGTGTCGGTGGCGGCGCTCTGCCGGGCCGGCGAGGTGTGCGGGCTTCGTGACCAGAACGTGCGAGTGGCGCTGAACCGACTGGTGCGGCAGGGCAAGGTCGCCAATCCGGCGCGCGGTCTGTACGCGCTGAACCCCGGTGGCAGTGGTCTGTTCGGCGAGGTTGAGAGCTGGCTGAGCAAGGAGCAGCGCGCGGTGGCCTGGCAGGGCGGTTGGGTCGGCGTGGTCGATGGTGCGGTGCCGCGGCGCGAGAAAACGCTCTGGCGGCGCCATGAGCGCGCCCTGATGCTGCGGGGGTTCCGCGCCCTGGGCGTTAGCGGTTTACAGCTTCGTCCGGACAATTTGCACGGGGGGGTGCCGGGTTTGCGTGAGGATTTGCGCGCGCTGGGCCTGGCGGATCAGGCTACGGTGATCGCGGTGGGCGAGCTCTCCCGGGAGGACGAACGGCGCGCCCGTGGATTATGGGATCTGGCCGCGTTGGAGGCGGCGTATCGGGACATGTTGTCGCGGCTGGAGCGCAGTCAGGCGGGTCTCCATGCGCTGCCGGCGGAGGTGGCGGCCCGTGAGAGCCTGCTGCTGGGCCGCGCGGCGATTCGCTCGATCATCCACGATCCGCTGCTGCCGGACGCCCTGATGGGGGGCGACCTGCGTCACCGTCTGATCGAGCGGATGCGGGACTACCAGAGCGAGGCGAAGCAGCTCTGGATGCGCGTGCTGCCGGCTTGAAGGGTCAACCCGCCGCCGCGTTTACAGCGCTTCCAGGATCGTGGCCACGCCCTGGCCGCCGCCGATGCACTGGGTGGCGAGGGCGTACTTCACCTTTTCCCGTTGCAGCAGCGCCGCCGCCTTGCCGGTGATGCGCGCGCCGGTGGCGCCCAGCGGGTGGCCGATGGCCATGCCGCCGCCGTCCAGGTTGACGGTGGCCGGGTCCAGGTGCAGGTCGCCGATGCAGGCCAGCGCCTGGGAGGCGAACGCCTCGTTGATCTCCACCACGCCCAGGTCGTCGGCGTTCAGGCCGGCCCGCGCCAGGGCTTTGCGGGTGGCGGGGATCGGGCCCAGGCCCATTACCGCCGGGTCGCAGCCGGCGCTGGCCACGGCGCGGATGCGCGCGCTCGGGGTCAGGTTGTGGCGGGCGGCGAAGTCGTCGCTGGTGACCAGTACGGCGGAGGCGCCGTCGGTGAGCGGTGAGGAGGTGCCGGCGGTGACTACGCCGTTGTCGTCGAACGCCGGCGGCAGCTTGGCCAGCGCTTCCAGGGAAGTGGTGGGCCGGATGCAGCCGTCTTCGGTGATCCATTCGCCGGTGCCGGTCTGGATGCGCGCGATCTCGTCGCGCAGGCGCCCCTGCTCCCGGGCGTCGGCGGCCTTTTGGTGGGATTCCAGCGCCATCCGTTCCTGCTCGCCGCGGGGAATAGCGTAGCGTTCCGCCACGTTCTCGGCGGTGCGGCCCATGGACACATAGGCGTCGGTGTATTCCTGGAGCCAGGGGTTGGGCGAGAAATTAAAGCCGCCCTGCGGGACCTGGGTCATGGATTCCACGCCCACGCACAGAAAGGCGTCGCCCAGGCCGGCCTCGATGTTGGCGGCGGCGATGTGCACCGCCGACATGGACGAGCCGCAGAAGCGGTTCACGGTCATGCCGCCCACGTCCTGGGGCAGGCCGCTGAGCAGGCCGACGATGCGCGCCAGATTGTTGCCCTGGGACGCTTCCGGGTAGGCGCAGCCGAGAATCACATCTTCCAGCAGCGCCGGGTCGAGATCGGTGCGGGCGAGCAGCGCCTTGACCACCTGGCTGGCCAGATCGTCCGGGCGCACCCCGGCGAGCAGGCCCTTGTTGGCGAAGTGAAACGGGGATCGGGCATAGCCCGCGATGACAGCTTTCATGGTGTCTCTCCTGTTTGCGGTGCGCCCGGCGCCTGTCGCAACCAGGGCAAACCATTGAACAACGCCAGCGCCACCAGGGCGGCCACCATCACCGCGCACAGCGCGGCCAGGTTGCCTGGCAGCCAGCCGGCCACCAGTGTGCAACCGAGGGCCAGCACGCTCAGCCGCACAACACTGGCGAGCAGCGGCCAACCCATGCGGCCGGCGCCTTGGGAAGCGAAATACAGCGCCAGGCCCACGCCCAGAAACGCATAGGCCGGGGCGACGATGCGCAGGTATAAGGCACCGGTGGCGATCGCCTCCGGGTCGTCGGTGAACAGGCCCAGCCAGGCGTGCGGGAACAGCGCCGCCGCCAGGCCCACGGTTTCGGTGGCGATCGCCGCCACCGCCGCGCCGGTCCAGGCGATGCGCCGGGCGCGCTGGAACTGGCCGGCGCCCAGGTTCATGCCCACCATCGCCACCAGGGCGGTGCCGAAACCGAACACGATGGGGATCTGCAGATACTCGATGCGGATGCCCAGGCCGAAGCCGGCCAGCGCCTCCATGCTGGTGCGCGCCACGAAGAAGGTGGCCACCACCACGCACAGATTCGACAGCACGGTGTTCAACGACGACCACAGACCGACGCCGAGGATTTCGCCGAACAGGGCGCGCCGCAGAGGGTGATGCAAACTCAGCCGCACGCCCCCACGACCACGGATCAGTGTGGCCGCGAGAATCACCGTGGCAATCAGGTAATAACCGGCCAGCGCCAGACCGGCGCCGGTGATACCCAGTGCCGGCACCGGGCCGAAGCCGAAAATCAGCACCGGCGAGAGCACCAACAGCAGGGGCACGCCGCCCACCATCACCAGGGCCGGCAGGCGCATATTGCCGGCGCCGCGCAGCACCGCCGACAGACCGTTCATCAACCACAAAAACACCACGCCGCAGAACAGCGCGTTGGAATAGGCCACCGCCGCGTCCAGGGCCGCGCCCTGTCCGCCCAGCGCACCGTAAAGGGGGCCTGCGAAGCCGATCACGATCGCCGAGCAGACCAGCCCGAAGACCAGCACGATCACCACCGCATGCAGAGCCAGGGCGTCGGCCTTGTCCTGATCGCCGGCGCCCAGGGAGCGGGCCACCGCCGAGGAGATGCCGCCGCCGATACCGCCGGCGGACATCATCATCATTAGCATCACCAGCGGAAACACCAGGGCGGCGCCGGCCAGGGCGTCCACGCCCAGCAGGCCGACGTAGTAACTTTCCAGGAAATTGGCCAGTGCCTGGGCCAGCATCACCACCAGGTTGGGGGCCGCCAGCGCCAGCAGGGTGGGCAACACCGGCGCCTCCAGAATCATCCGGGTCCGCGCGTTCGGCAGGGCGCGCGGCGGGCTCAGGGTGGCGGCCTGGTTCACGGTGGTCACCGCTGCATGATCAACAGGGTGGAGGTGGCGCTGGCGTAGAGCTTGCCGTTGCGGTCGGTGAGGCGGGCTTCGGCGAAGCCGAGGCGGCGGCCCAGGGTGATCACCGTGCCTTCGGCGCGCACCGGGCCGGTGTCCTTGGTCATGCCCCGGTGGTAAGCCACTTTCAGTTCCGCCGTGGTATAGGCCTGGTCGGCGTCCAGGCTGGCGTGCACCGCGCAGCCGCAGGCGGAATCCAGCAGGGCGGCGGCGTAGCCGCCGTGCACCGAGCCGATCGGGTTATAGACTTTCTCCGAGGGCGTGCCTTCGAACACGGCGCGGCCTTTTTCCACTTCCACCAGGGTGAAGTCCAGGGTGTCGCCGATGGCCGGGTTACGCTTCTCCCGCATCAGCATCTGCAGGGTTTCCAGGCCGTTCAGTGCGGCTTCGCTCATGGTTTTACTCCAATGTTCGAGTTAAAAAATCCGGGGTTAGTGCGTGCCGGGCAGCTGGGCGGCCACGGCGTCTAGGAATTCTTCGGAAAGCGCCGGGTCGTCCACCGCCCGGGACAGCACCAGCGCACCCACCATGGCGGCGCAGGCGGCCACCGCCTTCTGCCGGCGGGCGGCTTTGGCGCGGGTGGGAAGGGCATTGCCGAGCAGGTCGATAAAGCGCTTTACGCTGCCGGTGAAGGCGGCGCGCACCGGCGGGCTTTGTCGCGCGGCATCGCCGGCCAGGGCGGCCAGCACGCAGCCATCCCCGGGGGCGTCGCGGTGGCGTTTGGACAGGTAGCGGCGGGCCAGGGTGTCCATGGACGGCCCGTCGCTGTCGCTGACCAGCCGTCGCCAGCGTCGCCCGGTGACGCCGATGGCGTACTCGCAGGCTTCCGCCATCAGCTGTTCCTTGGAGTCGAAATGGCCGTAGAAGCCGCCGTGGGTCAGGCCGGCATTCTTCATCAGTTCGGCCACGCCGATGCCGTCGAAGCCCCGTTCGCGAAACAAACGGGCGGCCTGGTGGACAATCTGCTCACGGTTGGCGGCGGCCTGTTCCTTGCTGACTCTCATGCTGGACCTCTTGCGCTTGGCGGTCGCTTTTTGATGATGGGTGTCATTTATATAATGATGATGACCATCATGTAAATAGGCCGCGTGAAGAAAAGTGCGCCGACGGACTGAGACCGGACTGTGCATGAATAGCGAAAGTGTGGGCCGGCTGCTTTTCTTTTCTCCGGCAAAACCGTTCAATAGGTGGCAATAACGATGACTTCTAAAAGCGAGGAGGGAATATGCAAAACGCCGATTTGGGCAAATTGATTCTGCGCCTGACCCTGGGGCTGCTGTTGTTGCTGCACGGCATCGCCAAGCTGGAAAGCGGCGTGGGCTGGATTTCCGGTTCGTTGCAGGGTTATGGGCTGCCGGGTTTTCTCGCCTATGGGGTGTTTATCGGTGAAGTGATCGCCCCGGTGATGATCATCATCGGCTATTACACCCGGATCGGCGCGGTATTGATCGTGGGCAACATGCTGGTGGCGCTGCTGATGGCGCACATGAACGAACTGTTCGCGCTCAGCAAAACCGGCGGTTGGGCGATCGAGCTGCAGGCGTTCTATCTGTTCAACGCGGTGGCGCTGTTCTTCCTCGGCTCCGGCAAATACGCCATGAAAAACTGAAAGAAAAAAATTATGGGAGCGGGCCTCGCCCGCGAAAGGGTGGCAAGAGCCACCCGGCGGGATTCCAGAGACGCGTGGAATCCCGCCGGCCTGCATACCCCCTTTAAAGCGACCCGTGCATCATGTTCTTGCTGCTGATCTGCCCGTTCAGGGTCCAATAGTCATAGAGAATCCCCAGCCCGAACAGACCCACCGTCAGCAGGTAGATGATGCCGGTGATCCATTTGCCCATGTAGAACCGGTGCAGGCCGAACACGCCGAGAAACGTCAGCAAAATCCAGGTGATGTTGTAGTCCGTGGGCCCGGAGCGGTAGCGGATGTCCGCGGACTCATCCATGCCGGGAATCAGAAACAGGTCGATGATCCAGCCGATAAAAAACAGGCCCAGGGTGAAGAACCAGATGGTGCCGGTGATCTGCCGTCCGTAGTAGAAACGGTGGGCGCCCATGAAGCCGAAGATCCAGAGCAGATAGCCGATGATCTTGCTGTGCGTATCCCGATACATGAAAAACCTCTCCGTTGAATTGAAAACGCCGGGCCGTTATAGCTCGACCTTGATGGCGGCAATCACTTTGTTCGCTTTGACGCGGGCGCGTTCCACGCTGTCGGCGCGGGCCACGGCGACGCCCAGGCGGCGGCTGCCGCTGACTTCCGGCTTGCCGAACAGACGCAGGTCGGTATCCGGCTGCGCCAGGGCCTCGTCCAGATTGCCGTAGCGCATGTCGGTGGACTCGCCTTTCACCATCAGCACCGAGGACGCGGATGGCCCCCGCTGTTCGATCAGCGGCACCGGCAGGCCGAGAATGGCGCGGGCATGCAGCGCGAACTCCGACAGGTCCTGGGACATCAGCGTCACCAGGCCGGTGTCGTGGGGGCGCGGTGACACCTCACTGAACCACACCTGATCGCCTTTGACGAAGAACTCCACGCCGAACAGGCCGCGCCCGCCCAGGGCGTCGGTGACCGCTTTGGCCTGCCGTTCCGCCTCCACCAGGGCGGCGTCGTTCATCGGCTGCGGCTGCCAGGACTCGCGGTAATCGCCGTCCTCCTGGCGGTGGCCGATGGGCGCGCAGAACGAGGTGCCGTCCCGGTGGCGCACGGTCAGCAGGGTAATCTCGTATTCGAAATCCACGAACCCTTCCACGATCACCCGGCCCTGGCCGGCGCGGCCGCCGGACTGCGCGTAGTCCCAGGCGTCGTCGATGTCCTGCTCCTGTTTCACCAGGCTCTGGCCCTTGCCGGAGGACGACATCACCGGTTTCACCACACAGGGCAGGCCGATCTCACGCACCGCCGCCAGGTACTCCTCCCGGTTGCCGGCGAAACGGTAGGGCGACGTGTTCAGGCCCAGCTCTTCCGCCGCCAGCCGGCGGATGCCTTCGCGGTTCATGGTCAGGCTGGCGGCGCGGGCGGTGGGCACCACGGTGACGCCTTCCTGCTCCAGCTTGAGCAGCTCGTCAGTGGCGATGGCCTCGATCTCCGGCACGATGAAGTGCGGCCGCTCCTGTTCCACCACGCCCCGTATCGCGGCGCCGTCGAGCATGTCGATCACGTGGCTGCGGTGGGCCACCTGCATGGCCGGCGCGTTGGCGTAGCGGTCCACGGCGATCACTTCACAGCCCAGCCGCATCAGCTCGATGCTGACCTCTTTGCCCAGTTCGCCGGAGCCCAGCAGCAGCACGCGAGTGGCGCCGGGCGCATGGGGGGTGCCCAGAGTGGTCATGGTGGCGGCTCCTTTCCTTGAAAATCATTGCATCGCCCGCGGGCGCGTCGAGGCATGATTGTAGCCGCTACGGAGTGCCTTGTGGGAGCGGCGTCTGGCGCCTGGCGTCCCGCACGCCGTACCATACGCCGCTGGAACGCAGGGAGATCACCATGACCGCGCAAGACGATGAATTCTGGATGGCCCGGGCGCTGACGCTGGCGGAAAGCGCCGCCGGGGAAGGGGAAGTGCCGGTGGGCGCGGTGGTGGTGCGCGACGGCGAGGTGGTCGGCGAGGGCTGGAACCGGCCGATCATCGCCCATGATCCCACCGGCCACGCGGAAGTGAACGCCCTGCGTGACGCCGCCGCTCGGGCGGGCAATTACCGGCTGTCCGGCGCCACCCTGTACGTCACCATTGAGCCCTGCACCATGTGCTTCGGCGCCTTGATGCACGCCCGCATCGCGCGGCTGGTGTACGGCGCCCGGGAACCCCGGGCCGGGGTCTGTGAAAGTCAGCTGGGTCTGCCCGAGCGCGGTTTCTACAACCACCGCATTGAAGTGACCGGCGGCGTTTGCGCGGAGCAAGCCGCGCAATTGCTGCGCGACTTCTTTCGGCAGCGCCGCTAGTCCGCCAGGGCCACCATGTTCGCGCGGTGGCGGTCGGAGTTGTTGGCCCACACCAGCAGGTCGTAGTAGCGGCGGATATGGCGCACGTATACCGCCGCCTGGCCGCCGGGGGCGGCGCCGTAGCGCAGCTGGTTCACGTAGGCCGGGTCGTCGAGCAGGGTGAGGCGGGTTTTCACGTCCTGCCACAGGTCCGGGTTGTCGCCCTGGCGCTCGGTGAGCACGCGGGCGTCTTCCAGGTGGCCCATACCCATGTTGTAGGCGGCCAGCGCCATCCAGGTGCGGTCCGGTTCCTGGATGCGGTCCGGCACCCGGTCGTGCAGCTTACGCAGGTAGGCGGCGCCGGCACGGATGCTCTGGGCCGGGTCGGTGCGGTCGGAGACGCCCATTTCCCGGGCGGTGCGGTTGGTCAGCATCATCAGGCCCTCGACCCCGGTGGGGGAGATCGCCTGGGCGTCCCACAGGGATTCCTGATAGGCCATCGCCGCCAGCAGGCGCCAGTCGAAGCCGGCGTCCACGGACGCTTCCTGGAACTGGGCGGTGTAGCTGGGCAGGCGGTCGTCCATATGGCGGATAAAGCTGCGCGCCGCGTACAGGTTGAACTGGTCCACATGGCCGTAGAAACGGTTCGCCAGCCGGGTGGTGGTGCCGTCCGCCTTGGCCTGGGTCAAAAAGCGCTGCGCCGCCAGATAGAGGCTGCGGTCGTCGTTGGCGCGGAACGCCCACGCCAGGCCCTGATCCACGCTCAGGGTGAAGCCGGACGCCAGGTCCGGAAACAGTGAGCGGTGGATCGCATAGGCGTTGGAGTTGATCAGGGCGTAGTCGCCGTCGCCTTGCTCGACCAGGGCCAGCAACTGCTCGGCGGTGGCGTTCTCCACCTGCTCGAAGCTCAGTTCCGGGTGGTCCAGCTGCGCCGCCACCAGCATGTCCGCGTGGCGGCTGCCGGCGCGCACCAGCACCTCCTTGCCGATCAGGTCGGTGATCTCGGCGGGGCGCTGGTCACCCAGGCGGTACATCACCAGGGTGTCCACGTTCTGGTAGGGGGTGCTGTAGCGCAGCGCTTGGTCGCCGTCGTGGCCGGCCAGCAGGGCGGATGCGGCCAGATCGGCCTTACCGCGGCGCACCGCGTACTTAAGGTCGGAGGTGCTGTCCACCTCCAGCAGGCGCAGTTCCACGCCCAGGCGCTCGGCAAAGCCGCGCGCCAGCTCGTATTCCATGCCGGTGAGGCCGTTGGGGTCACGGTAGACGGTGGTCAGTGAGGGCCGGGTGGCCACCACCAGCTCGCCCCGCGCCTGGACACGTTCCAGGGCGGTGGGGGTGGGGCGCATCGCCACCATCAGCCCGACCGCGCCAAGCAGCGCGAGCGGGGCGATAAGCTGTCGGCCGGGGCGGAGGAAACCGCGAAGCCGTTGTAGCACTGTCATATCCGTTGATACCTCTGCTGGGTGTACTCCAGACAGGTCGGTACGGCCCGTGCCGTCCATCGCCGGACCCGGAAATCGGGGCGCTCGCCCCCGGGTCGGCTGTGACCTACATCACGTGTGCGCGGCGAATCTACCATCGGAACTGGTCAAAAATCCATCATTTTTGTCCAACAATCATATTTGCTTGCATCTTTGCGGCCCCCGCGGCGCGCGCATAGGAATTCGGGCGGCCATCCCTTATCATTGCGATCCTTATTTCTCCCCCTGCACGTAAAGGAAAAGCCGACCCCATGCTGATCCTCCCCGGTAGCCCGGCCCTATCCGCGTTTAGAAAGGAAAAACTGCTGGAGGCTCTGCCCCAGGCAGAGGCTCTGTCCGCCCGTTTCGTGCACTTCGTGGAGCTGTCTCCAACGGAGGGCGACGCCGGGCTGGATGAGCGCGAGCGCCAGGTGCTCGACAGCCTGCTGGAATACGGCCCCAGCCTGGAAGACGCGGCCGTGGAAGAGAGCGGCAGTGAAACCTTCGTGGTGGTGCCCCGCCCGGGCACGGTGTCGCCGTGGTCGTCCAAGGCCACCGACATCTGCCACAACGCCGGCCTCGCCAAGGTGGCGCGGGTGGAGCGCGGCATTGAGTACCGGCTCAAGCTCAACGGTCCGGCGGACCGGGGCGAGCTGGCGGCGGCGTTGCACGATCGCATGGTGGAAGCCGTGCTCGACCGGCTGGAGGACGCCGAGGTGCTGTTCACCCACCACCGGCCGCGCCCGCTGACCAGCGTGGACGTGATCGGCGGCGGCCGCGAGGCGCTGGCCACCGCCAACGGCGAGCTGGGCCTGGCGCTGGCGGAGGATGAAATCGACTACCTGGCGGAGCGCTTCACCGCCCTGGGGCGCAACCCCTCGGACGCCGAGCTGATGATGTTCGCCCAGGCCAATTCCGAGCACTGCCGCCACAAGATCTTCAACGCGGACTGGACCATCGACGGCCAGGAGCAGGACCTCAGCCTGTTCGCCATGATCCGCAACACCTACAAGCACGCCAGCGAGGGCGTGCTCAGCGCCTACAGCGATAACGCGGCGGTGGTGGCCGGGCCGGTGGCGGACCGCTTCTACCCGGACCCGGGCAACGCCGGTTACCCGTGTGAGTACCGCTACCGCAACGAGCCGGTGCACATGCTGATGAAGGTGGAGACCCACAACCATCCCACCGCCATCGCCCCACGCCCCGGCGCGGCCACCGGCGCCGGCGGCGAGATCCGCGACGAGGGCGCCACCGGCCGCGGCGGCAAGCCCAAGGCCGGCCTCACCGGCTTTTCCGTGTCCAACCTGTGCATCCCCGGTTTCCGCCAGCCCTGGGAAGACGACTACGGCCGCCCCGGGCGCATCGCCTCGCCGCTGGACATCATGATCGACGGGCCGCTGGGCGGCGCCGCCTTTAATAACGAGTTCGGCCGGCCCAACCTGTGCGGCTACTTCCGCACCCTGGAAATCCAGGCGCCGGGCGTGGCCGGCGACGAGCGCCGCGGCTACCACAAGCCGATCATGATCGCCGGCGGGCTGGGCAACGTCCGCGACGGCGACGTGCACAAGAAACCGATTCCGCCGGGCGCCAAGATCATCGTGATCGGCGGCCCGGCCATGCTGATCGGCCTGGGCGGCGGCGCCGCCAGTTCCATGGCCAGCGGCGAATCCGACGAAGCGCTGGATTTCGCCTCGGTGCAGCGCGACAACCCGGAAATCGAGCGCCGCGTCCAGGAAGTGATCGACCGCTGCTGGGCGCTGGGCGAGCACAATCCGATTGTGTCGATCCACGACGTGGGCGCCGGCGGCCTGTCCAACGCGCTGCCGGAGCTGGTCCACGACCACGACCGGGGCGCCAAACTGTCGCTGCGCGCCATCCCCAGCGCCGAACCGGGCATGAGCCCGGTGGAAATCTGGTGCAACGAAGCCCAGGAGCGCTATGTGCTGGCGGTGCTGCCGGAGGACCTGGAGCGCTTCGAGGCGCTGTGTGAGCGCGAGCGCGCGCCGTTCGCGGTGCTCGGCGAGGCCACCGAAGCGGAACACCTGGAGGTGGCCGACGACCACTTCGGCGATGCGCCGGTGGACCTGCCCATGGATCTGCTGTTCGGCAAGCCGCCGAAAATGCAGCGCGGCTACGACCGGGAAGATTTCGAGCGCCAGCCGTTCACCACCGAAGGCATTGAGCTTAAGGACGCCATCGAGCGGGTCATGCGCCTGCCCACGGTGGCCTCCAAGAATTTCCTGATCACCATCGGCGACCGGTCGGTGACCGGCCTGGTGCACCGTGATCAGATGGTCGGCCCCTGGCAGGTGCCGGTGGCCGACTGCGCGGTGACCGCCACCGGCTACAACCAGCGCACCGGTGAAGCCATGGCGATGGGCGAGCGCACCCCGGTGGCGCTGGTCAACGCGGCCGCCTCCGGCCGCATGGCGGTGGCGGAAACCCTCACCAACCTGGCCGGCGCCCACATCGGCTCGCTGGGCCAGATCCGCCTGTCCGCCAACTGGATGGCCGCCGCCGGCCACCCGGGCGAGGACCAGGCCCTGTTTGAAACCGTGAAAGCGGTGGGCATGGAGCTGTGCCCGAAGCTGGGCATCGCCATCCCGGTGGGCAAGGACTCCCTGTCCATGCGCACCCTGTGGCAGGAAAAAGGCATCGACAAGAGCGTGGTGGCGCCGCTGTCGCTGATCGTCTCCGGTTTCGCCAACGTCACCGACATCGGCCTGACCGCCACGCCGCAGCTCAAAACCGGCCTGGACAGCGAGCTGCTGCTGATCGACCTGGGCCGCGGCAAGAACCGCCTGGCCGGCTCGGCGCTGGCCCAGGTGTTCGGCAAGGTCGGCGATGTGGCGCCGGACCTGGATGACGCCGACGATCTGATCGCCTTCTTCGAAGTGACCCAACGGCTGCTGGCGGAAGAGCGCCTGCTCGCCTACCACGACCGCTCCGACGGCGGCCTGTTCACCACCCTGGCGGAGATGGCGTTCGCCGGCCGCACCGGCGTGGACATCGTGCTGGACAACATCGCCGGTGACGGCCCTGAGGCCGTGGCGGCGCTGTTTGCCGAGGAGGCCGGCGCGGTGATCCAGGTGCGCGCCGCCGACGTGCAGGCGGTGCGCCAGCGTTACCAGGACGCCGGTCTGGGCGGCTGCGTGCACAGCGTCGGCACCGTCAACGACGAGGACGTGGTGCGCCTGCGCCTGGGCGGCGCGGTGTTGCGCGAACGCCCGCGCTGGGGCCTGCAGCGGCTGTGGTCGGAAACCAGCTACCGGATTCAGGCGCTGCGCGACAACCCGGACTGCGCCCGCCAGGAGTTCGAATCGATCGCCGATTCCAACGACCCGGGCCTGAACGTGCGGCTCACCTTCGACATGAGCGAGGACGTGGCCAGCCCGTTCATCAACACCGGCGCCCGCCCCAAGGTGGCGATTCTGCGCGAGCAGGGCGTTAACGGCCACATGGAAATGGCCGCCGCCTTCGACCGGGCCGGGTTCAGCGCCATGGACGTGCACATGAGCGACTTGCTCGCCGGCCGCGTCAGCCTGGATGACATGAAAGGCCTGGTGGCCTGCGGCGGCTTCTCCTACGGCGACGTGCTGGGCGCCGGCGAGGGCTGGGCCAAGAGCATTCTCTACAACCCGGGTCTGCGCGACGCCTTCAACCGCTTCTTCTTCCGCGAGGACACCTTCTCGCTGGGGGTCTGCAACGGCTGCCAGATGCTGTCCAACCTCAAGGATCTGATCCCCGGCGCCGAGCACTGGCCGCACTTCGTGCGCAACCTGAGCGAGCAGTTCGAGGCGCGCACCTCGTTGGTGGAGATCCAGGACTCGCCGTCCGTATTGCTGCGTGACATGGCCGGCACCCGCCTGCCGATCGCCGTGGCCCACGGCGAAGGCCGCGCCGAGATCAGCGACCAGGACCTCAACCGCAACATCGAACAGCGGCTGCTGGCATTGCGCTACGTGGACAGCCTGGGCAACCCGGCGGAGCAGTACCCCGCCAACCCCAACGGTTCCGCCCAGGGCGTCACCGGCTTCACCTCCCGCGATGGCCGGGCCACCATCATGATGCCGCACCCGGAGCGGGTGTTCCGCGTGCTGCAGAACAGCTGGATCCCGGATGATTGGCGCCGGTTTGAGAACGGGCCCTGGTATCGGTTGTTTGCCAACGCCCGGAAATGGGTCGGGTGAAGGCAGTTAATAGTTAAGAGTTAATAGTTAACAGTGGAAAGCGAAGTCAAAAGACTGGGCGCTTTTGCGGGATTGGAGTGGGGGAGTATGGCGGACGAGATGTATAACTATTTTGATATGTTGATCGCGGAGTCGCCGGAGCCGACGGCGGTGTCCGAGCGGCGTCGGGAGCTGGCCAGCGAGTTGAAGGCGATCAGTGAGCAGTTGATACGTCTGGACGCGGATGAGGCGGCGCTGGCGGAGTACACTGAGCAGGCGCGGGCGTTGCGTGAACGCCTGGAAGGACATGGCCATCGCAGCATGCGCGATATTCTTGGCCGGCTGATTGTCGGCAAGGGCAGCCGCCAGGACGCGCTGGATATGGCCGACTTTGAAATCCTGACCGGCCAGGCGACGCCGCTGTCGCCGCCGCTGGAGCTGTGGCTGGACGGCGACACCGTGCGCGGCCGCGCCACCTTCGGGCGGCTGTTCATGGGCCCGCCGGGCAAGGTGCACGGTGGCGTGCTGTCCCTGGCCCTGGATATGCTGATGGCCAAGTGTCAGGATTTCGTCACCGGCCTGGGCATGACCGGCACGCTCAACATCCGCTATATGGCGCCCACGCCGCTGAATACGGAGATCCGCTTTGAGTCCCGCGTGACCAAAGTGGAAGGCCGCAAGCTGCTCACCGAAGCCAAGGTGTTCGCCGGCGACACCCAGACCGTGTCCGCCACCGGCGTGTGGATTTCATCCCAGGGCAACTATCAGTTGCGCGACGCCTATGCGCACCTGGCCGAGCCCGCCGACAACGACCGCGAGACCGCCTGAACCCGGGCGGTCCGCCAGGGAGGCCCGATGACCGTCTACAAGCTTTGTTTCTACGTCCCCGAAGAGCATGCCGAAGCGGTGAAGAACGCCGTCTTCGAGGCCGGCGCCGGCCGCATCGGCAACTACGATTGCTGCAGCTTTCAGGTTGCCGGCCAGGGGCAGTTCCGGCCCCTGGAAGGCAGCGACCCCTACATAGGCGGCCAGGGCGAGATCGAAACGGTGCGCGAATTCCGGGTGGAAACCATTTGCATGGAAGACCACCTCAAAGCCGCCCTCAGCGCTCTGCGTCTCGCCCACCCCTACGAAGAGCCCGCCATCGACCTGTGGCGGCTCGAGGACCTGCCTGGTTAGGTTCGGACCAGCGTGCGGGCTTTGTGCGAGCGGGCCCAGCCCGCGAAAGGCCGGCGAATGCCGGCCGGCAGGATCCCAGAGAGCTCTCTAACGGCAGCACAAACAAGGTCTCTGGAATCCTGCCGGGCGACCTGGGTCGCCCTTTCGCGGGCAGACCCGCTCCCACAAGTTCAGCCGTCCAGCGAAGGTTTGCGCTTCAAAGGCGGGATGTCCTGGGTGCGCACCGGAAACTCATTGCCGTTCGCGCGGTCCTGGATAAAGAACTTCAGCGTCCGGCCGATGGTGGGGAAGGCGAGCTCGTCCCAGGGAATCTCATCCTCGGAGAACAGGCCGGCGTCGGCGCTTTCGTCGCCCACGCCGTAGTCGCCGTTGACCATCTCGCTGAGGAAGAACATGTAGACCTGGTTAATGTGCGGCAGGTTGAACACCGTGTACAGGTCGCCGATCGCCACGGTGGCGCAGGCTTCTTCCCAGGTTTCCCGGGCGGCGCCTTCCTGCAGGGTCTCGCCGTTTTCCATATAGCCGGCGGGCAGGGTCCAGTAGCCGACCCGCGGCTCGATGGAGCGTTTGCAGAGCAGGAAGCGGCCTTCCCAGACCGGGATCGCGCCGACCACGATCTTCGGGTTCTGGTAGTGGATCACGCCGCAGTGGTTGCACCAATAGCGGGGCCGGTTATCCCCTTCGGGGATGGAGAACAGAATCTCTTCGCCGCAATGGCTGCAATATTTCATTGATGCTCTCGCCTGCTTATGGAACCTCATCGGGGCGCCTGGCCGCCGGCCGGCATGATGAGGAAACGACAGCCTAATGGCTTGGCGGTGGATCGGCAATTAGGGCGTTTTCACGGGCTCCGCCGTGAATAGAGGGCATCCGGCCTTGCCCGGTGCGCGAGGCCTGTTCAAACTGGTGTTTGAAATAAAACTGGGAGTACCCCGTGCTAGAAAAACTCCGGCAGCGCATGTCGGCCTACCCTTTCAATGATTTACCGGTGGATTTGCCGGAAGCGGCCGTGCTGATGCCGTTCGTGGACCAGCCCGACCCGGAACTGATTCTCACCGTCCGCGCCCAGGGCATGCCCACCCACGCCGGCGAGGTGGCGTTTCCGGGCGGTAAACGGGACCCCGGCGACCGCGATCTGTTGCACACCGCCCTGCGTGAAAGCCATGAGGAGGTGGGGCTGGCCCAGCGTGAAGTGGAGGTGATCGGCCAGCTGTCGCCGCTGGCGTCCCGGTTCGGCATGAAGGTGACCCCGTTCGTGGGCGTGGTGCGGGCCGGGGTGGATCTGACCCCCGAGCCCGGCGAGATCGAGACCATCTTCCAGGTGCCGTTGAGCTTCTTCCTGGAAGAAGAGCCGGAGCTGTCGCCGCCGATCGACTTTTACGGCCGCCGCCTGTGCATGCCCAGTTATTATTACGAGGACAAGCGGATCTGGGGGCTGACCGCCTTTATGATCCTGGATTTGATCAATCATGTGTACGACGCCGATGTGCGTTTCGACCTGACGGGTGAAAAATGATCTATAAACTGGAAGGCCGCCGCGTGGAAATGCGGGGTGAAGGCCAATGGGTGGCGCCCAACGCCACGGTGATTGGTTCGGTGGTGCTGGGCGCCAACAGCAGCGTCTGGTTCGGCGCGGTGATCCGCGGCGACAACGACCTGATCGAGATCGGTGACAACACCAACGTGCAGGAAAATTCCGTACTGCACGTGGACCCGGGCGTGCCGATGAAAATCGGCAACGGCGTCACCGTCGGTCACAAGGTCATGCTGCACGGCTGCACCATCGGCGATAACAGCCTGATCGGTATCAACGCGGTGGTGCTGAACAAGGCGAAAATCGGCAAGAACTGCATCATCGGCGCCCACGCCCTGGTGCCCGAGGGCATGGAAATCCCCGATAATTCCCTGGTGATGGGCGCGCCGGCCAAGGTGGTCAAGGAGATCTCCGACGGCCACAAGGCGATGCTGACCATGAGCAGCCAGCACTACGCCGCCCACGCCAAACACTTCGATGAGCACCTGGAAGTCGATGAGCGCTTTCAATAACCGGCCGGAATTCCCGGAAGCCCCGGTGTCGCCCTGCGTATCGATCTGCGCCCTGGACGGGGACGATATCTGCGTGGGGTGCTTCCGCACCGGCCGCGAGATCAGCTATTGGGGCCTGCTGCCCGTGGAAGAGCGCCGCGAGGTGCTGGTCCGCTGCCAGCAGCGCATGGCCGGCGAACCGGCGCCGTGCATGGTGACGAAGGAGCAGCCGTGAGCGAGACGGAGCAGCCGTTATTGCCCGCCCGTCCCCGGGTGGGGTTGGCGCTGGGCAGCGGGTCCGCCCGGGGATGGGCGCACATCGGCATTATTCAGGCGCTGGAAGAGCGCGGCATCGAAATCGACGTGGTGGCGGGCACCTCCATCGGCGCCCTGGTGGGCGGCGCCTACGTCAGCGGCGCGCTGAAGGAGTTCGGTGACTGGGTGCGCACCCTGACCACCAAGGACGTCTTCGGACTGATGGATTTCACTTTCTCCGGCGGGGTGGTGAAGGGGGAAAAGCTGTTCGGCTTTTTCGAGAAGCTGCACAGCAACCCCAATATCGAAGACCTGGAAAAGCGGTTCGTCACCGTGGCCACGGACATGAAAAGCGGCCGCGAAGTGTGGATCAGCAAGGGGCCGGTGCTGGACGCCGCCCGCGCCTCCTGCGCGCTGCCCGGGCTGTTCTCGCCCCTGCAGCACCAGCGGCGCTGGATGCTGGACGGCGGCCTGGTCAACCCGGTGCCGGTGTCGGCGGCGCGGGCGTTCGGCGCCGACGTGGTGATCGCGGTGAACCTGAACGCCCAGCTGGTGGGTGCGCACCTGTCCCGCCAGACACCGCCGGAGGGTGGCGACAGCGACGAGGACCGCAGCCTGTGGCAGAAGATGACCCACTACTTCTCATCCCAGGACGGCGGCCCGCCGGGCTTCTTCGATGTGGTGGCGTCCAGCGTCAATATCATGCAGGACCGCATCACCCGCTCGCGGATGGCCGGCGATCCGCCGGAAGTCACCCTGATTCCGCTGCTGGAGGATTTCGCCCTGATGGACTTCCACCGCGCCGGGGAAGCCATTGATGAGGGCTACCGGCTGGTGGAGCGGCATGAGGGGGATATTTTTGCTTGGGTGGGGGCGCCGGACGCGGACAGAGTGTAGGTCTCTGGGATCCTGCCGGCCGGCGCAGCCGGCCTTTCGCGGGCGGGGCCCGCTCGCACAGGGGTGCCGGTTTTAGGGGGCCTCGGGCTCGTTTGAGGCGTGGCGTACCTTGGCGGCCTTCACCATGTTGTCCTTCACCTGCAGGATTTCGATCAGGTAGTCGCCGATGCGGATCGAGATGTTGGCGTCGGGGATGTCCTGCAGGTATTCCAGGATCAAGCCGTTGAGCGTGCGCGGTCCGCCGGTGGGCAGGTCCCAGTCCAGTGAGCGGTTGATCTCGCGCAGGTGGGTGGCGCCGTCGATCACATGGCTGCCGTCCTCCTGGGGGTGGATGTCCTGGCTGGTGGCGGCCAGGTCGGTGGTGAATTCGCCGACGATCTCCTCGAGGATGTCCTCCAGCGTCACCAGCCCCAGCACGTCGCCGTATTCGTCCACCACGATGCCGATGCGCCGCCGCGCGTTCTGGAAATTGATCAGCTGACGGTTCAGCGACGTGCCTTCCGGCACGAAGTAGGGCTCCACCGTGTGCTGCATCAGCTCCGCTTTGTTGATGTCTTCCTTGAGCAGCAGCCGGCTCAGTTTGCGCAGGTGCAGCAGGCCCAGCATGTTGTTGGGGTCGCTGCGGTAGACGGGCAGCCGGGTGTGCTGGCTGGCGCGCAGGGTGGACATGATCTCGTCCATGTCGTCGTCGATATCCACGCCCACCATCTCGTTGCGCGGGATCATGATGTCTTCCACCGTGACGCTTTCCAGATCCAGGATATTGAGCAGCATCTTCTGGTGCTTTTCCGGGATCAGGCCGCCGGCCTCGTTGACCACGGTGCGCAGCTCCTCGGGGCTGAGGTGGTCGTCGTCGCTGTTGCGGGTCTGGGCGCCGGCCAGCTTCAGGAACACCATGCTGATGCCGTTGACCAGCCACACCAGCGGCGCCAGCAGCACCTGCAGGGGCTTGAGCACCACGCTGGCGGGGAAGGCGATGCGCTCCGGCTTGAGCGCGGCGTAGGTTTTCGGGGTGATCTCCGCGAATACCAGCATCACCAGGGTGATCACCACCGGTGCCACCGCCGCGCCGCTGTCGCCCAGCCAGCGGATCGCCAGGATCGCCGCCACCGTGGCGGCGAAGTTGTTGACGAAATTGTTACCGATCAGGATCACCGACAGCAGGCGGTCGGTGCGGCGCAGCAGGCTCTCCACCCGCACGGCGGCGCGGTGCCCCTGGCGGGCCAGATGCCGCAGGCGATAGCGGTTGATCGCCACCATGCCGGTTTCACTGCTGGAGAAGAAGGCGGAGCCGAGAATCAGGATGATCAGGGCGGTGATCAGCCACCCGTCGGAGAAACTGTCCAAGAGGAAGTCGTTTCGTTGCTTATTGGCAGCACATTGTTTGGGGTCGGCGGTGGGCTGTCAACTGTGTCCCAGCCACAGGGCGGTCAGCTCCGCGCGGCTGCGCACATTGAATTTGCGGAACAGGGTTTTCACGTACTGGTGGGTGGTGTGCGGGCTCTGGCCCATGGCCTCGGCGATGTTTTTCTCGGCGCTGCCGGCCAGCATATGCTTGAGCACGCCGCGCTCGGTGGGGGTGAGCGGGGCGTCGGCCATCAGCTGGCCGTAGCTGAGGTGGATCTGCCGGTTCAGCCAGCCCAGGCTGCGCAGGGCGTAACTGGCGACGTCCAGGTCCTGCGGGGCGAAATCGGGCTGGCCGCGCAGCCGGTCGAACATAAAGTAGCTTTCCACGTCCTCGTTCACCGGCATCACCACGAACAGGCGGTCGGTGATGCCGCGCCCCAGATAATGGTGGATGTAGTGGTCGCCGGAGTAGAACCCCTCGGAGACGTGGTCCACCAGCAGGGTGGCGCGGAAGTCGCCGGCACGGCGCACATGGTTGTAGGTGGATTCGTCCGGGATGCCTTTGTCGAGCCGTTTCACCGCGCCGGTGTAGGCCTGCTGGTCCGCCGGCAGCTCGCCGTGGAAGAACACCGAACGCGCCCGCCAGCCCAGCAGCGGGTCGTTGTGGGCGTCGTCGGCGAGGCGCAGGGAGGAGAGCCACAGGCCGTGGCGTGAGTCGATCAGCGCGCTGATCTCGGTGAACAGTTTGTTCAGGCAGACTTCGGGGGCGGAGGCGGGCAGTTCGGCCATCTCGTCCCACAGGCGGTGGATGGCGGTCCGTGTCTCCTCATCGATGTGCATCCCGCCCTCCCTAGGTTTTGTCGAGAATCACTTCCAAAACCAGTTGGGAGCCGAAGAACGCCACCACCAGCACCGCGAAGCCCGCCAGGGTGAAGCGCACCGCCGTGCGGCCGCGCCAGCCGCGCAGATGGCGGCCGCTCAGCAGCACCGCGAAAATCACCCAGGAGACCAGCGTCAGCACGGTCTTGTGCACCAGGTGCTGGGCGAACAGGTCGTCCACGTACATAAAGCCGAACAGAATCGCCAGCGTCAGCAGGCTCTGGCCCAGCCAGATGGTGTCGAACAGCATCGACTCCATCACCTGCATGGGCGGGAACAGGCGCATCACCCCGCGGATATGGCCGTCCTTGAGCTGGCGGTCCTGGACCATCAGCAGCAGGGCCTGGCAGGCGGACAGCACCAGCACCGCGTAGGCGAGGATCGAGAGCAGCACATGCAGGCCGATGCCGTGCTCCAGCGGATGGGCGTTGTAACCGGTGTCGATCCACAGGCTGGCGGGGATGATCAATGCCGCGAACGGAAACACCAGCGCGCCGATCCACTGAAACGGCCGGTACAGGCTGGACACCAGCACCAGCCCGGCGCCCACCGCCGCCATGCAGGAGGCCACCGAGAACAGGCCCAGGCGCAGCCCCTGGTCGGTGACCAGCAGGAAATACAGCCCCACGGCGTGGGTGGCCACCGCCAGACCGCCGGGCAGCATCAGCACCGCCCGTGACGGCGCCGCCTGACCGCGGAACTGGCGGTACAGCAGCAGCGACGAGAGCGCGTATAAAAAAGTGGCGATCAGGCCCAGGGCCTCGGCAGCAGTCATAGGGTGCGATTTCTCCGAAAAAGCCGCCGAAGTCTGGCACAGGTCCCGGTGCTTTTGAAGCGCCAGCCATGACGGGCGGGGCATCGGTGCCCTATAATCGGCGGCCTGTCGTCTCGGCGTGCGCGGTCAGCGCCGCCGAGCGCTCGAAATCTGGAGGTTGATGATCATGTTCGAGAATCTCACGGACCGCCTGGGCCAGTCACTCAAAGGCCTGGCCGGCCAGGGGCAGCTCACCGAAGACAATATCCGCGACACCCTGCGCGAGGTGCGCAAGGCGCTGCTGGAGGCCGACGTGGCCCTGCCGGTGGTCAAGGAGTTCGTGGAACAGGTCAAGGAAAAGGCCCTCGGCCAGGAGGTGTTGAAGAGCCTTAACCCGGGCCAGGCGTTCGTCAAGATCGTCAACGACGAGCTGGTGCACACCATGGGCGACGCCAACGACGCCCTGAATCTGGCCTCCAAGCCGCCGGTGGTGATCATGATGGCGGGCCTGCAGGGCGCCGGTAAGACCACCTCGGTGGCCAAGCTGGCGCGTTTCCTCCAGGAGCGGGAAAAGAAGAAGGTGATGGTGGTGTCCGCCGACGTCTACCGCCCGGCGGCCATCGACCAGCTGCAGACCCTGGCCGGCGAGGTGAAGGCGGAATTCTTCCCCTCCACCGGTGACCAGGACCCGGTCGACATCGCCAACAACGCCCTGGCGTCGGCGCGCAGCAAATATATGGACGTGCTGATCGTCGATACCGCCGGTCGTCTGCACGTGGACGAGCAGATGATGGGCGAGATCAGCCGTCTGCACGGCGCCATCAGCCCGGCGGAGACCCTGTTCGTGGTCGACGCCATGACCGGCCAGGACGCCGCCAACACCGCCCAGGCCTTTAATGAGGCGCTGCCGCTCACCGGCGTGATCCTCACCAAGGCGGACGGCGACTCCCGGGGCGGCGCGGCGCTGTCCGTGCGCCACCTCACCGGCAAGCCGATCAAATTCATCGGCATGGGCGAGAAAACCGACGCCCTGGAGCCCTTCCACCCGGACCGGATCGCCAGCCGCATTCTCGGCATGGGCGACGTGCTGTCGCTGGTGGAGCAGGCCGAGCGCACCCTGGACAAGAAGAAAGCCGACAAGATCGCCAAGAAGTTCAAGAAAGGCCGGGCGATGGACTTCGAGGATCTGAAGGACCAGTTCCAGCAGATGCGCAACATGGGCGGCATGGCCAGCCTGCTCGACAAGCTGCCCGGCATGGGCGGCATGATGGAGGCGGCCCAGAACCCGGCCTCCATGAAACAGATGAAGCACATGGAAGCCCTGATCGACTCCATGACCCCCAAGGAGCGCCGCAACCCGGACGTGATCAAGGGCTCGCGTAAGAAGCGCATCGCCGCCGGCGCCGGCCTGGAAATCCAGGACCTCAACCGCCTCATGAAGCAGCAGAAAATGATGGCGAAGATGATGAAGAAGATGCGCGGCAAGGGCGGCATGAAGAACATGATGCGCGGCATGGAAGGCATGATGGGCGGCGGCTCCGGCGGTCCCGGCGGCGGCATGCCCCCGGGCGGCATGGGCGGCGGCGGTGGCATGCCGCCCATGGGCGGTGGCGGCGGTGGTCTGCCCCCCATGGGAGGCGGCCGCTAGGGCTTTATCTCGGCTGCGGATGGGCGTACAATCCGCACCCTTCGCGACCCGACCGGGCCTTTTTCATGGCGCCGGGCGGGTTTTCAAGCGGATACGATGGCCAGCGGCGGGCGCCGCGGGCCGGGAAACCGGATTGAATTAAGGTAATTGAATTATGGTAGTTATTCGTCTCGCCCGCAGTGGCGCCAAGAAACGTCCCTTCTATCACATCGCCGTGGCCGACAGCCGCACTTCCCGCGATGGCCGTTTCATCGAACGTCTGGGCTTCTACAACCCGATCGCCCGTGGCGGCGAAATCCCGCTGCGCATTGATCTGGCCAAGGTTGACGCCTGGGTCGCCGAGGGTGCTCAGCCCTCCGAGCGCGTTAAGGCGCTGGTCAAGAAAGCCCGGAAAGAAGCCGAGAAAAGCGCGTAAGGCGCGCGTAGCGAGCGCCTGAAGATGGCGGCAGCCGATAACGCCCTGACATCCGAGCAGGTGTTGGTGGTGGGCCGCGTAATGGCGGTCCACGGCGTCCAGGGGTGGGTGAAGGTGTATTCCCACACCGACCCGATGGAAAACATCTTCGAGTATCAGCCCTGGTATATGCGTCGCGGCGAGCACTGGCTGCCGGTGACGCTCACCGGCAAGCGCCGGCAGGGCAAGGGGCTGGTGGCCGGCGTGCAAGGTTGCAACGACCGGGACCAGGCCCAGCAAGAGCTGGTCGGGCGGGACATCGCCGTCCCCCGCGACCTGCTGCCCCGCTCCGGCGGGGGCGATTATTACTGGCGCGATCTGATCGGCCTGCGGGTGAAACTCGCCGACGGCCGGGATCTGGGCCGGGTGCACAGTTTAATGGAAACCGGCGCCAACGATGTTCTGGTGGTGCGCGGCGACGGCGACAGTCTCGACCGGGAAGAGCGGTTGCTCCCCTGGTTGCCCGAGCAGGTGATTCTGGATGTGGATCTGGAGCACGGCGAGATGCGGGTGGACTGGGACCCGGAGTTTTAGCGAAGCGGCTCTAACGGGGGCACGGCCATGCGGATAACGCTGATCACCCTGTTCCCGGAGATGGCGCGGGCGGTCACCGACTTCGGGGTTACCCGGCGCGCGGTGGAGAACGGCCAGCTGGTGCTGGACACGGTGAACCCGCGGGATTTCACCGAGGACCGCCACCGCACCGTGGACGACCGCCCCTTCGGCGGCGGCCCCGGCATGGTGATGAAGGTGGCGCCGCTGGAAAAGGCGCTCACCCACGCCCGGCAACGGGCCGGCGGTGGCAGGGTGATCTACCTGTCGCCCCAGGGGCGGCCGCTGACCCAGGCGAAAGCCGAAGCGCTGGCGGCGGAGCCGGAACTGATTCTGCTTGCCGGTCGCTACGAAGGGGTCGATGAGCGATTGTTGGAAGCGTCGGTGGACGAGCAGATCTCCATCGGCGACTACGTGCTCAGCGGCGGTGAACTGCCGGCGCTGGTACTGATCGACGCGGTGACGCGTCTGCTGCCCGGAGTGCTCGGGCATCAGGATTCGGCGGCCCAGGATTCGTTTTCCGGTGATATGGAAAACCTGCTGGACTGCCCGCACTACACACGGCCCGAGCTGTATCAGGGCCGGTCGGTGCCTGAAGTTCTGCTCAGTGGCGACCACGAACGGATCCGCCGCTGGCGTTTGAAGCAGGCACTGGGACGCACCTGGCGGTGGCGTCCCGAACTGCTGGAGGCCCGCCGGGAGCGGGGCTTGAGCAAGGAAGAGAGCGAGTTGCTCGACGAATACATCCGCGAGTTCAAAGCGCGGGACGACGGGCAGCAATACAGCGATCAATGAACCGAGGAGCCTGCCATGAGCGGCAAAAAACCCCTGATTCAGGAAATCGAACAGGCACAGCTGAAAACCGATGTGCCCGAGTTCGGCGCCGGTGACACCGTCACCGTGCAAGTGAAAGTGAAAGAAGGCACCCGTGAGCGTCTGCAGGCGTTCCAGGGTGTGGTCATCGCCCGCCGTAACCGCGGTCTCAACTCCGCCTTCACGGTGCGTAAGGTGTCCCACGGCGTGGGCGTTGAGCGGGTGTTCCAGCTGCACAGCCCGATCATCGATTCCATCGAAGTGAACCGTCGCGGCGACGTGCGTCGCGCCAAGCTGTACTTCCTGCGTGACCGCTCCGGTAAGTCCGCGCGGATCAAGGAAAAAATCCGCAAGTAATCGAACTTGCGGTTGTGCCGCCGCGAGCCATGTCGTCTCAGCCTTTGCTGTAGGGCAATTCGGAGACGACCTCTGGTCCGGCGGACGCTCCCAAAAAAAGGGCCACCCCAGGGTGGCCCTTTTTTATGCGGCTTGCGGCTGCCTCTATTTAGACACCGCCCGGAACACCGCCAGAATCACCAGAGCGCCGATCACTGCGGTCACCAGGCCGCCCAGGCTGAACGAGCCCACCGGGCCGCCGATGCCGGCCATGGCGCCCAGCCAGCCGCCGACGATCGCGCCGATAATGCCGAGAATAGTGGTGAGAATAAATCCCCCGCCGTCGCGGCCGGGCATGATCCATTTGGCGATGATGCCCGCCAAAAGCCCCAGTACGATCCACGATAAAATGCCCATAAAACGTTCTCCTTGGCCGATTCATTGATCACTTTCAGTATGCCTGCGCAAGCCCGGTGGGGCCGGTAATAAAAGGTAAAACCGGAACGTGAAAAGAGCGCGAGGACGGCGATTGTGTTTTCCGCCGCGATTGCCAATACTCGCGGCATGAACTCTCCCCGCACGCCCCTCAGCGACACCGACCGGACCCTGGTCGATGCCTGGCTGGACAACCAGTGGCTGGAGCGCGGCCTGAGCCGCCACACCCTGGAAAGCTACGGCCGTGACCTGCGCCAGTTCGGCGAATGGCTCGCCGGCGGCGGGCGGAGCCTGGGGGGCTGTGACCGGGAACGCCTGCTGAGCTTCCTGGCCGACCGGCACCGCCAGGGCGTCGGCGCACGCTCGGTGGCGCGCCAGTTGTCCGCGTTGAAAAGCTTTTTCCGCTGGATGAAACGGGAGGGGCGCATCGCCGAGGACCCGACCCTGAACGTGGCCCGCCCGCGCACCGGCCGGGCCCTGCCGAAGACCCTCTCCGAGGCCGACGTGGAGGCCCTGTTGCGCGCCCCGGACCTGGACGACAGCCTGGGCCTGCGCGACCGCGCCATGCTGGAAGTGTTGTACGCGTCCGGGCTGCGGGTGTCGGAGCTGGTCGGCCTGACACTCAGCCAGGTGAACCCCCGCCAGGGGCTGGTGCGGGTGATCGGCAAGGGCGACAAGGAACGGCTGGTGCCGCTGGGCGAGGAGGCGCTGCACTGGCTCGAACGCTACCTGCGCGATGCCCGGCCGGCGCTGCTGGGCGAGCACCGCGAAGTGTTGTTCCCGAGCCGGCGCGGCGGCTTCATGACCCGCCAGACGTTCTGGCACCGCATCAAGCAGCTGGCGGTGCGCGCCGGGGTGCAAAAGCCGCTATCGCCCCATACACTGCGACATGCCTTCGCCACGCATTTGCTCAACCACGGCGCCGATCTGCGCGTGGTGCAGATGCTGCTGGGGCACAGTGACCTGTCCACCACGCAGATTTACACCCACGTCGCGCAACAGCGGTTACAAGAGGTGTACCAACAACACCACCCGCGCTCGGGAACCTGAGGGCGGCCCCGGGCTCCAACTGGCCTGGGACCCGAACAACTGGAGAACAATGATGAAAGCGATTGTAAGTGCCCGTATGGCGACCCTGGCGGCCACGCTGCTGGCCGTATCCGCCGTCGCCCAGGGCGCGGGGGAGATCGACGAGAAAACCTTCAAGAGCAACTTCCAGGACGCCTTTCCGCGCACTGAAATCACCGATATCCAGCCCGCCGCCGAGGGCCTGGTGGAAGTGGAGCTGAACGGCCGCGAGATCATCTACGCCTCCGATGACGGCCGCCTGGTGTTCACCGGCGACGTGATCGAGCTACGCGACACCGGCCCGGTCAACCTCAAGGAAGCCCGCTACCAGAAAGTGCGCAACGCCGGTCTCGCCGACCTGGACCCGGACGCGTTGATCACCTATCCGGCCAAGGGCAAGGAGAAGGCCGAGATCTACGCCTTCACCGACATCACCTGCGGTTACTGCCGCAAGATGCACCGCCACATCGAGGAATACAACGACGCCGGCATCACCGTGCATTACCTGGCGTTCCCCCGCGGCGGCCCGCAGGCCGGCAGCGCCGAGGACATGCGCCACATCTGGTGTGACGCCAACCCCGACGAGGCGCTCACCGCCGCCAAGCTGAATAACACCATCTCCGACTCCGAGCTGGCCGAGTGCGCCGCCGCCGTGGACGAACAGTACCAGCTGGGGCTGGAATTCGGCGTGCGCGGCACCCCCGCGGTGTACACCGCCGAAGGCGCCCAGCTGGGTGGCTACGTGACCCCGCAGCAGCTTAACCAGCGCCTCGGTCTGTAGCCGGGCCGCCCGCTCCAGGCCCCGCCATACGGCGCTTTGCGGCGCCGTTCACCGGTTCTTTACATTGACGGCGCAGGGTTGCGCCGTTAATGTGTCCGGCTTCCAATGACCCCGCCCAAGGTGACGCCGTGGAAGCTGACTTTCAGCGCATCAAGCGCCTGCCCCCCTATGTCTTCAACATCGTCGGCGAGTTGAAGATGGCGGCCCGTGCGCGCGGCGAGGACATCATTGATTTCGGCATGGGCAATCCGGATCAGCCCACCCCGAAGCACATCGTCGACAAGCTCACCGAGACCGCCCAGCGCGGTGATACCCACCGCTATTCGCAGTCCAAGGGCATTCCCCGTCTGCGCAAGGCGATCACCGACTGGTACCAGCGCCGCTACGACGTCAGCCTGGATCCGGAAACCGAAGCCATCGTCACCATCGGCTCCAAGGAAGGCCTGGCGCATCTGGCGCTGGCCACCATGGGCCCCGGTGACACCGTGCTGGTGCCCAATCCCAGCTATCCGATCCATCCCTACGGCTTCGTGATCGCCAACGCGGACATCCGCCACGTGCCGCTGGTGCCCGGTGTGGATTTCTTCGAGGAGCTGGTGCGCGCCATCAAGGAAGCCTGGCCCAAGCCGAAACTGCTGGTGCTGAATTTTCCGGGCAACCCCACCGCCCAGTGCGTGGAGCTGGAGTTCTTCGAGAAGGTGGTGGCCATCGCCCGCGAGTACGGCATCTGGGTGGTGCACGACATCGCCTATGCGGACATTGTCTTCGACGGCTACCAGGCGCCCTCGATTCTGCAGGTGGAAGGCGCCCGTGACGTGGCGGTGGAGTTCTTCTCCCTGTCCAAGAGCTATAACATGCCCGGTTGGCGGGTGGGGTTCTGCTGCGGCAACCCGCAACTGATCCAGGCCCTGGGCCGGATCAAGTCGTACCTGGATTACGGCACCTTCACGCCCATCCAGGTGGCGGCCATCGCCGCCCTGGAGGGCGACCAGAGCTGCGTGGGCGAGATCCGCGACATGTACCAGCGGCGCCGCGACGTGCTTTGCGACGGCCTGAACGAACTGGGCTGGACGGTGGAGAAGCCCCGCGCCACCATGTTCGTCTGGGCGCGCATCCCCGAGACCTACCGGGCGATGGGCTCGCTGGAATTTTCCAAAAAGCTGCTTCAGGAAGCGGGCGTGGCGGTGTCACCGGGCATCGGCTTCGGTGAATACGGCGACGACCATGTGCGCTTCGCACTGATCGAAAACGAACAACGTACCCGGCAGGCGTTGCGCGGCATCAAGAAGATGTTCCGCGCCGACGGCGTGTCCGGCGAATGAAGAGAGAGGATGCCAAGGTGAATGCGGTAAAGGTCGGCATAGCAGGTCTGGGCACGGTGGGCTCCGGCACGGTCAACGTTCTGCAGCGTAACGCCGGGGAAATCGCCCGGCGCGTGGGCCGCCCGATCGAGATCGCGCATATCGGCGCCCGCCGCGACAATCCGGCGTGCGACATCAACGGTATCCGCGTGTCGCGGGATATCTTCGCGGTGGCCACGGACCCGGAAATCGACATTCTGGTGGAGCTGATCGGCGGCACCGACACCGCCCGCGAGCTGGTGCTCACCGCGATCAAGAACGGCAAGCACATCGTCACCGCCAACAAGGCGCTGATCGCCGAGCACGGCAACGAAATCTTCCAGGCCGCCCATCAGAACGGCGTGGACGTGGCCTTCGAAGCGGCGGTGGCCGGCGGCATCCCGATTCTGAAATCCCTGGGTGAAGGCCTGGCCGCCAACCACATCAACTGGGTGGCGGGCATCATCAACGGCACCGGCAACTACATCCTCACCGAGATGGAGCAGGGCGGGCGCGCCTTCCAGGAAGTGCTGGAAGAAGCGCAAAGCCTGGGCTACGCGGAAGCGGACCCGACCTTCGACGTGGAAGGCGTGGACGCGGCGCACAAGCTCACCATCATCGCCTCCATCGCCTTCGGTATTCCGCTGCAGTTTTCCAAGGTGTACATGGAAGGCATCAGCCGCATCACCATCGAGGATGTGAAGAGCGCCGCCCAGTTCGGTTACCGCATCAAGCACCTGGGCATCGCCAAGGACACCGGCCACGGCATTGAGCTGCGCGTGCATCCCACCCTGATTCCCCGCGAGACCATGCTGTCGGCGGTCAACGGGGTGATGAACGCGATCATGATCGACGGCGACGCCGTCGGCCCGACCATGTTCTACGGCGCCGGCGCCGGCGCCGAACCCACCGCCTCGGCGGTGGTGGCGGACATCATCGAAATGGGCCGCGCCTTGACCGTGGACCACGACGAGCGGGTGCCTTACCTGGGCTTCCACGCCGACCAGATGTCCGACGACCCGATTCTGACCATCGACGATGTGTCCTGCAGCTTCTACCTGCGCCTGCACGTTCAGGACAAGCCCGGCGTGCTGGCCAACATCACCCGTATCCTCAGCGACAACCACATCAGCATCGAAGCCATGGTGCAGAAGGAAACCGAGGAAGGCCTGGTGCCGATCGTGATGATGACCCACAAGGTGCTGGAAGGGGATATGAACGCGGCCCTGGCGGCGATCGCCGCCCTGGACACCGTTGATAACAGTATTATGCGCATCCGCGTGGAAACGCTGGACGCCTGACGTTTAAGAGAGATACGACATGCCATTCCGTGACCGCTATACCGGCCTGATCAACCGTTACCGTGACCACCTGCCGGTTAACGACGACACGCCGTTGATCAGCCTGGGCGAGGGCAACACGCCGCTGATCCGCCTCAAAAACATTCCCCGCCTGCTCGGCAAGGACGTGGACATCTACGTCAAATACGAAGGTCTCAACCCCACCGGGTCGTTCAAGGACCGGGGCATGACCATGGCGGTGACCAAGGCGGTGGAAGAGGGCAGCAACGCCATCATCTGCGCGTCCACCGGCAACACCTCCGCGGCGGCGGCGGCCTATGCCGCCCGCGCCGGCATCACCGCCTTCGTGATCATCCCGGAAGGCAAGATCGCCATGGGCAAACTGGCCCAGGCGATGATGTACGGCGCCGTGATCATGCAGATTCGCGGCAACTTCGACCAGGGCATGGAACTGGTCAAGCAGGTGGCCGAGAAGGCGCCGGTGACCATCGTGAACTCGGTCAACCCCTTCCGCCTGCAGGGTCAGAAAACCGCGGCCTTCGAAATCATCGAAGAGCTCGGCCGCGCCCCCGACTACCACTGCCTGCCGGTGGGCAACGCGGGCAACATCACCGCCCACTGGATCGGTTACTGCGAATACTCGTCCAGCAAAACCGACATCGTTACCGAGGCGTGCGCGTTCTGCGAAGGCCACTGTCGCTACGCCGGCGGCCCGATGATCGGCGACCGGCCGAAGATGGTGGGTTACCAGGCGGCGGGATCCGCCCCGTTCCTGCGCGGCGAGCGGGTGTCCGACCCGGAAACCGTGGCCACCGCCATCCGTATCGGCAACCCGCAGTCCTGGGACAAAGCCTGGAAAGTGAAGGAAGAGTCCGGCGGCTGGTTCGACGAACTCAGCGACGAGGAAATTCTCGCCGCCCAGAAGCTGCTCGCCGAGAAAGAGGGTATTTTCTGCGAGCCCGCTTCCGCCGCTTCCATCGGCGGTGCCATGCGAGACATCAAATCCGGCAAGATCGCCGAAGGGTCCACCGTGGTGTGCACGCTCACCGGTAACGGCCTCAAGGATCCGGACACCGCCATCGAGCAGTGCAAGGATTCCCGTATGGTGACCATCGATGCGGAGCTGGACGCGGTTCGTGACGCCATCGTCAAGAATATGTGAAGCGCGGTTAAAATCATCCGGCGTCCGTTGAAGGGACGCTTTTAAAAGGAGGCGCGGCACCGAAAGGGCCGCGCCTTTTCTGTTTTTTGCACAAGCGAATTCAGTCTCGGCCTTGAAACCTGACACCGAATGGAGGATATATAAAGCATCCTTGAACGCTCTGCGGTAATAAGTTCATTGGATTTTTCAATTTTTTTATATTGCTGGAAAGCCAGAGACAATAAGGGTTTTTTGGCGAAAGTCTGAGCAAGAAGAAGGTCATCGGTTTGACATCAGGTCAGTGATCTTTAGGCTGCGTAATGACTTCTGCTGGGGAGACCATAATGAGAAAGTCTATTTTTGCGAAGTCCGCACTGGGCTTGTTCGCGGCGACCGCCGTATGCACACCGATCACGGCCACCGCCGGGGCGGAATTGAGCGCCGGCGTTTGGTGGGTTTATCAGAACGTAACCAATTCTGATTTCAATTCGGCCTCGTTCAGCGAGGATCTCGATAACGAAACCGGCGGCAACTTCGCCGATCCGGCGCTGATTCTGTATGCCGATGACGACGGCAGTCACGGTCCTTGGCATTTCAGCGCGGAAACCCGCATTGGTACCGGTTCCTTTACCAGCCCTGCTAATAACAACAGCGGGGACAACTTTACCATTCACAAAGCCTGGATCGGTTACGACCTGACCGAGGACGCCAGTCTCAAGCTGGGTAAAAGCCAGGTGCCGTTCGGTTGGAAAACCGCTAATTTCTGGCCCGGCGACGGCCTGCAAGGCGGCTATGGCGACCAGATGGACGTGGGCCTGAAACTGAGCGGTGACGCCGGCGCCATCCATTACGACGCCGCCTATTATCACCAGGACGACTGGGGCGAAGACAGCACCGACACCGTTGACGACAACGGTCACTGGGGCAGCAGCGCCACCTACCGCAAGATCAAGACCGGCGTGCTGAACGTCGACTGGAACTTCCTCGAGCATCACACCGTCGGCGCCTCCGCCCAGTACGGTCGCATGCAGGACCTGGTGCCGGTGGCCGCCGGTAATCCGTCCGCCAGTAACGACGAAGGCGTTCACCAGGCCTACGATCTGCACTACATGTTCGAGATGGACAACTGGTCCGCGAAGTACCGCTTCATCAGTGTCGAGCGTGATTTCGACGGCATGGACGCGCTGCTTGCCTCCGCTGACGCACCGGTGGACGACAAGATCGAAAACCAGCGTCACGTGGTGGAAGTGGGCTACAACCACAACAACTGGTTCTACTATGTGGACGCCGGTGTGGCCAGCACCGACACCACCGGCAACGACGCCGATGACGTCCAGTTCATCGCCCCCGGTGTTCGTTACCAGTACGGTCCCGGCTGGATCTACTTCGAATACCTGCAGTCCGACGGCGACATCAATGCCTATGGCGATGTCTACGAATCGGATTTCGATGCGGTCTACGTCGCCTTCGATTTCTACTTCTGAATCCAATGCCGTCAAGCCGGCCGCGGGCCGGCTTCAGGGTTCGGCCCCGCCGAACCGACCGCGCGGCGCCGCCTGTCTGGTTCTGAGCCGGCGCCGCGTGACACGGAAAATGGAGCTATGCCATGAGCGTGGAATACGAAACAGACTATGAAGTGGGTCAGGATAATGTGCAGGTCCTCGGCATGGACATGCACAATCCGGTCTTCTTCATCAGTGCGGTACTGATCCTGGTATTCGTGATCGGTACCATTATTTTTCCCGCCGAGGCCAAGACGGCCCTCGACGGTGCCAAGGGCTGGACCATCGACAACTTTGACTGGTTGTTCATGGTCGGCGCCAATATTTTCGTTTTGTTCTGTATCGCCCTGATTTTTCTTCCCGTCGGTAAGATCCGCCTGGGTGGCAAGGACGCCCGGCCGGATTTCTCCACCCTGTCCTGGTTCGCGATGCTGTTCGCCGCCGGCATGGGCATCGGCCTGATGTTCTGGAGCGTGGCGGAGCCGGTGGGTTACTACACCGACTGGTTCGGCACCCCTCTGAACGTGGAGCCCAACACCCCGCAAGCGAAAGACATGGCGCTGGGCGCGGTGATGTACCACTGGGGTCTGCACCCCTGGGCGATCTACGGCGTGGTGGCGCTGTCCCTGGCGTTCTTCGCCTACAACAAAGGCATGCCGCTCACCATCCGTTCCGCCTTCTACCCGATTCTGGGCGAACGCTGCTGGGGCTGGGCCGGCCACGTCATTGATGTGCTGGCGGTGCTGGCGACCATCTTCGGTCTGGCCACCTCACTGGGCCTGGGCGCCAAACAGGCCGCCGGTGGCATGCATTTCCTGTTCGACACGCCCAACGCCATCAACGTGCAGATCGCGATCATCGTCGGTGTTACCGCCGCGGCGGTGATTTCCGTAATGCGCGGCCTGGACGGTGGTGTGAAACTGCTGAGTAACATCAACATGGGCCTGGCGGCGCTGTTGCTGCTGTTCGTGATGATCGCCGGCCCCACTCTGCTGATCTTCACCAGCATGGGGCAGACCGCCGTGGATTATGTGGTCAACATCATTCCGCTGAGCAACTGGGTCGGCCGTGAAGACCAGGGCTTCCTGCACGACTGGACCGTGTTCTACTGGGCCTGGTGGATTTCCTGGTCGCCGTTCGTGGGCATGTTCATCGCCCGCGTTTCCTATGGCCGTAGCGTCCGTGAGTTCCTGACCGCGGTACTGCTGGTGCCCACCCTGGTGACCGTGGTGTGGATGGCCACCTTCGGCGGCTCCGGTCTGCATCAGACCATCAACGGCATCGGTGAGCTCGCCAACGGCGTCGGCGATTCCTCCCTGGCACTGTTCCAGATGCTGGCGGAACTGCCGCTCACCGCGATCACCTCCTTCCTGGCGATCGTGCTGGTGCTGGTGTTCTTCATCACCTCCTCGGACTCCGGGTCGCTGGTGATCGACTCCATCACCGCCGGCGGCAAGCTCGACGCGCCGGTACCCCAGCGTGTGTTCTGGGCGATCATGGAAGGCCTGATCGCCGGTGCCCTGCTGTACGGCGGTGGCGAGCAGGCGCTGAACGCGCTGCAGGCCGGCGCCATTACCACCGGCCTGCCCTTCACGGTGGTGCTGCTGGTGATGTGCTTCAGCCTCTACAAGGGCCTGTCGGCGGAGCGCAAGCTGATGACCGCCAACCCCTGAAGGCTTCCCGCAAGCCGCAAGAAAAAAGCCCGGCCTCAGCGCCGGGCTTTTTTTGTCCGCTGATTATTCCGGTGTTCGGTGCTCCGTATCCGAGACGCGGGGCAATGGTGGTGCCTTCCGGGACCGCTCAAGCCATCCCTGGCCGCTGTTAGTTTGGCCGTCCCTGGCCAAACAGCTCCCTCCAGGCACCACCATTGCCCCGCTCACTTGGCAGCGGAACCGCCACGGGACATAACACCCCCAGGACCTTTTCAGAAAGGTTCGGCGCCAGCGATAACCCGGAGCCTCAAAATCTCCCCCGGAGCGGGTCTGTGTTAGGCCCTTCCGGGACCCTGGAGAACAGGACGTTCGACAGGGAGTCTACAGGGACGTATTCACGACGTTCCCGGAAGGGCCTAACGCAGACCCGCGACCCAGGCTGGAGAGATACGAGCGTCGCGGCTTATCGGGTGTGGCGGTTGATGGTGTACTGCAGATTGAGCAGGGCAGGGAGATGCGGCCCGATCAACCCCTTGCCGGTGGTCAACAGGGCGCCGGCCAGATCCCGGTCCGGGTCCGCCCAGCAGTAAATGCTGATGAACCCCAGGTGCCCGAAGGCGCGCGGCGCCGCCGGGCCGAACAGGCCGATACCGCGATTGCCCAGCATAAAGCCCGGCGAGAACGTCAGCGGCAGCATCAGCGTGCGGTCCACCCGGGGCCGCCGCGAAGCGGGCGCCAGCGCCGCCGCCACCGTCTCCGGTTTGAAGATTTGCCGGTCGCCCCAGCGGCCGCCATTGAGCAGCATCTGGAAAAAGCGGCTGGCCTCCTCGGCGGTGGCGTACAGGTTGCCCGCGGGCACCACCGCCTGCTGGAAGCGCTCGTCGTTGGTGACTTCCACCACCTCATCGAAAGTGCCGCCCACCGCGTAGTTCAGAAACAGGTCCACCAGCTTCATCGGCACCCCGGTGGCCACGTCGCGGGCGCGCTCGGGGCCGGTGGCGCCGAAGGTGAAGTAGCGCATGCCCATGGGCTGGCGCACCACCCGGTCCAGGGTCTGGTTGAGCCCCTCGCCGGTAACCTTCTCCACCACCGCGCCCAGGATGAAACCGGCGGTGATGGCGTGGTAGGACTGGTTGCCCAGGGTGCTGGGCCGGGCTTCGCAGAGCAGCTTCACGATCTCGTCGGGCCGGTACAGGATGTCCGGCTCCACCGCCTGCTCCGGGCGCGGAATGCCGGCCCGGTGGGTGAGCATATGGCGCAGGGTGGTGTTCTGCTTGCCGTGGCAGCCGTACGCCGGCAGGTAGCGGCTGACCGGGTCGTCGAGATGCAGCTGGCCCTGTTCCGCCAGATGATGCACCAGCATGGCGGTGATCGATTTTGAGGCGGAAAACAGGCACACCGGGGTCTCGGTGGTGAGCAGGCGCTCGCTCACCGGGTCGGCGTAGCCGATTGCCCGGTCCAGGAACACGCTGCCCCGGCGGCGCAGGCTCAGCGCGATGCCGGGGCTCATGCCGCCCCGGTAGAGCCGCCGCGTGGCCCGCCAGATCGCCTCGACCCGGTCGTCGTCGAGCCCGGCCTCGGCGGCGGGCGCTTCGCTGCCCCGGGCGGTGATCGGCGCCAGATCGCGGGGGATCGGGGTGCGTTGCGGGGAAAGAAGGCGGCTGAGGCGGGGGCGTAGGGCCATGGGCAATCCGGTATCCGTGGTTGATCCGGCCATTGTCCATGGCCGCCAATCGTGGACAATGGCTGAAACAACCACTCCGGCGGCGGCTCTGCCAGTTGTCGGAACAGCGTATAATAAAGACGTAGCGGCAAGAGGTGAGCACCATGAACGAGATCAAGCAATCCGGATTCGAGAGCTTTCAGGAGTTCTACCCCTACTACCTGCAGGAGCACACCGACCCCACCTGCCGGCGGCTGCACTTCTTCGGCACCCTGGGGCTGTTCGCGGTCCTCGCCGGCGTCATCATCACCGGCAATCCGTGGGGTCTGCTGCTGCTGCCCGTGGTGGGCTACGGCTTCGCCTGGGTGGGCCACTTCTTCTTCGAGCACAACCGCCCGGCCACCTTCAAACACCCCTGGTACAGCCTGGCCGGTGACTTCGTGATGTTTAAGGACATCCTCACCGGGCGTATCCGCTGGTGACCGTGGCGCAGCGGTTCGTCCCCGGTGAAGCGCCGGCCCGGCGCGACGACAAGCCGGACCTGGACAGCCCGGCGCGCATCGAGGAAATGGTGGACGCGTTCTACCAGCGGGTGCTGGACGACCCGCTGCTGGCGCCGGTGTTTCTGGAGGTGGCGCGCATTGACCTCGACCAGCATCTGCCGCTGATCGCCGCCTACTGGAAGAAGATGCTGCTCGGCGACACCGCCTACGACCGGCACATGATCGCCAAGCACCGCGCGGTGCACGACAAGCAGCCGCTCACCGGCGCCCACCACGAACGCTGGCTGGCGCTGTTCACCGCCAACCTGCAGGAACACTTCAGCGGCCCCAACACCGACCGCGCCCGCCTGCTCGCCGCCCGCGTCATGGACAACCTCTACCGCCAGCTCTCCCAGCGATAGCGGGAGAGTTCAGGCGCCGAAAACGCCCTGGGCTTTCAGGCGCTGGAATTCGTCCTCGGACAAGCCAAGCTCGCCGCGCGCTACCGATTCGGTATCACTGCCGGCGTCGCCGCCGGGCCAGCGGGTGCCGCCGGGGGTGCCGCCCAGGCGCGGCATAATGGCGGGAATCTTCAGCGGCGCGCCGTTGATCTCCACCTGCTGGAACAGGCCGCGCGCCTGGAAGTGCGGGTCCGCCATCATGTCGGCGGCGCTGTAGATCGGGCCGCAGGGCACCCGGTTCGCTTCCAGCTTTTCCAGCACTTCGGGGCTGGGCAGGGTGGCGCACCAGGCTTCTATGGCGCCGTCGATTTCCGCTTCGTTCTCCACCCGCCCGGGGTTCTTCGCCAGCCGTGGGTCCTCGGCCAGGTCCGGGCGCTCGGCGGTGGTCATCAGGCGTTTGAAGATCGAGTCGCCGTTGCCGCCGATGATCACGTATTTGCCGTCCGCGCAGCGGTAGGTGTTGGTGGGCACGATGCCGGTGACGGTGGAACCGGCGGGTTGGCGTATCTCGCCGGCGCCGTCGAATTCCGGGATCACCGCTTCCAGCAGATTGAACACCGATTCGAACAGTGCCACATCCACCACCTGGCCCTGTTGGCTGCTGTGCCGCTCCAGCAGCGCCAGGGCGATGCCCAGGGCCGCGTGCAGCCCGGCCACGGTGTCGCCCAGGGACAGGTTGGGGCGCACCGGGCGCTCGCCGGGGAAGCCGTTCACGTAGCGCAGGCCGCCAATGCCCTCGCACACCGACGCATAGCCCGGTTTGTCCGCGTAGGGGCCGTCCTGGCCGTAGCCGGAAATGCGCGTGTAGATCAGGCCCGGATTGCTCTCCTTGAAGCGTTCCGGGCCCAGGCCCCAGTTTTCCAGGGTGCCGGGGCGGAAGTTTTCGATCAGCACGTCGCTGTCGTCGATCAGGCGCGCCGCCAGCTCGCGGCCGGCGTCGCTCTTCAGGTCCAGCGTCACCGAGCGCTTGTTGCGGCCCAGGCTGCGCCACCAGAACGAGGTGCCGGTGTCGTCCAGGGTGCGCCAGCCGCGAATCGGGTCGCCGCCGGGCGGCTCCACCTTGATCACCTCGGCGCCGAAATAGGCCAGCAGGGTGCCGGCGAAGGGGCCCGCCAATAATTGCCCCAGTTCCACCACTTTAACGCCGGCCAGCGGCAATGCCCGTTGGTTCATGGACGGTCCTCGTTGCGTGTTCGCTGTCTTTCAAAGGAGGCTAGTGTGCCTCAAGGCCGGCGGCGTTGTCCGCCCGAGGCGCGTGGCGATGCTACAATCGCCGCCGTTGTGCCCGCTACCCATGGAGACCCGATGACCCCGGAACGACACCGGCGCCTGTGCGCCGCCCTGGACCGACGCCAGCCGGACTTGTCCGTGATTCTGGAAGGGGTGCACAAGCCGCACAACATCAACGCCATCGTGCGCACCTGCGACGCGGTGGGCGTGCTCGACGTGCACGCGGTGTTGCCGGAAAACCGCGCCCGGGCCTCGGCCAGCAGCGCCATGGGCTCGCAGCGCTGGGTCTATGTGCATGAGCACGACAGCGGCCCGGACGCGGTGGCCGCCGCCCGGGCCCAGGGGCAGCAGGTGCTGGCGGCGCATTTTTCCGATACCGCGGTGCCGTACCGGGAGGTGGATTTCACCCGCCCCACGGCGGTGCTGTTCGGCACCGAAAAGTTCGGCATCACCGAACGCACCGTGGCCGCCGTGGACCAGCACGTGATCATTCCGATGATGGGCATGGTGTCCTCGTTCAACGTCAGTGTGGCGGCGGCGATCATTCTCTCCGAGGCCTGCGAGCAGCGCCGCGCGGCCGGGCTCTACCAACAGCGGCGGCTCAGCGAGGCCCGTTACCAGCACGCCTTCTTCCGCTGGGCGCACCCGCGCCTGGCGGCCTATTGTGAACGTTACGGCGTGCCGTACCCGGCCCTGGATGGCGAAGGCCGCATCGCCGAGCCGCGACGTTTCGACTTTCTACTCAGCGAGGCTGTCCGCCGTGGCGAAGACGCTTGATCCCAAACCGCCCCTCGACCTTCAAGCACGCCTGAACCGCCTGCTTCCCAACATCCGCCTGCTGGCCACGCCGTTGCCCCTGGTGCCGGAACTGCGGCTGTGGCTGCTCGACGAGCTGGTCGACGAACGGCTTGACCAGGAGGTGGCCAACGCTCTGATGGAGGCGCCGCCATACTGGTCGCTGTGCTGGGCCTCCGGCCAGGTGCTGGCGCGGCATCTGCTGGCGCACCCGGAGTGGGTGCGCGGCAAAACCCTGGTCGATGTGGGGCCGGGCTCCGGGGTGGTGGCCATCGCCGCCGCGCTGGCCGGCGCGCGCCGGGTGATCGCCTGCGACCTGGACCCGGACGCGCTTGCCGCCACCGCCGCCAACGCCGCGCTCAACGGCGTCCGGGTGGCGCTCAGTGACGACCTGGAGGCCTGTCTGTCCGAGGCCGACTGCGTCAGCGCCGCGGACATTCTCTACGACCGGGACAACCTGCCGCTGCTGGAACGCTTCCACCGCAGCGGCCTGCCGATCCTGCTGGCGGACTCGCGGATTCCCGATCTCGACCCGCCGGGGCTGACGCTGCTCGGCACCTGGCAGGCGTCCACCTGGCCGGATCTCGGCGAAGCCGGTGAGTACAACCGGGTAAGAATCTTCGCTTCGGAACCCTGATCCCGGGCACCGGTCGAAACACCCGTTACGTATCGTTCACAGGAGGGTTTGACCTTGCGCACCGTTCTGAAAAGACCTCTCGATCTGATTAGCGCCGTGGTTCTGATGAGTCTGCTGTCGGCGTCCGCCGGCGCCGCGCTGCCCACGCGTATCGCCAGCGGCGAGGAGTTGCCGTCGCTGGCGCCGATGGTGGAAAAGACCGCCCCGGCGGTGGTCAATATCGCCATCGAAACCCGGGTGCGGGCGGCCCAGAACCCGCTGATGCAGGACCCGTTCTTCCGCCGCTTTTTCGACATGCCGGATCAGGCGCCCAGCCGCCGCGCGGTGTCCGCCGGCTCCGGCGTGATCGTCGACGCCGACCAGGGCTATGTGCTCACCAACGCCCATGTGGCGCGCAACGCCGACAACATCGAAGTGACCCTGATCGACGGCCGTGAGCTGTCCGCGGAACTGGTGGGCCTTGACGAGGAAGTGGACCTGGCGGTGCTGAAACTGGAAAGCGCCGAGGACCTGACGCAAATCCGCATCGCCGATTCCGCCGGCCTCAAGGTGGGTGATTTCGTGGTCGCCATCGGCAACCCCTTCGGCCTCGGCCAGACGGTGACCTCCGGCATCGTGTCGGCGCTGGGCCGCACCGGCCTGGGTATCGAGGGCTACGAGAACTTCATTCAGACCGACGCCTCCATTAACCCGGGCAACTCCGGCGGTGCGCTGGTCAATCTCAACGGCGAGCTGGTCGGCATCAACACCGCCATTCTCGCCCCCGCCGGCGGCAATGTGGGCATCGGCTTCGCGATCCCCACCAACATGGCGGTGAACGTAATGGACCAGTTGATCGAGCACGGCGAAGTGCGTCGCGGCGTGCTCGGCGTGACCATTCAGGATCTCACCGAGGAACTGGCCAACGCCTTCAAGGTGGAGCGCCGCAAAGGCGTGGTGATCACCAATGTGCTGCCGGAAAGCGCCGCCGATGAAGCCGGCCTCAAGGCCGGCGACGTGGTGCTGGAAGTGGACGGCCAGCCGGTGGACCGGGTCTCGGACCTGCGCAATAAAGTCGGCTTGTCGCCGGTGGGCGAGAAGATCGAGATGACCATTCAGCGTGACGGTCGCCGCAAGACGGTCACCGCGGAGATCAGCGAATCCGGCCTCGGCGCCGACGCCGGCGACGGCGTCTCGTCGCACCTGCAAGGCGCCAGCCTGCGTGACCTGCGCGAAGGCGAGCTCGACCACGTCCAGCGCGGTGTACTGGTGGAAAACGTGGCGCGCAGTTCCGCCGCCTGGCGCGCCGGTCTGCGACGCGGCGACGTGATCGTCAACGTCAACCGGCAAGACGTGAACAACCTGGAGCAGTTACGCGCCGCCGTCCCCGACAAGGACGCCGCCCTGCTGCTGCGCATCAACCGTGAAGGCGGAGTGTTCTTTGCGGTGGTCCGCTAAGGCTCGTTGAAACGCGCCTTGTGGGAGCGGGCCCGGCCCGCGAAAGGGAGCGAAGCTCCCGGCAGGATGCCAGAGACGTCTGAAAGCGGGCACTAACCAGGTCTCTGGGATCCCGCCGGGTGGCTCGCGCCACCCTTTCGCGGGCAGGGCCCGCTCCCACAAAGAGCGGCCGGCGCTAGTTCAGCGGAAAGTCGGTCCAGCCATCCGTCCAGTCGCGGGCGGCGCCGGGCCGAATGGCGCCGATATAGAGCGCGGACTCGTCCCAGAACTCCCCCTGGGGCGGCGCCACGGCGCCGTCCCGCAGGCCCGAGGTGCCGCCGGGGGCGAAGTCCGGGTTCACGGTGCTGCTCACGTCGCGGCTGAACTGAGGGTCCACGCCAAAACGCGCGCCCACGGTGTCGCGGAAGTAGGCGGCCTCATCGAGGCCGCCGTCATCGTCCGCGTCGCCGCTTTCGTCCTCGAAAAAGCTGATGCCGCGCCCGCCGATGTCGTTGATCGCCAGGGCCTCGAACGACAGACGGCCGTTGTCCAGGTTGCCCACCGTCACCGCGTCCTTGATGTCCACCGCTTCCCCGGAAAAGCCGTGCATGAACAGATTGTGGAAGTGCCCGCCGGTGCCTTCGCGCAACGTCATGGCGCGGTGGTGGCGGGTGTGGCTGCGCGGGCTCACCAGGGTGACGTTGTACATCACCGGTTCCGACATCGGCTCGGCGTCGTGCTGATTGCCGTTGTTGTCCGCTTCGAAGGCGTTGTCACCGCTGTTGGGGTGTTGCTGGGCAATCAGGAACTGGACCCGGCCGCGCCAGCCCCAGTCCCAATCCAGGGAATCGTCGCCGGCGCCGGTGATCAGAACATGGCGCAGGTCCGCGGTGCCGCCGAACATCTCCACGCCGTCGTCCAGGGAGCGGTGCACCTGCACGTGGCGGACGATGGTGCCGCTGCCGCAGCCGCCCAGGGTCAGGCCGTTGAGTTCGTTATTGGCGTAGACCTCGAAGCCGGCGAATTCAATGCGTGCGTACTCAATCACGCCGCAACTGCCGTCGGCGTCGTCGCCGCCGAAGGCGCCACGGGTATCATTGGCCGGCACCCCTTCGATCTGCGCGTCGGCCTGATTCACCGGCGCCGAGCCGAGCATTACCAGGCCGCCCCAGTCGCCGGCGGCGCGGGTGCCTTGCGGCTGGCCGCTGGTGAACACGATCGGCATATCGGCGTTGCCGGCGGCGTGCAGGCTGGCGCCGCGGGTGATCACCAGCGCCGAACCCGGCTGGCCTTCAACGCGGGTGCCCGGCTCAATGGTGAGACGCGCGCCGTCCTCCACATAGACGATGCCGTCCAGCACCCAGGTGCGGTCCGCGGACCAGCGGTGCTCGCCGGTGAGCGGGCCGGCCACCACCTGGCGGCCGGACAGCAAGCCGCTGAGGTGCGGCTGCAGGAACACCCCGGCGGCGATCACCCCCACCAGCACCAGCGTGCCCAGGCCCAGCCACCATAAGTTCGAAGAGCGCTGTGGCGTGGCGTCGTTCCGGGGCGCGGGCCGGGCAGGGGTGGGGGCGGTGTCGCCGCCGGCCGTGGCAGGGGCGCTGGTTTTATGCAGCAGGCCGCCCTGGCGGTTGGCCGCTTTCAGTTTGCGGCCCAGTTCGCGGATGCGCGGGTGCTCGCTGGACAGCGCCTTCTCGATTACCTCGGCGCGGTACTGCGAGTCGTTGAGCAGGGTATTGAAGTGGATAAAGCGCAGCGAACCGTCGCCGCTTTGATCGTAGTTCTGTTTCAGTTGCCACAGCAGTTCCACGAGCTGTGCCCGTGGTGACGATTCGCCACTCATGATGCCCCCTCCCCGGACGGATTTCCCCATTGCAGGGAACGCAGTCTGGGAGGAGGGCGTTACAGTGCGATGAAATCAGACGCCGAGAATCTTGTCGGCGGCTTTTTCCGCGATCATCACCGTGGGCGCATTGGTGTTGCCGCCGATCAGCGTCGGCATGATGGAGGCGTCCACCACCCGCAGGCCTTCAAGGCCGTGCACTTTCAGATCCGGGTCCACCACCGCCTGGTCGTCGACGCCCATCTTGCAGGTGCCCACCGGGTGGTAAATGTTGTCGCACTTGTGGCGCAGGAAGGCGCGAATCTGCTCATCGCTCTGTACATGGGCGCCGGGGGCGATTTCCTCGCCCCGCCAGGGCGCCAGTGCGTCCTGGGCCATGATCGCGCGCATTGCTTTGACGCCGCGCACCATGCCTTCCATATCGTCCGGGTGCTCCAGGAAACGCGGGTCGATCAGCGCCGGGCTGCGCGGGTCCGCATCGCGCAGACGGATGGTGCCGCGGCTCTTCGGGCGCAGAATGCAGACATGGCCGGAGTAACCGTGGCCCATGCTGAACATCCAGTTGAGGCCGTGGTTGTCCAGTTTGGCGGCGGTCAGATGCAACTGCAGGTCCGGGCGCTCCTCCTCCGGCCGCGATTTAATAAAGCCGCCGGCCTCCGCCACGTTGGAGGTCAACTGGCCGCTGCGTTTGGTGAAGAAATCCCACACCGCCTTGGCGCCGGTGAACGGCAGCTCCCAGGAGCCCATGGTGAAGGTGTCGCGGCGCCGGTTGCGGTGGATCACCAGCACATCCGGGTGGTCCTGCAGATTGCCGCCGACGCCGGGCAGCTCGTGCACCGGATCGATACCGTGGCGTTTCAGTTCCTGCGGATCGCCGACCCCGGACAGCTGCAGCAACTGCGGCGAGTTGATGGCGCCGCCGGACAGGATCACCTCGCCGGCCTCGATGGTGTGCATGCCGCCCTTGTGCTCCACCTCCACGCCGGTGGCGCGTTTGCCGTCGAAGCGCACCCGGTGCACCAGGGCGCCGGTCATCACCGTCAGGTTGTCGCGTTCCATGGCCGGGTGCAGATAGCCGCGCGCCACGCCCCAGCGTTCGCCGTCCTTCTGGTTCACCTTGTACATCGACATCCCTTCCTGGGTGTCGTTGTTGAAATCGTCGGTGGCCGGGTGGCCGGCCTGGACCCCGGCGGTCACGAACGCCTCGCTGACCGGGTGACGGAATTTCAGCTCGGCGATGTTGAGGTTGCCGTTGACCCCGTGGAACGGGCCTTCGCCGCCGGGCTCGTAGTGTTCACAACGCTTGAACAGCGGCAGCACGTCTTTATAGCCCCAGCCGGGGTTGCCGAGCGACTCCCAGTGGTCGTAATCCCAGGGGTGGCCACGGGTGTAGCACATGGCGTTCACCGCCGAGGAGCCGCCCAGGGTCTTGCCGCGGGGAATATAGATTTCACGGTTATTAAGGGCTTTCTGCGGTACCGTGTAATAGCGCCAGTTGCGGGCGTTGGAGCGCATCAGCCAGATGATCCCGGCGGGGATGCGAATAAACAGGCTGTTGTCCGCGGGGCCCGCTTCCAGCAGACAAACACGGATGTTGGGATTCTCGGACAGCCGGTTGGCCAGGACGCAACCGGCGGAGCCGGCGCCCACGATCACATAATCAAACTGCATGCCGCTCGCCTATGTTCAGTGCCTATTTCAACCAGTATATAGCCTGTAGCGCGCTCCTGTTATTGACCCTGTGTATCCGCGCCACGGCCAATGCGGAGCCGCCGCCGGACTGGCGGCACGTGGCCTTCGAGGGCGAGACCCGTTACCAACTGACCGACGCCGGTTGCTGGCGGGCCAGGGCGGAAGCCAGCGCCTCGGGTCTGGTGCGCGAACAGGCGGTGAATCTGGCCCGCACCCCCTGGTTGAACTGGCGCTGGCGGGCCGCTGAAACGCCGGCCTGGCCGGCGGCGGACGAGCGCAGCAAGCAGGGCGATGATTTTCTGGCGCGGGTCTATGTGATCAAGGAGGGCTGGGTGCCCTGGCGCACCCGGGCGATCAATTACGTCTGGTCGCGCTCGCACCCGCCGGGCAGCCACTGGCCCAACCCCTATGCCGGGCAAGCGGAAATGGTGGTGGTCCAGGGGCCGGACGGCGTAGCCGGGCCGTGGCGCGGGTTCAGCCGCGACGTGGCCGCTGATTTCAAGCGCTTCCATGATATGGAAGTGGACAGCGTGGACGCGGTGGCGATCATGACCGACACCGACAACACCGGCGTGGTCGCCGAAGCCTGCTATGAACTGCCTTCTTTTTCCGCTCAGCCGCAACACGCGCGGCCCTCTGAACGGTAATCACGGTTGCGGACCCGGATTAAGGCTGTTTATTATTCAGGCAGCCGTTTTTCTTTACCTGCTTTCTGATTAGCCGGCCGGGGTCGATTAATCAGAGATCAGGACAGTACCCGCGCCACCCGCCGGCGCGTGCTTTCGAGGCCTGGCGCCGGTGCCTTTTCTCACCGCCGCCCGCCCCCTGTCGCAGAATCGTCACGCTTAAAGACTTTCATGACTCCGCGGAACGCGGAAGAAAAAACGTCGGAACAGGCGAAGGTGCCTATGAGTGAGCGTATTTTGCGGTTGGACAAGGCGGGCACGCCGGTGGAGTGGCTGGACTGGCAAGCCGCCGCGGTGCTCTACGCCCGGGGTCTGGTGACCTGGACCCTGGGCGACGTGATTTACAACCTGCGCGGGGGCATGTGCCGCCTGACCGGCGACCGGTCGCGGCTGTCCCTGCATTCCATTATCGCCTGCGACGGCATTGCCAGCCCGCGCCGCCGCACCCGTCCGCCGCTCACCAACCGCGCGCTGTTCCGTCGTGACCAGCATCTTTGTCTGTATTGCGGCAAGCCCTATCCGGAAGCCCTGCTCACCCGCGACCATATCCGGCCCACCTCGCGGGGCGGCAAGGACAACTGGCTCAACGTGGTCGCCGCCTGTCGGCGCTGCAATCAGCACAAAGGCGACCGCCTGCCGGAAGAGATCAACATGGAACTGCTGGCGCTGCCCTATGTGCCGAATATGGCGGAATATCTGGCGCTGATTAACAGCCACCGCATCCGTGGCGACCAGATGGCTTTCCTGCGCAGCCAGTTCGGCAAGAACAGCCGCATGCTTTAAATGTCAAAAATACGTGAAAATATTCACGGCTTTGTAAAATCGCAGACGATGAACGTATTCCTGTCGGAAACTTAACCGGCCCGGCTTGCCTGTTTCTGCACGTAATGCCATCTTCAAGGCTCCGATAATCCAGTGAGCCAGGATAATAATAGGTGCGTGTCACCGCTCTTTTGCTGTCCCTCTGCGCGATGATGGCAGCCCAGGCAAGCCCTTACTCTGCAGCGTTTTATTACGGTCCGGACATTCCCTGGCAGGAACTCTCCGCCTTTGATATCCCGGTGGTGGAGCCGGCCCAGAGCCCATCGCCACCGGCCGACAGGGTTGCTCAATTCTATGCCTATGCCAGCATCGGCGAGGTGCTGCCGTCGCGGGACTACGCGGCCGGCGTGCAGCCGGAATGGGTGCTGGGCGAAAACCCGGACTGGGGCACCCGGGTGCTGGATTTGAGTAACCCGGCCCTGCGCGCCTACCTGCTCGACAGCCTGTTGGCACCGTTGCATGAGCAGGGCTACAGGGGCTTCTTCCTTGATACCCTGGACAGCTACCAATTGGCGGCCAACACCGAGGCGCAACGGGAGGTCCAGCGGCGCGGCCTGGAGACCCTGATTAAACAGGCGGCGGAGCGCTTTCCCGGCATGCGGCTGGTGCTCAATCGCGGCTTCGAGTTGCTCCCTGAAATTCATCAGCACGTGGACGCGGTGGCGGCGGAATCCCTGTTTCAGCGCTGGCTGCCGGGCGAAGAACGGTATCAGGCGGTGCCTGAGGATGACCGGCAATGGTTGCTCGACCGCTTCCGGGAAGTGCGTGACGACTACGATATCGCCACCATCGCTATCGACTACGCGCCCCCCGGCGACCGTGACCGGGCTCGCGAACTGGCGGAAAAAATCCAGGCCGAAGGCGTGATTCCCTGGGTCAGCAATCCGGCCCTGGACATGCTGGGCGTGGGCGCGCTGGAAGTGCTGCCGCGCCGGGTGCTGATGATCCACGACACCCCCGCCGGCCAGCGCTGGGAAGAATCCAACCTGATCCGCTACGGCCTGATGCCGGTGCAGTTCCTGGGCCTGGTGCCGGACATCCGTGCCATTGACGAGCCGATGCCGGCGGGCACGCTCACCGGCCGCTACGCCGGCATCGTCACCTGGCTGGAAAACGACCGGCCTCATAGTCCGGAGTTCGCCGAATGGCTGGCACGGCAGGTGGACGCCGGCGTGCCGGTGGCCATGCTCGCCAACCCGCCGCTGGACCCGGGCGGGCCGGTGGGGCGCCGGCTCGGTTTCAAGACGCCGCCGGCGCCGCGCTCCCTGCCACGGGTTGACGCCGCCCACCCGCAAATGGGCTTCGAAGCGCCCCTGCCGGCGTTGATCGAGCTGGCCCAGCCGGTCGCCATCGACGGCGCCCGGCCCTGGCTGAGCGTCAGCGCCGATGGCCATGACTACGTGCCGGTGGCGGTCACCGCTTGGGGCGGTTACGCGCTGGATCCCTTCGTGGTGCGCTCGGTGCTGCCCGGCGTGCGCAGCGAGGAAATCACCGACCGCTGGATGCTCAACCCGCTGCTGTTTCTGCGCGAAGCGCTCAAGTTGCCCGCCATGCCGGTGCCTGACGTAACCACCGAAAACGGTCGCCGGCTGCTGATGGTGCACATGGACGGCGACGGTTTTCCCAGTCTGGCGGAGGTGGAAGGGTATCGCGGCCAGGCCGCCGCCGAAGTGCTGCAGCAGGAGATACTCAAACGCTACCGCCTGCCCACCACCCTGTCCGTGATCGAAGGCGAAGTGGCGCGCACCGGTCTCTATCCGGACCGCGCCGCAGAGCTGGAAGACATCGCCCAGCGCATGTTCCGGCTGGACCATGTGGAAGCGGCCACCCATACTTTCTCGCACCCGTTTTACTGGTACCAGGCCCAGGCGAACCCCGGCCGGATCGAAGGCCCCCAGGGTGATTTGCGGCTGGACGTGCCCGACTATGAGCTCGACCTGGAACGGGAGATCGTCGGCTCCGCCCGCTATATTAAGAACCGCTTGCTGCCGCCCGGAAAAGAGGTGGAGCTGGTGCTCTGGAGTGGCGATACCGTGCCCACCCCGGAAGCGCTGGCAACCGCCCGTCAGGGCGGGCTGCTCAACATGAACGGCAGCGACACCACGATCACCCGCAGCAACCCCACCTGGACGCTGATCAAAGGCATCGGCCTGCCCAAGGGCGATCAGTACCAGGTCTATGCTCCCAATCAGAACGAAAACATTTACACCGGCAATTGGCGCGGGCCGTTTTACGGCTTTGAACGGGTGATCGAGACGTTCGAGCTGACCAACACGCCGATTCGCTTTAAACCGGTGGATATCTACTACCACACCTATATCGCCAGCAAGAACGCCTCGCTGGAGTCGCTGCGGCGGGTTTATGACTGGGCGCTGGCGCAGCCGTTGCACCCGGTGTTCGCCAGCGAGTACGCGCGCAAAGTGCTGAACTTCAATGACCTGGTCATCGCCCGGGACGGCGACGCCTGGGTGGTGAGCGGCAGCGACGCGCTGCGCACGCTGCGCCTGCCCGACGGGCTGGCGCCGCCGGATCTGAACACCAGCACCGGCGTGGCCGGCCTGCACCGGGGGGAGAGCGGCACTTATCTGCATCTCACCGGCGGCCGGGCCCGCTGGCGGGCCGGCGACAATGAGCGCTCCGCTAATTTCCAACAACCCCGGCTTTGGGAGGCCAACGGCCGGCTGCTGGAATGGCGCCGCATCGACGGTGGTGTCCAGTTCGGCCTGCGTGGGCAGGTGCCGTTGACCTTTACGCTGGTGCAGCCCGCCGGCTGTGAATTGCGCCAGGGGGAAAGCCGGCTGGAGCCGGCGAACCGTGACGGCAACCGCTACCAGTACAGGAGTCAGCAGCATGAGCTCAATGCGCTCAGACTCGATTGCGGCGCGTGAACGCCGCGCGGTGATCACCACCGCCGAGCTGCTGGCACTGGGCGTAATGGTCGTGGTGGTGTGCTGGCTGATTTTTCCCCGCGACCTTGCCGACAGTCTGCGTGCCGCTGAAATGGACGCGGTCTCCCTGTCCTATTCCAACGCCTGGCTGCGGGCGGAACCCAACGATTTTCCTCTGCGTTTGCTGCTCGCCGAGGAGCTGATCGAGCTCGGCCGGTTCGACGAAGCCTACGAGCAGCTGGATTACGTGGCCGCCAATGCCGGCTCGGACCGGTTCCTGCTGCGCCAGCAATGGTTGCAGGCACGCATGCCGTTCGTGGCGCTGATGGCGGTGCCTCCGGAATATCGTCATGACGATCCCTTGCAGGAACAGGCGCTTGAGGCGCTGCTCGCCCTGCGCCCGGAGGACCTGGATTACCGGCAACTGGAGCGCTACGCGGAAATGGCGCTGATTCTCGGCCGGCCCGACCGTGCCGTGGCCGCCTACCATCAATTGGCGGAGCGTCAGGATAATCCGGCCGGCTGGTACCGGCGCGCCGGCGATGCCTTTTTGGCCCGGGGACGTTATCAAGAGGCCGCCCAGGAATACCTGCTCGCCATGGGCGCCCGCGCGGGCACCGACGGTGCCCGCGATGATTTTCTCACCGCCATGGCCACGCTGCAGGCCGGCGGCTACCTGGACCAGGCCCTTCGCGAAGCGCGCCGCTATGAGCGGGCCTTCCTCGCCGACAACGAGGTGCTGTTCCGCCTGATGAAGCTCGCCCAGGCCGCCGGCAATGCGCAGCGCGCGGAGTATTACGCCTCACTGCTGCTGCGGTTGCGTGATCGTGCGGCGCCGGCGGCCATCGGGCCGGCGGAGGGGCAGCCATGAGGCGGCTCTGGCTGGTGCCGGTGGTGCTGGGGCTGTCGGCGCAGGCGGCGGCCGCGCCGCCGGCGGCGCCCTATGACGAGCGCTACTACAACGAGGGGTATCAGGTGCTGGTGGCCGCCGGCAGTCTGGCGCGCGCCCGGGAAGTGGCGGAAAACGCGCTCTACTGGCGGCCCAACGACGCCCGCTGGCTGGAACGCCTGGCCACCGTGGCGGGCTGGCAGGGCGACACCGAGGCGGCCCTGGACGCCTGGCAACGGCTCGCCGAACAGCATAACAACGACGACGCCTGGAACCAGGTGCTGAGGTTGGCGCCGCTGACCTACAACGACGAACTGGTGCTCAAGGCGCGCCGCCGTCTGCTGGAACGCCAGCCCACCAACGAGCCGCTTATTGACGCGGTGGTCGCGGAATACGAGAGCCTGGGGCGCGCTGACGAAGGCCTGGCCTTTCTGGCCCAGTGGTACCAGCGCCACCCCAGCCGGGCCCTGCTGCGGGATATGCAGCGCCTGGCGGAAAACATCGGCGCCGATGACCGCGCGATCGGCTATTACCACGCCTATATGGATCGTTACGGCGCGGACCCGGAGATGGCACTGCGCGCCGCCGACCTGGCCTGGCTGCGCGGCGACCGTGAAAGCGCCTACCAGCGTTTAACGGACGAAGCAGCGGCGCTGGTCTACGACCCCCGGCTGACCCGCCGGCTGGCGCTGATGGCCTCGGACCTGGGTGATTGGGAGGCCGCCCTGGCGCACCTGCAGCGGCTCACCGAAGCCGGTGATCTGACCCGCCCGGAGGGCTACCGCTATCTGACCCTGGCGCGCTATCAGGCGCCGGAGCGGCTGACCACGATTTACCGGGCGCTGTGGCGCAGCAGCGGCGAACCGCAATTCGCGCTGGGCATGCTGTACCAGTACCAGGCCGATGGCGACCGGGCCGCGCTCGGTGAATTCTTCGACGCCATGACCGAGGAAGAAAGGCGCGCGTTCCGCCAACGGCCGGAGTTCCTGCGGCTGTACGCCAGCTACCTCTACGAGGGCGGCGATGCCCGGGGCGCCCGCGACGCCCTGGCCCGGGCGCTGGCGCTGGCGCCGGACGACCGGGATACACGTCTTGCCTGGCTGTGGTTGCTGGTGAGCCTGCGCGACGCGGACGCACTGGCCGAGACCCTGCGCCGCTGGGAACCGGCGTTGCGCGAGCAACCCGGGTTCTGGCCGCCGCTGGCCGCCGCCCACATGGTGCTGGGCCAGCCGCTGCAGGCGTTGCGTTACGAAAGCCGCCTGCTCGCCGACAATGGCGACGACTGGCGGCGCCGTTGGGCCTACGCGCAGACCCTGCTGGCCGCCGGCCGGGACGATCAGGCCTGGCCGGTGATGCGGGCGTTGTGGCGGCAGCCGCCGGAAAAGATTGAGCCCGCCGATCAGAACCTCTACGACGCCATGCGCTCGGCACTGGTGCTGCGCTTCGCCGGCGGCGATCAGCAGTTGCGGCTCCAGCAGCGCGAGCTGGCCCGCACGCCGCCGGGCCAGCGTGCCCAGCGCGCCGAATGGCTGGCGCAATGGGCGCTCGGCATCAATGCCCCGGAACTGGCCCGCCTTTGGTATTTGCGCACCGCCAACCAAACGGACGCCGGCACGCGGCTGAGCCGCGCCATGCTCGACAGCGACTATGCGCAGGTGGCGTCGCTGCGCGACAACCACGGTGACCGGCTTACCGCCGGCGAGCGCCTGCAGGCGGACACCCTGCTCGGCCGCGATCGCCGCGCCGCGGCGCAGCTCGCCGAGCAACAACGCCACGCCCCGGCGCTGGCCGACGCCAATCCACGGCAGGAAGCGCTGCTGCTGACCGCCGAACAAAACACCGCCCTGGCGGCCGAACAGCGGCAATTGGGGCCGCTGGACGTGGACAGCCTGGCGCTCACCCAGACGCTGCCGTTAAGAGAACGCTGGAGTCTGGACCTGGATCTGCGGCAACGCCGTTTCACCAGTAACGACGGCCGTCTGCTGGCGGTCAATGAGAACGAACAACGCTACGGGCTGGAAATGGCCCGCCAGGGGGCGCATCTGGACGCCCGTTTCCGGGTCGGCCAGCGCCGTCTGTTCGGCTTCAACAATACCGAGCTGGGGGTCACGCTGGGCGGTCAGCCCGGGGCCCGCTGGGGCTGGATGTGGTCGTATCAATGGCAGGCCGGCAGCGATGAAACCTCGCAGTTGTTGCTTGGCGGACAGCGCACCGGCCAGCAACTGGCGCTGTACTGGAACCCGGCCGCCAACTGGAACACCAGCCTGTCCTGGTCCAGTTACGACTACGAAGACCTGGATCACAACGCCCTGGGGCAGGGAGATCTGATCACCGCCCAGACCACCTGGCGCCCTTGGTTGTCGCGTTTCTCCCCCGGCGTGCGCCTGCGCCACAGCCGGGGCCGGTTCGACGACCAGCGCCCCCTGGGCCCGGATATCGACGTGATGCAGCCCGGCGCCGAGAACATCGCCGCGGTGCCCGAGGATTATTACGAGACCGAAGTATCGCTGCTGTTCGGCCTGCCCGAACCGCACACCCGTGCCCACCGCCTGCAGGGCTGGGGCGAACTGGGTATGGTCGACAACAGTATTTCCGGCCAGGGCTTTATCGCCCGGGCCGGCCTGCAAGGGCCGCTGTTGGGCCGCGACGCCTGGCGGCTTTACCTGGAGCGCAGCCTCAACACCGGCGGCGCCGAGGAAGACAGCCAGCGTCTGGGCCTGGATTATCGGTTCTATTACTAGGAGACAGCCATGAGAGTTTCATTGATCGCCCTGTGCGCCGGCCTGCTGTTGCTGGCCGGCTGCGCCACCCACACCCGTCATACCCAGGACGTGGCGCTGAACGCCGACGCCACCTGGCTGGTGCTGCCGCTGGTCAACCGCACCACCACGCCGCAGGCCGGCCTCGCCGCCCAGGCGATCGTCGAGGCGGTGCTTGCCGAGCACGGCGTGGCGGATGCCCGGACCTACCAGGCCGATGACGACCAGGGCGTGCTGTTCGAGGCTGCCTCCCAGGCCAGCCGTGACGCCATGCGTCAGTGGTCGGCGCGACAGGGCGGTGACTATGTGGTGTCCGGGGTGGTGCACGAGTGGCGCTACAAGACCGGCGTCGACGGCGAACCGGCGGTGGGCGTGATGATCGAGATCCGCGATGCCGCCGGCAAACTGATCTACAGCGGCACCGGCGCGCGCGCCGGCTGGGCGCGGCAGTCCCTGAGCGAGACCGGCCAACGGGTGATCGACGACCTGCTGGCGCCGGTGGTCGACTGATGCTGGGGAAACTGGGCGACAATCGCTGGGCGCATTGGCTGGCGCCCTCCAACCGGAGCCTGGTGGCCTGGTTCGAGGCGCCCGCGCTGGTGATCCTGGCGGCCATCCTGGGCCTGCTGTTCAAGCCCGAGGATCCGCTGTTGCTTACCGGCAGCCTGCGCTGGATGCTGCTGGTGCCGATCGTGGTGGCGTTGCGCTACGGCTCGTTCCTCGGCGCGCTCTCCATGCTCACCCTGATGCTGGCCTGGTTTCTGTTCCGCGCCGCCGGGCTCTATCCGGGCATGGCGTTTCCGGAATTCACCTATCTGGGCGGCCTGGTGATCGTGCTGGTCGCCGGGGAGTTTTCCGATATGTGGCGGGTGCGGTTGCAGCGCGCGGAGAGCCGCGCGGCCTACACCGAGGAGCGCCTGAAAAGCCTCACCCAGCGCCACGTGCTGCTGCGGCTCTCCCACGACCGGCTGGAAGAAAACCTGTTGTTGCGGCCCTACACCGTTCGCGACGCTTTGCTGCGATTGCGCGACGTGATGATGGAAGAAAGTCACGACGAAGATCTGCCCGCCGGGGAAGAGTTGCTTAACCTGCTTGCGGAATACTGTCAGTTGCAGCGCGCGGTGCTGTACCGCGTGCACCACGGCGACATCGACCCGCGGCCGGTGGCCATGCTGGGTGAAAACAAACCGCTGGACACCCGTGACAGCCTGCTCCGCTTCACCCTGGAAAACCGGGTTATGAGCCATGTGCAGATGCGCGACATGGACGTGGCCTACACCGGCTTTTATTGGGTGTGCGCGCCGGTAATGAACAGCGGCGAGCAGATGATCGGCATGGTGGTGGTGGAGCGGATGCCGTTCCTGTCCATCAACCAGGAAACCCTGCAGCTGTTCAGCGTGCTGCTGAATTTCTACGCGGACATCGTGCAGCACGGTCCGGAAGTGGACGAACTGTGCACCGCCTGGCCCGGCATGCCGCCGGTGTTCGGGCGCGAGCTGGTGGCCCTGAACGGCCTCGCCAAGGAACGGAAAGTGGATTCCACCCTGGTGCGGTTCAGCGCCGACGGCAGCCAGCAGGCCCGCCAGATCGTGGAAAGTCTGCAACGGGGGCGGCGCAACCTGGACGGTTTCTGGTGGGTGGATGAACGGCATGCCGACCTGGTGTTGCTGATGCCGATGACCGGCGAATCCGGCCTGGAAAGTTTCATGCTGCGCACGGAAAAAATGCTGCAGGACGACTACGCCTTCGCCGATCTCCGTCAGGCGGGCCTCACCTATTCACACCATAGTGTGAACGGCGGCCCGGTGCTGGACCAGATCGCCGAGCTGCTCGGGGTGGACCATGTTCGCTAGCGTTCGCTTTCTGATTTATGCGCTGTTTGTTGAGGTCGGCGCGCTGTATCTGATGCTCACCGGTGCCGACAATCGTTGGGGGCTGCTGACCTATCTGGCGCTGCATACGCTGGCCTCTCTGGCACTGGCCCGGGGCGTCTGGGGGGTGTTGCCGCGGCACTACCAGGAACCCGTGGGGCTTACCCAATTGCTGTTGTTCTCGCTGGCACTGTTCGTGCCGCTGGTGGGGCTGGTGGCAATGCTGATCGGGGTCGGTATCGGTTACGCGTTGCCGGCGGTGTCCCGGGAAGAACCCTTCGTCACGGTGCGGGTGCCGTCGTTCACGCCTGTGCCCGCGCCCAGCGGCGCCGGCTTTCGACAGGAGGATCTGCGCACCTTGCTGACCTCGCCGGACACGTCCACCGAACTGCGTCTGCAGGGGATGCTGACGGTGCGTGATATGCCCACCCGCTTTACCGGTTCGGTGCTGCGTGAAGTATTGGGCGATGCGGTGGACGACGTGCGCCTGCTTGCCTACGGCATTCTTGATCAAAAAGAAAAGCAGCTCACCCAGCAGATTGATCGCGCCATGCGGTTGCTGGAAACCGCCAGCCCGGCGCGGGCCTACCGCCTGCACCGGCGGCTGGCCGAGCTCTACTGGGAGCTGGCCTACCAGGATCTGGTACAGGGGGATATTCGCGAACTGTCGTTGCGGCAATCGTTCCAGTACGTGGACCGCGCCCTCAGCGAAAAACCCGACGACGCCGGCATGTGGTTATTGCGCGGCCGCATCCTGATGGTCGACGGCGACCTGGAGGAAGCGGACAAAAGCTTCCGCTTCTGCGTGCTGCTGGGCCTGCCGGCGTCGCGGGTCAATCCCTGGCTGGCCGAGCTGGCGCTGTGGCAGGGGCAGTACCGGCAGGTGCGCGAGCTGATGAGTGATATCGCCGAGGATTCCAAATTCACCTCGCTGGACAAAGCGGTTCGCTACTGGAGGCCGGCATGACGTTACCGCGCGCCGACAACGCTGATATCTGCTTGTTGCTGGAAGGCACCTTCCCCTATGTGAGCGGCGGGGTCTCCAGTTGGGTCAATCAGATCATCCGCGGCTTCCCGGAGTACCGCTTCGCCTGCTGTTTCGTCGGCAGCCGCCCGCAAGACTACGGCGAGATGAAATACACCTTGCCGGATAACGTGGTGCACCTGGAGGTGCACTACCTGCACCAGCCCGGTGGCCAGGCGGAGCAGGGCGCGCTGCCCGGCGACCGCGCCGCCTTCGACAAGGTCGACCGGTTTCATCGCATGGTCAGTAGCGGCCGCGTCAGCGACGGCCGTAACCGCCTGTTCGCGGAACTGGTGGATCAACTCGGCGACGGCCAGGCGCTGTGCGAGGAGGCCTTCCTGCACAGCCGCGCCAGTTGGGATCTGATCGCCGACCACTACCGTCGCAACAGCCGCGATCCGTCGTTCGTCGACTACTTCTGGACCGTGCGCACCATGCACGCGCCGATCTGGGTGCTCAAACGGATCGCCGACAACCTGATCCCGGCCCGCGTTTACCACACTATTTCCACCGGCTACGCCGGCTTTCTGGGCGCCATGCTCAAGCACCAGACCGGCCGGCCGCTGCTGCTCTCCGAGCACGGCATCTATACCAAGGAGCGGCGCATCGATCTGTTCCAAAGCGAGTGGATCACCGACAACCGCAGCATGCTCGAGAAGAACAACACCGAGATGGCCTACTTCCGTGAGAAGTGGATTCGCTTTTTCCAGGAGCTGGGCCGCGAGTGTTATCAGGCGTCCGACCGTATCGTCGCGCTGTACGAACAGAACCGCCTGCGGCAGGTGGAAGACGGCGCGCCGCCGGCGCGCACCGAGAACATCCCCAATGGCATCAACCTGGCGGCCATGCGTGAGGTGCGCGCCCGCCGCGGTGGCGATATTCCGCCGGTGGCCTGTCTGATCGGGCGGGTAGTGCCGATCAAGGACGTAAAGACCTTTCTGCGCGCCATGCGCACCCTGGCCAACCTGATGCCCGAGGCCCAGGGCTGGATTGCCGGGCCGGAGGACGAAGACCCGGAATACGCCGCCGAGTGCCGGGCGCTGATCCACAGCCTGCAGCTGGACGACCATGTGCGCTTCCTGGGCTTCCAGAAGATCGCCGACCTGCTGCCCAAGGTGGGCGTGATCGTGCTCAGTTCGATCAGTGAAGCGCTGCCTCTGGTGCTGCTCGAGGGCTTTGCCGCCGGCGTGCCGGCGGTGTCCACCGATGTCGGTTCCTGCCGGCAGTTGATCGAAGGTCTGGACGACGACGACCGCGCCCTGGGCCGCGCCGGTGAAGTGGTGGGCATCGCCAATCCGGAAGCGCTGGGCCGGGCGGTGGCCGATCTGTTGCGTGACCCGGAACGCTGGCACGCCGCCCAGCAGGCCGGCATCCGCCGCGTGGAGGCCTACTACACCCAGGAGCGGATGTTCGCGTCCTATCGCAACCTCTATGAATCGCTGCTGAACCAGGAGGAGACGCCCTAATGGCCGGCATCGGTTTTGAACTCCGCAAGCTGCTGCGCCAGGACACCCTGCTGGGCATGCTGCGCGCCTACGCCTACGCCGGGGTGATCGGCTCCGGCCCCTGGGTGCTGTCGATCATCGGTATTCTGATCGTCGGTCTGATCAGCCTGGGCGTGGTGTCGCCGGCGGTGGCGGTGACCCAGTTCCAGGTTACGGTCACCTACATCATTGCATTCAGCCTGGTGCTCACCGGCACCCTGCAGCTGGCGTTCACCCGTTTCTGCGCCGACCGCCTGTTCGAAGAGCGCGAGGACATGATCCTGCCCAACTTCGGCGGCGTGACCCTGCTGGTGACGCTGGTCAGCGGCGTGCTGGCGTTGCTGGCGGCGCTGTTCCTGTTCCCGGGGCAGAGCGTGCTGTTCCGCGCCGTGCTGGTGGCCTGTTTCGTGGTGGTCAGCAATATCTGGATCGCCACCATCTTTCTGTCCGGGATGAAGCAGTATCGCTCCATCGTGCTGCTATACGGGGTCGGCTACGGCATCACCGTGGGCGCCGCCTTTTTGCTGCGCGGCTTTGATCTGGAAGGGTTGCTGCTCGGTTATCTTATCGGCCAGAGCACCCTGCTGAGCGGCATGCTGGTGCTGATCCTGCGCGGTTATCCGTCCAAGCGCTCGGTGGCGTTCCAGTTGTTCGACAAGCGCTGGCTGTATCCCAGCCTGATGCTGGTGGGCCTGTTCTTCAACGCCGGCGTCTGGGCCGACAAATTCATTTTCTGGATGGACGCCAGCACCGGCTCGCCGGTGATCGGGCCGCTGCGCGCCTCGCTGATCTACGACATCCCGGTGTTTCTGTCCTACCTGTCGTTGATTCCCGGCATGGCGGTGTTCCTGGTGCGCATGGAAACCGACTTCGTGGAGTACTACAGCAACTTCTACGACGCCGTCCGCAAGGGCGGCTCGCTGTCCTACATCGAGGACATGCGCAATCAGATGGCCGCCACCATCCGCGTGGGCATCTTCGAGATTCTCAAGATCCAGGCGATCGCCGCGCTGCTGCTGATCACCGTGGCCGGCGACATCTTCCGCCTGCTGGGCATCTCCGAGCTGTACCTGCCGCTGCTGCGGGTGCAGTTGGCGGCGACCGCCTTGCAGGTGGTGTTCCTGGCCATCATCAACGTGTTCTGCTACCTGGATCAGCGCCGCATCCTGGTGCTCCTCACCGGCCTGTTCCTGGTGTTGAACGTCGTCTTTACGTTGATCAGCTTGCAGCTGGGGCCGCAGTTCTTCGGCTTCGGTTTCCTGCTGGCGCTGGCGGTATCGGTGGGGCTGGGGTTGTGGCTGGTGCAGCGCAGCATGGGCCGCCTGGAATACCAGACCTTCATGCTGCGGTCCGGCTAGCCAAAAAAAACGGCGTCCAGAGGACGCCGATGAATCGTTTGGCTCGGGAGAGCTATCACGGAGCAGTACTCCGCTAGTCGACGGATGGGACCTCGCCGACGAATGAGAGTATGTCTGTGACCGATTTCAAAAACATTAGCTGTACAGCCGTTCACAAACGCTTCGTTGGCCAATAATTCACCGTCGCTGATCAGCCGCCGCCGGGCATCAGGCCGCAGGCCCCGAGCACGGTCTGCCAGCGCTCGGTGTGGGCCCGCAGGGCCCGGTCCAGGCGCGCCGACTGGCCCCGGGGCCCGAAATAGTGGTCCAGCCACCGGTCCAGCGCCGGGTTGGTGCCGCTGCTGGCGGCCCGCAGCGCCCGCAGGCGCTCGCCGAGACGGCGCTGGCGGCGGTCCAGATCCGCCAGATACGGTTGTACCTCCTGTCCGTAGACGCTATCCAAAAGGTTGCGCAGGTAGCGCGCCCTTTGGCTGGCCCGGCCCCGCGGGCAGAGGCTGTCCTCGTCCAGCGACTCGAGCATGCCCAGGGCCTGCCCCAGGGCCACCCGGGCGGCGGCGATCTCGCGCAGCACCGCGCCGCCGGCGGCGCCACCGGCCAGGGTGGCCAGGTGCCGTTCCAGGTCGGGCAGGGCATCCGGCGGCGGCGACTCACGTAGCGCCCGCCCGGCGCTCGCCAGGCCGCCCAGGGCTTCCAGGCCCCGGGCGGAATCGCCGGCCGGGCCCGGCGACTGGTTCAGAAAGCCCCGCAGCTCATCGCTGGCCCAGGTGGCGTTCCAGAACAGGTCGCCGAGGCTGTCACGCTTTACCTCCAGGGTGCGTTCCAACAGGCCGATCAGTTCCGGGTCTTCCAGGGCTGCGCCGTTCAGACAGCGTTGCCCCCGCTCAATAAAGGTGAGCTCGTAATCCAGCCGCAGGGAGGCGCTGCGCAACTTGCCCAGGGCGCTGTTGCGCTCACTGACCAGCGACATCAGGTCGCAATGGCGCAAACCCAGATAGTTGAGCAGCCCGGTGCGCAGGTCCGGCAGCGGGCGGCGCAGCGCCGCGTTGCCCGGGTAGGGCCGCAGCTCCAGGGCGGCCGCCGGCGGCACCGGTTGCCGGGTGAGGCGTTCCAGGCGGGCCAGGTAGTCCTGCCAGCGGGCGGCCACCGGGTCTTCGGGCCACAGCGCCAGGCCGGCGGTGGCCGCCAGGGCGATCAGCGCAACCGCCAATACGGTTTTCTTCATGGCGCGGTCTGTGTCATGGGGCGCGGGTCCCGCTGCATTTCAGTACGATTTTACCTTGTGCGAGGAGGGCGGCCTTTGGCAACTGTGCTACCTTTTCCGGAAACACTCTCCCCGTGACAAAACGTGCCCCGTAACAATAAGCCCAAGGCGGTCAAAGGAATGCGATTACAACACTTAGGCGTGCTGTTTCTGGCCCTCTCCCTGCTGGCCTGCGACACCGCCGAGGAACCCGGCCCGGCATCTTCCAGTGGGGAAACGTCCCCGCCAGCCTCTTCCCCGGCCAACGACGGCGAAGACGCCGCCCCCATGGGCAGCCGCTGGCGCAGCCACCTGGACAGCTGGCCCACCGGCGCAGTGAGCGCCCGCGCGCCGCTGGTGGCGCGTTTCACCCACCCGGTGGTCGCCGAGGAGGCACTGGAACAGCACGCCGAAGGCGTCGCCCGCCTGGCGCCGGAGGTCGGTTTCAAGGCCGTGTTCACCGCCCGCGACCGCCTGGAAATCCGCCCCGACGCGCCGCTGGAACGGGGCCGGGAATTGACGCTGACGCTGTTTCCCCAGGAGCTGTCCGGGGTCGACGACGGCCTGCCACCGCTGAAACTGCCGCTGACCGTACTGCGCCAGCAACTGAGCCTGCGGGTGGATGCCCTGGCGCCGGTGGACGAGGCGCCGGCCCGCATGCGGCTGGACGGCGAGCTCACCACCGTCGATCAGGCCGACCCGCTGGCGGTCCAGTCGGCGGTCACCGCCACCCAGGCGGACCGGCGCCTGGAGATTGAATGGCACCACGGCGCCGCCGGGCTCAGCCACGGGTTCCGGATCGGCGGTATTCGCCGCGACGGCGAACCGGCGCCGGTGGTGCTGCGCTGGGACGGCGAGCCGCTGGCGGTGGAGGAGAGCGGCGAACGGGAGTACCCGGTACCGGCCGAGGGCGCCTTCCAGGTGACCGCCGCGCGCACCCTCAGTTACCCGCAGCCGCACATCCGCGTGCAGTTTTCGCAGCCGCTGATGGGCAGCCAGGACACCGCCGGTCTGGTGCGAGTCAACGGCGAGGAGGCCCGTGTGCGCATCGACGGCAGCCGGCTGCTGGTTTACCCCGGCGGCGAGGCCGGAGACGACGGCGCCGTAACCCTGACCGTCGGCGCCGGCCTGCGCAGCGCGTCACGGGCCCGCCTGGACCGCGAGTTCAGCCAGGATCTGGTGCTGCGCGTGGCCAAACCCGGCGTTCGCTTCGTCGGCGACGGCGTGATCCTGCCCGCCGGCGAAACTCTCAGCGTGCCGTTCGAGGCGGTGGGCACCCGCGCGGTGAAGGTGCAGGCGTTCGAAGTGTTCGCCGACAACATCGCCGGTTATCTGCAGAACAACGACCTCGACGCCGATTACGCGGACACCCGCCACGGCCGCTACCTGTGGCAGAAGACCTTGAGCCTGCCGCCGGACGGTGACGGCGACTGGCAGCGTTACCGGCTGGATCTCAGCGAATTGATGGCGCGCCACCCCAACGGTCTGGTGCGCCTGACCCTGAAGATCGACGCCGACACCATCGACTACCAATGCCAGGGAGAAGGGCCGAGCCGCACCGCCGAGCTGCCGGACAACTTCGAAGGGCCTGGCCAGGACGAGGGTGGTGACCGCCTGCGCCGCTACTACGACAACGCCGGCTACCTGAGCTGGCAGGAGCGCGACAACCCCTGCGCCGACGCCTACTACCAGTACAACGAGCGCGCCGAATCCTCACGCGCCTTCCTGGCCTCGAACCTGGGGCTGATCGCCAAGCAGGGCGAGGACGACCGGCTGATCGTGGTGGCCACCCATCTGGACAGCAACGCGCCGGCCAGCGGCGTGCGCGTCACCGTGCACAACTACCAGCACCAGCAGCTCGCCGAGGGCACCACCAACAGCGACGGCGAAGCCACCCTGGGCGTGGACGGCACACCGTTTTATCTGGTCGCCCACCATGGCGACGACCGCGGCTACCTGAAGCTGGCGCGCAACCAGGCGCTGCCCACCAACCAGTTCAATACCGGCGGCGAGCGGGTGCGCGACGGTCTCAAAGGCTTCTTCTACGGCGAACGGGACGTGTGGCGCCCGGGCGACGACATCCATCTCACCTTCATTCTCGACGACGCCGACGATCGTATTCCCGACGACCACCCGCTGACCCTGGACTGGTTCGACCCGCGCGGCGACAAGGTGGCCGAATACACCAACAGCGAGCCGGTGGGGCAATTCTACACCTTCACCCTGAGCACCGCCGAGGACGCGCCCACCGGCAACTGGCGCGCGGTGGCGCGCATCGGCGACCGTTATTTCGATACCCCGCTGCGGGTCGAGGCGATCAAGCCCAACCGGCTGAGCATCGAGCTGGACCTGCCCGACGCCCTGGACGCCGGCACCGCCAACCCGGTGACCCTGCACAGCCAGTGGCTCAACGGCGCCCGCGCCGGCGGCCTGAAAGCCGACGTCAAAGCCAGCCTGAGCAACGCCGCCACCACCTTTGAAGGCTACGACGGCTTCGCCTTCGACGACCCCACCCGCAGCCTCGGCGCCGAGCCGTTCACGGCCTTTGAAGGCAAGCTCGACAACCAGGGCGACGCGCGCTTCCCGCTCGATCTGCCGGAGCTGACCCCGCCGGGCATGGCCGCCGCCACGCTCACCACCCGGGTGTTCGAAAACAGCGGCGACTACAGCACCCAGGTGCGCCGCGTACCGGTGCGCCCCTACCGGCACTGGGTGGGCATGCGCGTACCGGAAGGCGACGGCTGGGGCGGCGCCCTGGGCCGCGACCGGGACCACGAGATCGGCTTCCTGACCCTGAACCAGGACGGCAAGCCCGAGGCCGGCCGCGACCTGACCCTGAGCCTGTACCGCATCGACTGGCGCTGGTGGTGGGACCGCGGCGACGACAACCTGACCAACTTCATCAGCGACCCGCACACCGAAAAACTGCGCCAGGACACCCTCACCACCGACGCCGACGGGCGCGCCCAGTGGACCCTGGCCGGCGCCGATTACGAGTGGGGCCGGCACCTGCTGCGGGTCTGCCAGAGCGACGGCCGCCACTGCGTCAGCCGCACCGTCTACCTGGGCTGGAGCGGCGAACGCGGCGTCCAGGGCGACGCCGCCACCCGGCTGTCGCTGAGCACCGACCGGGACCACTATCAGGTGGGCGACACCGCCCGCGTGCAGGTGCCGGTGAGCGGCCAGGGCCGCCTGCTGGTGAGCCTGGAAAACGGCGCCCGGGTGCTCGACCACTACTGGCTGGAAGCCGGCGAGCAGGGCGACACCCTGACCCTGGAAGTGCCGGTCACCGCCGCCATGGCGCCCAACGTCTACGTCCACGTGGCGCTGCTGCAGCCCCACGCCGGGCGCGACAACGACCGGCCGATCCGCCTCTACGGCATCGCGCCGCTGCTGGTGGACGACCCGGCCACCCGCCTGATGCCGGACATCCGCGCGGAAAGCGAAGTGCGCCCGGAGAGCACCCTGTCGGTGGCGGTGTCCGAACGGCGCGGGCGGCCCATGACCTACACCCTGGCGGTGGTCGACGAGGGGCTGCTGGGCATCACCGGTTTCGCCACGCCGCGCCCGCACCGGGCGTTCTACCAGCGCGAGGCCCTGGGCGTGCTGACCTGGGACCTGTTCGATCAGGTGGTGGGCGCCTACGGCGGCGAACTGGATCAGATGCTGGCGCTGGGCGGTTCCGACGCGCTCCGCGACGGCAGCGAGCAACAGCGCCGCCGCTTCCCGCCGGTGGTCCGTTTCAGCGGGCCCTTCCAACTGGCCAAGGGCGAGACCGCCGACCACGACATCGAACTGCCCGCCTATATGGGCCAGGTGCGCGTGATGGTGGTGGCCGGCGACGGCCACGCCTACGGCGAGGCGGACAAGAACGTCACCGTCACCCAGCCGCTGACCCTGCTGTCGTCGCTGCCGCGGGTGCTGGGGCCGGGCGAAACCCTGGCCCTGCCGGTCACCCTGTTCGCCGCCGAGGACGGCCTGGGCCCGGTGACAGTGTCCGCCGACGTGGAGGGCCCGATCTCGTTAAGCGACCGGCCGGACGAGCAGGGCGCCGAACTGGACTTCCAGGACAGCGGCGAACGGATCGCCGAACTGGGCCTGAAAACCGACCAGCGTACCGGCACCGCCACGGTGACCGTGTCCGCCCGTGCCGACGAGCATGACGGCGAGGGTTACCGCGCCAGCGAAACCGTGCACCTGCCGGTGCGCGCCGCCAACCCGCCCACCGTCCGTGACGCCGGGCGCCTGCTGGCCGCCGGCGAGACCTGGTCGCAGCGGCACCGCGCCCATGGTCTGCCCGGTACCAACCAAAGCCGGCTGACCGTAAGCAGCCTGCCGGCCATGGGCCTGGAGCGCCGCCTGGAGTACCTGCTCGGCTATCCCCACGGCTGCGTGGAGCAGACCGTGTCGGCGGCTCTGCCGCAGCTCTATCTGTCGCGGCTGATCGCCCTCGACGACGAGCAGCGCGCCCGCATTCAGAGCAACGTGGAAGCGGCCATCCAACGGCTGCGCCGCTTCCAGCTCGGCGACGGCGCCTTCGCCTATTGGCCCGGGGCCGCCGTGGCCGACGACTGGGGCACCTCCTACGCCGGTCACTTCCTGCTGGAAGCGCGCCGTCAGGGCTTCGCGGTGCCCGCCGGCATGCTGGAAGACTGGGCCGACTACCAACGCCGTGTGGGACGCAACCCGGGCGGCGAGCCCTGGCAGTGGGCCGGCCAGGCCTACCGCCTTTACACTCTGGCGCTGGCCGGCGAGCCGGAGGTGGGGGCCCAGAACCGGCTGCGGGAAGCGCTGTCCGCCCGGGCGGACGGCGACAGCCGCCGGCCCGGCTACCAGGCCGCGCGCTGGCTGCTGGCCGCCGCCTACCAGCAGATGGGCCTGAACGACGTGGCCGGCGAACTGATCGCCGACGCCGACGCGCCCTCGAACTACGACCGCCCGGGCCCCACCTACGGCTCGGCGCTGCGTGACCAGGCCATCGAGCTGCTGGTGCGCGACGCCCGCGGCGACAGCGACGGCGCCTGGCGCCAGGCCGAGGCGATCGCCGGCCGGCTGGCCTCCCAGCAGTGGTATTCCACCCAGAGCACCGCCTGGGCGCTGATGGCCATGGCCCGCTTCGCCGGTTCCGGTGACGCCGGTGAGGGCTACCGGTTCGCGTGGCGCCGGGGCGACGGCGACTGGCAGGAAATCCAATCCCTGGCGCCGGTGTTCCGCCAGGACCTGTCGCTGGACGGCGAGGGCGTCGAGCTGGCGGTGCGCAACGACAGCGAACGCCGCCTGTTCGCCTCGGTGACCACCCGTGGCACGCCGGCGCCGGGCCAGGAGCAGGCCGCCGCCCAGGGGCTCGGGCTTGAGGCCCGCTTCCTGACCCTGGACGGCCGGCCCCTGGATCCGGGCAGCCTGTCCCAGGGCACTGATTTCCGCGCCCGGGTGCGCGTCGTCAATAACAGCGGCCGCGACCTGGACAACCTGGCCCTGACCCAGGTGATCCCGTCCGGCTGGCAGATCACCGACAGCCGCCTCGCCGGCGATGAACAGGCGGCGCCGCTGGATTACCGGGACATCCGCGACGACCGGGTGCTCAGTTACTTCTCACTGGCCGCCGGCGAGGCGCGGGAATACACCCTGGGGCTGAACGCCACCTTCGCCGGCCGGTTCTATCTGCCGGGCTGGCAGGTGGAGGCCATGTACCAGGGCGATACCCGCGCCCGCAATAAAGGCCAGTGGGTGGAGGTGATCCGCGATTAAGGGGCGTTTTACAGGCCGCCGCCGGCGGTGGGCCCTGGCCGGCGCCGCCCTGGCGCTGCTGGCCGGGCTGGCGTTTCTGCAGTTCGCGCCGCTGCCCGCCGCGCTCACGGCCACCGACTACGCCACCCTGATGCTGGACCGGCAGGGACGGCCGCTGGCGGCGCGCATCGCCGCCGACCAGCAGTGGCGCTTCGCCCCGGTGGCGCGGGTGCCGGACAAGTATCGCCGGGCGCTGCTCACCTTCGAGGACCGCCGCTTCGAAGCCCACCCCGGCGTGGACCCGCTGGCGGTGCTGCGCGCCGCCCGCGACAATCTGGCCGCCGGCCGGGTGGTCAGCGGCGGTTCCACCCTGACCATGCAGCTGGCCCGCCTGCTGCGCGCCGACCCGCCGCGCACCTTCCCGGAAAAAGCCCGCGAAGCGGTGTTGGCGCTGCAGCTGGAGTGGCACCTGGATAAGGACGAGATCCTGCGCCAGTACGCCAGCCGCGCGCCGTTCGGCGGCAACACCGTGGGCTTGCGCGCCGCCGCCTGGCGCTATTTTCAGCGGCCGCCGGAGCAGCTCAGTTGGGCGGAGGCGGCGTTGCTGGCGGTGCTGCCCAACAGCCCGGCGCTGATTCATCCCGGGCGCGACCGGGAACGGCTGCGCGCCAAGCGCGACCGTCTGCTGGAAACGCTGCGGGAGCAGGGCGCGCTGGACCGGGACGACCTGGCCCTGGCCCGTCTCGAGCCGCTGCCCCGGGTCCAGGCGTTGCCGTCGCTGGCGCCCCGGTTGCTGGATACGCTCACCGCCGGCGGCGGCGCGCCGCTGCTGCGCACCACCCTGGACGCGGACCTGCAACGCCGGGTGCGCGACCTCGCCGACCACCACGGCCAGCGGCTGGGGCGCCAGGGCGTGCACAACCTGGCGGTGGTGGTGATCGACCACCGGGCGATGGCGGTGCGCGCCTACCTGGGCAACGTCAATCACGGCGACCCGCTCACCTACGGCGCCGCCGTCGACATCGCCGCCCGGCCGCGCTCCACCGGCAGCGTGCTCAAGCCGCTGCTGTACGGCTCGATGCTGGACGCCGGGCAGCTGCTGCCGGGCACCCTGGTGTCGGACCTGCCCACCAATTACGGCGGCTACAGCCCGGAAAACTTCGACCGCGAGTACCGCGGCGCGGTGCCCGCCCACGAGGCGCTGGCCCGCTCCCTGAACGTGCCGGCGGTGCGCATGCTGCGCCGCTACGGGGTGGGCCGGTTCCACGATCAGCTGCGGGCGCTGGGCATGACCACGCTGTTCCGGCCCGCCGACGGCTACGGGCTGACCCTGGTGCTGGGTGGCGCGGAAGGCACCCTGATGGAACTCACCGGCATCTACGCGCGGCTGATCGCCACCGCCCGGGACGGCACCGCGCCGCCGGCGGCGCTGTTGTCCGGCGTGCATCCGGTGGCGGCGCCGTTCCCGATCAGCCCCGGCGCCGCCTGGCTCACCCTGGACGCCCTGCGCGAGGTGGCGCGCCCGGGCACCGCCCGGCAATGGCGGCTGTACCGCTCCAGCCAGCCGATCGCCTGGAAGACCGGCACCAGCTACGGCCTGCGCGACGCCTGGGCGATCGGCAGCAACGGCCGCTACACGGTGGGCGTGTGGGCCGGCAACGGCAACGGCGAACCGGCGCCGCACCTGGGCGGCGCGGACACCGCCGCGCCGCTGATGCTGGACGTGTTCAGCCTGCTCGGCACCGAGCCCTGGCCGGCGGCGCCGCTCAACGATCTGAAAACCGTGCGCGCCTGCGTCGACGACGGCTATCTGGCCGGCGGCCGCTGCCGGGCGGAAGACGTGCTGGCGCCCCTGCACAGTCACTTCCAGACCGTCACCCCGCACCACCGCCGGGTGCACCTGGACGCCAACGGCCAGCGCGTGCACAGCGGCTGCGAGTCGGTGGCCAACATGCGCGCGCGGGACTGGTTCGTGCTGCCGCCGGCGCAGGCCTGGTTCTATCGCCAGCGCCACCCGGACTACCGGCCCCTGCCGGCCTGGCGGGCGGACTGCGCCGCCGGCGCCCGGGCCCTGGACACCACGCCGCCCATGGCGGTGATCTACCCGCACGCCGGCGCCGGCCTGTTCATTCCCCGCGAACTGGGCGGCGAGCGCGGCCGGGCGGTATTCCGGGTGGTCCACGAGCGGCCCGGCGCCAGCCTGTTCTGGCACCTGGACGACCAGTACCTGGGCCGCACCGACCACTTCCATGAGTGGGCCCTGCGCGCGTCGCCGGGCTGGCACACCCTCACCCTGGTGGACGACCAGGGCTTCCGCTTGCAACGCCGTTTCAAAGTGCTGGGCGATCACTGACCCGCCGTCTTCACCCGCCATTCGCCACGGCTCTCCGACACTGAGCGCGCAGCCAAGGAGACGCCATGCGCACCGTAATCGTGATTCTCGCCGCCGCCGCGCTGGTGGCCGCCTGTCAATTGAGCCCCGACCGTCCGCCGGTGGAGACCGTGGATGATCTGGACCTGGACCGTTTCATGGGGGACTGGTACGTGATCGCCAACATCCCCACGCCGCCGGAAAAAGGCGCCCACAACGCGGTGGAAAGCTATGAACGGCTTGGCGACGACAAGATCGGCGTCACCTTCGCTTTCAACGAAGACAGCTTTGACGGCGAGCGTAAGACCATGACGCCCACCGGCTTTGTCAGCGACCAAAGCAACGCGATCTGGGGCATGCGCTTTATCTGGCCGTTCCGCGCCGATTTCCGGGTGCTGTACGTGGACGACGCCTACCGCACCACCATTATCGGGCGCCAGAAACGCGACTATCTGTGGATCATGGCCCGTCAGCCGGAATTGTCCGAGGACACCCTGCAGCGGCTGATTCAAATCGCCGCCGACCGGGGCTACGACACCCGCCGCATCCAGCGTGTCCCGCAGCGCTGGTGATAACCGGCTACAAGCCGCAAGCTTCAAGCTACAAGCAGACCCTGCCCGACGCGGAGGTGGGTGCTTATAGCTTGAAGCTTGCGGCTTGTAGCTTGAAGCTTGTTTCAAAATCCCCATCCTCCTAGGGTGAGAGCCCATCGGAGTGAAGGAGACCCTGATGAAAATCCTGATTGCCGGGGCCAACGGCAAGATTGGCCGCCATCTGGTACGCGGCCTGGCGAACAGTGAGCATATCTGCCGGGCGATGGTCCGCGACCCCGCCCAGGAGTGGGAGCTGCGCCAGCTGGGCGCCGACGAAGTGGTGGTGGCGGACCTGGAGGGTGACTGCCGGGCGGCGCTGATCACCTGCGACGCGGTGGTGTTCACCGCCGGTTCCGGCCCCCACACCGGCCCGGAAAAAACCGTGGACGTGGACCAGAACGGCGCCATCAATCTGATCGACCAGGCCCAGGACATGGGCGTGGAGCGGTTCGTGATCGTCAGCTCCATGCGCGCCGACGAGCCGGACAGCGGCCCGGAAAAAATGCGCCACTACTTCATCGCCAAGCAGAACGCCGACAACCACCTGCGCGCCAGCAAGCTGGCCTACACCATCGTGCGGCCCGGCAAGCTCACCGAGGACGACGGCACCGGCCAGGTGCGCCTCGCCGAACGCTTCGAGGACTTCGGCGAGATCCCCCGCCAGGACGTGGCGGCGGTGCTGCAGGCGGTGCTCGAAAACCCGGCCACCGCCGGCCGCGAGTTCGACCTGCTGTCCGGCGACCAGCCCGTCGCCGACGCCGTCACCGCCTTCGCCCGCTGAGGGATTTGTGGGAGCGGGCCCTGCCCGCTGCTACAGCCGCCACCGCGTCAGCGGCGGCGCTGGATCGGCATGCGGCGGCGGATGCGTTGCTCGGTGGTCAGGTCCGAGAAGTCGTCGGCCTCGAACAGATCGGCGCCCACCGGCGTGTCGTCGTTGCGATGGAACAGCTCGATCAGCATGGCGCGCCGGTCGGCGCGCAGCTCCCACATCAGCACCCCCATCATCAGAAACAGCACCACCGCGAACGGCAGCGCCGCCACCAGGCTGGCGGACTGCAGCCCGCGCAGGCCGCTGGCCACGATCAGGGTGATGCAGATCGCGGAGATCAGCACGCCCCAGGTCAGGCGTTTGTAGAGCGGTGGGTTGAGCGAGCCGTGGTCGGTCATCTGCGACACGATGTAGGAGGCGGAGTCCGCCGAGGTGACCAGGAACACGAACAGAATCACCATGGTGATCGCCGACAGGAAGGTGCTGTGCGGCAACACCTCGTACATCATGAACAGGCCGTTGGCGACGTTATCGGACACCGCACCGGCCAGGTCGACGCCGCCGTTGAGCTGCAGGTCCAGGGCGGTGGTGCCGAACACGGCGATCCAGGCGCAGGCCAGCAGCGGCGGCACCAGCAGCACGCCGAGCACGTATTCGGTGATGGTGCGGCCGCGGGAGATGCGCGCCACGAAGGTGCCCACGAACGGTGACCAGGCGATCACCCAGGCCCAGTAGAACAGGGTGAAGCGGTTCATCCAGTCGGATTTTTCGAACGGCGGGATGTTCAGCGCCATGTTGATGAAGTTGCCCAGGTAGTTGCCCAGGCCGTTCACGAAGTTATCCAGGATCAGCACCGTCGGCCCGGTGAACAGCATGTAGCCCATGAAGCCCAGGCACAGGCCCATGTTCAGGTTACTGAGCAGGCGGATGCCCTTGTCCAGACCGCTGTAGGACGAGGCCATGTAGCACAGGAACATGGCGCCGAGGATGGCCACCTTGCTCCACAGGTTGTCCGGCCAGCCGAATACGGTTTCCAGCCCGCCGTTCATCTGCAGCACGCCCAGCCCCAGCGAGGTGGCCACGCCCATCACCGTGGCGAGCACCGCCAGCACGTCCAGGGAATCGGAAATCAGTTGCCGCTTGGGCAGGTTCTTGGTGACCGGCTCCACCATGGTGGACACCAGCCCGGGGCGGTCCTTGCGGAACTGGAAGAAGGCGATGATCAGGCCGACCAGGGAAAACGCCGCCCATTGACTGACCCCCCAATGGAAAAAGCTGTACTGCATGGCCAGGCTGGCGGCGGCGGTGGAGCCGGGTTCGGCCTGGCCGTGGGGTGGCTCCATGAGGTGCTGGATCGGTTCCGCCATGCCGTAGAACACCAGGCCGACACCGAAGCCGGCGGACAACAGCATGCTCAACCAGGAAAACACCCCGTAGTCCGGCTTGCAGTCCTGGGGGCCGAGCCGGATTTTCCCGTAGCGGCTCATCGCCAGCGCCAGCAGGAAGATCACGAACACGAAGGTGCTGATCAGATAAAACCAACCGAAGTAGTGCCCGAGAGTATTGAGGGTGGCCTCGGCCACGTCCCGGAAGCGGTTGGGGACGGTGGCGCCGATGGCCACCAGCACGGCGACCAAGCCGGCGGAGATGAGATAAACGCGGTGTCGTATAAGCATCCGCGTAGCCTAGCAGGCGCCCAAGCCACCGCCACCCCGGGCGGCCAGGCGGTTCGAAAATTATACATTTCGCCACCGGCACAAGGGTGGACGGGAAATATTCAACGGTTGTATAGTTTTTATTCATCAAGTGATGAATAACAGAATAATAGCAAAAACGGGAGAACAATAATGCGTATAACAACACTGGCCGCCCTGGCGGGCGCGCTGCTCACCGCGGCCCTGTGCGCGGGCCCGGCCCAGGCCGGTTCCTGGCAGGACAACCAATCACTGGGCGGTTTCAATAACGTCCATCTCTATACCCCGGACAGCGATTCCCCGGTGGGCACCGGCAAAGCCCTGTTAGTGGTGCTGCACGGCTGCACCCAATCCATCAACGCCTACAAAACCGCCAACCTGGAAAACGCCGCCGAGGAATTCGGCATGGTGGTGGCGGTGCCGGACGCCATGAACAAGGCCGGCTTCAGTTGCTGGTCCTACTGGCAGGGCACCAAGTCGCGCAGCGCCGGCGACTATAAGAATCTGATCGATCTGGCCAACGAGCTCTCTTCGGACAGCGGCCGGGGCATTGATCCCAACCAGGTGTACATCGCCGGGCTGTCGTCCGGGGCCAGCTTCGCCAACACCACCGCTTGTCTGGCGCCGGACGTGTTCGCCGGGGTCGGCGTGAGCGCCGGGCCCAGCGTCGGTACCAGCTCCAGCGGCGCCATCGGCCCCTGCGAACAGGCCGACGTGGAGAGCCGTTGCCGCAATCTGGGCGGCGCCTACCAGAGCGCCTTCGACACCCAGGTCGCGTCCATTGCCCACGGCGACGCCGACACCACCGTGAACACCTGCTATAACCGGCAAAACGCCGAAGGCATGGCGGGCCTGTACGGGGTCAGCGAGCTGGCCGGCAGCACCACCCTGAACCAGGACGGCGGCAGCGCGGAAGAGTACCTGTGGCAGGGCGGCCGGGTGTCGATGCTGTGGCTCAACGGTCTCGATCATTCCTGGTCCGGCGGGCAGGGCGCCTCCGGCAGTTATATCGGTAGCGCCAGCATCAACTACGCGCGCTACCTGGGTGAGTTCTTCAGCAATAACAACGCCCGGGTCGACCGCAACCTGGCGCCCTCGCTGTCCCAGGTCAGTGCCGCGCCGGACGGCGACCGCATTCAGGTCAGCGGTTACGCCGACGACGAGGACGGCACCGTGAGCCGTGTTGATATCGTGATCGACGGCCTCGACGGCGGCGGCGACAACCTCACCGCGGTGGTCGACGGCAGCGGCTTTTTCCAGGGCACCAGCGCGTCCCTGGCCGACGGGCTCTATGCCGTGGCGGTGGTCGCGGTGGACAACGATGACGGCGAGAGCGAGCCGACCGTGGACACCGTGCGAGTAGGTACGGAGCCGCCGCCGAGCGCGCCGGTGCTCAGTGATATCGGCGTCAGCCTGGACGGGCAGTGCGCCACCGTCAGCGGTGAAGTGGTGGACGAAAACCAGGATCTGGCCAGTGTCACGGTGACCTTTTCCACCGGCGCCACCGCCGCCGATCTCGACGGCGTGCGCTACACCGCCCGCGCCTGCGGCCTGTCCGGCGGCGCCAACAGCGCCACCGTGGTGGCCGAGGACCAGGGCGGCCTGAGCGCCAGCGACCAGATCGATTTCGTGATCGACGCGGGCCAGGTGGCCACCCTGGACCAGCACATCAGCGCCGGTCGTCTGGACTACACCAACTACGCCAACTGCTACCTGGAATACAGCACCGAGGCCTTCAAGCTGAACGAAATCGAAACCGGCGGCCAGTGCCAGTGGCAGGACGGTGACGCCAGCTGCGTGGGGCCGCTGCAGGCCTGTTCCGGCAGTGGTGGTGATGACGGCGGCGACGACGGCGGTGATCCGCCCACCGATCCGGACGACGGCTGCCAGGCGGAAACCACCTACAACTACTACCACAAGACCGCCGGGCGGGCGTACAGCACCGGGAACTATTACACCCCGGATTACTTCGCCCAGGGCAGTGACCAGCCGATGGCCGGCTCCACCTGGGGCACCACCGAGCTGCACAGCACCGACGGCGGCACCGTGTGGCAGGTGGGCGCCTGCCCCTGATTGTCCATCTTGTTGAATTTCCTCCCCTTGCGTACCATCCGATGCGCGCCCGGCCCCGGGCGCGTATCGCCCAGGGGAGGAACGGATGGCGAAGAAACCGGTGGGACGGCCCCGTGGCCGTAACGGTGAAAGCGGCGATCGTGGCGCCGCCATTCTGGATGTCTCGGAGCGGTTGTTCGCCCGTCACGGCTATGACGGCGTTACCCTGCGCACCGTCGCCCGCGAGGCCGGCGTCGATCTGGCGCTGATCAATTACTACTTCGGCCCCAAGCAGCAACTGTTCGACACCGTGTTCCAGCGCCGCGCGCGCATCCTCAACGACGACCGGCTGAAAGCGCTCAACGCCGCCCGCGCGGAAAGCGACCCGGTGCCCCTCGAGAAAATCATCGAAGCCTATCTGCGTCCGCTGGAAATGGCCCAGGAGAGCGAGGACCAGGGCTGGCGTAACTACTGCGCCCTGCTGGCCTACGTGAACACCTCCCCGGTGTGGGGCCCGGTGCTGATGAGCCGCCACTTCGACGCCCCCATGGAAACCTTCGTGGAAGCGCTGTCCGCCGCCCTGCCCAATACCGAGCGGGCCGACCTCTACTGGTGCTACCACTTTATGTCCGGGGCGATGACACTGACCTTCGCCAACACCGGGCGCATCAACGCCATGTCCGGCGGCCTGTGCCGGTCCGACGACTTCCAGACCGCCTACGACCGCATGATCCCCTTCGTGGTGGCCGGCTTCGAGCAGGTCTGCGGCCGCCTCGGCAACCGCTGATCTCCGGGAGCGGGCCTGGTGGGAGCGGGCCCCGCCCGCGAAAGGGTGGCTTTAGCCACCCGGCAGGGTTCCAGAGACCTGGATTCTCCGATGTTCGGTGCTCCGTATCGGAGACGCGGGGCAATGGTGGTGCCTTCCGGGACCGCTCAAGCCATCCATGGCCGCTGTTAGTTTGGCCCTCCCTGGCCAAACAGCTCCCTCCAGGCACCACCATTGCCCCGCTCACTAGGCAGCGGAATCGCCACGGGTCAGAAACGCCGCCCGGACCTTTCTACGAAACCCTGGCGGCGAATTTCCAAAGGAGCACCGGGATCGGGTGTGCCCGTCCAGGACCGTGTTTGGCCAGGGATGGCCAAACGTCGAGCCTACAGGGATGTACTCGTGGCGTGTCCTGGACGGGCACACCCGATCCCGGTGCGGGCTTTCTGGAGGGCAGGTCTCTGGGATCCTGCCGGGAGCTGCGCTCCCTTTCGCGGGCAAGGCCCGCTCCCACAAGGTTCCGGCTCGGCTGTTACTCGGTATCGTCGGCCGGCGGTGCGGGGTCCTCTTCCTCCCGCGGGGCGTCAGCGGCTTCCTCTTCTTCCTTCGGCGCCGCCGGCTCTTCCGGCTTGACGCCATTGTCCTCGAGCGTCTGGTCCGACAGCTCCGCCTTGGCTTCCACTTCCTCGGCGCTCTTCTCCTCGCCGATCCGGTAGGCGGCGAAGCCGGCGTGCACCACCTGGTTCACCGCCATGCCCAGCACGCGGCCGTCGTAGGGCGCGATGATGGCGCTGCCGGTATTGCTGATGGGGTCGGTGACGGTGCCCAGGATCTCGCCCTTGCGCACCTGATCGTTGAGCTCCACCTCGGACAGCAGGATGCCGCCCTGGCCGGCGCGGATCCATTCCGATTCGAAGAACACCGGTTGCGGCGCGCCCCAAAAGCGGCTGGCTTTGCGCATGTCCAGATTTTCCAGCAGCGTCTCCAGGGCCTGGACCCCGTAGTCCACCGCTTCGTCTTCGAGACGGTTGGGGCCGCCGGCTTCCATGGTCACCGCGACAATGCCTTCTTCCACGGCGGCGGCGCGCAGCATGCCGTCGCCCGGCGGGCTGTGCAGCACGGTCATGCCGCCGAAGTGCTTGGCGAACGCCACCACCTCGGACTTGTCCAGGTCGGCGCGCAGCTGCGGCTGGTTGATGCGCTTCTGGGAACCGGTGTGCAGGTCCACCAGGTAATCGCACTGGCGCACGATGTTGTTGAACAGGGAGAACGCCAGCCGGCTGGCGTTCTCCCTGTTCAACAACATCGTGCGCCAGTGCGATTACCTGGTGGACCTGCACACCGGTTCCCAGAAGCGCATCAACCAGCCGCAACTGCGCGCCGACCTGGACAAGTCCGACGTGGTGGCG
>MRWF01007103.1_pt1 | contig 83728 bp, 82 predicted proteins | sample 1013331 | NCBI WGS metagenome assembly MRWF01 (sample SAMN06117577, study PRJNA244670) | biofilm metagenome | biome: Water; feature: Cathode Biofilm; material: Biofilm; isolation source: microbial consortium enriched at the cathode of a solar microbial fuel cell | place: USA: District of Columbia ... | reverse complement strand
TAGCCATGGATCACGATCCTGTCTGTGTCATTGAAGCCATTATCTTCGATCACATCCTGGCCGTCGCCTGCAGTGAATACATAGGTGTCTGAGCCGTCCTGGCCGATCAGGGTGTCGTTGCCGAGGCCGCCTTCCAAGGTGTCCGCGGGCTTGTAGCCCCATAGCTGATCGTCGCCCGTCGTCGCTTGCTGGGTATAGAGGTTGGCCCGGACGTCTGCGGACGACCAGATGGTGCCGTCATCGAAAACATATTGTTCAACCTTGTCATACGCGTCTTCATCGAGGGTGTTCATCACAGTAATAGTATCGGTTGATCCCTGGAAGCTGATCACAAGGTCATTGCTGCCCGCGGCGGTGGTTGACAGAATCAGGTTTGCAGGAGTGTAGCCATGGATCACGATCCTGTCTGTGTCGTTGAAGCCATTCTCCTCGATCACATCCTGGCCGTCGCCTGTAGTGAATACATATGTGTCTGACCCGTCTTCGCCGAACAGGGTGTCATTCCCTGCCTCGCCGGATAGTTTGTCGTCGTCCTTACCCCCGATCAGTCGGTCATTGCCGTTCCTGCCGTCGAGAGAGTCGTCTCCATCAAGACCCATCAGAGTGTCGCCACTTGCGCCACCTGCCAGATTGTCTGCACCGCTTGTGCCACTCAGGTGGAGGGGAGTGGTGCTGATAAAAATGAAATCGGATTCTGTGATGGCGGTCGCTGTCGTGTTCGACAGGACAATCAGATTGCCGCCAGCCTCGGAGATTTCCGTGTTGGCGCCCGATTGGGCGATGGTCAGGTCCGCGAACTGCAGCCCCGTGGCCGTCAGGTCAATCACATCCTCTCCAGAGACGAAGTCCATGATCGTGTTGATGTACCAATCGGGCAAGAGCACGAAGGTGTCACTACCCGAGCCGCCCTCCAGATTATAGGAGCCGGTCGCATTCTCGGCGCTCACCAGGATGTCGTCGCCACCATGGCCTCGCAGCCAGTAAGCGTCTGTACTGCCAATGAGCGTGTCGTCACCCGAGCCACCATAGACCCGTGGGATATTGATCAACACGTCGCCCTCTGCTTCACCGCCGCTGAAGGTATTGGTGACGAGGTTGATGTAAACGCCTGCCGTGTCGGAACTATAGTCAGCGATGTTATAGCCAGTGCCACCATCAAGCGTGTCGGCGCCAAGGCCACCGATGAGGTGATCCGTGCCGTCTCCTCCTGTGAGCACATCATCGCCGTCATTACCGACAAGCGTATCATTACCGGAGCCGCCATCGAGCTTGTCAGCGCCCACGCCGCCACCAAGATAGTCGTTGCCACCGGCCCCGATCAACGTGTCGTCACCGCCTTCACCCCGAAGTGTGTCATCCCCGCCAAGGCCGTTTATCAGGTCGCCTTCATTGGTTCCTTTCAGGGAATCGGCGTTGGCGGTTCCTTCAAGCGTGCTGGCACCTTCGCCCAGGTAAAGCGACTTGATGTCGTCAAGAGACAGGGTTGTATCATCGAACTGGTAAAGTTCGACGCTGTCAGCGCTATCGCCATCAAGGGTGTTTTTCACGGTTATACTGTCACCGCTGCCCGGAAGGCTGATGACAAGGTCGCTGCCAATACGCGCGAAGGATAATTGGTTTGAGGTATAGCCTGTGACAATGATCATGTCGCTTGTGCCGCTGCCGACATCCTGGATGGTGTCAGCACCGTCTCCAGCCTGATAGCGATATTGGTCGGAACTGGAGCCGCCGGTGAGGAAGTCGTCTCCGGCGTCACCTTGCAGGGTGTCGAGGCCGGAGCCACCGTCAATAGTATCATCTCCATCGGCTCCCAACAGCAGATCGCTGCCACCAAAGCCCTGTATCAGGTTGTTGGTGCTGTCGCCCGTCAGGCTGTCGCTTCCTGCCGTGCCATCAATATTGCCGCTGCTTTCGCCAAGATATGTTGCCTTGATGGTTTCGATTGAGAGGGTGCTGTCATCGAAGATCACGAATTCAACCGTGTTGGCGATATCGCCGTCCAGGCCTTTCGTAATCGTGACGCTGTCACTGCTGCCCGCGAAGCTGATGACCAGGGCGTCTCCACTGCGGGCAAATGTTGCATCGCTAGAGGAATATCCAGATATGTTCAGTGTGTCGTTGGACAGGTCACCCGCGTCGCTGACAGTGTCGTTACCATCGCCGGCCTGGAACAGATAGGTGTCCGACCCGAGGCCACCGGAGAGGCTGTCCGCGCCACCTCCTGCCTGCAATAGATCGGCTCCCACGCCGCCGACGAGTTTGTTGTCGCCGCTGTTGCCTGTCAGCGTATCGTTACCGACGCCGCCGGTGACGTGTTCGATTCCACTGACAGTATCACTTGGCCCTGTACCGGATCTTGCGGTGCCCGCTGCTAGGTCGACGGATACGTCACCTGTGGCGGTGCCGAAAGACAGTGTATCGTCGCCCGTGCCGCCGTCGTAGACGTCAGCGCCTTCGCCTATGTCTGCCAGAACCAGATCGTTGCCGTCGCCACCGGATACCGTGTCTTCGCCAGCGCCACCAGCGAGAATATCGTTACCTGTACCCCCAGAAATGCTGTCGTCACCAAAATGGCCATAGACCAGATCATTGCCTGCGCCGCCGCTGAGGTTGTCATTGCCTGTATCGCCAAACATTTGGTCGTTGTCAGTAGTTGAAGTCACACCCCATGTCGGTGAGTAATTGGGTCCAGGGTCAAGGGTGACAGAGGTTACGCGTGCGTTGTAGGCTTCGATTGTATTGGGGTAGTCCACGGGATCGTCAGACAATGCGCCGGTGTTGAAGCCAGAGTATCCGAAGTCGCCTTCCTGCCAATAGTAGAAATAGGGGGAGGCCGCGAAGCTTGTTGTATGGAACTCCAAGCTCAACTCAAAGGCTACGGTTGTGTGGAAACTGGCTTCCGGCCTGAAATATACTTCGCCCAATTGGGTGCTTTCATATAGTTCATACCCGTTCGGCGTGGCTGTAAAGTCGCCGGGCGATAATTGATAGTCGACGCCGCCGAGCCGGAAAATAATCCGGTCCTGAGGTGTTGGGTCAAACACTTCGAATGCCGCATATGGGGCCTTGTCCAAGTCTATGATAATGGTGTCATTGCCGCCACCGGTCAGAATCTGGTATCCGGCGTTGTCGGACTCGATCAGGATCGTATTGTCGCTGTCGTCTCCAATGATGTAGATTTCCCGGAAGCTACTATTGTCATTCCACTCGCTGCCATTGATCGTAATGTTTTCAATATCGGCACCGTGAACGTTATCCCCTTCGATCAAGGCGAAGTAATTGATCAGATTAGGGTCGTTCACTCTGTCAAATATGTCTAACCCCTCTCCATCGATGGTTTGCTTGGTCGTAACCTGACCCTGGGCCGTTTGAGCAAACGTCCCAACAAAACCGGCTGACAAATCGATAATGAGGTTGCCGTATGGATTGGTCATGGCCTTTGTGCCAATGACCAGGGTATCGATGCCGTCCCCGCCGCTCAGTATATCGGGTTGGGTCGACTGGTGTAGTTGCACCTCAAAACTGTCGTTGCCTGCGTCCCCAAGAAAAATGTCTGTTCCGGTACCTGTCGTGAAGGTATCGCCATATGTCGAGCCAACAACTTTTTCGATATTCTTGATGGTATCCGTGCCGAGGCCGGGCGAACTGACCTGAAGCGCGCCGTTTGGTCCGGCCGTTACGTCGATGGCAGCTGTGTGATTGGCAAAGGAGACAACGTCAAGCCCTTCGCCACCGTCCAGAACGTCGTCACCTTCGCCGCCCTCTAGAACATCATCGCCAGCTTCTCCTTTAAGTGTATCGTTGCTTGCTCCGCCTATTAGCTTGTCGTCACCTTCTCCCCCATCAAGGAAATCCGAAGCAGTGCCTCCAGTTAGCGTGTCGTCACCATCCTTTCCCAAAATAAGATTGTTTGCATTAGCTCCCTGGTCGGCTGAATTTTTTGCCATCAGGGCACTATCTTGACCATCTTCGTCACGCTGAACAAAATGGATGTCTTGTGTCGACTTTATGCCGTAATAGGCTTTGAGCGCATCCAGTTCGTCCTCGATGGCGCTTTCCAAATCGACTTGAGTATCGCGTGCTTCAATCGTTGCATAGATGTCGATCGGGTTGGCGCCGGCAGTTTGACCGTTGAAAAGGTGGGAAAGTGCCTTTTCAAGTTCGTCTTGGGACAGCTGGGTGTCGGTTTGTGCAGAACGCAGCCCGAACAATTTGTCTGCTTCCTCAACGCGTCGTTTCATGATTCCGTTGCTATTGGTATCCTGATGATTATACGCGAGCTGAAACCAGGCCTCAGCTCGGGCGATTGCTGGATCAGTGATTTTTAAGGCATCAATGAGGCCAGGACCGATGAGCGTGTGGCTGGCGTAGTATTGTGACAGCAGTGCGATCCTCTCTTCGGAATCATCGATAACTATCGTTCCAAGATCCTCTGTAAGATCAGCATTGAACCCCGAAGCACCACCAATACCGAAAAGGACGGCCTTCAGGAAATTTGCATGTTGCGCCTCAGTGAGGGTCAAATGTTGCAAGTCATTGAGGTCTGTCAGTGCTGGGTCAACGATACCGCCACCTGACGCAACAAGGATTTCTTGATTGGTTACGACCACTGAGTTGCCATTTGATAGCGTGATGGAACCTGTATTCATCCACTCAACAATATAATTCATCGCGACGAGGGTATTGCCGGTTGGAGCGCCTCCCAGTGCATGCTCAAATAGACTTTGAAAGTCAGCGCCACTATGAGCTGCAAGGTTATATCCATATCCAAATGTGGGCAGACCCTCGGAATCATCGTGGATGCCATATTTAGCAGTGGGGTCATTTGTTGCAAGACGAGCATTTTCTTTGAGTTTGAGATAGTTAGTTGCAGCATCCTGAAAGTTTGTTGCCGCAGCACCAGCCGCCGCATCTTCCAAGAGTGAATTATCACTATAGATTGTGTCTAGGTTCGAAATTGGCACTTTGACCCCCCATAGGAAAGCTTGATGTGGTGTTTACTGAATGGAATTTGCGATCTGGAAATTGCTGTCAAAACGACAAACGAGTTTTTGATGCCTATTGTCTATGACATGCAGGGCATAAACGGAGAAAGGGCGGTTCTGGTAATGGTTTTCTGCGACCACAAGTAGTAAGTATTTGTCACCGACTTTCGCGACTTCTTTCAACCCTTCCAGTCTGCTCACTTTGACAACATTTTCCGGCAACAAGCCTTCTGGATATCCCTCAATATTCAGAAATAAGGCGGCTCGATCGCTACTTGGACTACCGGGGAGAGCCTTGCCCTTAAAGGGGCGTTCACCATATCGGTCCTGCCATATTGCATCTTGCCGGGCTCTGCTAAAAATTGTTTCCTCTTCTGGATAGGTTGATGTACGCGACATATAGCTATAGAAATAGCGGCTACCCGGTCCGGTCCGGAGCTGCCGGTAAACAGCTTCACTTTTCCCGTCCTGATCAAGATCGACCAGTGCACGCTCAATGCTCATGGTCGGTGAGGCATAGTGCTGCAAAGGAGTCCAGTTGACCGATAATTTGGTATGGAGTGCAGAAAACCAGGCGCTTCGATTGGGGATATAGGCTTCGCCATTTTCCGGCAGTACACTTGTTTCATATGTCTTGAAGATTTCGGGCAGTTTTGCCGGCTCATTCAAAGCGGACAGCATTGGTTGGCAAACACCAGGGTCCGTTTCAGTTCCCATGCGGTACATGTTGGCTGGGCGGCCTTTCTGGAACCAGCTTTCCAAGCTGATGGTGTTTGCCTGGGGTTGGGCCGATGTGCTCGTTTGGGCCAATGACACCCCAGAAAAAACTAGTGTAGCAATGAAGATAAGAGACACTTTTTCTGAAGTTCTACGAGGGGCTTCTTGCTGGAAAAACTCGCTTATGGAGTTTAATGCCGTCATTGCCTGATTATCCTACTCAATTATTTCTTCTTTAGAAGGTGGCTTTGCCATCATCCCCGCGCATTTCGTATAATTGTGACGTCTAGTGGCAAGGGTGTGCGAATCTAAGGGTGTTTTTTTAATTGTGTACATACTATCTATGTTTGCAATGTGAACAAGATATGGCGACAATTTGAATTAATTCGTTTCATGCTTGTTGTGACCGTTTAGGGTCTATTCCGTTGAAAAACTCTTGTTGAATGCTGTTTGAGGCTCTGATTCACTTGTTTCTGTAAGAAGCGGGAGGATTGGGCGATGATGGGTCGGCAGGCGAGTGGTCAGAAGCAGCTGTTTTATGCATTTGATCTTGAGGCCGTCGTTCCAAGGGATCACCTGCTGCGCGGGATCGATGTTTGTCTTGATCTGAGCGACCTGCGATCGCATCTTGCCCCTTTCTACAGTCACACAGGCCGTCCTTCAATTGACCCGGAACTGATGATACGGATGCTGATTGTGGGCTATTGCTTCGGCATCCGCTCAGAGCGGCGGCTGTGCGAAGAGGCGTCTAATCAATCTCCTGATAACAAGGAAATTCGATATGTCAGATTATGAACTAGATCGGATATTCGCTCATAGAGTGCTCTTGGAGTGGACTTAACAGCAACACTCCTGACATTGCATCCCACGCCTATAACTTAAATTATGGGAAATTTAGGTGTAATATGGGCTGAACTGGCGCGAACGAATATTTCGTAGCTGAGCAAGATTAGTAAAAATCAGGCCCCAAAACGCCTGTACCAAAAAGGGGCAAAAGTTTCGGAAAATTTCACGGTTGGGTAATTTGACTAAACTGTGGCCGAAATTGACATGATGAGTGGCCCTCGACAGGCAGTGTGTGAGAGTCGGGGTGTTTTGTGGGGAGTGTAACACCTGTAATACACCTCCAGCACAGCTGCTAAACACTTCGCATCAAAATGCCCCAAAAATAAAATCATTTAAAATCAATTATTTAAATAATTTCTTCCAGGAATTTTTAATTTTCCTCTTGTCATATCTGATGTGGTGTTATACATAACTAATACACCGGCACGATAAAACGCCCAAACAGACACTCAAGCCACTTCCAAGCACGGCACAAGAGCGCAAGGGTAAATAAGAGCCAAAAGGCTCAGCGAGGAACGGCCGGTACGGGACAAGAGGTGAAAACACCCGGCCCGAGTGACGACAGCAAGAACAGAAGCGAGAGACAATCTCGACAGCGAGGAAAACGAGCAGGGGGCCGGACAAAAACATAAAGAACCGGCCCCCGCCCCACTCAAGAGCCAAAAAGGCCAGGGGTTCTGACGACAAAGATGCTCAGATACGACAGCAAAATGATAACAAGACGATAACAACAAACCCCGGGAAAACCGGGTACGCGAGGAGAAACAAAAATGTCGATGAAAACCTACCAACAAGTCAAACGCGAACAACGCCGCAGCCGCCGTCTGGCGCGCCAGGCCGACGTTCTCAAGCGCACCGCACAATCCGTGCATATCCAGCTCTTTGCAGCTGCAGCTTAAGGAAGGGGAGAGCGTATGACGCCGGATTGGACGGACGATCAGCCGATCTACCGGCAGCTGAAGGACAAAGTGGTCACGGCCATTATGGAGGGCTCCCTCATTGAGGGTGAGGCCCTTCCTTCCGTAAGGAATGTCGCCGTTGAAATGCAAATAAATCCTATCACTGCCTCTAAAGCCTATCAGGAGCTTGTCATGGACGGACTGGTTGAGAAAAAGCGCGGACTGGGAATGTTCGTGGTGGAAGGCGCACGCGACAAGCTGATGGAGGCTGAGCGCGAGCGTTTCATTAAAGAAGAATGGCCCCGTGTGCTGGATACCATCCGCCGCCTGGGTCTTGATACAGAAGAGCTGCTCAAAAGCAGCCGCAGTCATTAGGGGAGGGCTACATGACAGATTATGTAATTGAAGCAAAAGGCCTTTCCAAGCGTTTCGGCGATTTCCAGGCCCTCAATGGCGTGGACTTCAAAGTGCCGCTGGGTCGCATTCTTGGGGTTATCGGCGCCAACGGCGCGGGCAAGACCACCATGCTGAATGCGGTTCTGGGCCTGTCGTCATATGACGGCGAGCTGAGCGTGCTGGGCCTGGACCCATCGAAGGATCGCGACGCCTTGATGCAGGATGTCTGCTTCATCGCCGATGTGGCCACCTTGCCGAAATGGATGAAGGTTGTTGAGGTGCTCGACTATGTCGAAGCCGTGCACCCAAGGTTCAACCGCGCCAAGGCGATGGACTTCCTGAGCCGCACCAAGGTGCCGCTTGACCGCAAGGTGCGTGCGCTTTCAAAGGGCATGACCGTGCAGGTGCATCTGGCGGTGGTGATGAGCATTGACGCCAAGCTGCTGGTTCTGGACGAGCCGACGCTGGGCCTTGATATCATCTTCCGCAAGCAGTTCTACCAAAGCCTTCTCGAAGAATATTTCGATGAGGAGCGGACGGTCATCATCACCACCCACCAGGTGGAAGAGGTGGAGCATATCCTCTCTGATGTGATGTTCATCCAAGATGGCAACATCGTGCTTGAGTCCGATATGGACGAGCTGACACAGCAATTCATCGAAGTGATGGTCAGCCCGGGCAAAGAGGAAGAAGCCATGAAGCTTGGCCCGATTGCCAAGGGCAGTACTTTCGGCAAATCCACGTGCGTCTATAAAAATATTGACCGCGAAACGCTGGCCAAACTGGGCGAAACGCGCCGCCTGGGCCTGGCGGATATCTTCGTGGCGACCATGACAGGAGAGGCATAATGAACACGTTCACAGCCCTCATTAAACGCGAAATATTGGACGGCATGAACGGCTATATCCGTGTGCCGGCCATCCTGGCAGCCTTGTCGGTCTTCCTGGTGATTGTGTCCACCATCGGTTTCGGAGCAACCATCGAGTTTGACGGCGTTTTTGATCGCCATCCGGAAGTTTCAAACCTGGGTGAAGCCGTTGAAATGGCCGCGAACAGTGACAAAGGCGAGCATGAACTGCCTGCTGCTGTAACGTTGAGCTACTGGGTAATGGGCGGCATCAGCTGGGTGGCATTGCCATTCGTGATTTTCTTTTCGCTCCTGTCTTCCCTGTACGAAGAGCGTCGTGACCGTTCAATCCTGTTCTGGAAGTCCATGCCGGTAGCCGATTGGCAGGAAGTACTGGCCAAGCTTGTTACCCCTGTGGTGGTTGCGCCGCTGGTGTTCCTGGGCGTTGCTGTTGCAGCGCAATTGCTGATTGCCTTCTTCCTCAGCATTGTTGTGCTGTTTCAGGGTGGGCCAGTGTTGGAAATGTGGCCATTGGCGACCATGCTGGGTACTTGGGCAGTCTTTGTCACGCAGTATGCAGTTTCCACTTTGTGGGTGTTGCCGCTGTTGGCCTGGGTGCTGTTTGTTTCTTCCTATGCATCTCGCCTGCCATTCATGTGGGCTGTGCTGCCCCCCGCGGTGATTGCTGCGGTTGAAGGTATCCTGTTTGAAACCACGCGTTTCCTTGAGTGGTTTGGTGTCCATCTTGGCGGCTGGCAGGCTTATGCCTACCATGACCTGAACCCGGATATTGACGGCCCGCGTGACTTCCTGAACCTCGTGTTCGGAGGCGTGCAAATGGAAGGCCTGACCTACACACTCTCAAGTGGCCAGTTCTGGCTGGGGCTGGTGATCGCAGGAGGCTTTGTTTACGGCGCCATCGAGATGCGCAAGCGCGCGATCTAAGGAACCCATCTCTACTCTCCCAAAGACCCGAGATGAGGAAAGGGCCGCCCCCAGGGGCGGCCCTTTTTCATTGCCATCAATAGGCAACGCTAATCCAGCAGCATCACCATGTTACTGAGATCTTCGACCGTCAACCCGACCAGAAACACACTGTTGCCGCCGCCGGTGTCGATCAGAAGGCCTGCCTGGCCCGCAACGGTCGCCACGGTTGCAGCCGCCGCAACGCTCGCGGTGTCGGTGAAGTCTGTCACTGTTCCCGTGAGCCTGAGTTCGTCCTCTGCCACGCTGAAGTCGGTGACAGTATCCTTGCCGGATGTTGCGCCGAAGGCGAAGATATCGCCGCCGCCGCCGCCGGTGAACAGGTCATCGCCTGCGCCACCCCAAATTGTATCATCGCCGTCACCGCCGTGGACAGTATCATCGCCGGAGCCGCCAAAAAGGTCATCGTCGCCGTCACCGCCAAGAACGCTGTCGTTGCCGTCAGACGCAAACACCACGTCATTGCCGTCCCCGCCATCGATCACATCATTGCTGCCGCCTTCGCCGCCGCGGCCGCCAAAGACCTTGTCGTTGCCGCCGCCCGCATTCACGCGGTCGTTGCCAACGCCACCGCCTACTGTGTCGGCGCCATTCGCTCCGATGATCAGGTCGTCGCCGTCGCCGCCCCAAAGGCTGTTGGCGTCAAGCTCGTCGGATGCTTCTTCGCCCAAGCTGAAGGTGCCATCGCCTGAACTGTCATCCCAGCCGCCACCGATCAGTGTATCGTCGCCGTCGCCGCCATAAAGGATGTCGCTGCCGTCGTCGTCGCTATCATCGTCGCCTTTGCGGCGGTTGCCGCCCACGAGCAGGTCATTGCCCTTGCCGCCGCCAATCACATCGTTGCCGCGCCCGCCCGCCAGCCGGTCATTGCCAGTGTCGTTTGCACCTGCCCAGATCTGGTCGTTGCCATCACCGGCCTCCAGATTGTCATCACCGTCGCCGCCGGTGATGGTGTCGTTATCGTCTGATCCGGTGATGGTATCGTTATCGTCCGTGCCCTTGATGCGGCGATGGGTGCCGGTGGAGTTGCCGGGGTTGCTTTCGTCCACACCGTCCTCGTCGTTGCCGTGGCCATTGTCATCATGGTCACCGCCGCCGTTGCCGCCGCCATTGCTGCCATCGGAGTTGCCGGGGTTGTCGTCGTCGACGCCGTCTTCGTCATTGCCGTGACCATTGTCGTGGTCATCATCATTGCCGCTCATCGTCTCTACGAGCTCAAAAGCGGCGGTGAATCCCATTTCCTGCAGATTGGAATAGGTATAGTAAAAGTTGTTTCCAGCATGATCCTGACCATAGATGTTGAGCTCATACTGGCCGTTTGCATAGTGTGCCGGAATGGTGAAAGTGTGGCTCCCTATCGATGTGTCAGTGAATGTATGGTTCACTGTCTGGCCTTCCGGCGACTTCAGCCTGATGGTAAATGTTGCGAGGCCCGAAATGTTGTCGCTGAGCTCCACTCCTATGGTGACCGAATGGTCGCCCGTATCCGTGTCGACGATAGGGTCCTGGATTTCTACTTTAACCAGCTCAGGAGGCGTAATATCCTCATCGGCATTGACAACCTGGAACGACCCGTCAAACCCTTCGGATGAGATCTCTTCCGAGCTGTACCATCGGCTGTTCTGTGCATGGTCTTTCAAATAGACACGAATGGTATAGTCGCCATTCAGGGCATTTTCCGGGATATCGAATGTCAGGTTACCTTTTGAGGCAGAAGTGGATTGCGTGCTGGACCAGTCACTGCCTTCGGGAGCTTCAATGACCACTTTGAAGAAGTAGACCCCAGATAGATCGTCACCGAATTCATATTGTAGCGTGACGCTTGTGTCTCCACTGCCGATGTCGACGACCGGATCCAATACGGTCAGGTCTATAATGTCAGGCGGAGCGGTGTCTTCGATCGCTCCCGAAATGGTGATTGTGGCATCAAAACCGGCACTCTGAATATCGGCGGAGTTGATAAAGACAGTGTTTTGGGCGTTGTCAACGGCCCAAATCTTGATTGAATACTGTCCATTCTCGATATTATCGGGCAGGTTAAATGTTACCGAGCCATTGTCCAGCCATTGTCTAGCCACCTCTTTGCCGGACCCGGTATGTATCAGGGACAAATAGCCGCTCCCCACGCCGGAAATATCGTCTGAAAGAGTTACATTCACAATGACACTTCGATCCCCACTCGAATAATCCACTACGGGATCGACGATTTGGAAATCTACCAATTCCGGCGGGGTTATATCTTCTTCGGCATTCACCACGGTCACGGCCACTTCAAACAGGCTCGACAGGTTCGGGCCATCATAGGTGCGGGCGTTGCCTGCGGTGTCTGTCACCACGACCTCCGTGACCTTGTATTCGCCCTCAGGCTTGTCGTCTGAAATCGTGAAGGTCAGCTCGCCAGATGCGGCGCTCAGCGTCTTGACCATCGTGCCGCCATCGGGGTCCGTCACCGTGACGCGGATCGACGCGACCTCGCTGTCGGCGTCGGAGGCCGCGAGCACCACCGTTACGTTGTTGTCGCCTTCGCCCCTGTCAACGATGGGGTCTTTGATGGAAATGCTATCGAGAATAGGAAGGGTTGTGTCCTGAACCGCTTCGTCAGACATAGGTCACCTGTTGTCGCAAGGGTGCGCTGCCAACACACCTGGCTTCAATTTGGCGGTATTGGAAAAATCTCATCTGCCAATGAGTGCTTTCCGGTTGGCCCCGCCACCTCATGCGACTCATTGTGTCCTGATTACGTTTAAGGTGACGTTTACAGAAAAATACGTTTTTACAACAACTTGTGTAAAAATTTAAAGGTGGGGAGGGCAAAAAGGGCCGCCTTTGGGGAGGCCCTTTTCTCTGGTTGAAAGTGGCCTATTCGAGCACCAGGGTTGCCGCGTTCAGGTCGCTCAGTGCCAGCCCGACAAGAAACACACTGTTGCCGCCGCCGGTGTCGATCAGAAGACCTGCCTGGCCCGCAACGGTCGCCACGGTTGCAGCTGCCGCAACGCTCGCGGTGTCGGTGAAGTCTGTCACTGTTCCCGTGAGCCGGAGTTCATCCTCTGCCACGCTGAAGTCGGTGACAGTATCCTTGCCGGATGTTGCGCCGAAGGCGAAGATATCGGCGCCGCCGCCGCCGGTGAACAGGTCATCGCCTGAGCCACCCCAAATTGTATCATCGCCGTCACCGCCGTGGACTGTATCATCGCCGGAGCCGCCAAAAAGGTCATCGTCGCCGTCACCGCCAAAAACGCTGTCGTTGCCGTCAGACGCAAACACCACATCATTGCCGTCGCCGCCATCGATCACATCATTGCTGCCGCCTTCGCCGCCGCGACCGCCAAAGACCTTGTCGTTGCCGCCGCCGGCATTCACGCGGTCGTTGCCAACGCCACCGCCTACTGTGTCGGCGCCATTCGCTCCGATGATCAGGTCGTCGCCGTCGCCGCCCCAAAGGCTGTTGGCTTCAAGCTCGTCGGATGCTTCTTCGCCCAAGCTGAAGGTGCCATCGCCTGAACTGTCATCCCAGCCGCCACCGATCAGTGTATCGTCGCCGTCGCCGCCATAAAGGATGTCGCTGCCGTCGTCGTCGCTATCATCGTCGCCTTTGCGGCGGTTGCCGCCCACGAGCAGGTCATTGCCCTTGCCGCCGCCAATCACATCGTTGCCGCGCCCGCCCGCCAGCCGGTCATTGCCAGTATCGCTAGCACCTGCCCAGATCTGGTCGTTGCCATCACCGGCCTCAAGATTGTCATCACCGTCGCCGCCGGTGATGGTGTCGTCGCCTTCCGAACCTTCGATGGTGTCATCGTCGTCCGTGCCTTTCAGGCGGCGGTTCGTGCCGGTCGAGTTGCCGGGGTTGCCTTCGTCCACGCCGTCCTCGTCGTTGCCGTGACCATTATCATCATGGTCACCGCCGCTGTTACCGCCGCCATTGCTGCCATCGGAGTTGCCGGGGTTGTCGTCGTCGACGCCGTCTTCGTCATTGCCGTGACCATTGTCGTGGTCGCCGTCATCATTACCGCCGGGGAGGGTGTCGTCGTTACCCGAGCTGCCATCAGACACCTCGAAAACACCTGAAAACCCTTGTTCCAGTATATCCTGATAGGTGTATGTGACATCGTTGCCGGCCAGATCGCGGACATAGAGCTGCATCGAATATTCGCCATTGGAAAAATGATCAGGCAGCACGAATGTGACGCTTTCCTCTTCCGCCCCGTATACAAATTGGACAAGCTGTTGGCCTGTCGGCGATGCAAGATACACCCGAAATTGATCGATGCCGGCTTTGTCGTCGCTTACCTTTACAGATACCGTGATCTCGCGGTCTCCGGATTCAAAGTCGATCACCGGCTCGTCTACCGTGAAGGCCACAAGCGAAGGCGGGGTGGTGTCGGTGTCTGCCTGAGTGACTTCAAAGCTGCTGATAAAACCTAGTTCTTGCAACTCCTCTGCTGAGTAGGTCAGCATATTGCCAGCGACGTCTTTTGTTACCACCTTGATGGTGTAAATGCCGTTTACCGCGTTTTCAGGGACGGAAAATGTAATTGATCCACTGGATGACGTTCGGCCTCTTCCCTGCATCCAGTTGCCTTCGGGGTCATACACCTCGATGGAAAAATTGGTCAGCCCCGATAAATCATCGATGGCGGAATAGCTGAAGGTGATGGTGCGGTCACCTTCTGAAACATTGATGACCGGGTCGTTTGATATAAGGCTGTCGAGAGTTGGTGCCTCAGTGTCTTCTATCGAACCAGTGATTTCAACTGATGGGGCAAAGCCCATACTTTGTAGCTCGCTGGATGAATAATATGTCCAGTTTCCGGCTTTGTCATAGACCGCGATTTCGAACGCGGTTGTTCCGTTCGCGACATTGTCGGGCAGGGTGAATGTGAAAGAGTGGGTCGCTCCCGTTGCCACAGACTGCGATAGGCGAAAACCCTCGTCGCCATAGGGGAGGTACAGTTGGACAAGTTCGACACCCGCCAGGTCGTCAATGACGGTTACGGTGATGCTGACAGAGCGGTCGCCGCTCGCGAAATCAACAATTGGGTCATGAACTTCCAAGGTGGTCACGACGGGAGGTGTTATATCCTCTTCGGCATTCACCACGGTCACGGCCACTTCAAACAGGCTCGACAGGTTCGGGCCATCATAGGTGCGGGCGTTGCCTGCGGTGTCTGTCACCACGACCTCGGTGACTTTGTATTCGCCCTCAGGCTTGTCGTCTGAAATCGTGAAGGTCAGCTCGCCAGATGCGGCGCTCAGCGTCTTGACCATTGTGCCGCCGTCTGGGTCCGTCACCGTGACGCGGATCGACGCGACCTCGCTGTCGGCGTCGGAGGCTGCAAGCACCACCGTCACGCTGTTGTCGCCTTCGCCCCTGTCAACGATGGGGTCTTTGATGGAAATGCTATCGAGAATAGGAAGGGTTGTGTCCAGAACCGCTTCGTCAGACATAGGTCACCTGTTGTCGCAAGGGTGCGCTGCCAACACACCTGGCTTCAATTTGGCGGTATTGGAAAAATCTCATCTGCCAATGAGTGCTTTCCGGTTGGCCCCGCCACCTCATGCGACTCATTGTGTCCTGATTACGTTTAAGGCGACGTTTACAGAAAAATACTTTTTTACAACAACTTATGTAAAAATTTAGAAATGATCCTCAAACAAAAAGGCCGCCCGATGAGGCGGCCTTGTCGAACGACTATTGTTTGCCCGGTTTAGTCCTTATGCAGCTTGTTCATGAAGTCCTGAACGCTGGAACGCAGGGCGGCGCCCTGCTGCTGCAGGCTGGAGACTTTTTCTGTCACCTCTGACGCGGCGCTCTGGGTGCGGGAGGTGGCGCTGCCAATCTGGGAAAAGTCACCGATCACGCCGCTGGTGGCCTCGGCGGCCTGGGCGGCGCTGTGGCTGATTTCCTGCGCGGCGGCCGCCTGCTGGCTAACGGTGCCGGACACTTCGCCTGCGATTTCATCCACTTCTTTGATGCGGCCGCTGATTTTTTCAAAGGCGGTCACGGCGTCAGTGGTGGCGCCTTGCAGTTCGTTGATCTGCTGGCTGATCTCATCGGTTGCGCGAGCGGTCTGGGTTGCCAGCGCTTTCACTTCCGATGCCACAACGGCAAAACCTTTGCCGGCTTCGCCTGCGCGGGCTGCCTCGATGGTGGCGTTCAGTGCCAGCAAGTTGGTCTGGCTGGCGATATCATTAATCAGCTTGATCACTTCGCTGATCTTCTTGCCAGAGGCATTCAATGTTGCGATCAGGCGGGATGCGTCGTTGGCTTCCTCAAGCGCTTTGGCGGTCACTTCTGCAGCCCGGCCCATCTGTTCGCTGACATTGCCTACTGACGCCGAGATTTCCTCAGTCGCGCCAGCCACGGCATTAACGCTCGAACCTGCGTGGCGGGCCTTTTCCTCGGCCACATGCATACCGTCCACCGTTTCCTGTGTGGCGCCATTCATGGAAGCTGCGGCTTGTTCCAGTTCGTCTGCCGTGCCGCCAAGGCGGTCAATGGCAGCCAGCACAGAGGTTTCAAACTGATGCGACAAATCGCCAGCGTTTTGAGCGTTCGTTTCCTGATCTAACATACAGATCCCCTTCAAGATCCGGGCAGCTGCGGCCCGCGTCTATTCATTCATTATTTCAGGAATTCCCCAATCCTGATTCCCCCGTACCCTAGGCGAAAAACCATCGCAATTAAAGGCTAAAGCTTGCCGAGGACCTCTTCTGCTTATTGCGCCATTTTCTGGGCGTGAAGGCGCACAGCTATTCAGCCCGTGGTGGCGATTTCGCCGTCAGGTAGTTCAAACGTTTCGAACAGGAACTCAGGCGCAACCACACAACTGACCAACGACCAGGCGCCGTCAGCTCGGGCACGCTGCCAGTGGTTTGCAGGCACAAGGACCTGGGGGCGTTCGCCCTCAAGAATGTCGGGGCCCAGGGTGTGTGGGGTGGCGTCTGTCCGGTCAGTACCGATTTCCAGCGTCATGGGCGCACCAGCATGCCAGTGCCACAGTTCGTCTGCATCAATGCGGTGCCAAAGGGCAAAGCCTTCCTTGTCCAGCAGATAATAGATGGCGGAACATCTGCCACGCTGCTGGCCATCAACGTCATTCCGGTAGGTGCGGCGGAAGTAACCGCCTTCCGGATGGGGCTTCAGCCCCAGTTCCTTGATGATGTCTTGTGCGTTGGTCATGCGAAGTAGGCCTATGTGTCTGCCGGGCGGCCCTCGATATGGAGGTCCAGCGTTTCGAAAGTGAATTCAGGGCTAACCACACTGCTGAACAGTGTCCAGTCACCGGTCGAGCGAATGCGCTGCCAGGTATTGCCGTGGATCACCAGCTGCGGTTTATGGCCGGCCGCGAGGTCCATGCTCATTGTGTGGGTTTCGTCTGCCTTTGTATCTGCGCCGGTTTCAATAACGGCCGGGGCGCCGGCATGCCAGAACCACAGCTCGTCCGCGTCTACCCGGTGCCACAGGGCAAAGCTTTTCTGTTCAATCAGATAGTAGATGGAGGAAGCAAAGGCCCGGCCCGAGACGCCATCTTCATGGCGGTAGGTACGGCGGTAGTAGCCGCCTTCAGGGTGAGGGGCCAGGTCCAGTTTTTCGACAATTTCCTGCGCGGTGGTCATGCTTTCCCCATTTCATAGAGTGCGATGGCGGCTGCGTTTGAGACATTCAGGCTTTCAACTTTACCCGTCATCGGGATTTTGGCAATGGCGTCGCAGTGCTTGCGCACCAGAGGGCGAAGGCCTTTGCCCTCAGACCCCATAACAATGACGATATTGTCGCCCATCGAGACCGAGCTGATCTCGGTGTCCGTGTGACCGTCGAGGCCAACATGCCAATAGCCCATGTCCTTGAGTGCCTCCAGCGCCTGCGCAAGGTTGGCGGCGCGGACCCAGGGCAGGGCCTCGAGCCCGCCGGCAGCGGCGCGCGCCAACACGCCGGATTCGCCGGGGCTGTTGCGGTCCTGTGTGATCAGGGCGCGGGCGCCAAGCGCTGCAGCAGACCGGAGGCAGGCGCCCACGTTGTGGGGGTCGGTCACCTGGTCCAGCATCAGGATGATATTCTTCTGGTCTGCGACCGGCTCCAAATCCAGAAGATCAAGGCCGGGCAGGGGACGGACTTCCAGCAGCACCCCCTGGTGCGGAGAATCAGCCGGCACGGCACTCCTGAGTATTTGATCGTCATCTATATAGTCGACAGCAAGGCCCTGTCGGATGGACGCCAGCCCGGATGCCTGCAGGGCCTTGGTGGTACCGACAAGCCGGATGCATTCACGCTTTGGGTTCTTTAGGGCTTCCTCAACCGCGTGGCGGCCAAACAGGAAAAAGCCGTTCTTGTGCTTTGGTGTCAGCACGGCGGCGGGCCGCTGGCGATTGTCGCCCTGCTGCCGTGGCGCCTGATGGCCGGGCTTTTGCGGGGGGCGGCCTTTCCCTCCCCGATGGTCCGGTTTCTTTTTAAAGTCTTTCTTAGCCATCGCCTGTGTGCTTCCTGAACAAGGGGCAGCGCGCAAAATATCCACCCGAAACGCGAAGATTATCGCGTGTCCCATATGCTAAAGCGGTGGATTTATAAAGTCCTAACAAAAAAATACGAAATGTTGGGAACTTGATGTTGACATGGGAATTTATATGCGCATATTGCCCCTCACCGCGACGCCAGTTCGGAGTGGGATCAAGTCCCGAGTTTCACTGGCGATCTAGTATATACGTGGAGGGGTTGGGGAGCGGTCAAACCCATCAGACTGTAAATCTGACGCTTCGGCTTCACAGGTTCGAATCCTGTCCCCTCCACCACTTAACCTTCCTTGTTCAAAACCCCTGCCGGGGTTGCGTGCGGGAAGGCTTGTCGTGTTCGAGAGGAGCCGCTGGCTTGTGCGGGTGTAGCTCAATGGTAGAGCAGAAGCCTTCCAAGCTTACGACGAGGGTTCGATTCCCTTCACCCGCTCCAATTAAGTCCCTCTCGGGCGACATCATCATGTGACTACCCGGGTGGGGGTCACGGGGTTAAATGGAAAGCTCGCCTGAGTGTGAACAAAGGCGTGATTGCTTGCAAAGGTAGACGGGCAATGGCTAAAGAAAAGTTTGAACGTAATAAGCCGCACTGCAACATCGGTACGATTGGTCACGTTGACCATGGTAAGACGACGTTGACAGCTGCGATCACTAAGGTTCTGGCGGAATCATTCGGCGGTGCCGCTGTTGACTTCGCGAACATTGACAAGGCTCCAGAGGAGCGTGAGCGTGGTATCACGATCTCGACTGCACACGTTGAGTATGAGACTGAAGCACGTCACTATGCGCACGTTGACTGCCCAGGTCACGCTGACTATGTGAAGAACATGATCACGGGTGCTGCCCAGATGGACGGCGCGATCCTGGTTGTTAACGCAGCAGACGGTCCAATGCCACAGACTCGCGAGCACATCCTGCTTGCTCGTCAGGTTGGTGTACCAGCGCTTGTTGTGTTCATGAACAAAGTTGACCAGGTTGACGACGAAGAGCTTCTCGAACTCGTTGAGATGGAAATCCGTGAGCTTCTGTCTGAGTATGAATTCCCAGGCGACGATATTCCGATCGTAGCGGGTTCTGCTCTTGCGGCTCTCGAAGGTCGTGACGACAACATCGGTAAAGAGAAGATCCTCGAGCTGATGAAAGCTGTTGATGACTACATCCCACAGCCAGAGCGTGCCGTTGACGGTGCCTTCCTGATGCCTGTTGAGGACGTATTCTCCATCTCCGGTCGCGGTACTGTATGTACTGGTCGTGTTGAGCGCGGCATCGTGAAAGTTGGCGAAGAGATCGAGATCGTTGGTATCAAAGACACTCAGAAGACAACTGTTACGGGCGTTGAAATGTTCCGCAAGCTTCTCGACGAAGGTCGTGCGGGCGACAACATCGGTGCACTGCTTCGCGGCGTTGGTCGTGACGAAGTTGAGCGTGGCCAGGTTCTGGCACACGTTGGCTCGATCACGCCACACACGAAGTTCACTGCCGAGACTTACATCCTCACGAAAGAGGAAGGTGGTCGTCACACGCCGTTCTTCGCGAACTACCGTCCACAGTTCTACTTCCGTACAACTGACGTGACCGGTAACGTTGAGCTGCCAGAAGGCACCGAAATGGTAATGCCTGGTGACAACGTGAACCTGACGGTTGAGCTGATCGCTCCGATCGCCATGGACGAAGGCCTCCGCTTCGCGATCCGCGAAGGTGGCCGTACCGTCGGCGCCGGCGTTGTTGCTAAAATCATCGCGTAAGCGTTAAGAACTGGAAAGTGGGCCGGCTTGTTCGGCCCATTTTCTTGCGTGGGTTCCGAGTGCTAGAGGTCGCCCCGCTAAGCCATTTTAAAAATGGCGAAAAAAGTGCTTGCAAGCTTGGGGTAGGGGCGTTAAACCGCACCCCTCATGAGAAGCACAAACGGCTTTAGGGGCGTAGCTCAGTTGGTAGAGCACCGGTCTCCAAAACCGGGTGTCGGGGGTTCGAGTCCCTCCGCCCCTGCCAAGCCGACCAAGCGAACAGCTGCTTTTGAGTGCTGAATTGATAAGGTTTTGAAAAGCCTGCGCTTTATGGATTTCGAGCGCGGGCTTATGAGCTAGAAAGAAGGACACACTATGGCGAAGACCACCCCGGGTGAATTTGTCCGTCAGGTGCGGCAAGAAGGGTCGAAGGTGACCTGGCCCACACCTAAAGAGGCGGGAATCACCTCACTTATGGTGTTTATTATGGTTGTGATCATGGCTGTGTTCTTCCTTGGCGTAGACTTTATGTTGAACGCCGGTGTGCAATACCTGCTGGGTCTTGGAGGTTAATGTGAGCAAGTCTCGTTGGTATATCATTCACGCCTATTCGGGTTTCGAGAAGAAAGTCGCTGAGGCCATTAAAGAGCAAGCTGTCCAGCAGGGTCTGGATGCGCTCGTGGACGAAGTGATCGTTCCGACCGAAGAGGTTATTGAGGTCCGTAAGGGCAAGAAAGTAACGTCCGAGAAGAAATTCTTCCCGGGCTATGTGCTGATCAAGATGGTCCTGACGGACGACACGTACCACCTGGCCAATGGCCATGCGAAGGTTACGGGTTTCCTCGGGCCGCAAGGTCGGCCGTCGGCGATTTCGGACGCCGAGGCAGCGCGCATCCTCAACCAGGTTGAGGAAGGTGTTGAGCGCCCACGTCCGAATATCGTGTACGAGATCGGCGAAGAAGTGCGCGTGACCGATGGTCCGTTTGCTTCCTTCAACGGTACTGTCGAGGACGTGGACGAAGACAAGGCGCGCCTCAAGGTATCGGTTTCGATCTTTGGTCGTGCGACGCCGGTTGAGCTGGAATATACCCAGGTCGAAAAAGTTTCATAAGGATCTCGGGGCATTTGCCCCGGATAAACCGCGCGGAAGGCCAGCCATTAGCCGTACCGCGCACCCTAATGGGGCCCTGAGCCTCTGGTTGTTTTTGAAAGGGAAATGAAATGGCGAAGAAGATTACTGGCTATCTGAAGCTTCAGGTGCCTGCAGGTCAAGCAAACCCGTCGCCTCCAATCGGCCCGGCGCTTGGTCAGCGTGGCATCAACATTATGGAATTCTGTAAAGCGTTTAACGCCAAGACCCAGAAGATGGAACCAGGCCAGCCTTGCCCGACCATCATCACGGTTTTTGCTGACAAAAGCTTTGCGTTTGACATCAAGACCCCACCAGCAAGCTACTTCCTGAAGAAAGCTGCTGGTCTCAAGTCTGGTGGTTCCGAGCCTGGCCGCGCTGTTGCCGGTTCTGTGACCAAAGCACAGGTTAAAGAGATCGCGGAAGCGAAAATGGTGGATCTGAGCGCTAACGATATTGAAGCAGCAATGCTGATCATCGAAGGCTCTGCTCGTTCCATGGGTCTGAAGGTAGAGGGCTAATCAGATGGCGAAAACTGCTAAGCGTATGCAAAAAGCTCTCGACGGTATCGACCGCGAAAAGCTTTACTCTGTTGAAGAAGCTGTTGCCGAGCTGAAAGCTCGTTCCAAAGTGAAATTCGACGAAACAATCGAAGTTGCCATGAACCTGGGCGTTGACCCACGTCACGCTGACCAGATGGTTCGCGGCGTCGTTAGCCTGCCTCACGGCACGGGCAAGACGATGCGTGTTGCTGTATTTGCTCGCGATGCGAAAGCTGATGAAGCAAAAGCAGCTGGCGCAGACATCGTTGGCGCTGAAGACCTGATGGAAGACATCCAGAAGGGCAACATGGACTTTGACCGCGTGATTGCAACGCCTGACATGATGGCTGTTGTTGGTCGTCTGGGTAAAGTACTGGGCCCTAAAGGCCTGATGCCAAACCCGAAGCTGGGCACTGTTACACCTGACGTGAAAGGCGCTGTTGAAGCTGCCAAAGCCGGTCAGGTTGAATACCGCGTTGAAAAAGCCGGTATCGTGCACGGCGGCGTTGGCAAAGCCAGCTTCGACGAAGCGCAAATCATTGAAAACGCCAAAGCGTTCATCGGTGCGGTTGTTAAAGCCAAGCCAACCGGCGCCAAAGGCACGTACGTTAAGAAAATCGCGATGTCCTCTTCCATGGGCCCAGGCCTGAAGATCGACACGTCCGCGATCGAAGCGTAACTGAAGAATTTGTGCTGCCTCCTCGTGGGGCGGCACAAACATGCAGGCGGATGTTTTGCCTGTGTGAGAGTACTGTCCGAGATTACAGGTGCTCTGAAGTGTGTTGCTAGTAGTTGACCTTCAGGGTTTAAAACAATCGGTCGTCGCGACGCCGAGGCCTGTATGAGATGGGTATTAGGAATTATCAGCTTTTCGGGTTGATAGCCGCGGTTCCTACAGGATTGGGTGTGACCCATCCTGCGCCCTGGACAGGGTAGCGTATCCGGGAATGATGCTTCGGCATGAGACGCGGATATATGGCTCAAATGAAACGGAGGCTGACCCCGGAGTTTGGGGGATGTTTCCAAAGTCGGAGACGAGAAAAGTGGAAAGAGCCGAAAAGCAGGATCTGGTTGCATCCATGCATGAGGTATTCTCGAACGCCGCAACGGTAATCGTGGTTCACTACGATGGCCTGAGCGTCGCTGAGATTACTGCACTGCGTGCGCAAATGCGTGAAGTGGGTGCTTCTTTGAAAGTAACCAAGAACCGGCTGACTCGTCTTGCGCTCAAAGGTACTGAATACGAAGGTATTGCTGATCTGTTTACAGGTCCGACGGCAATTGGTTTTGCTGACGACGTTGTAGCTCCAGCCAAGATCCTCGCTGAATTCGCCAAGAAGAACGAAAAACTTCGTCTTGTTGGTGGCAGCATGGGGACTACGGTTCTGGACGAAAACGGCGTTAAAGCACTGGCCTCTATGCCATCGCTGGACGAACTTCGCGGCAAGCTTGTGGGTCTCCTGCAAGCACCTGCTCAGAAGGTCGCTGCAGTTACGCAAGCCCCTGCGGGTCAACTCGCTCGTGTATTCGGTGCTTACGGCAGCAAAGACGCAGCTTAAACACACACTTGGTGGTGTTCGGATGGTCGAACGCCACTGTGAACTTTTATGCAATGTGACATGTAGTACCTCGACTGTAGGACTACGAAATTTGGAGTGATACAAATGGCTGACCTCGCGAAGCTTGTAGAAGAACTTTCTGGCCTGACTGTTATGGAAGCTGCTGAGCTTTCCAAACTGCTGGAAGAAAAATGGGGCGTATCTGCTGCTGCACCTGTAGCTGTTGCTGCTGCTGCTGGCCCTGCCGCTGAAGCTGCTGAAGAGAAAGACGAATTTGACGTAATTCTCGCAGACGCTGGCGACAAGAAAATCAACGTGATTAAAGAAGTACGTGCAATCACTGGTCTGGGCCTCAAAGAAGCTAAAGACCTGGTTGAAGGTGCTCCTAAGCCAGTTAAAGAAGCTGTGTCGAAAGACGAAGCTGAAGAGCTCAAGAAAAAGCTCGAAGCTGCTGGCGCTAAAGTTGAGCTCAAGTAATTTCTTGAGCCACTTGATCCCGGGGTCGGGAGCGATATTCGCTCCCGGCCTTTCGGCGTCCTGAGGACCTAAGGACACTAAAATCAGGTCCCATCTTGGGTGAAATGCCCAAAAGATTTGGATTTTCAGGAGTTTAGGGTAAGTTGTTCACCCTAGACCCCAATTTGGCAGCTGGACCAGAGCCTTCGAGTACTCAGGCTTTGGCGGCACAACTAAAGGAACGAGGGCGAAGCATGGCGACTTCATTTACCGGTCGTAAGCGCGTGCGTAAGGACTTTGGGCACATTTCCGAAGTGACGCAAATGCCAAACCTCATTGAGGTTCAACGGCGGTCCTATGACCAGTTCTTCAAACCCGGCGCGACAGAAGAAGAGCGGCTGACTTCCGGCCTTGAGAAGGTTCTCAAGTCGGTTTTCCCTATTCAGGATTTCTCAGCTACTTCATCGCTTGAATATGTCCGGTACGAACTGGAAGCACCGAAATATGATGTAGAAGAGTGCCAGCAGCGCGACATGACCTATGCCGCACCGCTGCGGGTTACCCTGCGCCTGATCGTATTTGAAGTCGATCCGGAAACGGAAGCCAAGTCGGTTCTCGACATCAAAGAGCAAGACGTCTACATGGGCGACCTGCCACTGATGACCGACAATGGTACCTTTGTGATCAACGGCACCGAGCGTGTGATCGTATCGCAGATGCACCGGTCGCCTGGCGTATTCTTCGACCATGACCGCGGCAAGACGCACAGCTCCGGGAAATTCCTGTTTGCAGCACGCGTTATTCCTTACCGTGGTTCCTGGCTCGATTTCGAATTCGACGCCAAAGACATTGTCAACGTACGGATCGACCGTCGCCGGAAACTGCCAGCGACGTCGCTTCTCTATGCACTGGGCATGTCCGCGGAAGACATTCTGCATTACTTCTACAACACGGTTTCCTACACCCGTGCGGCAGGCGGCTGGCGCATGCCATTCGTCGCCGAAGCATGGCGCGGTGTGAAGCCTGAATTCGATGTTGTCGACGCCGACAGCGGTGAAGTGATTGTTGAGGCCGGCAAGAAGATCACGCCACGCCTTGCCAAGAAGCTGGAAAATTCCGGCGTTCAGGGTATCCTGGCACCGGAAGAAATGATCGTTGGCAAATATGCCGCCCGCGATGTGATCAACGAAAAAACCGGTTCCATTTATGTGGAAGCCGGCGATGAGCTCTCTGAAGAGATCGTTGAAGATCTGTCCGCAGCAGGTTTCGATGAGATCGAGGTTCTGGAGATCGACGCGGTCAACGTTGGCCCATACATCCGCAATACGCTGAAAGCCGACAAGATCGAGTGCACTGACGGTGCGCTGGCTGAGATCTACAAGGTGATGCGTCCGGGTGAGCCGCCAACCAAGGAAACAGCTGAAGCGCTGTTCTATGGCCTGTTCTTCGACCCAGAGCGTTACGACCTGTCCGACGTTGGCCGTGTGAAGATGAACATGCGCCTTAACCTCGACTGCGAAGACACTGTTGGCACGCTGCGCCGTGAAGACATCCTCTCCACCGTCAAGACGCTCGTTGAGCTGAAGGACGGCAAGGGCGAGATCGACGATATTGACCACCTTGGCAACCGTCGTGTCCGCAGCGTTGGCGAGCTGATGGAAAACCAGTACCGCATTGGTCTTCTGCGCATGGAGCGCGCGATCCGTGAGCGTATGTCCAGCGTCGATATCGACACTGTGATGCCGCATGACCTGATCAACGCCAAGCCGGCTGTTGCTGCTGTACGTGAATTCTTCGGCTCCTCGCAGCTGTCGCAGTTCATGGACCAGACCAACCCGCTTTCCGAGATTACGCACAAGCGTCGTATGTCAGCATTGGGCCCAGGCGGTCTGACGCGTGAGCGTGCGGGCTTCGAGGTTCGTGACGTACACCCAACGCACTATGGTCGTATCTGTCCAATCGAGACGCCGGAAGGCCCGAACATTGGTCTGATCAACTCGCTGGCGACTTACGCCCAGGTCAACAAATACGGCTTCATCGAAAGCCCATACCGCAAGGTTGTTGACGGCAAGGTGTCTGCTGAAGTGGTTTACCTGTCCGCTATGGAAGAAGGTAAATACACCGTGGCGCAGGCCAACGCCGAGCTGACCGAAGAAGGCAAGTTCGCAAGCGACCTGGTGTCCTGTCGTGAGGCTGGTGAATTCATCATGTCCACGCCGGACAACATTGACCTGATGGACGTATCGCCGAAGCAGCTCGTATCCGTGGCCGCATCGCTCATCCCGTTCCTCGAGAACGATGACGCGAACCGCGCACTCATGGGTTCGAACATGCAACGTCAGGCCGTTCCACTTGTGCGCGCTGAAGCGCCATTCGTTGGGACCGGCATGGAAAAAGTTGTGGCTTCCGATAGTGGTGCTGCCATCGCTGCCCGCCGGACCGGCGTGGTAGAGCAGGTGGATGCGACCCGTATCGTTATCCGCGCAACTGAAGATGTTGATCCGGGCAAGTCCGGCGTTGACATCTACACACTGCAGAAGTTCCAGCGTTCCAACCAGAACACCTGCATCAACCAGCGTCCGCTGGTGAAAGTGGGTGACGAGGTCTTCAAGGGCGACATCATCTGTGATGGTCCGTCGACAGAGCTCGGTGAACTGGCGCTTGGCCGGAATGCCCTCGTGGCCTTCATGCCTTGGAACGGTTACAACTTCGAGGATTCCATCCTGATTTCCGAGCGGATCGTGAAAGAAGACGTCTTCACGTCGATCCACATTGAGGAATTCGAAGTGATGGCTCGTGACACCAAGCTTGGCCCAGAGGAAATCACCCGTGATATTCCAAACGTGGGCGAAGAAGGCCTGAAGAACCTGGATGAGGCCGGTATCGTGTACATCGGTGCCGAAGTTCACCCTGGTGACATTCTGGTTGGTAAGATCACGCCGAAGGGCGAAAGCCCAATGACGCCAGAAGAAAAACTTCTGCGCGCCATCTTTGGTGAGAAAGCTTCCGACGTTCGCGACACGTCCATGCGCCTGCCGCCCGGTGTGGCCGGTACAGTTGTTGAAGTACGCGTCTTTAACCGCCACGGTGTGGACAAAGACGAGCGTGCCCTGACAATCGAACGTGAAGAAATCGAACGCCTGACCAAAGACCGTGAAGATGAGCGTGCCATTCTGGAACGCAACATCTATGGTCGTCTTCACCCTCTGCTGGTTGGCCGCACCGTTACTGCGGGCACCAAAGAGATGAAGAAAGGCACCAAGATCACCGAGGAAGGCCTCTCTGAAATCAAGCGCATCCAGTGGTGGGATATCGCTGTGGACGACGACGCGTCCATGAGCGACATCGAAGCCCTCCGGAAGCAGTTCGACGACAGCAAAGGTCAGCTTCAGCGCCGCTTCGACGAGAAGATCGAGAAGCTGCAGCGTGGTGACGAATTGCCACCTGGCGTTCTGAAAATGGTTAAGGTCTTCGTTGCTGTGAAGCGTAAGCTTCAGCCTGGTGACAAGATGGCCGGCCGTCACGGTAACAAGGGTGTTATCTCCCGCATTCTGCCACAGGAAGACATGCCTCACCTCGAGGATGGTACGCCTGTAGACGTGGTGCTGAACCCACTGGGTGTACCATCACGGATGAACGTGGGTCAGATCCTTGAGACGCACCTTGGCTGGGCATCCCGTGGTCTTGGCCGCCAGATCGATGGCATGCTTGAAGCATACCGTCATGGTTCTGGCGCTGCGGATGATTTCCGCGCCAAGTTCAAGGACATCTACGGCGACGACCAGTATGAAAGCGATATCGCTGAGCTGACAGACGATCAGATTCTCGAGCTTGCCACCAACCTGACAAACGGTGTTCCGATGGGTACGCCAGTGTTTGACGGTGCCGTGGAAGCCGACATCTGTGACATGCTTGAAAAAGCAGGTCTGGATAGCTCGGGTCAGGTTCAGCTGTGGGATGGCCGTACCGGCGAGAAATTCGACCGGAAGGTTACCGTGGGCTATATCTATATGCTCAAACTGCACCACTTGGTGGACGACAAGATCCACGCCCGTTCGATCGGCCCATACAGCCTTGTTACCCAGCAGCCGCTGGGCGGTAAGGCGCAGTTTGGTGGCCAGCGCTTCGGTGAGATGGAGGTGTGGGCACTGCAGGCATATGGTGCTGCTTACACGCTCCAGGAAATGCTTACCGTCAAGTCGGACGATGTGGCAGGCCGGACAAAGGTCTACGAAGCCATCGTACGCGGCGACGATACATTCGAGGCAGGTATCCCAGAATCCTTCAACGTACTTGTGAAGGAAATCCGGTCCCTTGGCCTGAATGTCGAGCTGATTACTGGCACAGAGTAAAATACGCGCAGGCCGGGGCAGAGTATTGCTCCGGCCACGTCCGCCTGAGGGTGGACAAAGTTTTGGAAGGCGATGCGGGGCTCCTTGAGCGAATTGCCCCGAGAGCGAATTAAGAGAGACGCCGGACATGAACCAAGAAGTGATGAAATACTTCAACCCGAGCCAGAAACCAGAGACGTTCGATCAGATTCAGATCTCGATCGCGTCGCCAGAGCGGATTCGTTCCTGGTCTTTTGGTGAAATCAAAAAGCCGGAAACCATCAACTATCGGACTTTCAAGCCCGAGAAAGATGGCCTTTTCTGTGCCCGTATCTTTGGTCCTGTGAAGGATTATGAGTGCTTGTGTGGCAAATATAAGCGCATGAAGTACCGTGGCATCATCTGTGAGAAATGTGGCGTTGAAGTCACGCTCTCCAAGGTGCGCCGCGAACGCATGGGCCACATCGACCTGGCAGCGCCAGTAGCTCACATCTGGTTCCTCAAGTCGCTCCCAAGCCGGATCGGCCTTGTACTGGACATGACGCTGAAGGATCTCGAGCGCGTACTCTATTTCGAATACTATGTCGTGATCGAGCCTGGCCTGACGCCGCTGAAGCAGTTCCAGTTGCTAAGCGAGGACGATTTCTATCGCGCTCAGGACGAGTATGGCGAAGACAGCTTCACTGCCGGCATCGGCGCAGAAGCCATCCGCAAGCTGCTTGAGAGCGTTGATCTCGAGGACGAGCAGGAAAAGCTTCTGAAGGAGCTGGCCGAGACCAAGTCCGAGCTGAAGCCGAAGAAGATCGTTAAGCGCCTCAAGGTAATCGAGAGCTTCATCGAGTCCGGCAACCGCCCTGAGTGGATGATCATGACCGTTGTGCCTGTGATCCCGCCAGAGCTGCGTCCGCTCGTGCCGCTGGACGGTGGTCGTTTCGCGACTTCCGACCTGAACGACCTGTATCGCCGCGTGATCAACCGGAACAACCGTCTGAAGCGCCTGATTGAGCTGCGCGCGCCAGACATCATCATCCGGAACGAGAAGCGTATGCTTCAGGAATCCGTGGATGCGCTGTTCGACAACGGCCGTCGTGGCCGCACCATCACTGGTGCCAACAAGCGTCCGCTGAAGTCCCTGTCTGACATGCTCAAGGGTAAGCAGGGTCGTTTCCGTCAGAACCTTCTCGGTAAGCGGGTTGACTATTCCGGTCGTTCCGTAATCGTGGTTGGTCCTGAGCTGAAGCTGCACCAGTGTGGCCTGCCGAAGAAGATGGCGCTTGAACTCTTTAAGCCGTTCATCTATTCGCGCCTCGACAAGAAAGGCATCGCGACCACAATCAAGGCCGCGAAGAAGCTGGTCGAAAAAGAGCGCCGCGAAGTTTGGGATATCCTCGATGAGGTAATCCGCGAACACCCTGTGATGCTGAACCGTGCACCAACATTGCACCGTCTTGGTATCCAGGCGTTTGAGCCGGTCCTGATCGAAGGTAAAGCCATTCAGCTGCACCCCCTTGTGTGTGCTGCCTTCAACGCTGACTTTGACGGTGACCAGATGGCCGTTCACGTGCCGCTGTCCATCGAAGCCCAGCTTGAAGCCCGCGTGCTGATGATGTCCACAAACAACATCCTCAGCCCTGCGAACGGTAAGCCGATCATCGTTCCATCCCAGGATATTGTGCTTGGTCTCTATTACATGACCAGCCTGCGCCAGGGTGACGTTGGTGAAGGCAAGGCCTTCTCCTGCATGGACGAGATCCAGTTCGCGCTGGACGCCAAGTCGATCACGCTGCACACCAAGATCTCTGCTCGTTTCGAGCTGATCAACGACAAGGGTGAGCTGGAGCTGAAACGTGTTGAAACCACCCCGGGTCGTATGATCCTGGCGCAACACCTGCCGAAGCACCCGAAGGTGCCGTTCAGCCTGATCAACCGTCGTCTCGGCAAGAAAGAGATTTCCGAAGTGATCGACGTGGTTTACCGCCACTGTGGTCAGAAGACGACCGTCCTGTTCGCAGACGGCATCATGGGCGAAGGTTTCCGCCGTGCATGTGCCGCAGGTATCTCCTTCGGTAAAGACGACATGATCATTCCTGACGCCAAGGAAACGCTGGTGGATGCTACCCGCGACATGGTGAAGGAATATGAAGAGCAGTATCAGGACGGCCTCATCACTCAGGGCGAGAAATACAACAAGGTTGTAGACGCCTGGGCGCAATGTACCGACAAAGTGGCAGACGCCATGATGAAGGAAATGGAGCGTACAGAGGTTGATGAGAACGGTCGTGAGACTGACGTGAACTCGGTATTCATGATGGCTAACTCTGGTGCACGGGGTAGTGCGGCCCAGATGAAGCAGCTTGCCGGTATGCGGGGCCTGATGGCCAAGCCGTCGGGCGAGATCATTGAGACGCCGATCATCTCGAACTTTAAAGAGGGCCTGTCGGTTCTTGAATACTTCAACTCCTCGCACGGTGCCCGTAAGGGGCTGGCGGATACAGCCCTGAAGACGGCAAACTCGGGTTACCTGACCCGTCGTCTGGTGGACGTATCCCAGGACTGTGTGGTGATCGAAGAGGATTGCGGTACCGAGAACGGCATCACGATCACAGAAGTGTCTGAGGGCGGCGACGTTCTCGTGCCTCTGTCCGAGCGTATCCTGGGCCGTTGCCTGTCGGTTGACGTCAAGCATCCGGTATCCGGTGAGCTGTTGTTCCCGGCTGGTGAGCTGCTCGACGAAGCCAAGTCCGACGCGATCGAGACTGCTGGTATCGGCGAAGTGAAGATCCGTTCGGTTCTGACCTGTGAAACCAAAGGCGGCACGTGTGGCAGGTGTTACGGTCGTGACCTGGCCCGCGGTACGCCGGTGAACATGGGTGAAGCTGTCGGTGTTATCGCCGCACAGTCGATCGGTGAGCCTGGTACACAGCTGACCATGCGGACATTCCACATTGGTGGTGCCGCAACGGTGAACGCTGAATCTGCTGTTGAATCCTCCGCTGACGGTAAGATCAAGATCGAAAACCGCAACGTGATCGAGGACAGCAAAGGCCGCAAGGTTGTGATGAGCCGGAACATGGAAGTGATCGTTGTTGACGATGAGGGCCGTGAGAAAGCCAAGCACCGCCTGGCATATGGTTCGCACCTGTTCAAGGACGAAGGTAATGAGGTTGTTAAAGGCGAGAAACTCGCTGAGTGGGACCCATACACCGTTCCGATCATCACCGAGCAAACCGGTACGGTTCGCCTGGTTGACCTGATCGAAGGCGTTTCTGTGAAAGAAATCGTCGACGAAGGCACGGGTATCGCGTCGAAGGTTGTGACCGACTGGCGTTCAGCGCCAAAAGGTGCAGACCTGCGTCCACGCATCACGCTCCGCAACGAGAACGACGAAGTTGTCGAACTCGCAAACGGTACGGAAGCACGCTACTTCCTGTCTGTGGATGCCATTCTCTCGGTTGAGGACGGCAAGCACGTACAGGCTGGTGACGTAATCGCCCGTATCCCGCGTGAAGCTGCGAAAACCAAAGACATTACCGGTGGTCTGCCACGGGTGGCCGAGCTCTTCGAAGCTCGTCGTCCGAAGGACCACGCGATCATCGCTGAGATCGACGGTATTGTTGAATTTGGCCGCGACTACAAAAACAAGCGTCGTATCTCCATCCGTCCACGCGACGAGGCAGACGGCGAGCCGGTTGAATATCTGGTACCAAAAGGCAAGCACATTGCCGTTCAGGAAGGTGACTTCATCCAGAAGGGTGAGTACCTGATCGACGGTAACCCAGCACCACACGACATTCTGCATGTTATGGGTGTTGAGGCGCTGGCCAACTATCTGGTGAAAGAAGTGCAGGACGTTTACCGCCTGCAGGGTGTGAAGATCAACGACAAGCACATCGAGGTGATCGTTCGCCAGATGCTGCAGAAGATCGAAATCACCTCCTCTGGCGACAGCACGATGCTGCTGGGCGAACAGGTTGACCGCGAAGAGTTCGAAGAACAGAACGCGAAGCTTGAAGCTCAGGGCAAACTGCCAGCCAAAGGTCACCCGATCCTCTTGGGTATCACCAAGGCGAGCCTGCAGACCCGCAGCTTCATCTCTGCCGCGTCGTTCCAGGAAACGACCCGCGTACTGACCGAAGCGTCTGTTGCTGGCAAGAAAGACCGTCTCGTTGGCCTGAAGGAAAACGTGATTGTTGGTCGCCTGATCCCAGCTGGTACCGGTGCTGTCATGAACCGCCTGCGCCACGAAGCGCACAACCGCGACAAGATCGCGACGGCGGCTCAGGAAGAGGCAGCCGATCCAATGTCTGTTGCGGAAGCAGAGTTCGCTGCTGCAACCGGTACGGAAGACGCAGCGCCACAAGAGGGCGGCGAAGCTTAAGCTTCTGCTTTAAAAGAAATACCAAAAGGCCTGCCAGTTTTGGCGGGCCTTTTTTGTTGCGTCATAGCGGGATGAAGATAGTCTGGTGGGCAAAGGGACAAACAGGAAAAACATATGCAGGGGCTGAAGCGCGCACAAACGCTGATGGGGAGGCGTTGGGCGATGATTGGTATGCTGATTGTGTTGGCCGCCGTGTTGATGTTGCGGTCGCTGGGCAATAACACCATCGGCTATCCCGACGCGGATCGTATTCTCATGGACGGCGTTTTCATGGCCGATGTCATGCGCGACATGCCGTTGGGCGACCCATGGGGATATGCGCAGGCATATTTTGTTCAGTATCCCGCCCTTAGCATCGGGTATCGGCCGCCGTTCTTCCCGGCCGTCGAGGGCCTTTTCAACATCATATTCGGCATCAATATGTGGAGCAGCCGGCTCGCGCTCTTTGCCTTCGTGGTAACCGGCCTCTGTTATTGGGTCAAACTGATAGAACAGGTTGCCGACCGGCGGGTCGCCGCTTGGTCAGGGGCACTTTGGGTCAGCACGCCTTTCCTGGCCCAGTGGGGCTGGTACACCATGGCGGAGCTGGCAGTCCTGGGCATGACCATTGCCGCCATCTATTATCTCTATCGTTGGGTGGAGACAGAGCGCCTGACAGACGCGTTTCTGATGGCCGTCTTTATCGGGCTCGCTGGCTGGAGTAAACAGACGGCGGCCTTCCTGGCGCTGGTTGTTGTTGGCTATCTGCTGGCGCGGGGCAAGCTATTGTGGGCGGTCCGGCGACCGGGGCATTGGGGCGCATTTGCCCTGCTGCTGGTTCTCGCTGTTCCATTGGCTTTGATGACGATCGCATTCGGTGACCAGAATATCCACCAATCTGTGGGGCAGGGTGATGCGGACAGCGTATCTCGCTGGAGCCTAGCCAACTGGGGAATTCACCTGAAGACGCTCGCCGAAATGCACCTGACGCTACCGGTGCTGATTTTGGCCGGTGCAGGATTGATAGTCGCAGGGGTGAAGCGCCAGCGCCAGGCCGTCTTGCCGCTGGTGGCGGTCGTGTCGATATTCGTGTTTTTCAGCCTTCTGATGGGGAAAAACCCGCGCTACCCGATCTTCTGGATACCGTTCTGGTGTTTCTTCGCCACGCTGCCGTTGGCACTTGCCGACCTCAGGCGCGGGCTGAAGGTGGCGTACCAGGGAGCACTTATAGTGATTGTAGCCTTTCAGGCCTACAGCCTTTATCAGCGCGAACCCGCTTTTGTCTCCGGCTACGACCAAGCGGCTAAAATCGCAGTCAGAGAAGCCAATACCACCGGTATCTTTATCGATGCCTTCAATAATGGTTATTTCACCTATTTCGTTCGCCAGGCTGACAAGGACCGCAGCCATTATGTGTTCCGGGGCGACAAGCTTTTGTCTTCCTCGTCCATTTCTACACAGCATTGGCTTGAAGTGCATATGACCAAAGCGGAAGAAATCCGGAAAGCTTTTGACGACCTGGCGGTTTCGATTGTGGTGGTTGAAAGCATTAATTATGCAGAGGTACCGATCCACGATATTCTGCGCCAGATGCTGGAAGGGCCCGGGTTCGAACGCATCGCAACGATCGACATTGCCAGCAATCGGGTCATGAGCTCGGTCACAGATATGCCGCGGTTTGAAGACCAACAGCTTTATATATATCGCTACCTGAACGCTAAGTCAGAGATGTCTGGGGAAATTACTCTCCGTTTGCCGGTAGTGGGGCAGGAAGTATCCAGAAGTTTTGAGAAAAACGATAAAGACCGGTAAGCCTTCAGATGCGCTAGCAGCCGTGATCTTCTTGGACTTTGCGATGTTGGGGCGTTTGCCGTGGCACTATGGATACTAAAGGGTATTGGGGAAGAATATGCCAAGGTTAAAAGAGTTTCTGAAGAGCATATACGGCAAGTGTATTCTTCTTACGGCTGCTGTGGCCTTATTCTGTGCGGGCATCTATTTTTCAATTCAATCGCAACCAAACGTTCTCGACAATGTTGATTATGCTTGGGCTGTCGTCGTCATACTTGTGTTAACGCCGCTAAATTTGGTGCTGAGTAGCTTCGAGTTTAAGGCGTCTGTCGCTTTACTGAAGGGCAGAGTTGAGTTTGTTGACGCGTTCAAAACCACTGTTGTTGCCAGCGCCGCAAATATACTCCCTATTCCGGGGAGTGTTATGGTCCGATTGGTGAAATTGAAATCGCTTGGGGTAAGCTACAAAGAAGGCAGTATTGTTACGATAATGCAAATAGCCTTCTGGTTTTCAGTGACATTCTTTTACGGCGGATTGTGGCTTACTTTCATCAACGACAACTGGATGAGCTATGCTGTTACGTCGGTGGGATTAGCCAGCCTTATCGCCAGCTTCATTTTGTCGGCTTGGCGGTATAACAATAGCCGTATCATATATTGGATGTCGTTTCTTCGGCTTCTTTTGATCGTTTCAGACGCGTTTGCCTTGTATGTTTGCTTTAAGGCGCTTGGTATCGGGGTCGGGTTTTCCGAAACGTCTGTTCTTTCGGTCTCGAGTTTTCTTGGAAGCACGGTTTCCTTTGTTCCGGGGGGGCTCGGTATCCGTGAATTCTTTGCCGCTTTGATTGGCGAGATTATCAACCTCAATGTGGCGTCAGTTTATCTGGCAGCTTCTCTGTACCGTATCCTCGGGTTGCTAGTTGTTTTGCCTGTCGGGCTATATTTTGGGTATCGGGAGCGTATGTTCTTTAAACCTGCAACCTGAGGCAGGTTTGGGAACTCACGACCGAACCAGAGAATGTCTTTTGGGTGATGCCGTGTATTTAAAGTGGTTTTGTCAAAAATAAGCGCTGTTTGAGAGCTTTCCATATGTCCAGTACCAAGCCATCTGTTGCGATTGTGTTAGCGACCTACAACGGAGATAAATATCTGGAATGCCAGATAGAAAGCATACGCAACCAAACGTACGCCGATTGGAAGCTGTTTGTCCGGGATGATAACTCAACAGACGCCACCCAGAGCATAATCCAGAAGTTTGAGCAGAAGGATGACCGCATAATCAATATTGATAGCGGCGGTAAACGGTTGGGGTATTGTCAAAATTTTTCAGTTCTACTGCAGCACACGCTAGATGCAGGAGCGGACATTGTTTTTTTATGCGATCAGGACGATTTTTGGCTGCCGACCAAATTGGAAAAGCAGGTGCGCTGGCATGATGGTAAAAGTCCAATGCTTTGCCATACTGACCTTGAACTTGTTGATCACCATCTGAAGCCGATCAGGTCCTCTTATATCCAACATCTTGGGCTGAAGCCGCATCTTGCGAAGACTGCTAAATCATTGCTGCTGGAAAATAATATTACTGGCTGTGCAACATCGGTCGACCGGAAGATTCTATCAAAGGCTCTTCCTGTTCCAGAAGGTATGGACAATCATGACATGTGGTTGGGGGTCGTGGCATCGATAGTGGGGGAGATCCGCTATGTTGATGAAGCAATGGTGAAATACAGGCAACATAGCCAGAATGTCATCGGTGGTAATAATCTTGCCCAGACACGGTGGAGCCTGGGGGCGCTAAAGGCCACGAAGCAAAAACACCAAGGTAAGTTGCGTGGCAGAATATACGCCTTTGGTGAATTAGTGAGGCGCCTTGAAGGCCAGTTTGACGTAGAAGCACTTCGTACATATCTGGGTCTGGCGTCATGCGATGTTCCCAGCTTTAAGAAGCTGTGGCTTTTGCGCAGGCAAGGGTTCCGTAATCAAACCTTTAAGGGAACCCTGCTTACATTCCTGCAGCTATTAAAGTGATATTGAAGCTGGCAGCTTGTCAGCTGTTCCTCTTCTTGCCAAGGGTGCGCTCAAACAGTTCGCTGCAGGCCTGCCCAACGTCCCTTGCCGTTACCCGGTATCCCTGATCCGAGAATGTGACAGTTTTCGCGGCAGCGAGCCAGTTCTTGTATTTCTGCAATACCGCGTCCGCTAACAGCTCAGGGTTTTCAGGCGGTATAAGGCTGACTTGATCACTATTTGAATTAAGGATTGCGCGCATCGCGTCTGAGTCTCTGGTCAGGAGAGGCGCGCCAGTGTTCAGGATCTGGTAGACTTTATTCGCGACCACCCGGTTTGCCTTGTCGCTTGCCGAAAATATACCGAGACATAGTGAATGCTCTGTAATGATTTTTGGGAGCTCTTCGTATTCCACCCATCTGATGTAGGCCAGATTGGGTATCGGTCTTCGAGAGAGGGCGTCCTGAAACCATTCACTCATCTGTCCCTGACCGATGATCGTAAACTTTATATCTTCACCTTGCAGCAGATACACTGCGTCCAAAATCGTTGGAAGACCGTGCAGGGGGATAAACTGTCCGTAAAATAAAACCTTGAATTCGTCCTGCTGTATCGCTGTTTCCTGAGGTGGGGAAAACTGGCGCTCTGCACCGACAGGTACGGCTCCCACTGTGTTGACAGGAAGCTGAAATGTTTTTTCAAAGAAGCGTGCATGGGCAGGTGTGTCAAGAAACAGGCGGTCACACAGGCGGCAGGCGCACCAGTCCATGGCATAGGCCAGGCGGCCGACCAGGCTTTTGGGCTTCGCCATCCTGCGGTCCAACACGATGGTGTCATAGGCAGAGAGAAAGGCGTCCCAAATAACGGGGGCACGCCGGAGATAACTGAGTGGTCTGATAAACCACAGGTCCAGGTGCCCGGGGTAGCAGACCAGAACCGCATCATGCTTGGGCGCGAACAGGTAGCGCAGAGATAGTACGAGAATCGACCACAGCCAATTCAATGCAAGGCCGACCATGGCCAGCTTGCTGCGGACCTGACTTTTGTCTGCGATGTCGTCCCAGATGTTGCGCGTGCAGTCGATGATCTCATGGCCTTCAAGCCGCAGGCCCTCGAGCAGCAATCTTACGCGAGGCTTGGTCATATCCGCGGTCCCGAAAACCAGCACGCGCATGGGCGGTTTATCTGCCGTCATGTTCCAGCCGTCTCACGCGTTCCAGCACTTCTTCCGTCAGCTGCCTGTTCCGGCCAATGAGGTCGGCGAGCAGGGCGATCAACAGCGTCAGCACACCCATGATGAGGAATGCCCCACCCAGCACCAGCGACTGGATGTGTCCGTCACCACCGTCCGTGAAGTAGAAATAAAGAAACCGGATGATCGGTACCACACCGACGATGCTGAAGGTGAAGCCAATGAAGAAGAAGGTCCTGAGCGGCTTGAACATGGCGTACATGCGGATCATGGTGGTCAGCTGGGCCTGGATGAAGGACCGCATGGATTTGAACAGTCGGCTTTCGCGGGTCTTTTCATTCACACCGACGGGCACCGACGTTACCGTCATCTTTTTCATACCCGCCTGGATCAGGGTCTCGATGGTGTAGGAGAAGCTGGACACAATGGTGATGCGCATCGCCGCCTCACGGCTGAAGGCCCGGAAGCCGCTGACGGCATCTGGAATATTGGTGCCCGAAAGCGCCCGCACCACCTTGCTGCCCATCTTCTGCAGCAGCTTCTTGAGCGGCGAGAAATGGGCAACTTTGTGGGTCTGCCTGTCGCCCACCACGATATCAGCTTTGCCCGCGACCACAGGCGCCACAAGGCTGGCGATGTCCTCGCCGCGATACTGGTTGTCGCCATCCGTATTGACGATAATGTCCGCGCCCAGCTTGAGGGAGGCCTCCAGCCCCGTGGCGAAGGCGCGGGCGAGGCCTTTGTTGTGCTTGTGGGCCACAATATGATGGACGCCGCTGTTGCGGGCCACTTCCTGCGTACGGTCGCTGCTGCCGTCATCAATGATCAGATATTCGATGGTATCCACGCCCTCGATCTGGCGGGGCAGGTCTGCCACCGTTGCCGTCAGGGTTTCTTCCTCATTGAAGCAGGGAATCTGGATGATCAGTTTCATTATATATAGGGCCCCTCAAATACCGGTCCTTGACCCGGCTTTGGTGCCATACTAAGCATGGCTAGCTTTGACCGGCAAGGGGATTGCGGTGACCATGAGTCTCGCACCGGGTGGCGCTGAGGGTCACAGGGATGTCAGGTAGGTCATATTATTGCGGCCACACCCCCAACATCTGGGCGAAAATGGCTGAATCCTACCAAATCCTTACGGCCCCCGTTTTTTCATTGACCTCAGCCCGATTTCGGTATAGATAGCGCACCTCGCCAGAGCTCAGGTGGTAGCCCAAACAGGCTAAACGCTGGGGTTTTCTGGCCTAGGAAAATAGAGTTTGAATTATCATGAATGGCCTCGTCGGAACCAAGTGGTTCACGATGCAGGCGTTTTTGCTGCATGCAAAAGGGGTCATTCGGTAATGGTGACAGAGAAAAACGGCAAGGAATTAAGATGCCTACCATTCAACAGCTAGTGCGGAAGCCGCGCAAAGCGAAGCCAGTGCACAATAAAGTGCCAGCGCTGGAAGCATGCCCACAAAAACGTGGCGTATGTACTCGTGTTTATACCACGACCCCTAAGAAGCCTAACTCAGCACTCCGTAAGGTTGCTCGTGTTCGTCTTTCGAACGGTTTCGAGGTTACTTCTTACATCCCGGGTGAAGGTCACAACCTTCAGGAACACTCTGTTGTTCTGATCCGTGGTGGTCGTGTGAAAGACTTGCCTGGTGTTCGCTACCACACTCTTCGTGGTGTGCTCGATACCCAGGGTGTTGCAGATCGTCGTCAGAGCCGTTCCAAATACGGCACGAAGCGTCCGAAGTAAGATTAGAGAAGGATTTAACGCATGTCTCGTCGTCATAGCGCAGAAAAACGCGAAGTACTTCCTGATCCCAAGTTCGGTGATGTCGTACTGACCAAATTCATGAACAGCCTGATGCTGGATGGTAAGAAGTCCGTAGCAGAGCGTATCGTTTACGGTGCCTTCGAAACAATCGAAGAGCGCGCGAAAACTGACGCCCTGGCTCTCTTCCACGAAGCTCTGGACAATGTGAAGCCTGCTATTGAGGTTCGCTCCCGCCGTGTTGGTGGTGCAACCTACCAGGTTCCTGTTGAAGTTCGCTCCGAGCGCGCGCAGGCGCTGGCTATTCGCTGGCTCATCATTGCTGCTCGCAAGCGTAACGAAACCACAATGGTTGGCCGTCTGTCCGGCGAACTGTTGGACGCAGCTAACAACCGGGGTGCCGCCGTCAAGAAGCGTGAAGACACGCACAAGATGGCTGAGGCTAACAAAGCCTTCTCGCACTACCGCTGGTAAAAGTTATTAAGTAAGGAACTGGTTCCATGGCACGCAGAACGCCACTTAATCGTTATCGTAACATCGGCATCATGGCACACATCGATGCTGGTAAAACGACGACTACTGAACGTATCCTTTATTACACCGGCCGTAGCCACAAAATCGGCGAAGTGCACGATGGCGGCGCGACTATGGACTGGATGGAGCAAGAGCAGGAGCGGGGTATCACGATTACTTCCGCTGCGACCACTTGCTTCTGGAACGATCACCGCATCAACATCATCGATACTCCGGGCCACGTTGACTTCACTATTGAAGTTGAGCGTTCGCTCCGCGTACTCGACGGTGCCGTAGCTGTATTTGACTCGGTTGCAGGCGTTGAGCCTCAGTCCGAGACTGTATGGCGTCAGGCTGACAAATACGGTGTTCCACGTATGTGCTTCGTCAACAAGATGGACCGCATGGGTGCGAACTTCGGCCGTTGTGTCGACATGATCAAGAACCGTCTGGGCGCGACTGCTCTGGTTCTTCAGCTGCCGATCGGCGCTGAAGCCGAGTATGAAGGCCTGATCGACCTGATCAAATTCAAGGAAGTGCTGTGGAAGGGTGAAGACCTTGGCGCGTCTTACGAGTATGTAGATATTCGTGACGAGCTGAAGGAAGAAGCCGAAGCCGCTCGCATGGAAATGATCGAGACAGCTGTTGAATCCGACGAAGCGCTGATGGAAAAATACCTGGAAGGCGAAGAGCTGACCGAGGAAGAGCTGAAAGGCGCTATCCGTAAAGGTACCATCCAGGGTCTTTATGTTCCTGTTCTCAACGGTACGGCGTTCAAGAACAAAGGCGTTCAGCCGCTTCTGGATGCTGTTGTTGACTACATGCCTGCTCCAACCGACGTTGAAGCAATCCGCGGTGTAGACGCTGACGACCACGAAAAAGAGATCATTCGTAAGTCTGACGACGAGCAGCCATTCTCGGCTCTCGCGTTCAAGATCATGAACGACCCATTCGTTGGTACGCTGACTTTCTGTCGCATCTACTCTGGTGTTCTCGAGACTGGTACGCAAGTAACCAACTCCGTTAAGGGCAAGAAAGAGAAGATCGGCCGGATGCTTGAGATGCACTCCAACAGCCGTGAAGACATCAAGGAAGCACGCGCGGGCGACATCATCGCAATCGCAGGTCTGAAAACGACCACGACCGGTGACACCCTCTGTGCCAACAACAGCCAGGTTATCCTGGAGCGTATGGAATTCCCTGATCCTGTGATCGAAGTGGCTGTTGAGCCAAAGTCGAAAGCTGACCAGGAGAAAATGGGCATCGCTCTGAACCGTCTGGCTGCTGAAGATCCATCTTTCCGCGTTTCTTCCGACGAAGAATCCGGTCAGACCGTGATCGCCGGCATGGGCGAACTGCACCTCGACATTCTTGTTGATCGCATGAAGCGTGAATTCAAGGTTGAGTGTAACGTGGGCGCGCCACAGGTTGCGTACCGCGAGAGCTTTGCTAAAGAAGTTGAAATCGATTACACGCACAAGAAACAGTCCGGTGGTTCCGGTCAGTTCGGTCGCGTGAAGATGGTTGTTACCCCTGGCGAGCGTGGCTCTGGTCTGACGTTCACCGACGAAATCAAGGGCGGTAACATCCCTCGCGAATATATTCCGGGCGTTGAAAAAGGTGTGAAGGACATCGCTGAGGCAGGTGCTCTCATCGGCTTCCCGATCATCGACTTCTCCGTACGCCTGATCGACGGTGCTTACCACGATGTCGACTCCAGCGTTCTCGCGTTCGAGATCGCCGGTCGTGGTGCTCTTCGTGAAGCAGCTTCAAAGGCTGGCATTAAATTGCTTGAGCCAATGATGAAGGTTGAAGTTGTTACTCCAGAAGAGTATATGGGCGACGTAATTGGCGACCTTAACAAGCGCCGCGGTCAGATCCAGGGGTCCGAAACCCGTGGTCCGGCTACTGTAATCAACGCAATGGTGCCGCTGGCGAACATGTTCGGCTATGTGAACGAGCTCCGCTCCTTCTCACAAGGTCGCGCACAGTTCTCCATGCAGTTCGACCATTACGATGAAGTTCCTGCAAACGTGGCTGAGGAAATCAAAGCCAAGCTTGCTGGTTAATAAACAAGAAGAACCAAAAAGCTATGGATCCCTTGGTAAATCAAGGGCCGATAGAAAGGTAATTTAAGATGGCTAAAGAAAAGTTTGAACGTAATAAGCCGCACTGCAACATCGGTACGATTGGTCACGTTGACCATGGTAAGACGACGTTGACAGCTGCGATCACTAAGGTTCTGGCGGAATCATTCGGCGGTGCCGCTGTTGACTTCGCGAACATTGACAAGGCTCCAGAGGAGCGTGAGCGTGGTATCACGATCTCGACTGCACACGTTGAGTATGAGACTGAAGCACGTCACTATGCGCACGTTGACTGCCCAGGTCACGCTGACTATGTGAAGAACATGATCACGGGTGCTGCCCAGATGGACGGCGCGATCCTGGTTGTTAACGCAGCAGACGGTCCAATGCCACAGACCCGCGAGCACATCCTGCTTGCTCGTCAGGTTGGTGTACCAGCGCTTGTTGTGTTCATGAACAAAGTTGACCAGGTTGACGACGAAGAGCTTCTCGAACTCGTTGAGATGGAAATCCGTGAGCTTCTGTCTGAGTATGAATTCCCAGGCGACGATATTCCAATCGTAGCGGGTTCTGCTCTTGCGGCTCTCGAAGGTCGTGACGACAACATCGGTAAAGAGAAGATCCTCGAGCTGATGAAAGCTGTTGATGACTACATCCCACAGCCAGAGCGTGCCGTTGACGGTGCCTTCCTGATGCCTGTTGAGGACGTATTCTCCATCTCCGGTCGCGGTACTGTATGTACTGGTCGTGTTGAGCGCGGCATCGTGAAAGTTGGCGAAGAGATCGAGATCGTTGGTATCAAAGACACTCAGAAGACAACTGTTACGGGCGTTGAAATGTTCCGCAAGCTTCTCGACGAAGGTCGTGCGGGCGACAACATCGGTGCACTGCTTCGCGGCGTTGGTCGTGACGAAGTTGAGCGTGGCCAGGTTCTGGCACACGTTGGCTCGATCACGCCACACACGAAGTTCACTGCCGAGACTTACATCCTCACCAAAGAGGAAGGTGGTCGTCACACGCCGTTCTTCGCGAACTACCGTCCACAGTTCTACTTCCGTACAACTGACGTGACCGGTAACGTTGAGCTGCCAGAAGGCACCGAAATGGTAATGCCTGGTGACAACGTGAACCTGACGGTTGAGCTGATCGCTCCGATCGCCATGGACGAAGGCCTCCGCTTCGCGATCCGCGAAGGTGGCCGTACTGTCGGCGCCGGCGTTGTTGCTAAAATCATCGCGTAATTCAATCACGGCGCCGGGCCTCGTTCCGGCGCCACTGTTAAGGTGTTAGATCAATGGAAGCGCAAAATATTCGCATCCGCCTGAAGGCATTTGACCACCGTGTGCTTGACCAAGCCACCGGTGAAATCGCCAACACGGCCAAGCGTACGGGCGCCATGGTTCGCGGGCCTATCCCGATGCCAACCAGGATCGAAAAATTCACGGTACTGCGTGGCCCACACGTAAACAAAAAGTCTCGTGAACAATTCGAAATGCGTACCCACAAACGCTTGCTCGACATTGTCGACCCAACTCCACAGACCGTAGACGCGCTGATGAAGCTCGACCTCGCTGCTGGTGTTGATGTTGAAATCAAACTGCAAGGATAAGACCCATGCGTACAGGTTTGATTGCAAAAAAACTCGGTATGACCCGCGTATTCAATGACGCCGGTCACCACGTGCCAGTAACTGTTCTGCAGCTCGACGGCTGTCAGGTTGTTGCTCAGCGCACGGTAGAGAAAGACGGGTACACCGCCGTACAGCTTGGCGCCGGTGTCCGTAAAGTAAAGAACGTTTCGAAGGCACAGCGTGGCCACTTCGCGAAAGCTGAAGTTGAGCCAAAGGCAAAAATTGCGGAATTCCGCGTTGCCGCTGATGCGCTCGTTGAAGTTGGTGCTGAACTGACTGCAGATCACTTCCTGGTAGGCCAGCGCGTTGACGTTGTTGGTACTTCCAAGGGTAAGGGTTTTGCTGGTGCAATGAAGCGTCACAACTTCGGCGGTCTGCGTGCTTCCCACGGCGTATCCATCTCCCACCGTTCGCACGGTTCCACGGGTCAGTGTCAAGACCCAGGCCGCGTGTTCAAGGGCAAGAAGATGGCTGGTCACATGGGTGACGCGCGCACGACTGTGCAGAGCCTTGAAATTGTTGAAACGCGGGTTGATGAAGGTCTCATCCTCGTTAAAGGCGGTATCCCTGGTTCCAAGTCGGGCTGGGTACTGATCTCTGACGCTGCGAAAAAGGCCGCTCCGGAAGGTCTGCCAATGCCGGCAGCGTTCCGCGCCCCTGCGAAAGCAGAAGCTCCTGCTGCTGAAGCTCCGGCTGAAGCACCAGCAGAAGCCCCTGCAGAAGCTAGCGAGGAATAAGCGTCATGAAGACGAACGTCCTTACATTAGACGCCAAGAAAGCCGGCGACATCGAACTCGATGAGGCGATCTTTGGCGTAACTGCACGTGCAGACATCCTGCACCGTGTGGTGAACTGGCAGCTTGCCAAGCGCCGGGCCGGTACTCACGCTGTGAAGTTCCGTTCCGACATCGCTCGCACGGGTAAAAAGTGGGGCCGCCAAAAAGGTGGTGGTACCGCTCGTCACGGTGATCGTCGCTCCAACATCTTCATTGGTGGTGGTCGCGCGTTCGGTCCTGTTGTGCGCGATCACGGCTTCGACCTGCCGAAAAAAATCCGCAAGCTCGGCCTCAAGTCGGCTCTGTCTGCTAAACAAGCGGACGGCAAGCTGATCGTGGTTGATGTTGCTGAACTCAAGGATGGCAAGACGAAAGAACTGGCAGCCAAGCTCGCGAAGCTCGGCCTTGCTAACGCTCTGTTCGTTGACGGTGCTGAAGTGAATGAAAACTTCAAGCGCGCCGTTGCCAACATCCCGAACATTGATGTGCTGCCAAGCCAAGGTGCGAACGTGTACGACATTCTGCGTCGTGACACGCTGGTTCTCACCAAAGCTGCAGTCGCCAAACTCGAGGAGAGGCTCAAATGAGCATGGTCAAGCATTATGACGTGATCAAGAGCCCTGTAATCACCGAGAAGGCGACGCTCGGCTCTGAAAACAACCAAGTAACCTTCAAGGTTGCGATCGATGCTACTAAGCCAGAGATCAAAGCCGCTGTCGAAGCTCTCTTCGACGTGAAGGTGAAGAAGGTCAATACGCTGCGCCAAGAAGGCAAGGTAAAACGTTTCCGTGGTGTAACCGGCAAGCGCGCCGAATACAAAAAAGCCATGGTAACGCTTGCTGAAGGTAACAGCATTGACGTGACGACGGGGGTTTAACCGATGGCACTCAAGCAATATAAACCGGTGACCCCAGGCCAGCGCGGCCTCGTTCTTGTTGACCGTGACGGTCTGCACAAGGGCAAGCCTGTAAAAGCGCTGACTGAAGGTCTCACCAAATCCGGTGGCCGCAATAACAAGGGCCGCATCACTGCACGTCGCATTGGTGGTGGTCACAAGCGTACCTACCGGGTAATCGACTTCAAACGTGCGAAATGGGACGTGCCAGCAACTGTTGAGCGTCTTGAGTACGATCCTAACCGGACCGCATTCATCGCACTGATCAAATATGAAGACGGTGAACTGTCCTACATCATCGCGCCACAGCGTCTCGCCCCTGGCGACACTGTGATTGCCGGTGAAAAAGTGGACGTGAAGCCAGGCAACGTTATGCCGCTCGCCAACATGCCAATCGGTACCATCATCCACAATGTGGAGATGAAGAAAGGCAAAGGCGGCCAGATCGCTCGTTCCGCTGGTGCTTACGCTCAGCTGATCGGTCGTGACCGCGGTTACGCCCAGCTTCGTCTGTCTTCTGGTGAGGTACGCGTGGTACGCGGCGAGTGTGTCGCAACCGTTGGCGCTGTGTCGAACCCTGACAATCAAAACACCAAGCTCGCTAAAGCGGGCCGGAATCGTTGGCTGGGCAAACGCCCAAGCGTTCGTGGCGTTGCCATGAACCCGGTTGATCACCCACATGGTGGTGGTGAAGGCCGGACGTCTGGTGGTCGTCACCCAGTGACGCCATGGGGCAAGCCAACTAAAGGTAAGAAGACTCGGTCTAACAAAGAGACTGACAAACTTATCATCCGGTCGCGCCACGAGCGCAAGAAACGCTAAGGAGTCCTGAATATGGCACGCTCTGTATGGAAAGGCCCTTTCGTTGACATGCACCTTCTCAAGAAGGTGGAAGGCGCCCTGGAAAGCGGCAAAACGGCTGCAGTAATTCAGACCTGGTCTCGCCGGTCTACAATTCTGCCAAACTTCGTTGGCCTGACCTTCAATGTCTACAATGGGCAAAAGTTCATTCCGGTTTATGTGACCGAAGACATGGTTGGTCACAAGCTGGGTGAATTCGCTCCAACGCGGACCTACTACGGTCACGCTGCGGACAAGAAAGCGAAGAGGAAATAACTGTGGGTAAGCAATCTGCAAAACGCCGTTTGGCGGATAACGAAGCAGTAGCAACCGCTACAATGCTTCGCGGCTCGCCACAGAAATTGAACCTCGTGGCAGCCTCGATCCGTGGCATGAAAGTGGAAAAAGCTCTGGCAAGCCTGAGCTTCAACCGCCGCCGTACCGCGATTGATGTGAAGAAAGTTCTGCAGTCTGCAATTGCAAACGCAGAAAACAACCACAACCTGGATGTGGACAGCCTCGTTGTTGCTGAAGCAACTGTGGGTAAAGCGCTGACGATGAAACGTTTTCGCGCTCGTGCTCGTGGTCGCGTTGGCAAGATCGTTAAGCCGTTCAGCCGCCTGCGCATCGTTGTGCGCGAAGTAGAGGAGACTGCATAATGGGTCAGAAAGTAAGCCCTGTTGGTCTGCGCCTGGGTGTGAACCGCACCTGGGATTCGCGCTGGTACGCCGAAGGCGAAGAATACGGCTCGATGCTGCATGAAGACCTGAAAATCCGCGAGTTCATAACCAAGGAACTGTCGCAAGCCGGCATTTCCAAGGTTGTGATCGAGCGCCCGGCAAAAAAATGCCGCGTGACCATCTACTCGGCTCGCCCGGGTGTGATCATCGGTAAAAAAGGCGCCGACATTGAGAAGCTCCGCCGCAAGGTGGCAAACTTCACTTCTTCTGAAGTAAGCCTCAACATTGTCGAAGTCCGTAAGCCGGAAATCGATGCGAAACTGATCGCCGACAACATTGCACAACAGCTGGAGCGTCGTGTTGCGTTCCGTCGTGCGATGAAGCGTGCGGTACAAAGCGCAATTCGTCTTGGTGCCGGTGGTATCCGGATCAACTGTGCCGGCCGTCTGGGCGGTGCTGAGATCGCACGGACCGAATGGTACCGCGAAGGCCGCGTGCCGCTGCACACTCTGCGTGCCGACATCGACTACGGTGTGGCTGAAGCCCTGACTGCCTACGGCATCTGCGGCATCAAAGTATGGGTGTACAAAGGCGACATCATGGAACACGACCCGATGGCTCATGAACGCCGTGCTAACGAAGTTCAAAGCCAAGGAGGCCCGTCCCGCCGCTAGGCGTGGACGGCTAGAGTAGGAGCGACAAACGATGTTGCAACCGAAGCGTACTAAGTTCCGTAAGGCCCACAAGGGCCGCATCCACGGCACAGCCCCTGGCGGAACCTCGTTGAACTTTGGTCAGTTTGGTCTGAAAGCGACCACGCCTGGCCGCGTAACCGCTCGTCAAATCGAGGCGGCTCGCCGCGCCATGAACCGCCACATGAAGCGTTCTGGTAAAGTCTGGATCCGCATCTTCCCAGATGTGCCCGTGACTGCGAAGCCTGCCGAAGTACGGATGGGTAAAGGTAAAGGCTCTGTCGATCGTTGGGTGTGCAAGGTTAAGCCTGGCCGCATCATGTTTGAGATCGACGGCGTCTCTGAAGAACTGGCCCGCGGTGCATTTGAGCGCGCAGCTGCAAAGCTTGCTGTTCAAACTCGCATCGTGGAACGGATGCATTAAGAGCTAACGGAGAAAAATGATGAAGGCAGCTGATCTTCGCCAAAAGTCGCAAGACGAGCTCCGTAAAGAGCTCGAAGACCTGAAAAAAGAGCAGCTTAACCTGCGCTTTCAGGCGGCGTCTGGCCAACTCGAAAACACGGCTCGCGTACGCGAGATCCGTCGCGACGTAGCCCGGATCCAAACGATCCTGGGTCAGTCGGCTGAGGCGTAAGGAGTAAACCCATGCCAAAGCGTATTCTGCAAGGAACTGTGGTAAGCAACAAAGGCGAAAAAACCGTTGTTGTAAAAGTAGAACGTCGTATTAAGCATCCTTTGCTTGACAAAATTATTCGACGCTCTAAGAAGTACCACGCTCACGATGAGAGCAACAGCATTCAGGTTGGGGAGACAGTCCGTATTGAGGAATGTCGTCCTATTTCGAAACTGAAGACCTGGCGTGTAGTAGGCGGTGAGGCTTAGGCCTCACCTTCTTGCTATTCGTCGGCAATAACAAAGGGTGTAACCCATGATTCAGATGCAAACCAACCTCGACGTGGCCGATAACTCCGGGGCCAAGAGGGTGCAGTGCATTAAAGTGCTTGGTGGTTCCAAGCGCAAAACCGCTGGAGTAGGCGACATTATTGTCGTCTCCGTAAAGGAAGCGATCCCACGGGGTCGTGTAAAAAAAGGTGACGTGCATCGCGCCGTCATCGTTCGTACTGCTAAAGAAGTTCGCCGCAACGATGGCACTGCCATCCGTTTCGACCGTAACGCTGCAGTACTGGTAAACAAGAACCATGAGCCGATTGGTACCCGTATTTTTGGCCCAGTCGTGCGTGAACTGCGTGCAAAGAAGCATATGAAAATCATCTCGCTTGCACCGGAGGTACTCTAAATGGCCGCGAAACTTAAAAAAGGTGACAAGGTCGTTGTGATTGCCGGTAAAGACAAAGGCAAGCGCGGCGAAATCACGTCTGTTATCCCTAAGCAGGGTCGTGCCGTTGTATCGGGTGTAAACCTGATCAAGAAGCACAACCGTCCTACTCAGGCGAGCGCAGGCGGTATTGAGACGAAAGAAGCTGCTATCCAGCTCTCCAATCTGATGATTGAAGATCCGAAGGACGGCGCTCCTACTCGTGTTGGTTTCAAAGTTCTCGAAGACGGTCGCAAGGTTCGCTTTGCGAAAAAGTCCGGGGAGGTGATCGATGGCTAAAGCAACTAAAGCATTGCCACGTCTTCGTACGATGTACGAAGAAAAAGTACGTGCTTCCCTGCAGGAGCAGTTCGGCTACAAAAACCCGATGCAGGTTCCAAAACTCGACAAGATCGTCATCAACGTTGGTGTTGGTGAAGCTGTTGCCGACAAGAAGAAGATCGACAAGGTTGTTGACGAGATCACAGCCATTGCTGGTCAGAAGCCTGTTGTTACGAAAGCTCGCAAGTCCATCGCAGGTTTCAAACTGCGTGAAGGCATGCCTCTTGGCGTGAAAGTGACTCTGCGTAGCGAACGTATGTACGAGTTTCTCGACCGTCTGATCACCATTGCAATGCCACGTATCCGTGACTTCCAGGGCGTAAACCCGAAGTCTTTCGACGGCCGCGGCAACTACGCAATGGGTCTGAAGGAACAAATCGTCTTCCCAGAAGTGAACTACGATGAAGTTGATCAGGTTCGCGGGATGGACATTATCATCTGCACCACGGCTCCAACCGATGACGAGGCGCTCGCGCTTCTCGCCGGTTTTGACATGCCGTTTAAGAAATAACGGCAGCCGAAGGAGGGTTTTGATATGGCTAAGAAAAGCGCCATGAACAAGAACGCACGGCGGGAAAAGCTGGTAGAGAAGTATGCTGCCAAGCGCGCTGAGCTCAAAGCGATTGTCTATGACAAGAGCCTGGGCGAAGATGAGCGTTGGCTTGCTGCACTCCAGCTCGCTAAACTACCACGTAACGGCGCTGCTACGCGTCTTCGCAATCGTTGTGAAGTCACGGGTCGCCCACGTGGTTACTACCGTAAATTCAAGATGTCCCGTATCGCGCTGCGTGAGCTAGGCTCCGCTGCGAAGATCCCGGGCGTCGTAAAATCCAGTTGGTAAGGGGATAGGCTCATGTCGATGACAGATCCGATCGGCGATATGCTGACCCGTATCCGCAACGGTTTGCAGGCTCGCAAAACCGTTGTATCCACGCCAGCCTCCAAGACGCGTCAGCGCATCTTGGACGTGCTTCAGCGTGAAGGTTACATTCGCGGCTATTCGCGTGAAGAAGGTGAAGGCAACAAAGCCTCCATCTCCATCGAACTCAAGTATCACGAAGGCGAACCGGTTATCCGCACGATCAATCGTGTGTCCAAACCTGGTCGTCGCGTCTACAGCTCAGTTCGTGACTTGCCACGTGTTCACAACGGCCTTGGTATTTCGATCGTCTCCACACCGAAAGGTGTGCTTTCCGACGCTGAAGCGCGGGAAAGCAATGTGGGCGGCGAAATTCTTTGCACCGTATTCTAAGGAAGGGAAGAAGACATGTCCCGTATCGGTAAAAAGCCAGTGGCGATCCCGTCCGGCGTGACCGTTTCCTTGAACGGCGCGGACCTGACGGTAAAAGGCCCTAAAGGCGAACTCGCAATGACGTTCGTTCCTGAAGTAGAAGTTGCTCAGGACGACGCCGGCATCGCGGTAACGCCAGTAAACGACACCAAGCGTGCTCGCTCCATGTGGGGTATGCAGCGCACGATGGTTTCCAACATGATCGAAGGTGTAACCGACGGCTTCTCCAAGAAGCTTGAGATCACCGGTGTTGGTTACCGTGCTGCAATGAAGGGTTCTGCCCTTAACCTGCAGCTTGGCTACAGCCATGATATTGATTTCCCGGTTCCAGCAGGCATCAAGATTGAGACGCCTGATCAGACCACGATCATTATCTCGGGCATCGACAAACAACAGGTCGGTGAAACTGCAGCCAAGATTCGCGAATTCCGTAAGCCTGAACCTTACAAAGGTAAGGGTATCAAGTACGCAGGCGAATATATCTTCCGCAAGGAAGGTAAGAAGAAATAATGGGTGGCACGAATGGCTTCTATTGATAAATTTGAACGGCGCCGCCAGCGCAACCGCATCGCGCTTAAGAAGCGCGCAGGCGGTCGGCCGCGTCTTTCTATTCACCGTACAAACCAGCATATCTATGCGCAGATTATCGACGATGTGAAAGGTGCAACCCTTGCGGCTGCTTCCACCGTTGAGAAGGACCTGCGTGCAGATTCGTCCAAGAATATCGAGGGCGCTTCTAAAGTTGGTAAGTTGATTGCCGAGCGAGCCAAGGCTGCGGGCGTTAAATCAGTGGTCTTCGACCGTGGTGGTTTCATCTACCATGGCCGTGTGAAGGCTCTTGCTGATGCGGCGCGCGAAGGCGGCTTGGAATTCTAAGAAGAGATAGAAAGGAAATCCAATGGCACGCCCAGAACGCAATCGCGAAGAAAGCGAACTGATTGAAAAATTGGTTCACATTAACCGCGTAGCTAAAGTTGTTAAAGGTGGTCGTCGGTTTGGTTTCGCCGCTCTCGTAGTGGTTGGTGACCAACGTGGCCGTGTAGGTTTCGGTAATGGTAAGGCCCGTGAGGTTCCTGAAGCCATCCGGAAAGCAACTGAAGCTGCAAAGAAAAACATGGTTCGTGTACCTCTCCGTGAGGGTCGCACGCTGCACCACGACATTAAGGGCCGTTGGGGCGCTGGTCGGGTACTGCTGCGGACTGCTCAGGCTGGTACCGGTATCATCGCAGGTGGTCCGATGCGCGCAGTGTTTGAAGCACTCGGCGTACAGGACGTGGTGACGAAGTCGCAGGGCTCATCGAACCCGTACAACATGGTACGGGCTACGATCGACGCTCTGACGAAACAGAACTCCCCACGTCAGGTCGCAGCGGCCCGTGGCAAGAAAGTAGCTGACATCGTAGCTCGTCGTGGCGACATCAAAGTCGTTGACGGTGCTGCTGACGACGCTGCTGACGAAGCACAAGCGGAGTAATGATCAATGGCTGCGAAGAAAAAAACTATTAAAGTCACCCAGATTGGTAGCCCAATCCGCCGCCAGAACGACCAGCGTCAGACGCTGGTTGGCCTGGGTCTTAATAAAATGCACAAAACGCGTGAGCTCGAGGATACTCCTGCTGTACGCGGCATGATCAACAAGGTGCACCACCTGGTGCGCGTTGAAGATTAAGCCGGCGCGTTCGGAGAAGACTGATGAAAATCAACGAACTTCGTGACAACCCAGGCGCTCGCAAATCTGCAATGCGCGTGGGTCGTGGTATCGGTTCCGGCAAAGGTAAAACTGCCGGTTCCGGTCACAAAGGCCAAAAAGCCCGTTCAGGTGTGGCGATCAACGGTTTTGAAGGTGGTCAGATGCCAATCTACCGCCGCCTTCCAAAGCGTGGTTTCACCAGCCTGAACAAGAAGGACTTCCAGGTTCTCAACATCGGCCGTCTGCAAAAGGCGATCGACGACAAGAAGCTGGACGCCAAGAAGCCAATCACTGTTGAGACGCTGGTGGAAGCCGGTGTTGTTGGCAAGGTTGTCGACGGCGTACGTCTGCTGGCCAAAGGTGAACTGAAAGCCAAAGTCGACATCACTGTGACTGGCGCATCCAAGGGTGCGGTAGAAGCTGTTGAAAAGGCTGGCGGCAAGGTTACCGTCGCTTAAGCTAAGCAAAAGCGAAGGCCGAGATATAAGAACAGATCAAGGGGCTTGGAGTATTTATGGCATCCGCTGCGGAACAATTAGCGTCCAATATTAGTTTGGCATCCATCGGCAAAGCCGAAGAGCTTAAAAAACGAATTTGGTTCGCGCTTGGTGCACTGATTGTGTACCGCCTGTGTAGTTACATCCCCCTTCCAGGGTTGGATGCTGATGCAGTAGCAAATATGTTCGCGCAGATGGGTAGCGGCATGCTGGATATGGTGAATACCTTCTCCGGCGGCGCACTCCAACGCACCTCGATCATTATGTTGGGCATTATGCCCTATATCTCGGCCTCCATTATCATGCAGCTCCTTACCACCATGAGCCCGACTTTGGCTCAGTGGAAGAAGGAGGGCGAAACAGGTCGCCGGAAAATCAACCAGTATACCCGCTACGGCACCGTGCTTCTGACGGTGGTGCAGGGTTATGCAATCGCCACTGGCCTTGAAAGCCAGCCAGGTGTTGTGGTTGACCCAGGCCTCTTCTTCCGTCTGACAACGGTGATTACCCTTGTCGGCGGTACCATGTTCCTGATGTGGCTTGGTGAGCAGATCACCCAGCGCGGCATCGGTAACGGTATTTCCCTGATTATCTTCGCAGGTATCGTGGCTGAACTGCCATCGACCCTTGCGCAAGCCTTTGAACTGAACCGTACGGGCGCCATGTCTGTCGGCATCCTGCTGGCCCTTCTGGTTGGCGCCGCTGCCCTGGTTTGGTTTATCGTCCTGTGTGAACGCGCCCAGCGCCGGGTTATTATCCAGTACCCCAAGCGCCAGCAGGGTAACCGCATGTTCCAGGGCGACAAGTCGCACCTGCCCATGAAGCTTAACGTGGCTGGCGTGATCCCGCCGATCTTCGCATCGTCGCTGCTCCTTATGCCTCTGACCGTTGCCAACCTGTATCAGGCTGGTGGTCCAGAGTGGCTGAGCACCGTGACGGCGATCCTCGGCCCGGGCAAACCGCTCTATATCGCGCTTTATGTGGCGATGATCGTATTCTTCTGCTTCTTCTACACGGCCATTCAGTTCAACCCTGAAGACACGGCCGATAACCTGAAGAAGCACGGCGGCTTCGTGCCGGGTATCCGCCCAGGCAAGCGCACCGCCGAGTATCTTGATTATGTCCTGACACGCCTGACCGTGATTGGCTCTGCCTATCTCTCCATCGTGTGTGTCATTCCTGAAGTGCTGATCAGCCAGGCAGCTGTGCCATTCTATCTTGGTGGTACAAGCCTTCTGATTGTTGTGAATGTGACCATGGACACCGTAAGCCAGATCCATTCACACCTGATGGCACAGCAGTATGAAGGACTTCTGAAAAAGACACGCCTGAAAGGGGGCCGCCGGTGATCATCATTCTGTTTGGCCCTCCGGGTGCAGGTAAAGGCACACAGGCTCAGCGGATTGAAAAGTCCCGTGGGCTGGTGCAACTTTCCACAGGTGACATGCTGCGTGCAGCTGTGGCCGCGGAAACTGAAATGGGCAAGGCCGCCAAAGCTGCAATGGACAGCGGCAGCCTTGTAACTGACGAAATCGTAATCGGCATCATCCGTGATCGCATCCAGGAAGAAGACTGCAAGAACGGTTTTATCCTGGACGGCTTCCCGCGCACCGTTGCGCAGGCTGAAGCCCTCAACGTGATGCTGGCAGAGCAGGGTCTGAACCTTGACGCCGTTATCGAAATGAAAGTCGATGACGAAGCGCTTGTGGACCGGGTCTGCGGACGTTATACCTGCGCCAAGTGTGGCGAAGGCTATCATGACACGAACCTGAAGCCGAAGGTGGAAGGTGTGTGTGATGTATGTGGTAGTACGGAATTCACCCGTCGCAAGGATGATAATCCAGAGACGTTTGGAAGCCGTTTGCGAGCTTATTACGCAGATACGGCGCCAGTGTTGCCATATTATGCGGATAAGGGGACTTTGCAGCAAGTTGATGGCATGGCTGCCATTGATGAAGTTGCTGCACAAATCGACGCAGTTTTGGCTGCGTAAAGAAACTGTCACTTGACGGTTGACGAACGGGGGTTAGTTCATATAATCCCCGGCTTCAACACGTCTTGTGATTCGTAATGTATAGACGTGAACTTGTTTATTAGGAGAAACGGTCGTGGCGCGTATTGCTGGCGTTAACATTCCGACCAACAAGCGAGTAGAAATCGCTTTGACCTACATTCACGGTATTGGCCGCACCAAGGCCACGGAAATCTGCGAAAAGCTCGGTTTCCCCCGTGAGCGTCGTGTGTCGGAACTGACGGATTCTGAAGTTATTCAGATCCGTGAAATGATCGATACCGATTTCACTGTTGAGGGTGACCTCCGCCGTGAAGTTGCGATGAATATCAAACGGTTGATGGACCTCAAGTCTTATCGTGGTCTCCGTCACCGTGCAAAACTGCCGACACGCGGTCAGCGCACGAGCACGAACGCTCGTACTCGTAAGGGTAAAGCTGTTCCGATTGCCGGTAAGAAGAAGTAATCTTGGGTATCCGCTGTTTAGGACTCCCCTTAATTATAGGGTCTGCTAGAGATGGCTAAAGACACAGGGCGCGTTAAGCGCCGTGAGCGTAAGAACATCACCAATGGTGTTGCTCACGTAAATGCATCGTTCAACAACACGATGATTACAATCACAGACGTACAGGGTAACGCGATCTCCTGGTCGTCTGCAGGTATGATGGGTTTCAAAGGTTCTCGTAAATCGACGCCTTACGCTGCACAGGTTGCTGCAGAAGACGCTGGTAAGAAAGCCCAGGACCATGGCGTTAAATCATTGGAAGTGGAAGTGAAGGGTCCTGGCGCTGGTCGCGAGTCCGCTCTGCGCGCGCTTCAGGCTATTGGCTTTGTAATCACGAGCATTCGTGACGTAACGCCAATTCCACACAATGGTTGCCGTCCACCCAAACGCCGCCGCGTATAACGCACAAGAGTTCGGGTAAAGAGTATTGGCGCGAATCCTTTGGCGCTGAATTTGTAATAACAGCGTCATTCAAAAAGAGGGTTACACCGTGATCCAGAAAAACTGGCAGGAACTGATTAAACCAAATGGCGTTACGATTGAGCCGGGTGCAGACCCGCTTCGTAAAGCCAAAATCGTTGTAGAGCCGCTTGAGCGGGGCTACGGCATGACGCTTGGCAATGGCCTGCGTCGCGTGCTGTTGTCTTCCCTGCAGGGCGGTGCTGTTACAGCGATCCAGATTGAGGGTGTTCTGCACGAATTCTCTTCCGTACCAGGTGTGCGCGAAGACGTGACAGACATCGTCCTCAACATCAAACAGCTTCCCGTTCGCGTGCTGTGCGACGGCTCCAAGCGCCTGCACCTGACCGCTTCTGGTCCAGGTGAGGTGAAGGCCGACGCCATCAGCGAAGTGGCTGACGTTGAGATCCTGGATAAAGATCTTGTTCTGTGTCACCTCGATGAGGGTGCCACGCTGAACATGGAACTGACTGTAGCATCTGGTAAAGGCTATGTGCCTGCAGACCGCAACCGTCCGGAAGATGCGCCAATCGGCCTTATTCCTGTGGATGCGCTCTACAGCCCGGTCAAAAAAGTAAGCTACAAAGTTGAGAACACCCGTGAGGGCCAGGTTCTTGACTATGACAAACTGACGATGGAAGTTGAAACTGACGGCACAGTAACGCCTGAAGATGCACTGGCATTCGCTGCTCGCATCCTGCAGGACCAGCTGGCTGTTTTCGTCAACTTCGACGAGCCAGAGGAAGCCACCAAGCAGGAAGAAGACGAAGAACCAGCGTTCAACCGTCAGCTTCTGCGCAAAGTGGACGAACTCGAGCTCAGCGTTCGTTCGGCAAACTGCCTCAAGAACGACAACATCGTTTACATTGGCGATCTGGTTCAGAAAACCGAAGCAGAAATGCTCCGCACTCCGAACTTCGGTCGCAAGTCGCTCAACGAAATCAAGGAAGTTCTCGCGTCCATGGGCCTGCGCCTCGGCATGGAACTCCCAGCTTGGCCGCCTGAGAATATCGAAGAGCTCGCCAAGAAACTTGAGCAAGAATACTAAGCCTGGGGTAGGGAGCCTCTCCGATGAGGGGCTCCACGCTCTTTTTTAAAACCTCCCACATGTGAAGTGGGACACCTGCCGGTACTAGGTGAATGGTTCACCCAAGGCCGGATAGGCAATCAGGAGTAAGACAATGCGTCACGGTAAATCTGGCCGCAAACTCAATCGGACCGCTAGCCACCGTAAGGCTATGTTCATGAACCTCAGCCAAGCGCTGATCAAGCACGAGCAAATCGTTACGACCCTGCCAAAGGCGAAAGACCTGGCACCGATCGTAGAAAAGCTGATCACACTGGCGAAAAAGGGTGGCCTTGCTAACCGTCGTCTGGCGATTTCCCGCCTGCAGGACGAAACGCTCGTGTCCAAGATGTTCGACGAGCTGGCTGACCGCTACAAAGAGCGCGCTGGTGGTTACACTCGCGTTCTCAAAGCTGGTTACCGTCACGGCGACAACGCGCCGATGGCTGTGATCGAGCTGGTTGACCGCAACGAAGATGCCAAAGGCCAGGACAGCGGCCCAACCGCTGAAATGGAAGAGGCAGCTGACGACGCGGCATAAGCCAACCGTCACTGACGATATTCGAGAAGGGCGTCCCACACCGGGGCGCCCTTTTTCTTTGTGCCGCCATGGCCGCCGCTGTTAACGGCGCTGTTCAGCCAGCGTTCATTCGGTTGGGCGTATAGATACCACCATAGGTAATTAGAAGCTTTTTAAGGCACAAGACAGAATGGAGGTACGAGATGACATCCACGCTGAGATTGGATTATGAAGGCACGCCCGGTGGTGACGTTTTGGTTGGCGGTGAAGAACTTTCTGTCATTTCAGGCGGGGCAGGCAATGATGTGCTTGTCGGCGCACAGGGCCGGGACAGGCTCATGGGCGGTGACGGAGACGATATTCTGATTGGTGGTGGTTTGCGCTCCGGCAATTGGGATGTCAGTACGGATCTGGCCGAGAGCCAGGTGATCGAAATCGCCTGGATCGAAGAACCGCATCCGTCCTTCTTTGCTGAAGTTCTCGTGGGGGGGAATGGCAATGACCTGATCTTTGGCGGCAGTTGGGATGACACCGGAGATGACGGCGAATATCTGTATGCCGACGCGTCTGCCTTTGCGGAATTGATCCTGGACGGGTCTGGTGAACTCGGCGACGGCGGCAACGACATGTCAGGCCCGGTTGGTGATGAACGCTTCGCAGAAGGCTTCAACAATATCGTCTGGGCCGGTGAGGGGGCAGACACAGTCTATGGCGCGAATGGCTTTGATACCATTGGGGGCGGTGCCGGCGACGACATACTGTATGGCCTTGGTGGCCCGGATATCATTTATGGCGGCGATGGCGACGATGCCATTTATGGCGGCAACGGAGATCCCACCAATTTTCATAGGCTGAGCGAAGGCGAGTCCTTCACGATTGTACAGCGCCTGTTTGGCGGTGAAGGTAATGACAGCCTCATAGGCGGTGACGGCGCCGAACTGCATTATGGCGGCACGGACAATGACAAGCTTTATGGCCGTGGTGGCGATGATACCCTTCATGGCGGCGCAGGCGATGATTGGCTCAGTGGCGGGGACGGAAACGATACCTTCATCACGGGCGACGGAGCCGATACCGTCTATTTTGATTTCGACAACAGCGTTAATACCGTGACCGATTTCGATGTAGCTGAGGACCGCATTGTGATCGACAACCATGCTTGGGCGGTCCTGTTTGAAACAGGGTTGCAGAATGCCACCGAGGAAACGATGGACGGTCAAAGTGGGCTGTTGATTGACGCGGAGGCCGGGGCGCTGTTTCTTGTCGGTCTGACGATGTCCGATATCGAGGATATTGAGGTTGTGGTTTTCTGGCCCGATTAAGCCTGACCGCTGGGAAAAGCCACGCAAATCACAGCGTGGCTTCCTTTGGGCCTGTAGGCCCGCGAACCTGCACGGCCATCCCATCCGAAAGCGGCGATATCTGCGTTAGCGGCTCAGTTCAGTTCGGGATAGATGGTCAGGAGGCGCCGCTCCCTTTCGGTCGTCATGGGGCAGCAATGCAGCTCAACCGGGCGTTCATTCACTTTGGCCGACACCAGTTCTTCGAGATGGTTACCCAGATAGGGCGACATCCTGAGCATGAAGACATCATCGCGAGGTTGGTCGGTGCACAGGAACTGTTTGACCTTCTGCGTTGGCTGCACATCCAGCTCCAGCGAGACAAAATAGGGTCCGTCGTCATGCTTGCCTTTGGTGCAGACATAAACGCCAATCTTGTCACCGCGGCGTAGATAGCTGTAATTCAGGCTGATCATTTCATACTCCCCAATCGTTAGAGTGTAAAAGCCAGGCGCTATGGTGCATTTTATTACTTTTGCGACAGTAATACAATTTTACCGTAAATTTTTATCTATCATATGGGGAATTGATCGCCATTTGCGGGAAAACCAGCCAATTCAAAGGGGTATGAATGCAAGCGACAGGCATGGTTTTGGTGAATGGCATGCCGCGACGGAAACAGTTAGAGCGACCAACCCTTTTTGTGCCCGCAGCGGGCTCAGGCATTCAGCGCACGTTCAGGTTTTTTCGGGTAGTCAGCTACTGCAGTTACAAGACTGACATTTAACTATTCACGACATGACACTGACAGACGGGGGACACTATGTCTGACATCATTTTGGACGATACAATTGTGGGCGGTGACGGCGACGATACCGTAACAGGTGGCCAGGGTAACGATATTATTGCCGCAGGCGCAGGTAATGACTTGGTGATCGGCGACATCAGCCAGGACCGCATGTATGGCGAGGACGGCGATGATATCATGGTTGGCGGCCAATATGCCTCCGGCATTGGTGACGGAGAAGATCGCCTAAGCGAAGATGCCGGCGTCGATATCGCCTATCTGCTGAGGCCTCTCCCCGAAGGATTTGCGGAAAGGCTGTTTGGCGGTGAAGGGGCCGACGTGATCGTTGGCGGCAATTGGCGCGACCTGGACGAAGACGGCACCGTCAGCATGGATGAGCTTGGCCTGGGGTCCGCCGCCCTTGAGTATCAACCGGGATTTGCGAACCAGCTTTGGGGCGGGGCGGATGATGACACCGTCTATGGCGCCAATGGGTTCGACACCATCGGTGGCGGCGCGGGCGATGACGTGCTGCGCGGCTTTGGCGGCGTGGACATTATTTTCGGCGGTGACGGCAACGACGAGATTTTCGGTGGCGACGGTGATCCTGAATATTTCCATCAGTTCGATGGGCCGGGATCAACCCGAGTTGAAACGCTGTTCGGCGGCCAGGGAAACGACACTGTGTGGGGCGAAGGTGGCGACGACATCATCTATGGTGGTGCGGGCGCGGACAGGCTCTATGCCGGTGCGGACGATGACACCATCCATGGCGGTGACGGGGATGACTGGCTCAGCGGCGGCGAAGGCAGTGATGTTATCAATACCGGGGCAGGCAGCGACAGGATCGAATTCGATTTTGATGGCAGTCGCGACGTGGTGACCGACTTTGATCTGACAAGCGACAGCATTATGATTGAGGGCACCGAAGCTGGGCAGGCCTTCGAAGATGCCCTGTCCAGTGCAGTTGCGGCCACCGTCAATGGTGAAGAAGGCCTGATGATTGATACCGGCAATGGTGCGATCTTCCTTCAGGGTATAACCGTTTTCGACATCGAAAACATTCAGGTCACGGTGTTCGTTTCCGGGGACTAGCAAGCACCATACCGGCCATTGGTCTGGTACTGGAAAGGGCGGGCTTCGGCTCGCCCTTTTTTCCTGGCGACTTTCGCGCTAGCCTTCGCCGGGCGCATATGCCTGTCTGGTCATGGAGATATGAATGAGTGACGACGTAACACTGAAGCAATCATCCACGGTTTACAGCAACCCCTACCTTGAAGTGGAAGACCGCACCTATTCCCACGATGGCAGGGAATACCGTTATGTTGTTGCCAAGCAGCCGGAATTTTCCGTTGTGGGCGCCGTGACAAAAGAAGGCAAAATCCTGATGATGCGACAGTTTCGTCCGGGACCAGGGCATTTCACCCATGAGCTGCCAGCCGGTATGGTTGATCCCGGAGACACCCCGGAGGAGACAGCGCGTAAAGAGCTGTTGGAGGAGACCGGTTACACAGGCCGGATCGAGGCGGTCACCACAGCCTATGTCATGGCCTATTCAACGGCAAAGAGACACATCTTCCTGGCCCATGACTGCGAAAAGATTGCAGAACCAGAGGAAGACCCCGGGGTGATTGGCGAACCGTTTCTGTTGGACCCGCAGGATTTTGCCGGGCTGCTGCGATCTGGAGACATGCTGGACCTCGATGCAGCCCTTATTCTCGCAGCTCGGTTGGGCATTCCTGTTTTCTAGTCTTTAACGCCATCAGCTTGCCCTTTTTTGTTCCTAGCATCCGGTTTATCGGGCAGCCCGTTTGGGGCAGACATCAGGGAGCAGAAAATGGACGGGACAAAACAACCGCCAAACACAATACACCATGCTTATGACATGCCGCGGGCCATCCGCGCTATTCAGGCCGAAACGAAAATCATGGGCTTCCAAATGGCGTCAGAGCCCGCTGTGGGCGCGCTTCTAAAGACACTGGTGGCCAGCAAGCCGGGGGGCACCATGCTGGAACTAGGCACCGGTACGGGCCTGTCGACGGCCTGGATGCTGGATGGCCTGTGCATGGAAGCCAAGCTGGTGAGCGTGGACAATGACAAGGCCGTCCAGGCCGTGGCCGCGCGCCACCTGGGCAAGAACCCACAATTGACGCTGTGCTGCACGGATGCGGGGGAATTTCTGGATGCCCTTGAACCCATGCAGTTCGATTTGATTTTCGCAGATGCCTGGCCCGGTAAATACAGCCACCTGGAACGCACGCTTTCGCTGCTCAGGGAAGGCGGCATCTATGTGGTGGATGATCTTCTGCCGCAGCCCAATTGGCCCAACGGGCATCAGCGCAATGTGGACGATTTCATCAAGCATATCACCGCCAAGCCCGGGTTTGAAACCACCTTCATGGGCTGGGCAACTGGCGTCCTGATCGCATCCCGTATCGGGTAAAAGCATCGCGCAGAAAAGGCGCTTCATCGCCATTGCCCTTGCGCATGGGCAATGGCTCAGCCATATAAAGGCAGGGAATTTGTCACCTGGCGCGTACCAGTGCAGTGCTACAGCCGGGATTGACCCAAAAACCGTAACGAGAGGTATGTTCATGAAGCGCGTTATCACAGCAATCGGAATATTGATCGCTGGCATCACAGCAAGCTTTACAGCCGGTCAGGCGCAGGATGGGGACGTGGTCCGCATGGTGCCGCAGTCCGAAATGCAGGTGAAGCTTTCCTACGCACCGATCGTATCGGAAGCCGCGCCTGCCGTGGTGAACATCTACACCAAGAAGATCGTACGCTCGCGCCGGTCGGCCTTGTTTGATGATCCGCTGTTCCAGCGCTTCTTTGGTGACCGCTTCAGCTTCGGCGCGCCGCAGGAACGGGTGCAGGGCTCGCTGGGGTCTGGCGTGATCGTGCGCCCGAACGGTGTGATCGTGACAAACAACCACGTGATCGAAGGCGCCGACGAAATTCAGGTGGTCCTCAATGACCGGCGTGAGTTCGATGCCAAGATCGTTCTGGCCGACCCGCGCACGGACCTCGCCATCCTCAAGATCGATGCAGGCGATGAGCCGCTTGCCAGCCTGCGCCTGTCGGATTCAGACAATGTGCTGGTGGGTGATATCGTACTGGCGATTGGTAACCCTTTCGGCGTGGGCCAGACCGTGACAGGCGGGATTGTGTCCGCCACGGCGCGCACGCAGCAGGGTATCTCTGATTTCGGCTTCTTCATCCAGACAGACGCAGCGGTGAACCCCGGTAACTCGGGCGGTGCGCTTGTCGGCATGGACGGTGAGCTTCTGGGCATCAACACCGCTATCTACAGCCGCACGGGCGCGTCGAACGGTATCGGTTTTGCGGTGCCGGCCAACATGGTGAAATCCGTCCTCAAGGCGGCGCTTAATGAAGGTCAGCTGACGCGACCATGGCTGGGCGTGCGCGGCCAGAATGTTACAGGCGACCTGGCAGCCAGCCTCGGCCTTGACCGCGCAGGCGGCGTGCTGGTGGACGAAGTCTATGAAGGCGGCCCCGCCGCAATCGCCGGCATCATGCCGGGCGACGTGATCATGGCCATCGGCGGCAAGGAAGTGATCGACGAACCGGGCCTCAATTTCCGGATCGCCACGATGGACGCGGGCGCTGAAGTATCGCTGGCTGTATTGTCGGAAGGCTTTATCCAGCAGCGCATGGCGACGCTGGCGTTGCCACCAGAGGACCCAGAGCGCAATGTGACCAAACTTGATGGCCGCCACCCGTTCCAGGGTGTAACGGTGGGCAACCTGTCGCCGCGCTTCAATGACGAACTTCAGATCGATCCGTTCCTCAGGGGCGTGGTGGTACTGAAGGTGGATGGCCGCACGCCGGCTGCCCGCTTCCAGCTGCTGGTGCCGGGCGATATCCTGCTGAAGGTCAATAATGTGGACATTACCCGCGTTGAAGACCTTGAGGCTGCCTTGCCTGAGAACGCGAACGAGTATCTCTACCAGATCCAGCGTCGCGGCCGTATTCAGGAATGCCTGCTGGCGGGCCAGAGCCGGTCGTACCGCTGCCGGGTGGTGCAGTAAGCATGTCGACCCTCTTTGAACAGGCTGGTCTTGAGACGGGCGCGCCGCGCCCGCTCGCGGACCGGCTGCGCCCCAAGGCGCTCGAAGAGGTTGTCGGCCAAAGCCATCTCTTGGGCGATGACGGGGCGCTTGGCCGCATGGTCAAGTCGGGCCGTATCTCCAGCCTGATCCTGTGGGGCCCACCGGGCACGGGAAAAACCACCATCGCGCGCCTGCTGGCCAATCACGCTGACCTGGCATTTGAACAGATATCGGCGATCTTTTCTGGCGTTGCGGACCTCAAGAAGGTGTTTGAGGCCGCCAAGGCCCGCCGCATGGGCGGGCGCGGGACGCTTTTGTTCGTGGACGAAATTCACCGTTTCAACCGGTCCCAGCAGGATGGCTTCCTGCCTTATGTGGAAGACGGCACGATCACGCTGATTGGTGCCACCACGGAAAACCCGTCGTTCGAGATCAATGGCGCACTCCTTTCCCGGATGCAGGTGCTGGTGCTGAACCGGCACGATGACACAGCGCTTGATGAACTGCTGGAGCGCGCAGAAGCCGAAATGGATGCGCCGCTGCCGGTGGACGCCGACGCGCGCGTGGCGCTGAAGGCCATGGCGGACGGTGACGGACGGTTTCTGCTGAACTGCGTTGAGACGCTCTATGACCTTGCGGCTGGCGAAACGCTGGGGCCGCAGGACCTGGCGAAGCTGCTGCAGAAGCGTGCGCCAAGCTATGACAAGGACCGGGACGGTCACTATAATCTGATCTCGGCGCTACATAAGTCGCTCAGGGGCTCAGACGCTGACGCGGCTCTTTACTGGACCGAACGCATGTTAACGGCGGGGGAGGACCCCTTGTATGTGATCCGCCGGCTTGTGCGCTTCGCTTCCGAGGATATCGGCCTCGCCGACCCGGAAGCCATCCATCAGGCGTTGGCGGCGAAGGATGCCTATGAGTTCCTCGGCAGTCCCGAAGGCGAAAGCCAGATCGCGCAGGCGGTAATCTATCTGGCCACGGCCCCCAAATCCAACGCGGCCTATAAGGCGGAAAAGGCGGCGAAGAAAGCGGCCAAGACGCACGGCAACCTGATGCCGCCGTCGCATATTTTGAATGCGCCGACCAAGATGATGAAAGACATGGGCTACGGTGCTGGGTACGCCTATGACCATGACACGGCCGCGGGCGTGTCAGGGCAGGACTATTTTCCCGAAGATATGCAGCGACAGGAATTCTACCGCCCGGTGGAACGCGGGTTTGAGCGCGAAATTCAGAAGCGCCAGGCCTATTTTGCCCGTATCCGCGCCGAATATGCCGCCAAGCGTAAGCCCGACGCGGAAAACGATTAAGCCTATTCCTTGGTCACACGGCGGGTATCGTCCGTCAGGTCCTCAGTTGGGCCAACGCCCTTACCGTCCGCAGCGTGGAACGCCTCAAGCGCCCAATCCTTCAGGTCAAATACCGTGTCGCCGTCCATGACCGGTTTGGCTGTGGCGCTTTCAAGGCCTGCCATGATGCGCTGTTCGCATTGGCGGCGCGCGCCGTCAGTAGACCAGTCAACGCCGCTGCCTTCACCGCACACTGGCCACATCTGGTAACCGTCCCCACGGGAAGCCGTATAGCCGTTGGCAATCACACGCACCGGATCGGCCGGCCCCACGGGTTTACCGCCTGAGGTCACCTCATGCACGGTGGCCGTGCGCGTAGCGGGCTCATAGCTGTAGCGCACGTTCACGCCGCTCAGGTGCGGCCAGCGGCCTTCACCCGGCGCGCCCAGCCCGTTTTCCAGCGCAGCCTTAAGTTCCGTGCCAGTCATGCAGATCGCCACGAGCGGCAAGGAGAAGGGGAACAGCTCTTCCACTTCACGCCGTTTCAACTCGAAACTCGCTGGCAGGTCATAATTGAGCCGCAGCCCCCCGGCGGTCAACAGACCCACAGTGGGGGAGGCGGCATCGCACCCTTCAAAGGTCGGCGTTTCCGGCGCCAGCATTTGGTCCGCCAGCCAGTTGCCGATGGCTGTCTCCATTTCCCGGTTGCTGTTCTCTTCCAGCTGCCAGGCAATCTGGGTAATGCCCATGCCGTCAGACAGGCAACCGTCTCCAAGGCCCTTCTTGGCGCAGAAAGCCGCTTCATGCGCCGCCATCTTCTGGTCGACAAATGCCTGCACCGTCGGGTCTTTGGTCGGGCTGTTGCCCTTGAGTTCATAAACCGTGCGCTCGGAGGCCGAAAGTGTGCCGTCCTTGGCGCGGGTGATCGTCAGTGCGCCCACGTCGCGCGCATCCGCCGTTTGCTTGTAGATGTATCGCCCGTTCACTGGTCCCACTTTCATCGCAGCATGGTCGTGCCCGCCGATGATCAGGTCCGGGCCCGCGTCCCCCAGCGTTTCAAGGATCGCGCGGTCCTGCGGTTTGGCCAGATGGGTCACGCCGATGATATACTCAGCACCCTTCGCGCGCAGCTCTGCCGTCAGGCGCTTGGCGGCGGCGATGTAGCTGTCTGTCAGCGTGTCAGTGCCTTCGCGGTCAGTCAGCAAACCTGCATAAGTGGATTCGCTGATGGTCAGGCCAAACAGGCCGATCCTGATGCCGTGCATGTCCACAATCTGGCGGGGGACGACATTCTTGGCATTCGCAAGCGGGGCGAAGCCGTCACCGCTGGCACATTTGCTGAAATCCAGGTTGCCGGCCAGCCAGGTGAAATCGGACGTCTGCACCTGCGCCACCAGCGCGTCAGGGCGGTCGCATGAGGAGACATCAAACTCGTGATTGCCGAAGGTAACGAACAGGCGGCTGTCGTGGTCGTCGTCACCGTCCAGGAGATTGAGCGCCTCCACCATCTGCGCGCCCTTGTACATGTCGCCCAGAAGCGATGGCGATAGCGCATCACCCGCGTGCAATATCAGCAGCTCACCATGCTTGGCTTCAAGCTCGGTGCGGATGCTGGCGATCCGCGCAAGCCCACCTTCACTGCCGCGCTTGATGCCACCTATACGGTAGATATCATTCATGAACAGGATGGTGGCGCTTTCAGGCGGCTTATGGCTTTCGGTTTGATAGACGGCATAGCCTGCCGTCGCCACCATGGCCGCAAGGCCAAGTGTGCCCCAAAAACGGGTTGTCTGTGACGGTCCCGGGTGTACCCTGCTGCTCGTGCCGGTCATGGCCTGCTCCCCCTTAGTCGATATAGCGGGGCAAGCCTAGCGCCGTACAGCCTTGAAGGGAAGAACGAAACCCATGGGATATTATGCCACACGCTGACTTCAGCCATTTTGTCGGGATCGACTGGACAGGCGCCAAAGGCAAACGCCACGCCGGGCTTGCCGTTGCCGTCTGCGAAGCGGGCGAGGGCGCGCCGAAGATGGTCTCACCGCCTTCCGGCCACCGCCGCTGGAGCCGCCAGGACTGCGCAAGCTGGCTGGCGGGTGGATTGGGGCGCAGGAAAGGCGAACGGGTGCTGGTGGGCATTGATTCGTCCTTTGGCATGCCCTTCGTGGACGAAGGCGCCTACTTGCCCGGCGATGTGCTGCCCGCAGACGTCAAGGCCCTGTGGGCTCATGTGGCCGACCTGTGTGGCCCTGAGGGTGATTTCTATGGCGGGCCGTTCGTGGACGAACACGCGGCCTATTATCTCCGGAGCAGGGGCGCAGAAACATTGAAGGGTCGGCATTATAGCCGCCGCATGCGCGTGCCTGAACAATTGGCGGTGGATAGCGGCGCGGGCCCGTGCGAAAGCGTGTTCCATCTGATTGGCCCCAGCCAGGTGGGGCTGTCGGGCCTGTCGACCATGGCGATGCTGCATCACCTGAACAGGCAGGACCATATCGCCATCTGGCCGTTCGACGACATGACGGATGCCCGGACCGTGGTGGTGGAAATCTACGCCGCCGCCTTTGCCGCACTGGGTGGGCACCGGGGCAAAATCCGCGACATGGCGGCATTAAGGCCTATCCTTAACCGGCTGGGCGCAAAGCGCATGCCGCGCCTGGGGCTGGACTTCACGGACCATGCCGCAGATGCCTGTGTGACAGCCGCCGCGCTCCGCCAAATTCACCATGATCGCAAATACTGGAATCCGCAGGCACTCTCGGCTATGGTGCGCCGCACCGAAGGTTGGGTTTTCGGTATAGAATAACGATTTGTTCTGCTAGAGAAGGGCTGAAGCCTCTCAAAGGGCAATCAAAGCTATTGGGCTAATAAGGAATCAGGCATGCCGATGCTGCTTGCAATCGCTGTTGGGGGCGCCGCCGGTGCGCTGTCTCGCCACTTTGTGGCTGGGGCCATCATGCGCGCCCTGGGAACGGGCTTTCCGTACGGTACGTTCGCGGTGAATATCCTCGGCAGCTTGTTCATGGGGTTCCTGATAACCGCCTTTGCCCACAAGCTTGACATCACGCAGGAGCTTCGCGGTTTTCTGGCGGTTGGCTTCCTTGGCAGTTTCACAACTTTTTCAACCTATTCACTCGAGACCGTGCTGCTTATTGAGCGCGGCGACTGGACCGGCGCCGGGCTGTATGCCCTCGGCTCGCTGCTTCTGGGTGTGGTGGGTCTTTTTGCAGGCATCTGGCTTGGGCGAATATTGGTATGAGTAACGTAAAAAACATCACAGTGAAGGCCGACGATGACGGCATTCGCATCGACCGCTGGTTCAAGCGCCATTTCCCTGAGGTGCCCTTTGGCACGCTGCAGAAAAAGATGCGCAAGGGCGAAATCCGCCTGGACGGCAAGCGGGTCAAGGGCCCGGAGCGGGTCGAGGAGGGCCAGGTGGTGCGCGTGCCGCCGCTTGGAGACATGCCGGAACCGCCAAAGCGCGAGCCGAAACCACGCCTGAGTGATAAGGACATCAAGGAAGTCCAGAGCTGGGTGCTTTATAAAGACGACCATGTGATCGCGATCAACAAGCCAGCGGGGCTGCCCACACAGGGCGGCACGGGCCAGACACGTCACCTGGACGGCCTTCTGGATGCCCTGAGGTTTGGGTCAGAGCACCGGCCGCGCCTTGTGCACCGGCTGGACAAGGACACGTCAGGCGTGCTGCTTTTGGGGCGTACCCCGAACGCTGCTGCGGCGCTCGCCAACGCCTTCAAGACCAAGGAAACCGACAAGCGCTATTGGGCGCTGGTGATCGGCTGCCCGAACCCGCGCGACGGCCGGATTATCCTGAATATGTCCAAGGCCCCCATCAAGGGGAACGAGCGCATGGTTGCAGACCCAAATGGCCAGCATTCCTTAACCGACTATGCAGTGGTGGATAACGCCGGGCAGCAGGCCGCATGGGTGGCGCTGAAGCCGCACACGGGCCGCACGCACCAGTTGCGCCTACACTGCACGGAAATGGGCCACCCGATTGTGGGGGACGGCAAATATGGCGGTGGGGACGCGTTCCTCTCTGGCGCGATTTCCAAGAAGCTGCACCTTCACAGCCACACAGTGCGCTTCCCGCACCCGGCGGGTGGCCGCGCCAGTGTGACGGCGCCGCTGTCACCGCATATGGCTGAAAGTTTCAATATGCTCGGCTTCGAGGTCGGCGAATATGAGGATCCGCTGGTGGAGGACGGTGCATGAATGCGCCGAACCGGCTGGTAATCTTTGACTGCGACGGCACGTTGGTGGACAGCCAGCATATGATTGTCGGCACCATGCACGAGACGTTCGAGGAGCTGGGTCTGCCGGTTCTGACGGACGCCGAAGTGCGCGCAATCGTGGGGCTGAGCCTGGTGGAAGTCATGGCAGCACTGTTGCCTGAAGCGGAGCGCGCCTTCCACGAGATGGCGACAGAGAAATACAAGGCCAATTTCTACAAGCGAAGGGTGGAACAAGCCGCAGGGCCAGACCCACTGTATCCCGGCACGCTTGAGGTTCTTGAAAGCCTGAACGCCGATGGTTATGTGCTGGGTGTGGCCACGGGCAACAGTGTGCGCGGACTTGAGCGGGTTTTGAAGGAACACAGCATCGGGCATCATTTCGTCACACTGCAGACCGCCGACGGGCACCCGTCAAAGCCGCACCCGTCCATGATCCACACCGCGATCGCGGAGGCTGGCAGCCATAGAGAGCAGACGGTGATGATCGGCGACACCAGCTTTGATATGATGATGGCCAGGAATGCGCCGTGCGGCGGCATTGGTGTGGATTGGGGCTATCACCACACGGATGAACTGACAGACGCAGGCGCGGCCCACGTGGCGACATCCTTTTACGACATACCAAAGGCCGTTAAGGCCTTGATTGGATAGAGACATGATACGCGACAAACTGAATAAAGAAGAAAAAGACGACCTTCAGGCGGAGGCTCTGCGTCCGCGCATCGGGTTCCTGATTGCGTCTGCGATCACAGGTGCGGCGGCGGTGGTCGCCTATTTCGCCCTGGCGGCGCAAAGCGGTGATTTCCTCTATGTTCTGCTCATTGGTTGCTTGATCTTCCTCGCCATGTTTTTGCTGCTGTGTTACCGCCAGCCCCAACTGGGCAACCGCTTCCTGGGTTATGACATCGTCAGCACGCCGCGGCGCGAGAAGGAAAAATCCAGCCTCAATTATGCAGGCAGCTTTGAGGTGGAAAGTGGAGCCACGGAAAAACGCATGGCCAGCAAGCGCAAGCAGGCGCGTCATTCGCGCCGTAAACTGGCCGAAGTGACCCGCCAGATGAAGGCGGAAAAGGCGCCGGATACAGAAGCTGGCAAGAAGACAGACGACTGAAGCATGAAACGATTTTACGAGAATGTCGCTACCGAAGCGGCGGATACCGGCCATGTGATCACGCTGGACGGGCGGCTGGTGAAGACGCCTGCCAAGGCAACACTTGTACTACCGACCCGGTCGCTGGCGGAAGCTGTGGCGGACGAATGGCGCGCGCAAAGCGACAAGATTGTGCCCGCCACCATGCCCAAAACCCAATTGGCCTACACGGCACTGGACCGCGTGGCGCTGCGCCACGACGATGTCGTGCGTGAAGTGGCAGCCTTTGGCGCCACGGATTTGCTATGTTACCGGGCAGCGGAACCCGAGGACCTCGTGGCCCGCCAGAAAGAGGTCTGGGACCCGTATCTGGCTTGGGCAAGCGAGACATTGGGCGCGGACCTCACGGTGACAGACGGCATCATGCCGGTGGCGCAGGACGATGAGGCCCTGAAGGCCTTGATGGCTGACGTTGCGGGCTATGACGCCTTTGAACTGACGGTATTGCATGCCTTCACCAACGTTCTTGGTTCGCTGGTTCTGGCGCTGGCTTACATGAAGGGCTATAGTCCGCTCGAAGCTGTGTGGCAGGCCAGTATACTCGACAGCCTGCATCAGGAGGAACTTTGGGGCCTGGACGCGGAAGTGGAAGACAAGCGGGAAGCCGCCTATGCCGACCTTGTGACGGCAGGCGAGTTCCTTTCGCACCTGCGAAATAAAACGCTGGAAACTGTCTGAAGGACAGGATAATAAGAGTCAATATTTGCGGCGGTAAAGGCTGCTAAGGGGCGCTGGCACTGGCATTTGCTGCCCTGCACAATAAAAACCGAGGGAAGGCGGATCTATGAAGGAAATCCTGGAGCGGTTGGAAGAAAAGCGGGCGCAGGCCCGCCTGGGCGGTGGCCAGAAGCGTATCGACGCACAGCACGCACGCGGCAAGCTCACAGCGCGGGAGCGGATCGAGCTTCTCCTCGATGAAGGCAGCTTTGAAGAATATGACATGTTCGTCGAACACCGCTGCAACGATTTCGGCATGGGCGACACCAAGTTCGCGGGCGACGGTGTGGTGACTGGTTCGGGCGCCATCAATGGCCGCCTTGTCTATGTCTACAGCCAGGATTTCACCGTTTTCGGTGGATCTCTCTCGGCCACACACGCGCAAAAAATCATCAAGGTCATGGATATGGCCATGAAGGTGGGCGCGCCGGTGATCGGCCTGAACGACAGTGGCGGTGCGCGTATTCAGGAAGGCGTTGCGGCGCTTGGCGGATATGCCGACGTATTCCAGAAAAACGTGCTGGCGTCCGGCGTGGTGCCGCAGATTTCCATGATCATGGGCCCATGCGCGGGGGGTGCTGTCTACAGCCCTGCCATGACAGACTTTATCTTCATGGTCGAGAACAGCTCCTACATGTTTGTGACCGGCCCGGATGTGGTGAAAACGGTCACCAACGAGGTGGTCACCCAGGAACAACTGGGCGGGGCCTCGACCCACACCACCAAATCCGGCGTCGCGGACAAAGCGTTTGCGAATGACGTCGAAGCGCTGGCGCAGCTCAGGCGCTTCTATGACTTCCTGCCGCTCAATAACCGGGAAAAGCCGCCGGTTCGCCCAAGTTTCGACAAGTCGGACCGGATTGAAAAATCGCTGGATAATGTGATCCCGTCGAACGCCAACAAGCCGTACGACATGCATGAAGTGATCACCAAAATGGTGGACGAGGGCGACTTTTTCGAGCTTCAGCCAAACCACGCAGGCAATATCATCATCGGTATGGCCCGCATGGACGGCGAAACGGTCGGTATTGTGGCCAACCAGCCGATGGTACTGGCAGGCTGCCTGGATATCGACAGTTCGAAGAAAGCCGCGCGGTTTGTGCGTTTCTGCGACTGTTTCAATATTCCGATCATTACGCTTGTAGACGTGCCGGGCTTCCTGCCAGGCACAGCGCAGGAATATGGCGGCATCATCAAGCACGGCGCCAAGCTGTTGTTTGCCTATGGCGAAGCCACGGTACCGAAAATCACGGTTATCACGCGCAAGGCCTATGGCGGCGCTTATGACGTGATGGCCTCCAAGCACCTGCGCGGGGACCTGAACTACGCCTGGCCGACGGCTGAGATCGCGGTGATGGGCGCCAAGGGCGCGGTGGAAATCCTGTACCGCAAGGATCGGGACGATCCGGAAAAGATCGCCGAGCGCACCAAGGAATATGAAGACCTGTTCGCCAATCCGTTCGTGGCGGCGCAGCGCGGCTATATCGACGAAGTGATCATGCCGCACTCAACGCGCAAGCGCATCATCACGGGGCTGAAGAAGCTGGCGAACAAGCATCTTGAGAACCCTTGGAAGAAGCACGACAATATTCCGCTCTAAGCGAAAGCCGGGGAGGGCTGTAGCGTGACGACGACACAGAAAATTGGCATCTGGGGCTGCCTGATCGTGGGGCTGATCATGGTTGTGGGCACGTACCTCAGGTACGGCACCGACGATCTGATGCGCTATGCAGGCGGCGTGAGCCTGTTGATGTTCGCCTTCGCCTTCTGGCTGTTCAAGAAGAACGCCGACATGATGAAGGACATCGGCAAGGACGATAAACAGGACGATAAGGGGGAGTAAACTGGGATGCGGCGGCATATGCTGACATCGGTGGACGAGGAAATGTCCGGCATTCGGGTGCGGGGGACGCATGTCAGCCGCCTTGAAGGCCTGACTGACGCTGTGATCGGTTTTGCCATCACGCTTCTAATCGTCTCCATGGAAGTGCCGACATCGCTGGATGAGCTGTTCGCCATGGTGCTGGGCTTTCCGGCCTTCGCGCTGACATTCATGCTGCTGGTCTTTATCTGGTACTGGCATTACCGCTTCTTCAGGCAGTTTGGCCTGAATACCGGGAAAGTGGTGTGGGCGAACGGCGTGCTGCTGTTTCTGGTGCTTCTGTTTGTCTATCCGCTGAAGTTCCTCGCCACTGTGGTGGTGAATTATGTGATCCTCTCCGGGTGGCTGGGGCTTGAAATGCCGACGATGGTGACCTTCAGGCCTGATCAGTTTGTTTTGCTATACACCCTTTATGCGGGCGGCTTTTCAGCTGTGTTCCTGTGTTTTGTGTGGTTCTACCGGATTGCCCTTGCCAGCGCGGACGATCTGGAACTGACGGACGTTGAACGCACCCACGTGGAAACTCACGCCAACATGTTCCTGATTGTGGCCATCATTCCGCTTCTGACCATCGGTGCGGCCTTCCTGCCGATCCAGCTTGCCCCCATGTGGGCAGGGTGGGCCAATATGCTGATCTGGCCGGCCACTGTGATCTATGGCCGCATGGCTGACAGGAAGCTGAAGGCCCTGACAGCCAAAGCAGGAGGTGCTTAATGGCCAGACCAATCCCCAAGGACGCGGAAGACAAGGTTGGCGGTATCGCCAAGCGCTCCGAGCTTCGCTCTGTTGCCGTTTGGGCCTTTGTGCTGGGCGGCGTATTCGGCTTCGCGCTGGGCGCCACCATGTTCAGCGGTGGCGGCGGCAGTATCTATTTCATGCTGGGCGCTGCCGTCATTGGCGCGCTCTGGTATCTGGCGTCAGGGCGCCGGAAAAAGAAAAACAAGGAATAAGGGAACCGTTCTATGTTCAGTAAGATCCTGATTGCCAACCGGGGTGAAATTGCGTGCCGTGTGATCAAGACGGCGCGGCGTATGGGCATCAAGACGGTTGCCGTTTATTCCGATGCAGACGCTGACGCGCTGCATGTGGAAATGGCGGACGAGGCTGTTCATATCGGCCCACCAGCGGCTGCGGAAAGCTATCTGCTGGCGGACAAGATCCTGCAGGCCGCGAAGGATACGGGCGCCGAGGCCATTCACCCTGGTTATGGGTTCCTGTCTGAGCGCGCGAGCTTCGTGGAGGCCGTGCAGAAGGCGGGCATTGCCTTTATCGGGCCCGACCCCAAGGCCATCAATGCCATGGGCGACAAGATCACCAGTAAGAAGCTGGCGGCGGAAGCGGGTGTGTCGACAGTGCCGGGCCATATGGGCATCATCAAGGACGCAGACGAGGCCGCCAAAATCTCCGCCGAGATCGGCTATCCCGTGATGCTGAAGGCGTCTGCGGGCGGTGGCGGCAAGGGCATGCGCATTGCCTATAATGACGACGAGGCTAAGGAAGGCTTTATCTCTGCCCAGAATGAAGCGCGCACATCGTTCGCCGATGACCGCGTGTTTATCGAGAAATTCGTTGAAGAACCCCGCCACATTGAAATCCAGGTGCTGGGCGACAAGCATGGCAACGTGATTTACCTGGGCGAGCGCGAGTGTTCGATCCAGCGCCGCCACCAGAAAGTGGTGGAGGAAGCGCCAAGCCCGTTCCTCGATGAAGCCACGCGCAAAGCCATGGGCGAGCAGGCGGTGGCGCTCTCTAAAGCCGTGGATTACTGCAGTGCCGGTACGGTGGAATTCATCGTCGACAAGCACAAGAACTTCTATTTCCTTGAAATGAACACCCGCCTGCAGGTGGAGCACCCGGTGACCGAGCAGGTCACGGGCGTGGACCTTGTGGAGCAGATGCTGCGTGTGGCGAACGGCGAAAAGCTGACGTTGAGCCAGGCCGACGTGAAGCTTGAGGGCTGGTCCATCGAGACGCGCGTGTATGCGGAAGACCCGTTCCGCGGCTTCCTGCCGTCCATTGGCCGCCTGTCCCGTTATGTACGCCCATCCGAGGATGAGGCCGTGCGCGTGGACACTGGCGTGTTCGAGGGCGCTGAGATCTCCATGTTCTATGACCCGATGATCGCCAAGCTGATCACCACGGGCAAAACACGGGACGAGGCCATCGCGGCCCAGCGCCGGGCCTTGGACGAATATTATATTCGCGGTATTGGCCATAATATCCCGTTCCTTGCGGCCCTGATGGCGCACCCGCGCTTCCAGGCGGGCGACATGACCACCAATTTCATCGCCGAGGAGTATCCTGACGGCTTTGAAGGTGGTGTGCTCAGGGACGAGGTGAAGGAAGCCATGATCGTGGCGGCCACCTTTATCAATGCGGTTGAAAAATCCCGCGAGACACAGATTGAGGGCCAGATTTCGGAGCCTCATGGCCCGCAGGAGCGGCCATGGGTGGTGTCGATCAACGGGGACAGCGTCACGACCGGTATTATCCCGCAGGAAGACCACGCGGAAGTCATCATCGGCAAGAAGCATGTGGATATTGTCAGTGACTGGATGCCGGGTGAGCCGGTGTTCCATGCCACCATAGGCGATGTGGACTATGCCATGGAGATCGACCGCCTGCCGATTGGCGTGCGCCTGACGTGCGACGGCGTGTCCATGGACATCCGGGTGCAGACCGAACGCGCGGCCAAGCTCTATGAGCTGATGCCCGAGAAGGTGGAGCTGGATACATCCAAATTCCTCCTGTGCCCGATGCCGGGCCTTGTGGTGTCCCTGAATGTGGGTGAGGGCGATGAGGTCAAGGCCGGCCAAGCGCTGGCGGTCGTCGAAGCCATGAAGATGGAAAACATCCTGCGTGCGGAAAAAGACGGTGTGGTGAAAGCGGTGAATGCGGCGGCGGGCGATAGCCTGGCGGTCGATGCCGTGATCCTTGAGTTCGAATAGGGTGGCCAGCGAAACACAAAACACGCAGGCCATTCTTGAAAGGCTGGTGGGGTATGATACCACCAGTCGGCTCTCGAATCTTGAATTGATAAATTACATTCAAAGTTACCTGCAAGACTTTGATATCGAATCAAAAATTCAATTCAATGGCGAGAAGTCTAAGGCCAATATTGTCGCCACCATCGGGCCCGATGTGCCGGGTGGTGTTGTGCTGTCGGGCCACACCGATGTGGTGCCGGTGGACGGGCAGGACTGGGCCACAGACCCCTTCACGCTGACTGAAAAAGGCGGGCAGCTGGTCGGTCGCGGCAGCGCCGACATGAAGGGCTTTATCGCCAGTGCGCTGGCGGCTGTGCCGCAGTTCAAGGCCGCAAACCTGAAACGCCCGATCCATTTTGCCTTCACCTATGACGAGGAAGTCGGCTGCCTGGGTATCCAGTCGCTGCTGCCGGTCCTGAAGGACCAGATCGCCCAGCCGCGTCTTGTGGTGGTGGGTGAGCCCACATCGATGCAGGTGGCCAATGCCCACAAGGGGCAGTATGTGTCGAAAACCCGCATCTGGGGCAGGGAGGCGCACTCCAGCCGCCCAGAGGACGGCGTCAACGCGGTGGCCGTGGCGGCGGAGCTGATTACCTTCATTGGCAGCCTGGCGGCCAAGGCGCGTATCCACGGGCCCCATGACGACAGTTTCGATCCTACCTACACCAGCTTCAATGTGGGGCCGATATCAGGCGGCAGTGCCTTCAATATCATCCCGAACTATTGTGAGTTCGACTGGGAGTTCCGCGCCGTACCCAACGCAGATCCGGCGGCGATCCTGCAGGACTATACCGATTTCCTCAGTGATGTGATCAACCCGCACCTTGAGGCCAGCTTCCCGGAATGCCGGGCGGAAAATGCCGTGTGGGCCTACCTGCCGCCCCTGAAGGCCGAACCGGGATCTGACGCCGAAACGCTGGCGCTGGCGCTCGCGGGCCGAAACGATACCACCGTGGTGGCCTTCGGCACCGAGGCCGGGCATATCCAGTCGATCGATTTCCCAGCCGTGGTGTGCGGCCCCGGCGATATCGCCCAGGCCCACAAACCCAATGAATTTATCGACAAAAGCCAGCTTGACGCCTGCGATGCCTTTATGAAACGCTTGGCTGACGTATTGAGTGCTTAAGAGGTCATCCCATGTCTGACGCCACCAAATGGATCGCTGTGCGCGCCCGCATATACGGCAAAGTGCAGGGCGTCTGGTATCGCGGCTGGACGGAAGAGGAAGCCAAGCGCCTTGGCCTGCATGGCTGGGTGCGGAACCGGCTGGATGGAACGGTGGAGGCCCTGTTCTATGGCCACGCCGAAGACGTCAACCTGATGCTCGAACTGTGCCTGAATGGCCCGCCTGCCGCGGACGTAGAGCGCGTGGAGAAAGAACCGGCGCAGGGCATGGTGCCGCACCGGTTCGAGGTCAAGCCGACCGTTTAGTCAGCCCCCAGGGCGTTAACCTGGCTGTTCAGATCCTTCGCCCATTCCACCAGCTGCCCGCTGATGCGGTCTTCCCACACACCGGGCTTGCCGCCAAAGCTGTTCGCCGGGCTTTCGTGGATTGTGGCCCAATGGTCCATGCCTGGATATTTGTAAAGCTCCGCGTTCTCATGGCCAGCCGCCGTCAGCACCTCCATGATCATGTCATTGTCATACTCCGACATGATCCAGTCATTGGTGCCCCAGCGGATGCGCACGGGGGCCTTCAGTTTCTGCCAGTTGCCGGCCACGTCGAAATCCTGCATCTGGTGATAGAATGTCATGGGGCGGCCATACATATGCATCGGCCCGTGATAGTTATGCTCCGCCAGCATCGGCTTTTCGCGGATCACATCAGCGTATGATTTTTCTTCCATAAGCATGCCATAATAGAGCGGGATATAGGCCCTGTTGATCAGGTCGTTGATGGTGCTTTCATCCATGCCCTGCATTTGCTTGATGCGGCGCTCGATCTCCAGCATATGTTCGAACCAGGTGCGATAGTAGGTACCGTCGGAAATCACCGCATTCAGGCCGAATTTGTTGGCAAAATAGGGTGCCAGCGCGCTGCCCATGCTGTTGCCGTAAACAAGGATACGGCCCGCGTCCACATACGGCAGCGCCTGCAGCTTCCTGAGCGCCACTTCATAGCCGTTCAGCTCTGTCCGGAAACCGGTTTCCGAACAGTTGCCCTCGCTGTCGCCCATGCCGGGCTTCTCAACGCGCATCATTATCATGCCAGATTGCTCCGCCAGGTCTGTCAGGATGCGGATATAATTGGAGCTGCGTCCCGGTGTGGCCTCGATGGATGAACAGCTTAGCCCCTGCAACACAAAGATTGCGGGGCCGGGGGCGTCCGCCGTGATGCCTTCAGGCCGGGTGATGATCACCCGCTGGCGGATGCCGTAATCGCTGGTGATGCTGTCATAGATGGTTTCAAGCCCTTCGTGGCTTTCAAGTGCCACAGGCGGGAAGCTTGCGGAAACGGACAGCACGTCCACGCCGCGGCGCACCAGAAGCTCATAGGGCCGACCAGCCACAAGGGCATCCGTCATGTCGAACCAGCTGGGGCCGGATGTTGCTGTCTGGCCGTTCACTTTCAGTATCGTGTCGCCGACCCTCAGCCCGGCTTCGGCGAGCGGGGAGCCTGCCGTCAGTTCGCGGATTGTCATGCCCGAAGTTTCCTGCGGGTTAAAGCGTGCCTGCCAGCTGGCGCGGCGGGCCAGATCATCGGCGAAAGCGGCGGTTGATGAGAGAAGAAGCGTGGCCAGAAGGCCGGTTTTTAGAAAAGATTGGATCATTGCCATTCCGTCAATTAGCGTGGATACAAAAGCTGTGCAGGACGCAACGATGGGCGGCAGCGGGCCGGTTCGGAAGGCGGCTTTATACGAACAGCGGAGAAATTTACATCAAAGGCGGGGTTTCGATGACGGGGGAACAACCACACGAGCAGATCAGGCAGAGCTTTTACCTGTTCGGGTCACGCGTGCTCACGCATATCCTCTTTTGGGTCGGCTATTATGTGCTGTTCAGCCTTGTGTGGGTGAAACCGGACAAAGGCTATTTCGCGTCCTTCTATCTGGAATTCGTGCTGCTGCCCGCGCGCCTCGCGGCCGTCTATGCCATGATCTATGTGCTGATGCCGCGTTTCCTGCTGGTGCGCCAGTATGGCCGCTTCCTGCTCTCGTACGCCGGTCTGATTGTGCTGGCGGGGCTGGTGCACCGGCTGTCGGCCTATTTCTTCTATGAAAAGCTGCTGTTTGGCCAGGCGGACCCGTTCTTTGACCTTGGTGCGCTGGTGCGGGCCGTCCTTCTGGTGAACACCACGGTGGTGTTTGTGGCGGCGGCCAAGATGTTCCAGCTGTATCTGGTGGAAGCGGAAAAGAACCGGGTGTCAGGGCAGGCTGAGCAGGTGGCGGTACGCGCCAACCGCCGGACATACCTTCTGGACCCAGCCGATATCCTGTATCTGGAAAGCATGGGCAACTATGTCAGCTATTTCCTTGGGGACGGCGAAAAGCTGGTGGCCCACGGGTCCATCAAGGCGGCTCTTGAAGACCTTCCGGAAGGCTTCATTCGCCTGCACCGGTCCTATGTGGTGAACAAGGCCCATATCACTGCCTTCAACAGTGAGAAGGTGCAGGTGGGGGAAACAGACCTGCCGCGCGGCAAGGACGTGGACGACGCCATGCTGACGTCGCTCAAACCATTTGGATCAGCAGAAGCTGTTTAAATCTGGAAGACCGGGTGGCTTTCCTCGATTGGCTCGCCTGCATCCACTTCGCCGCTTTCTGTGGGCTGGGCCTCATACGGCAGCTTAGTGGTCGGCCCCTCGGGTGCTTCCTGATACTCAAGGGTCATCCGGCGGGCTTCAAGGCCGAAGATGTCGTCGAACACTTCTTTTAGCACTACATCCAGGTCATCCATGGTGATCGGCAGGCCGAGGTCAGCCATGGAGGTCACGCCGTGCTCTGAAATGCCGCAAGGCACGATGCCTTCAAAGTGCGAGAGGTCAGGCTCCACATTGATGGCGATGCCGTGATAGGTGACCCACTGGCGCACGCGCACGCCGATGGCGGCCACTTTGTCTTCGCGCCCACCACCACGCTCAACCCACACGCCCACGCGGCCCTTGCGGCGCTCTGCCGTCACGCCGAATTTCGCCAGCGACTGCACGATCACCTCTTCAAGGCCGTAGATGAACTGGCGCACATCCTTGCCGCGTTTCTTCAGGTCCAGAAGGAAATAGACAACGCGCTGGCCGGGGCCATGGTAGGTATATTGTCCGCCGCGGCCCGCGTCATAAACGGGGAAGCGGTCCGGGTCCACCAGGTCGGCCGGGTCGGCACTGGTGCCGGCGGTATAGAGCGGTGGGTGTTCAAGACACCAGACCATTTCAGCCGCTTCGCCCGCACGAATCGCACGCACGCGCTCTTCCATCTCTTCAAGCGCATCGGGGTAGGCGACAAGCTCGTCGCTGATTCGCCACTCAAGGGGAAACTGGTCTGCCATGGCCTTAAACTCACAAAATACCTAAACGTTGCGCGTTACATACCGCTTTTGAGCAGCTGAGCCAAGCAAGTTTCCGGGCCAATTGGCCACGACGGCGCTTGATGTGGCCCAATCTTTTGGGTTAATCATTTGATAAGGATGCCGTGGCAAGCTGGCCCGAAGGCACTTCCGTATGAGGAAACAATGAATTTTCAGGCTGTTAACAGGGTTACCGTTGAAATTACCGTCGTGCTCGGGCGTACCCACATGCCGATCCGGCAGCTCCTTAAAATGGGCCGGGGCGCGGTGATTGACCTGGATGCCAAGCATGAAGACGAATGCTGGGTTTACGCCAACAATGAATTGATCGCCCGCGGCGAAATCATGATCGTGGGCGAGAAAATTGGCGTGTCCATCACCCGCATGATGAGCCAGCTTCAGGTATAGCCCCCACTTTCCCAGCCTGTAGCCCGGAAAACCGGGCTTTTTCAGATAGTTTCAAAATCATGTCATTTTCCGCTTGCGGCATAGGGGCTTCCTTGATAGATAAGCGCCCGACCTCGCGGCCGTGGCGGAATTGGTAGACGCGCAGCGTTGAGGTCGCTGTGGGATAATATCCCGTGGAAGTTCGAGTCTTCTCGGCCGCACCAATGAAAGCCCGTAGGGAACGCCCTGCGGGCTTTCTTTCATTTTGGGCCCATCTGAAAAGTACATCAGAAAGCGCAAAGTTCATGCTCGGGGCACGATTACAAAACGGGGCATTTTATAACTCTAGAGTTTCTGCGGTTTTCAGAATCGTCGATTCCTGGCAATAAAAAGTTAGGCGCGGACGAGGCGGAGCAAATCTGCTTTCTCTTAAATTGGTTGTCGCATAGGCTGTTACGATACCGATTATTGGTTGAGGTACGTAAATTTTGAGGTGAGGTCGTGGATTTTCCTACTACGGTGATGTTTGATTTGGCTCGTGTCGGATTGGAAGCCCAGCAGATATCTCTCCAGATACACAGCGGAGTTACAACGTTTCTGGGGCCGAATGGGGCGGGAAAGACACAGTTGTTGAGAGCATTGAAACCCACCTTGTCTGACTTACTCGGAGGAAGAACGGTTCGGTATGTTTCCGCTGGGCGTCTGGGGCCAATGGAGAACTATCGGTCCAATTTCGACGGACAGCGCGGCCCGCATCCCCAATATGACAACGCTTACTTTGGCCATAAAGGTGACTTAGGGAGGCGGCATGTTGCTGAATCGGTTCTCGGTGATTTTGCTACGCTAGCAGTGAGGCCAGATGTTTTATTGAAGGTGCAGGAAAGGTTGTCGAAGCTCTTCAGGCGGGAAATGCGACTTGATTGGGATGCCGGACGACTTTCTGTACACTTTACTCGTAGTGGTGCTCAAAACTCTTATTCCTCGGCACGAGAAGCGAGTGGGTTGTTACACCTGACCGCTGTACTGACGTCACTGTACGATGACGACGTTGCAGCTTTGTTGATAGATGAACCGGAGGTATCGCTACATCCCCAGCTTCAGTCGTTTGTTATGCAAGAAATTGAGAACGTCGCAGGTGACCCTGACTTGCCATCGAAAAAGCTAATTTTCATGTGCACGCATTCGACTGAGTTTGTATGTGTTAGGACGCCTGAAGACTTAGCATCGTTAGTGTTTTGCAATGATGTACAAAGCCATCCATTGCAGCTTGAGGTCGATATGGAAGAGTTTCAAGGGCGGCAACTCAGGGGTTTAATTGCAAGACTGGGGCAAGATCACAAATTGGCGCTTTTTAGTGAACGTCCGCTTCTTGTCGAAGGGCCTAGTGACCAAATCATGTGTCAGGGACTTGATCGTCGACTTGGGCTTTATATGGAAGCAGCTGGATCACAAGTCCTTCCTGTAATTGGGAAAGGGCAGTTTCCGGTTGTGATCAAGTTGATGCGTCTAGTTGGAAAGAGGCCAGTTGTAATTGCAGATGCAGATGCGTTAGTAGATGATCTCAATCTTGCTGGCTGCTTTTCATCCTTGCCGGGGGCAAACGAGAGGGCTGCTGCGTCGGGTCATCGGGATGCCGCGACATTTATCCGTGACGTGATGCGCGATTTCACGCAACTAGTACAATCTAATTGGGCAGATATAGAAGCTGATGCCACGACGCACCCATACTGGATTAATAGAGATGAAAATGAAGCCGCACTGATCGCTCAGAAGCGTGCTGCATTTTCTGTCTTGATGACAATGGAGGATGCGGATGTTGCCGGGGTAGCAAATGCTGGGCGGTGGCGGGCTATTCGGAAGCGACTTGATAGTGTTCTCTCTCTGCTAGCTGCGGTGGGGTGCTTTATCCTTAGGAAAGGGGCCTTAGAATCCTATTATCTTCATGCAGATGAGTTGACACGGGAAGAGAAACCCAATGCTGCTGCGCATGAAACTACGAATCTGGATGGGAAATCAGATCAAGAAATAGTTGAGACTTATACTGAGTTGGTTGCGGCCGTTAGCTATGCTGCACAAGCAGCTCCAATTAACGAAGCACTAGCAGTCAGGGATTTAGTCTTAGCAGTTGCCGCGCCCGCCCTTGCTTCTTTGTCAGGAACTTCTACCTCTGAATCATTAAATGGGACCGCGCTTCGCTTAGTTGGGCCGGTTTCATCTCTTTTTGATTTGGATGCAGAACATGGCCAAGAGGCCCCCGTGCTGAAGATCTCACTTCAAAGTAAGATTTTGGACGTTGACGGATTTCCAATCAGGATTTCAAAGGGACAAGATTTGATTAACGTTGTGAATCAAAGGCTTAATTTGGACTAAATTGGGGGCACCATACGGGCACCAAAATCAAGTTAAGTGTTTGAAATCGAATCATATGTTGCGGTATCTCGGCCGCACCAATGAAAGCCCGTAGGGAACGCCCTGCGGGCTTTCTTTCATTTTGGGCCCGTTTTCTACTTCCGGCACATATATCCGCATCTTTTTTCATCGTTTCGCTGGAAACCTAAGGACCTTTCTTTTATCACTAGAGGGCATACCATGCACCGGTTGGGGGTGCGCTCGAAAACCAACATGATTTCAGGGACATCAGGGGAGGCATACATGGCTGAAAAGGACAAAAATCCAAACCTGCCTGAAGATGATGTGCTGACCATGCCACCTGAAGGTGAGCCGCCGCACAACAATGACCGCGAGCCGGAAGACGAGCATGCCGAAGGCCCTGAGCTTGAGGTTCACCAGGATAAGGAATTTATCCAGCAGGTCCTGAGTGCCGTTCGCGAAAACAACCAGGACCAGGCTGTCGAGCTGGTTGAAGACCTCCACGCCGCCGATATCGCCGACCTTCTTGAGGTTATGTCGTCGCCGCAGCGGGTTGGCTTCATTGAGCTTCTCGGGGAACGGCTGGACCCGGACGTTCTGGTCGAAGTTGAGGGCGCGGCCCAGGCCGACCTTTACGAGCATATGCCGAACGAGCAGATCGCCGACGCGGTGACCGAGCTCGAGACCGATGATGCGGTCTACGTTCTTGAGGAACTCGGTGCCGAAGACCGGGAAGAGGTTCTGCGCTCGCTGGCCGCTGACGACCGGGTGGCGATCGAGGAAAGCCTGAGCTATCCGGAAGAATCCGCCGGTCGTCTGATGAGCCGCGATCTGGTGGCGGTGCCCGAGTTCTGGACAGTCGGGCAGACCATCGATTATCTGCGGTCGGAAAATGAAGATATCCCGGACGATTTCTATGACATCTTCGTGGTTGACCCGTCGCACAAGCCGGTGGGTACGGTACCGCTGTCGCGCGTGATGCGCACGCACCGGCCTGTCACAATTGGCGAGATCATGGACGATGATCCCACGCTTGTCGACGTTGCGGCCGACCAGGAAGAAGTGGCCTATCAGTTCAGTAAATACCACCTGATTTCCGCCGGTGTGGTTGACCAGAGCCAGCGCCTTGTCGGTGTGGTCACGGTGGATGACGTGGTCGAAGTGATTGGCGACGAGGCCCAGGAAGATATTCTGGCGCTGGC